>Ga0190265_10000534_pt1 | contig 26847 bp, 30 predicted proteins | sample Popmic124T_FD_133135 | JGI IMG/M metagenome (GOLD analysis project Ga0190265, IMG submission 133135) | Populus adjacent soil microbial communities from riparian zone of Indian Creek, Utah, USA - 124 T | ecosystem: Environmental > Terrestrial > Soil > Riparian zone | place: USA: Utah | collected...
GCAATGGATGTCCCCGGCGGCGGCGACGCGCAGCTTTCGCAGCCCCCCGTCCGGTGCGCTCAGCGACATGTCGCTTCCCTACCCGGATCGCGAAAGCAGACGCCCAATACGCGGCCGAGTGTTTAGCAAGCGTCGCCATGGGCATTCGGGGGGCATGAAAGACGATCGCAACAGGATTCGCGAAGAGGAAGAGGCCGCTGCCGCGGAAGCCCGCCGGATCGGCGGGCGCAGCGGGATGGAGGACATGGACGAGGCGGAGCGGGCATCGGCTGAGCATGGCGGTGGCGAGGCGGAGGGCTTCGAGGAAGCCGAGGAGCTGCTCGAAGGGCAGGCAACCCACGGCGATCGCGCAGTCGACCCACTCGCCAACGCGCCCGAGGCCGAGGCTGACGAGGACCCGGCGGTCTACGGCGAAGCCGACGAGGTCGATTCGACGGAGACCGAGGACGACACCGACGGTACGAGAAGGGAAGGTTGAGCGGCGAGGCGGAGCTCGAACGGCTCCTTCAGACGCTGAAGCGAGCCGCTGCCGCGCTCGAATCGGAGCGCGTTCCCTTTCTTCTCGGCGGCGGCCTTGGCTGTTGGGCGCGGGGCGGACCGCCGTCCAGTAACGACATAGACCTGATGGTCAAGCGCGAGGACGCCGAGTGGGCGCTGGCAGCGCTGGAGTCGGCAGGCATGCGTCCGGTGAGGCCGCCGGAACAGTGGCTGTACAAGGCCTGGGACATCCTCGTCACCAAGCTATTGGCGCTCGACGAACACAACGCTGACTATGCTCACCTGCTCCTGGTCTGCAGGGCGCTCCGCGAGCAGGTCGACTGGCTCGCCCTCCGCCAGCGCACGTCTTCGAGCCCCTTCGCTGCGGCGTTCTTCACGCTCGTCGAAGGACTTGGGATAGGCCCCGCTCGATCCTGGTCCGTGACCACCCGCTCGTCCGAGGCATGAACCGCGCGGCGCCTGGGTAGTGGCGAGACATGGCCGCGAACCGACCAGGCAAGGGCAAGGGCTCGGAGCGCACGAAGGCGAGGGACGAAGGTGCGACCGGGTTCCCCGAGCCACCCGGGAAAGATCCCGGCGACATCTCCGGAGAGCGCTCGCCGCACGCGTCGCTGAGCAACCCGGTTCGCGATCCAGATCCGACCGAGTGGCCCGATCCCTACGACAAGCGCGACGACCCGAGGGACCCACCCGATCCCGACGGCAAGCCCTTCGGCGAAGAGCCGCATCCGCACTCAGGCAGTACGAGCACCAGCGAACCCCATCCTTCGAAGGACCCGGAGGCCGGCGACCGCTGGGAGGGTCCGAAGCGCGACAAGCTCGACGACTAGAGAATCGGTTTTTTCCCTGTTCTCGCGGGGTAGCGAAGCGGCGATGAGGGGGCTGGGCGAGAACGGGGAGCGGTTGAGCTGGATCTTCGGATCCTCGCGCAGCGGCAGCACCTGGCTGTTGCGAATGCTCTCCGACTTCGACTGCGTGGTACCGATCGACGATCCGCACCTCGGCCATCACCTCGGCGTCTGGCGCCCGATCCCGCTCGCATGGGCCGCCGCCGAGCAGCCACCCGAGGAGCTCAACACCCTGCTCGAGCTGAAGGCGGCAGAGCCGGGTTACTTCTTCGCCGAGCGCTACCGCGAGAGTTGGTGGGAGCCGCTCCGCGCCCTGATCCGGTCGCGGTTCGAAGCGCAGGCGGAGGACGTGCCCGCCCGCCGGCCGCAGGCGACGACGTCCTATGTAGTCAAGGAGCCCGGGTCCCACGCGGCGCCGCTGCTGGCCGAGCTGTTCCCGGAATCGAAGCTGATCTTCCTGCTGCGGGACGGTCGCGACGTGGTCGACTCCTGGCTCGACGGTTACCGCCACGGCTCCTGGGCGATCCCCGGAGGAGCATTTCCGGTCTCCAGCGAGGGGCGCCTGCCGCTGATCCGCTGGCTTTCGGCCGTCTGGGTCTATCGCAGCCGGGCGGTGCGTAAGGCGTTTGAAACCCGGCCGCCTTCCGGCCGTCTCCTCGTCCGCTACGAGGTTCTGCGCGAGCGAACCGCGGAGACCCTCGCCGGGGTGTGCGGAACCCTCGGTCTGGAGCAGGGACAGGTCCAGGAGGTTGCCGACCGCCACCGCTTCGAGTGTGTGCCGCCTGAGGTTCGGGGGTCACGCCACGCGGTGCGTACCGCCAGGCCCGGCTCGTGGCGCGAGAACCTCACTCGTGGCGAGCAGGAGGCCATGCACGAGGTGCTCGGCCCCGCGCTGGCGGAGTGCGGCTACGAGAGCGACCGGCCGCAGCCGGTCGTCGCTGCGGTTTCCTGACTGCTCGTCGGAGCGTTCGCCCTGACACTCTCCTCTGCGACTCATTTTGTGTGAGTGGGTGCAGTGTGGACTTGACTGCCGCCACGAGCTACTGTCTTTTCAGTACCAGTGGAAATGGGGGGAATGGCCTGGATTGCGATATCGGTGGCGGTGCTCGGGACGGCGGTGGCGACGGCCGCCCTGATCGTTCTCGTCTCCCGTGAGAGGCGGGCACAGCAGCGCTTCCGGATCCTCGGGGAAGTGGCGGCGGTCTCCGACGCGGGCGGCTCGCTCGAGGACACCGTCGACGCGATCTGCCAGATCCTCGTTCCGGAGTTCGCCGACTTCTGCATGGTCGACCTGATCGCCGACGGTGGCGCCCGCCGAGCGGCGGTGCGAGTCGGCCCCGGCGGGGCCGCCGAGGTCAAGCAGGGCCTGGAAGACCGCCAACCGTCCCTGCCGCAGCGGATGTTCGAGGACAACGGCAGCTCTTCGCTGGCGCCGCGCTTTTACGAGCGTATGTCCGAGGCGGACCTCGAAGAGCTGGCCCACGATCCCGGCGACCTCGAGTTCCTGCGCCGGCTCGGGGCGCGTTCGGCGATCACCGTGGTGCTCAACGCTCGCGGCCGCGTGACCGGCGCCCTGACCCTCGGAGTCGCCTGGTCGGGCCGTCGCTACCGCCGCGATGACGCCCACTTCGCCTGGATCCTCTCCGGCCGGGTGGCGCTGGCTCTCGACAACTGCGGCCTCTTCGCCGATCTGGAGCAGGCCGAGCAGGCGCGGGCCGAGATCGCCGAGACGTTGCAGCGCGGCCTGCTGCCGCCGCCGCTGCCCCACATCCCGGGCTGGTCGATCGCGGCGATGTACCAGCCGGCAGGTGCCGAGAACGAGGTGGGGGGCGACTTCTACGACGCCTTCCGCGTCCCGGGCGGCTGGATGCTCGCGATCGGCGACGTGACCGGCCGCGGTGCCCAGGCCGCTTCGCTCACCGCCGTCGTTCGTTACACGCTGCGGACCGCGGCGGCGCTCACGGGCGACCCGCTGCTGGCGCTGGCAACGCTCAACCGGGCGCTGCTCGCGCGCGGCGACGCCGCCCTCTGCAGCCTCGTCGCCCTCGCCCTCAGCGAGGACCCCGGCCAGCCGGTGCGGCTGGCCGTCGCCGGCCACCCTCCGCCGCTCCTGATCGACGGCGACTCGGTGACCGAGGCGGCCGGAGCGGGCCCGGTGCTCGGTGCCTTTGCCGACGGGCGCTGGGAGATCGAGCAGAGCTCGATCGCGCCAGGTTTGCAGCTGGTGATCGTCACCGACGGGATCACCGAGGCACAGGGGCGGGACGGCCGCTTCGGGGAGGAGCGCCTGCACGCCGAGCTGCGCGGCGCCGGCGATCCGGCCCTGGTGATGAGGAGGCTCGAAGCCGCCGTCAATTCCTTCACCGAGGGCAGGCACGACGACGACGTGGCGATCCTGGCCCTGGCCCGGACGTCGGGCGAAGGTCACGCCGATTCCCCGCTCACCGCCTCACGGGAGCCGGCGGTGGCGGCGCCGAGTCTGGACAACAGCGATGTCTGAGCAGCACGCTGTCCTGATCGAACGCCTCTACGAAGCCTTCAACCGGCGCGACCCGGAGGGGATCGCGGCCGTCTGCGACGAAGCGATGGAGTTCTTCCCGGTGGTCACCGCCGAAGCGGTCGGCCGCGAAGCGCCCTACGTCGGCCCGGACGGCCTGCACGACTACCTCGCCGATGCGGCGCGGGTCTGGGAAGAGCTGCTGATCACCCCCAGTCACACCGAGCAGCGCGGTGACCGCCTACTCGTTCGCGGCCGCGTCTACGCGCGCAGTCGCGAGCTAGGGATCAGGGACATGCCGGTGGCGTGGATCTGGGAGGTACGGGACGGGCGCGTCGTCCGGGGCGAGGTCTTCCCGGACCCCGAGCACGCGGTGGAGCGCTTCTCCGCTGCCTCGGTCTGAGGCTCGCCCCGCTCAGCCGCGCAGCTCGGCCAGCGCCGCCTCGCGCTGTTCGTGCAGCGAGATCGACGACTCGACGCCGGTGATCTTGAGCAGCCGCCGCACCTGGTGGTTGATGCAGCAGAGAACGAGGTGGCCGTTGCCCTCGCCGCCCCCCTCGCGATCCAGTCGCTGCCACGCCCGCACGATCAGGGCGATCCCGGTCGAGTCGATGAACTCGCAGGCGGAGAGGTCGAGCATGATCGAGGCGTTCTCGTCGTCAAGTGCCGCCTCAAGTGCCCGCTCCAACTCGGGAGCGGTGTTCATATCCAGCTCGCCGCGCACGGTGAAGGCGCGAATCCCGCCTTCCAGCTCCTCACTCTGTACCTCAAAGGGCGCCGGACTCACGCTGCGATCCTAGCGTAGGGCCATGGCGAGGCTCTGGTTTCGCGTGGGCGGTCGAGGGGTAGCGATTGCGTGAAGCCGGGCGGCTATGCTCGGCGCCTCAGGAACACGCTTCCCTCCGCAGGGATTGCGCTTCATGGCCAATAGCTCGATGACTAGCCAAAAGCCTAGGGGGCTTCAGATGATGCTTCCCGCCAAAGCCGAGAATGTCGCTGTCATCAGACACGCCTTGGCCGGCCTCGCCGAGCAGATCGGGATGGACGAACCGGGTCTCGCCGACTTGAAGACCGTCGTCACCGAGGCCTGTATGAACGTGGTCGCCCACGCCTACGACGGCCAGCCGGGGCCGCTCAGCGTAGAAGCCAACCCCGACGGGGACGGTCTGACCGTGATCGTCCGCGACGAAGGCGGCGGGATCAGGCCGCAGGCGGACCTCGATCAGCACAGCCTGCGGCTCGGGCTCTCGCTGATCGCCGCCCTCTCCAGCAGCTTCGCGATCTCAGGCGGGCTCGACCGCGGCACCGAGGTGACGATGCGGGTGCCGCTGCACGGGGGCGGCTCCAACGGGACCGGAGACCCGGTCTCGATCGAGCCGACCGTGTCCGACACCACCACCGAGGTGACGACCGATCGCCCCGAGCTTCTCGCCCCGGTCCTGGCACGTGTCGTCGGCGCGCTCGCGGCGCGGCGCGACCTCTCGGTCGATCGCGTCTCCGACGCGGTTCTCATCACCGACGCGATCGCGGACGCGGCGCCCTCCCGCTTCGCCGACGGCCGGGTGCGCCTGGGACTGGACGACCGCGAGGGCGGGATCGAGCTGCGGATGGGCCCTATGGACGCCGGCGCGGCGAAGGACATTCGCAAGGAACTGGAAGTGCCGGACGTCGGCGGCTCGCTGGAGGCGCTGGCCGATGAGCTCACCGTCGAGGAGTCCGACGACGGCGAGTACCTCGTCATCCGCTTTGCTGCTGCTCCCTGATCTGCTCGCGGATCCGAGCCAGGGCACGACGCAGGATTCGCGAGACGTGCATCTGCGAGTGGCCGATCCGCTCGGCGATCTGCGACTGCGTCATGTCGTCGGCGAAGCGCAGCCGCAGGACGAGGCGCTCGCGCTCGTCCAGGTAGGGGAGAGCGGCGTCGAGCGCGATCCGCCCCTCGACCAGCTCGAAGCCTTCGTCCTCGCTGCCAACCCACTCGGCCGGCGTCGCCTCGTCGGCGTCGTCGCCGCCGACCGGCCGGTCGAGTGAGAGCGGACGGCGGTTGTGGTTGGCCTCCAGCACCTCGAGCACGTCGGTCTGCTCGACCTCGAGGCGGGTGGCGATCTCGGCGACCGAGGGCGAGCGCTGCAGCTCCTTGGTCAGCTCGGTGATCGCTTTGTCGACTTCGGCCATCAGGTCGTGGAGGCCGCGCGGCACGCGCACGGTCCAGACCCGGTCGCGGAAGTGGCGTTTCAGCTCGCCGAGGATCGTCGGCGAGGCGAAGGCAGTGAAGGGAATGCCGCGCTCGGGATCGAAGCGGTCGACCGCGTTCAGCAAGCCCAGGTTGGCGACCTGGAGAAGGTCGTCGAACGACTCGCTGGCGCCGCGGTAGCGCAGCGCCAGCCGCTTCGCGAACGGCAGGTTGCGGCGCACCAGCTCCTCGCGAATCGCCGGGTCGCGAGAGTGGGTAAATTTCCGCCACAGCTCGTTTTCCCCGGCCAGGTGCTCACCTGCCCCCGGGCTCGGAGCCGTCTCACTCTCCTCTTTTGGCCGCTTTGCTGCCATGGCGTTGACTAACACGCTTGGGACGACGGTACTCAGATCCGAAACCCGCCCTGGAGCCCCAAACGGGCCGTGCGGCGCTCTGTAACCCGTTCTACCAGATGCGCAGCGGGTACCCGGCGAGGCAGCGGCAAAAACCCGGCGCCGACTAGGCTCCGTGCGACTTTCCAAATCGATTCGAAGAGGAGACTTCAAATGGCTTTCTCGGTTCCCGACCTTCCCTACGCGTACGACGCGCTCGAGCCTCACATCGACGAGGAAACGATGCGGGTCCACCACGACAAGCACCACCAGGCCTACGTCGACAAAGCGAACGCGGCCCTGGAGGGGACCGATTGGGCCGATCGCGACGTCGAGGACGTGCTGCGCAATCTCTCCAGCCTTCCGGGCGACAAGCAGGGGCCGGTCCGCAACAACGGCGGTGGCCACTACAACCACTCGCTGTTCTGGCAGATGCTCAGCCCCGACGGCGGCGGCGCCCCGAGCGGCGACCTGGCGGCGGCAATCGACGAGACCTTCGGCTCCTTCGACTCCTTCAAGGACGAGTTCAAAAACGCCGGCATCGCCCGCTTCGGCTCCGGCTGGGCCTGGCTGGTCAAGGACAGCTCCGGGCTGGCCGTGGTCTCAACTCCCAACCAGGACTCGCCGATCGCCGACAGCAGCGTGCCGCTGCTCGGCTGCGACGTTTGGGAGCACGCCTACTACCTCAAGTACCAGAACAAGCGCCCCGAATACATCGACGCGTTCTGGAACGTCGTCAATTGGGACCACGTCGCGGAGCGCTTCGCCGAGTAGCTAGGAGACCGCAGCCGGTCGCGCGGCCTGCGGCAGGTCGCGCGGCTCGGCGCCCTCCTTGGCCGGGACCGCGGCCATCGCGTGCTCGGCCAGGGCGGTGATGGTGAGGCTCGGGTTGACGCCGACGTTGGCGGGGATCGCGGCGCCGTCGCAGACCAGCAGGTTCTCGTAGCCGAAGACGCGTTGGCGCGCGTCGACGACGCCGTCCTCGGGCCCGTGGCCGATCGCCGCGCCGCCGAGGATGTGGGCGGTGGTCGGCACGTTCAGCGTCGCCTCCATGATCGAGCTCTGGGCGATGCCGCCGGTTCGCTCCGCCAGCCATTCCGCCGCCTGGTTGGCGACCGGGATGAAGGTCGGGTTGGGCCGCTCGGGGTCCTGTTCGGTCTGCAGTCGCACCTCGCCGTTGCGTTTCAGCTTCGGCCGCAGCGCGATCGCGTTGTCGAGCGTCTGCATGACGAGCAGGATGATCGTGCGGCGCGAGGTCCCCCGCGGCCACAGCACCTTGGCGAAGTTCCGCGGGTGGCGGAGGATCTGCCCGAGCAGCTTCAGCGGCCGGGTCACCCGGGTGCCGTCGCCGACCAGCAGCGTGTTGAGCAGGCTCATCGAGTCGCCGGCCTCACCGTAGGTGACGGTCTCGATGTGGGTGTGGGGGTCGGGGTAGATGCTGGAGGTGATCGCGACCCGCCGGGTCAGGTCTTCGGGATAGTCCTCCGGCACCCGGACCGCGAGGATGCTCTCGCTGTTGGTGCGGACCAGCTCGCCGAGCCGGTTCGAGATCTTCGGCAGCGAGCCGCCGAGGCGGCAGCGCTGCAGCAGCTTGTTGGTGCCGAGCGGCCCGGCGGCGACGATGACGCCACGGGCGGTGATCGTGCGCTTCCGGCGTCCGCGCAGGAGCCCGGAGCGCTCGCTGGTCACCGCGTAGCCGTCGCTGCCGTCGGCGGCGCCGAGCGGGCGGATGTCGGTGACGGTGCGCTCGGCCTGGACCTCGACGCCGCGATCCTCGGCAAGCCAGAGGTAGTTCTTGACCAGGGTGTTCTTGGCTCCGTGGGGACAGCCGACCATGCAGCGTCCGCACTGCATGCACCCGGTCCGCTCCGGGCCCGCGCCTTCGAAGAACGGGTCGGCGACGGTCTGGCCGGGGTTGTCGAGGTAGACGCCGATCGGCGTCTTGCGGTAGGTGTCGGCGACGCCCAGCTCCTCGCCCAGCTCGCGCAGCAGCTGGTCGGCCGGGTCGTCGTTCTCGTGGACGACGACGCCGAGCATCCGCTGCGCGGTCTCGTAGTGGGGGGTGAGCGTTCGCTCCCAGTCCTCGAGGTCGGCCCACTGCGGGTCCCGGAAGAAGGGGGAGGGCGGTACGTAGAGCGTGTTGGCGTAGCCAAGGCTGCCGCCGCCGACGCCGGAGCCGCTGACCACGGCGATGTCCTTGAAGAGGCTGAGCCGGAAGATGCCCTTCATTCCCAGGCGCGGCGCCCAGAAGTAACGGCGGCTGTCCCAGGTGGACTTGGGGAAGTCCTCGTCCTTGAACCGCTTGCCGCACTCCAGCACGGCGACGTCGTAGCCCTTTTCGGCCAGGCGCAGCGCGGAGACCGAGCCCCCGAACCCCGAGCCGACCACCACCCAGTCGTAGTCGTACGCCACGGCTGGGCTCCTTTTCGGCCTAGGCCTCGCCCGGCTCGAGGGGGCGGAAGTCGGTGGTCCGCGCTCCGCAGACCGGACAGAACCAGTCCTTGGGGATGTCCTCGAACTTGGTCCCGGGCGGGATGCCGCCGTCGGGGTCGCCGATCGCCGGGTCGTAGATGAACCCGCAGCTCTCGCAGATCCAGAGCGTTTGCTCGGTGGTCGCCGTCATCATCTGAAGCTTAGGGGACCCGTAGGCCTATTTATCGCCGAAGTCGACCGCGACGGGCTCGCGCTCCGAGGCGTCCTCGATCTCGAAGAACTCGCGCTCCTCGAAGCCGCCCTGGTTGGCGATGATCGAGGCCGGGAACTGCTGGATGTCGGTGTTGTAGGCCTGCACGTTGGAGTTGTAGATCCGCCGCGAAGCCTGGATTTCGTCCTCGAGCTGGGAGAGGCTGCGGCTGAGCTGCTGGAAGTTCTCCGTGGCGCGCAGGGTGGGGTAGTTCTCGGCGACGGCGCGCAGGTCGGTCAGCGCCCCGGTCAGTTGCTGCTCGGCTTTGGCGGTGTCGCCGACGCTGTGCGCCGACATCGCCTCGGCCCGGGCTTTCGTCGCTTTCTCGAAGACCTCGCTCTCGTGCGCCGCGTAGCCCTTCACCGTCTCGACCAGGTTGGGGACCAGGTCGTGGCGGCGCTTGAGCTGGATGTCGATCCCGCTCCACGACTCGTCGACCCGGTTGCGCGCCCCGATCAGCGAGTTGCGCTTGCCGATGTAGTAAAGGACCGCGATGAGGACGATCGCGACGATCACGATGATGGCGATGGTCATTGCGCCCATCCTACCCCCATAGGATCGCCGCATGAGCGCGAAGGGCGAAGCCCAGGAATGGGCCGAGATCGTGCGGCGCTACGGCGAGCGCAACGAACTCACCTACGAGCCGGTCGGCGGGATCAACCCGAAAGACGGGCCGGTGGCGCTCTGCGTGGGAGGGGTCAACCGCCTCACCGGCCATCTGGCGGAGGGGTTCTGGGGGTCCTCCTGCGACGCCGACGAAAGGGAGGCCGGCGGCCTCTTCGGCAAGGCGGTGCTGCCGGGGGCACTGCTGGCCAAGGCGCATATGCCAGACCTGGCGAGTGTCGTTCCCGCCTTCAACGTCGAGTCGATCGAGGGCCACGAGGTGCTCACGCAGCGCTTCGCCCGCAAGGTCGAGTTCGAGTCGATCGAGTTCAACCGGCGCTTCCAGGCGACGGTGCCGCGCGAGTACGACCCGTTGGCCTTGCGCGAGCTGTTCAGTCCCGGCTTCCTCGCCTGGACGACGACGATGACCGGGGAGATCGACTTCGGCGTCAACGACCGCCAGCTCTGGTTCCTCTGGCGGCTGCACGAGCGCAGCGAGGCGGAGCTGAAGGAGGCACTGGGGAACGTCGGCCAGCTGTTCCGACGGCTGCAGGAGGAGATGGACGAGAGCGGCGTCCACACCTACCCGCCGGGTCCCTGGCACGCGGGGCTGGAGCCGTTCCCGACGGCCTAAGCGTCAGGCAGTCGCCTTCAGCGCCCTGCCGAGCGCGCGCGAGGCGACCTTGAGGCTGTTGCGCTTCTCGACCAGCTGGCGCAGGGCGCGGAGGTCCCGGTCGCCGAGCGCGAGAGCCTCCGCCCAGAGGCGCTCGGTGTCGGTGCTCAGCGGTGGCTGGCCGAACGGGTCGCGCGCCGCCTCGTCGTAGCCGTCCGGAGTGAGGACGATGCCCCCGGCGCGTCCGTCGTCCACCGCCTTGGCGACTACGACCCGGCGGCCGAGTGCCGCCGCCTCGAGCGTGGTCAGGCCCTGGGCGACGACGAGATCCGCGGCGGCGAGGCGGGCGATCGGGTCGCGGGGCGCTCTCTCGACCCGCCAGGGGCCGGCGGGGAGGCGCTGTTCGCAGAGCATCATCATCTCGTCGCGCAACGGGCCGTCGCCGGCGACCGTCAGGCGGCAGGGCCGTCCCGCGTCCAGCTGCGCCCGCACCAGCTCGATCGCAAGCCGGGGAACGGGTTCCTTCTCGGGGGAGAGCCGCACCATCGCCAGGACCTCGACCGGCTCGGCGGCGGCGGGTCGGAACGCCACGCCCGCCAGGGGGATCGATGCCGGCAGGATGCGCAGCCGGTCGGGCGGGACCTCGAATGCGTCCGCTATCCGCCGCCGGTGCGCCTCGCCGCGAACCAGCACCACGGCGTTGCTCTCCGCCGCTGCGGCCTCGATCGGGACCCGGACGCTCGGCAGGATCTCCGGCCCGAACCAGCGGGCCAGCCCGTGCGGGGCCTGGTGCGCCACCAGCGCCGCACGACCGCACAGCTTCAGGGCCGGGACGAAGGCCTCCATCACCATGTGGTCCCAGTGGACGATCGCCACGTCGTGGCGCTCGATCGCGTCCCAGGCGCCAGCGCGGGCCGCCTCCCCCTCCTCTGCCCATGAAGTGGGGACGACCTCGATGCCGGCCGCCCGCGCCGGCTCGGCGAGAGGGCCCGGCGGGGCGCAGATCGTCGCCCGGCCGCCGCGTTCGACGTGCCGCCCGAGCAGGTGGACCCACTGCCACCCCGAGCCGCCGGGGATCAGGTTGTGGAGCAGGCAGCAGACCGAGTCCACTCCCAGCTCACGACGGCGGCCCATGCGTTGGGATAATCGCAACCTTGTCCTCGCTGAACCCGTCGGACCTAGCCCACAACCTTCTCCTCGGCGACGCGGTCGCGATCGCCGAGCGCGTCGAGATCGGCGCCAACGTGATCCTCTACGACGACGTCACGGTTGAGACCGGCGCCCGTATAGACCACGGAGCGGTGCTGGGCAGGGTGGTGCAGCTGGGGCGTCGTTCGAACCGGCCTGCCCCCCTCGCCGCACCGACCCTGGTCGAGACCGGCGCGATCGTCTGCCCGTACGCGCTGGTCGAGGCGGGTGCTCGCATCGGCCCGCACGCCTTCCTCGGCGACCACGCCACCGTCAGGCAGGGCGCCATGCTGGGGACCGACGCCTCGGTCGGCTTCGGCGCGATGATCGGCAGCAAGGTGCAGCTCGGCGACCGCGTTCGCACGCAATCGCACTGCGTGGTCGGGACCGGTGTCGTCATCGAGGAAGACGCCTTCCTCGCCCCCGGGGTTCAGATCCTCATCGGTCGCAGGATGGGTGACCCGCCCCGGGCCGAGCCGCCGGTGCTTCGACGCGGCTGCCAGATCGGCGCCGGAGTCCAGATCCTGCCGGGAGTCGAGATCGGAGCCGGCTCGGTGGTCGGCGCCGGCTCGGTGGTGACGGCGGACGTTCCGGCCGGCGTCACCGTCCGCGGTGTGCCGGCACGGCAGCACTGACCGCTTCCGTCTGAGCTCGTTCAGTCCGGGTAGTCGGGTTCGCCGGGGAGGACGACGCGGTGGTCCTCGCGGGTCCCGATCACCTTCGGCAGGATCGGCTCGACCTCGCGGTCGCGGTGCCCCTCGATCGCCTCGGCGGCGGTGCGAAACGGTTGCAGCGACTGGAGCTGGGCGATCGTCGGGAAGGCCAGGACGAGCTCACCAGCCGCCTGCGCCTCGAGCGCCTTCGCCGGCTCGAACCAGCGTGCCTCGGTGGTCTCGACCCCGTCGGGCTGTGGCGGCGAGTGGGCGGGCGCCAGCGCCAGGAAGAACCAGGCGTCGAAACGACGTGAGATCACCTCTGGCGTGATCCAGCGCGAGAACAGGACCAGCTCCTCGTCGGCGGGCAGCTCGATCCCGGCCTCCTCGTGCAGCTCCCTGACTGCGCAGGTCCGGTACCCCGCCTCACCTTCGCCGTCCTCGGTGTCAACGCCGCCGCCGGGGAAGACCCACACCCCCGGCATGAACTTGGCGCTCTCAGCCCGCTTCAGCAGCAGCACCTCCAGCGCCCGGTCGGCGTGCTGCCCCCCGCGCCTCAGCAGCACAACCGAGGCCGATGGCCGGGGCACCGCCGGCTCGCCCAGATTCGGCGCCTCCGCCGGCCCGCGTCTCCTCTCCTCGCTCACGCGAGCCAGCGTACCCGCGCTACGCGGCCCGGGCCTGGAGAGTCAGTGGGTAGGCGGTGGCGCAGGCCTCCTCGATCGATTCGGCCGTGATCTGGACCAGGCGCCGCAGCTCGGTTTCCGCGATCGCCAGTGGAGGCATCAGGACGATGACGTCGCCCAAGGGGCGGACGATCGCGCCGCGCTTACGGGCCTCCAGCGTCACCTTGTGGCCGATGCGTAGGGCCGGGTCGTGCTCGCCGAGGTCGATCCCGACCATGAAGCCGCGGCTGCGGACCTCTGTCACCTCCGGCATCGCGGCGACGCCGGCCAGCAGTCGCTCGAGCAGGTGGATCTTCGGCTGCAGGCTGAGCAGGGTCCGCTCCTCGGCGAAGGCGTCGAGATTGGCGAGCGCAGCGGCGCAGGCAAGGGGGTTGCCGGTGTAGGTGTGACCGTGGAAGAAGGTTCGTCCCGCCTTTGGCACGCCGAGGAAGCCCTCGTAGATCCGCTCGGTGCTGAGCGTCGCGGCCAGCGGCAGGTAGCCGCCGGTGAGGCCCTTGGCGAGGCAGAGCAGGTCAGGCGCGACCCCCTCCTGCTCGCAGGCGAACATCGTCCCGGTGCGGCCGAAGCCGGTCGCCACCTCGTCGCAGATCAAGAGCACGCCGAAGCGGTCGCACAGCTCCCGCACCGCGCGCAGGTAGCCGGGCGGGTGGACGAGCATCCCGGCCGCGCCCTGGACCAGCGGCTCGACGATCACCGCCGCGACCTCTTCCTCGTGCGCGGCGAGGACCCGCTCGAGGTCGGCGGCGTCTCCCGGCTCGGCGGCGTGGGTCTGGAACAGCAGCGGCCGGTAGGTGGCGTGGAAGAGGTCGATGCCGCCGACCGAGACCGAGCCGATCGTGTCGCCGTGGTAGGCCTCGCGCAGGTGGACGAAGGAGGTGCGACGCGCGTGCTGCCCGCCGCGCTGCTGCTGGTACTGGAAGGCCATCTTCAGGGCGATCTCGGTCGCGGTCGAGCCGGACTCCGAGTAGAAGACGCGTGAGAGACCGGGCGGGGCGATCTCAACCAGGCGCGCCGCCAGCTCGGCGGCGCCGGGATGGGCGAGGCCGAGCATGGTCGAGTGGGCGACCTTGCCCAGCTGCTCCTGCAGCGCCGCGTCGATCCCGGCGTGGCGATGGCCGTGGACGTTGCACCAGAGCGAAGAGACGCCGTCGATATAGCGCCGGCCCTGGTCGTCGATCAGGTCGGTTCCCTCGGCACGCTCGATCGTCAGCGGTTCTTCCTCGACCCACGCCTGCTGCTGGGTGAAGGGATGCCAGAGATGTTCGTGGTCGAGCTGAGCGGGGTAGGACGGCATCCAGCGCCGACCTTAGCCCCGCGGGCGGCGGCAACCCGCCGGCGGCGAGCGTGCGCCTTCACACAGACCTTGACATCGAAAGATGCAATCATCGACACGATGGCTGAACGCGGTGCAACCCCCCAGGTCCCGGCGCTGCGGCGCAAAGCACTTCGTGCGGTCCGCTCCCTCTTCGCCCCGCTGCTCCCAGACGACTATCTGGAGCTGATCAACCCGCTCTGGTCGACGCGCGAGCTGCGCGGTCGGATCGAGCGGATCGACCCGGAGACTCCCGACGCCGTCACGGTGTTGATCCGGCCGGGCTTCGAGTGGCCGGGCCACCGGCCGGGTCAGTACCTGCGGATCGGCGTCGTCGTCGACGGGGTGCATCACTGGCGCGCCTACTCGCTCACCTCGGAGCCCGAGCGTCCCGATGGCTGCATCGGCATCACCCCGAAGCTGGTCGACACCGGCGTGGTCTCGCCCTACCTGGTTCGCCGGGCCAGGCCGGGAGACGTCGTCCGCCTCGGCGGAGTCGAAGGCACCTTCGTCCTTCCGGACCCGCCGCCCGAGAAGGTGCTCTTTCTCAGCGCCGGCAGCGGGATCACCCCGATCGTGAGCATGCTGCGCAGCCTCCATCGCAACGGCGAGGTCGGCGACGTGGTCCACGTCCACTCCGCCCGCACGGAGGACGGGGTGATCTTCGCCGGCCCATTGCGCGAGGTCGAGAGCGCCCAGCCCGGATACCGTCTCCATCTGCAGATCACCGGCCGGGAAGGCCGCGTCGCGCCCGGCGACCTCGACCGGCTCTGCCCCGACTGGCGCGAGCGCCGCGCGTTCCTCTCGGGCCCTGCCGAGATGCTCGACGCGATGAGCGCCCACTGGGAGCGCGAGGGCGATGGCGGGCTGCTCGAGACGGAGCGCTTCCAGCCGGTGATCGGCGGCGAGCCCGGCGAGGGCGAGGGCGGAACGGTGCGCTTCGTCAAGAGCCGGATCGAGGCCGAGTGCGACAGCGGCACTCCGATCCTGGTCGGGGGCGAGGAGGCTGGCGCCGTGCTGCCCTTCGGCTGCCGGATGGGCATCTGCCACACCTGCGTCGGAATGCTCTGCAAGGGGAAGGTGCGGGACCTCCGCACCGGCCAGATCCACGGCAGCGAGGGAGAGACGATCCGCACCTGCGTCAACGCACCCGAAGGACCGATCGAGATTGCACTGTGAAAAGACCGAGAGGGAGACGATGAACGCAACGACGAGCTCGGCGATCGCCGAGCCGCAGAATCCGCTGGCCCACCTATCGCCCGAGCAGCTGGACGAGCTCGGCCGTGAGTTCGACGCGATCCGGGATCGGGTCCATGCCGATCTCGGCGATCGCGACCGTCGCTACATCGAGAGCATGATCGCCATGCAGCGGCGCCTCGCCGTGATGAGCCGGGTGCTGCTGCTCGCTTCGCGCTACCGGCCCGCCAAGGTCGCCGGGACGGCGGCGCTCTCGGCGGCGAAGATCCTCGAGAACATGGAGATCGGCCACAACGTCCTGCACGGCCAGTGGGACTGGATGAACGATCCCCAGATCAACTCCTCGACCTGGGACTGGGACACCGCGTCGACCGCGGAGGCCTGGAAGCACTCACACAACTACGTCCACCACACCTTCACCAACATCCTCGGCAAGGACAAGGACCTGGGCTACGAGATCATGCGGATCGACCCGCGCCAGAAGTGGCACCCGGTCTACCTTTTCCAGCCCGCCTACAACCTGTTGCTGATGGCCCTCTTCGAGTGGGGGGTGGCCTTTCACGACCTCGACTTCGAGGCGATCCGCAAGGGCCACAAGTCGAAGGCGCAGGTGAAGCGCGAGCTGGCCGGGATCGTCGAGAAGGCCAAGAGCCAGGTGGTCAAGGACTACGTCGCCTGGCCCCTGCTGAGCGGTCTGGCGATGGCCGCCGTCGACGCCGCCTTCGAGGTGCGCAAGGGCCGGCGCCGGCGCGGCGGCCTGGCGGGCGCGCTGCGCAGCGCCATCGCGGGGGGTGGGGCCTCGTACCGCTCGACCGCCTCGGCGAACGCCACCGCCAACGTCGTCCGCAACGTCTGGGCCTACGCGATCATCTTCTGCGGTCACTTCCCGGACCAGACCTACACCTTCAGCCCGGAGGAGGTCGAGGACGAGAGCCGCGGCGGTTGGTACGTGCGCCAGCTCGCCGGCGCCGCCAACATCGAGGGCAGCCCCCTCTTCCACGTCGCCAGCGGCAACCTCGGCTACCAGGTCGAGCACCATCTCTTCCCCGACCTGCCGAGTACCCGCTACGCGGAGATCGCGCCGCAGGTCAAGCAGATCTGCGAGCGCTACGGCCTCCCCTACAACAGCGGCCCCTTCGGGCAGCAGCTGGGGATGGTGCAGCGGACGATCCTGCGCCTGGCCTTCCCCGGGGGCGCCGCGCGCCCGAAGCCCGGGCCCTACCGCGGGGAGGATCACGAGGCTCTGTGATAGGGGTCACATGAGCAACTGTTGCGGTTGAGAAATAGTTGCAGAAGTGCAAGCATTGGTAGATGCCCGCCAGCGACATCGCGACGATCGCCAAGGAGATCTCCACTCCTGAGGTGAGCGCCGAGACGCAGGAGACGGCAGCGCGGCTGAGCGCGCTGCTGCGCCACCTCTTCCTCTACGACCGCGGCAACCTGCTGCGGGTGATCGAGGAGAGCGGTCTCTCGACGACCCAGTGCAAGGCGCTGCTGGAGCTGGGCGGCCTCGGCGAGGCGACCGAGCCGCGGCAGGTGGGCGACCTGGCGGAGGCCTTCGGCGTCTCCGTTCCCTCGATGAGCCGGGCGGTCGACGCGCTGGTCAAGCGGCGGCTTGCGACCCGGGTCGAGGACGCCGAGGACCGGCGGGTGCGCCGCGTCGCGATCACCGCCAAGGGCAAGAAGCTGGTCGACACGATCCTCGTCGTCCGCCAGGCGGGCATGGAGGAGTTCGCGTCGAGCCTGAACGCCGCGCAGCGGCGCAAGCTCGACGCCGCGATCGACGCGCTGATGGACCGCGAGGACATAGCCGCCGCCTACGAGCTGCTGAAGGGGGTCTCGTCCTGACCCGCTACCGCCACCTGATCACCGACGACAACCGCAAGTGGTGGACGCTCGGCGCGATGTGCTTCGCGCTGTTCATGATCATGCTCGACAACACGGTCGTGAACGTGGCGCTGCCCTCGATCCAGCGCGACCTCGGCGCCTCGCTCTCGGCGCTGGAGTGGACGGTCAACGGGTACACCCTCTCCTTCGCGGTGCTGCTGGCGACCGGCGGGCGGCTGGGCGACATCTTCGGCCGCCGCCGCATGTTCCTCTTCGGCGTCGTCATCTTCGCGCTGTCCTCGGCGACCGCCGGGCTCGCCGTCGACACCACGTCGCTCGTCTTCAGCCGCGTGGTGCAGGGCGTCGGCGCGGCGCTGATGATGCCGGCGACGCTCTCGATCGTCACCGACGCCTTCCCGCCCCACGAGCGGGGCAAGGCGATGGGGACCTGGGCCGGGGTCTCGGCGCTGGCGCTGGCCGTCGGCCCGGTCCTCGGCGGCTTCCTCACCGAGCACGTCAGCTGGCGGGCGATCTTCTACCTCAACATCCCGGTCGCGATCGGCGCCGTGGCGGCGGCGCTGTTCGCGGTCCGCGAGTCGCGCGACGACACGGTCGGCCGCGAGGTCGACTACCTCGGCGTCGTGACCCTGACCGCGGCACTGACGGCGCTGGTCCTGGCGCTGGTCGAGGGCAACGCCTGGGGCTGGGGGTCGCCCGAGATCGTCGCCCTGCTCCTCGGCGCCGGGCTGGGGCTGGCGGCCTTCGTCGCGATCGAGCTGCGGGTGAAGGTGCCGATGGTCGAATTCCACTTCTTCTCCGACCGCAACTTCCTCGGCGCGGTCGTGGTGGCGCTGATCGTCTCCTTCGCGATGCTCGGCGTCTTCTTCTTCCTCGCCCTCTACATGCAGAACATCCTCCACTACTCGGCTCTGGAGGCGGGGATCAGGTTCCTGCCCTCGACCGTGATGATCGTCGTCGTCGCCCCCGTCGCGGGGCGGCTCGCGGACCGCATCGGCCCGCGCTGGCTGATCGCCGGCGGCCTCGTGATCGTCGCCGCCTCGCTCTACAGCTTCAGCGGCATCGCGGTCGACTCCAGCTACGGCGAGCTGCTGCCCGGCTTCATGCTGCTCGGCATCGGGATCGCGCTGACGATGTCGCCGATGACCAGCGCCGCGATGAACGCGGTCGCGGTCGAGAAGGCGGGTGTCGCCTCGGGCGTCCTCTCGATGTTCCGCATGGTGGGTGGCAGCCTCGGCGTCGCCGTCACCGGGGCGATCTTCCAGGGTGCGGTCGGCAACCCCGAGACCGCCAGTCCACTCGAATTCGTCGACGCCCTCGGCCACGCGATGACCGTCTCGGCCGTGGTCGCGCTCGCGGGCGCGGTGATCGGGGCTGCCGCGATCCGGGCGAAGCGGAAGCCGGTCAGCCCGGCGGAGGCGGAGGCAGCGGCAGCGCTGGCCACGACTCCGGATCTCGGAGATCGAGAGCCGGCAGCGTCTCGATCCTGACCTCGCCCAGGGCGGCGATCGTCTCGCGGTTGGACTCTTCGATCCTCCCCGTTTCATCCGGCCAGGGAGTGAGGACGACCGCTGCGACGTCGAGGCCGGCCGCGCGAGCCGCCTCGAGCGTCAGCAGCGTGTGGTTGATCGTGCCGAGACCGGGCGCTGCCGCGACTATCAGCGGCAGTCCTAGGTCCGACGCCAGGTCGCGGACGAGGTAGGTGGGCGAGAGGGGGACCGTCAACCCGCCGACGCCCTCGCAGACGAGCGCGTCGGCCGTGGCGGCGGCCGCGCCGGCGGCGACGAGCAGCCGCTCCGGCTCGATCCGCTCGCCGGCCAGCTCCGCCGCGAGGTGGGGCGACATCGGCGACCCGTAGCGGTAGGGCGCGATCTCCTCGTCGCTCTGTTCGGACCCGGCGGCGCGGCGGAGCAACGCGTGGTCCGGCTCGCCATCTTGGTCCAGCCCGGTGACTGCCGGCTTGAAGACCGCGACCCGCTTCCCTTCGGCAGCCAGGGTGCGGGCGATGACCGCGGCGACGACGGTCTTGCCGACCTCGGTCCCCGTGCCGGTGACGAAAACGCCTGTACCGAGGGGGGTCTTCACGCGCGCCCCTCAGGCGGCGAGCGCCGGTGCGGCCGAGCTCGCCGGCCGAGCGGCGATCCCCAGCTCGCGGGCCGCCTCGCCGGCTGCCTTTGCCGCCTCCCGCAGCTCCTCGGCGTCGTGCGTCGCCATCACCGTAAAGCGCAGCCGCGAGGAGCCCTCGGGGACGGTCGGCGGGCGGATCCCCTGGGCGAAGACGCCGCGCTCCAGCAGCCGTTCGCTCAGCGCCATGGTCGGCGCCGCCGCACCGACGCCGACCGGGACGATCTGGGTCTCGGAGTCGGGAACGGCGAAGCCCTCTCCGGCAAGCGCGGCACGCAGGGTCGCGGCATTGGCGCCCAGCCGCTCGACCCGCTGCGGTTCGCCTTCGAGCAGCCCCAGCGCCGACTCGGCGGCGGCGAGGACCGGCGGCGGCGGTGCGGTCGAGAAGATGAAAGGACGGGCCGTGTTGACCAGGTACTCGACCAGGTCATGGTCGGTGCAGACGTAGGCGCCGTAGGAGCCGAGCGCCTTGCCGAGCGTGCCGACGACCAGGTCGACCTCATCGCTCAATCCCGCGGCGGCGACCGTGCCCCGGCCACCGGGCCCGAGGGCGCCGGTGGCATGCGCCTCGTCGACCATCAACCGGCAGCCGTGTTCGCGCGCCAGTTGCGCCAGCGCCTCCAGCGGCGCCACGTCCCCGTCCATCGAGAAGAGGCCGTCGGTGACGATCAGCGAGCCGCGGCCCTCTGCCTGCTGCAACCCCCAGGCGAGGTGCTCGACGTCGGCGTGGCGGTAGACGAAGGTCTCGGCCCGGGCGAGCCGGCAGCCGTCGACGATGCTGGCGTGGTTCAGCTCGTCGGAGAAGACGACCTCGCCGCGCCCGGCGAGTGCCGCAATCGTGCCGGTGTTGGCCAGGTAGCCGGAGCCGAACAGCAGCGCCGCCTCGTAGCCCTTGAACCCGGCCAGCCGCCGCTCGAGCCGGCGGTGGGGCTCCATGTTGCCGGAGATCAGGCGCGAAGCCCCGGCCCCGGCGCCCCATCGCATCGCAGCCTCGGCCGCCGCCTCGCGCACCGCCGGATGCGCCGCCAGGCCGAGGTAGTCGTTCGAGCAGAGCAGCAGCACGGGCCGCCCGTCGAGCAGAACCCGCGGGCCCTGCGGGCCCTCGACCAGCCGCAGCCGGCGGTAGAGCCCCCGGTCGCGGAGCTCCTCCAGCCGCTCGGCGACCTCGGTCATGCCGCCTGCGAGGGGACCTTGGGGTAGGGGGGAGGCTTCTTCGCCTTCTTGATCACACGCAGCTGGGTCGAGGGGTCCCAGAAGTCGGCTTCGTCCTGGCGGTCGATCAGCTCTTCGATCGGCGTCGCCGGCGTCTCTCCCGCGAGCCAGCCGGAGCGGTTGTCGGGGCGCGGGTTGGCGCCGTTGTCGGGCTGGCGCGCGACGTTCAGCCCCAGCTCCTCGAACATCGCCCGGTCGTCCTCGGGCTCGGCCCCGAGCGTGGTCAGGAAGTTCCCCATCATCACCCCGTTGAGGCCGGCCTTGACGGCCAGCGGCTGCAGGTCGCCGAGGTTCTCGACCCGGCCGCCGCAGAGCCGGAACAGGGCGCCGGGGATGATCAGCCGGAAGATCGCCACCCACTTGACGACCTCCCACGGGTCCATCAGCGGGCGGTCGCCGAACTTCGTCCCGTCGCGCGGGTTGAGCAGGTTGATCGGCACCGAGGTCGGGTTCAGCTCGGACAGCTCGAAGGCCATCTCCACCCGCTGCCGCGGCGACTCGCCGAGGTTGAGGATGCCGCCGACGCAGGTCTCCAGGCCGGCCTCCTTGACCGCGTCGATAGTCCGCAGCCGGCTCTCGTAGCGGACCGTGGTCGAGACCTCGGGATAGTAGGAGCGAGACGACTCGACGTTGTGGTGGACGCGCTGGATCCCGGCGTCCTTCAGCTGCTTGGCCCGCTCCGCCGACATGTGGCCGATCGAGGCGCAGCGCTTCAAGTTGGTCTGCTCGGCGACCAGTTCCGCCCCCTCGAGGATCCTTGCGAAGTCGCGTTTGGAGAGGCCCTGGCCCTGGGTGACCATGCAGAAGCGGTGGGCGCCGGCTGCCTCCGCCGCCTTGGCGTGTTCGAGGATCTGCTCCGGCTCCATCATCGCGTGCATCGGCGTGTCGGCCTCGGCGTAGCGCGACTGGGCGCAGAAGCCGCAGTCCTCGGCGCAGCCACCGGACTTGGCGTTGACCAGCGAGCACATGTCGGTCGACTCGCCGAAGTTCTCCTGGCGCACCTTCCAGGCGCGCTCGACGATGTCGCCGATCTCCTCATGGCCGGTTTTGGCGCCGAGCGCCAGGGCCTCGTCGAAGGAAATCAGGGACGACATCCGAGCGCAGGCTAGGCGTCGGTTCGGACGTGCCGATCCGAGACCCGCACCGCGTCCCGTCCCGCGTCCTTCGCCTCGTACATCGCCGTGTCGGCCCTGCTCTGCACGGACTCGAAGTCGGCATCGTGGCTCCTACCGAACATCGCGATGCCGACGCTGGCGGTGATCGGCGGAACCTCGTGCGCCGGTGGCACGTGCTCGCGGATCGCGGTCAGGATCGCCTCGGCGACGCTCTGCGCCTCGGCGGCGTCGCAGCGGGGCAGGACGACCGCGAACTCGTCGCCGCCGAGGCGCGCCAGCACGTCGGTCTCCCGCATGCGGCTGCGCAGCACGCCGGCGATCTCCTCGATCGCCCTGTCGCCGATCGGGTGCCCGAGTGTGTCGTTGACCTGCTTGAAGTTGTCGAGGTCGAGCATCAGCAGGGCGCCCTCGCCGTTCTCGCGGCGGCTGCGTGCCAGCTCGACGCGCAGATCCTCCTCGAAGCGGCGCCGGTTCTTCAGCCCGGTCAGCGAGTCCTGGCTGGCCTGCCGCCGCAGCTCCTGCATGCGCTCGTTGCGGCTCCAGATCAGAACCAGAGCGCCCAGCAGCGCCGCCAGCGAGATGCCACCCATGGCGATCAGCACCGCCAGCCCCACAGTGGGACGGTCAGGATCGCGGACGACCAGCAGCCAGGCGCGGTCGGCGACCTGGATCGGGGCCGCCGCCCCGTCTTCGAGCGGCTGGCCGCCGCCGATCACGGGGTCGCCGTTCTCCAGCAGCTGCAGCTCGACGTCCCCCTCCACGGCGGAGGTGGCGGCGGCGGCAAGGTCGGGCGCCAGGAAGCCGCCGCTGGCGAAGCCGAGCAGGGCAGCGCGCCGCTCTGCGACCGTCGTGGTCGGAGCGCCGTCGCGATAGACGGGCTGGTAGACGATCAGCCCCCGACCGCTGTTCGTCAGCAGGGGGACGATCGGGGTCGCCGCCGCTTCGCCGCTGTCGCGGGCACGGCGCAGGATCGGCGCCCGATCGGGATCGACGCCCAGGTCGAGGCCGAAGGCCGGCGCCACCGGCAGCTCCGAGGTGGCGTAGGTCACCGAGAAGTGCTCGGGCCGGGCCCCCGCCCGGCGGAGCTGACCGCCCTGCGGCTCCACGATCGGGAACCCGTGGCGCGCCTCGTAGGCGGCACGCTGCCGGCGTGGGACGCGGGCGACAAACGAGGTTCCGCTGAGCGCACCCTCGCTCAGCAGCGAGTCCGCGAGTACTTCGAAGTCGTGGCGGGTCAGGTCGTCTGCGGTCTGGAAGAAGGCCGCGGCGCTGGCCAGCTGGCCCACCGAGAGCTCGGCCACGGCCTCCGCCTGCCGAGCTGAGCGCGTCGCCGCCTCCTCCTGGGCTCGCTCGAAGTCGTCGCGGTGCTCGGCATCGACGGCGAGAGCCGCCACCACCGAGCCGGCGGCGATCGCGAAGACCGCGATCAGACCGAGCCAGAACCGAAGGCGCATGGCTCTATTGTCGGTGTTTGCGGCGCTCTTGTTAAGGGGTGGGCGGGGCTATGCCCCTGGAACCGCGGCGAGCGACTCCCAGAGGTAGAGCGAGGCGAGGCTGCGGTGGGGGCGCCAGGGCTCGCCGATCTCCAGCACCTTCAGCGGCGGCGGCATCTCCTTCAGCCCGTACTCGACCTGGATCGCCTTGCGGATGCCGAGGTCGCCGCCGGAGAGCACGTCGGGACGCTCCAGGTGGAAGAGCAGGAACATCTCGGCGGTCCACTGACCGAGGCCGCGCACCGCGACGATCTCCTCGATCGCCTCCTCGTCGGCGAGCTCCCCGAGCCGGTCCAGCTCCAGCTCACCGGAGATCACGTGCGAGGCGAGGTCGCGGACGTACTCGACCTTGCGGCCCGAGAGGCCGCAGCCGCGCAGGTCCTCCTCGCTCGCTTCGAGCAGCTGCTCGGGCGAGGGGGTGGTCCCGCCGAAGAGGTCGCAGACCCGCCCGTAGATGGTGCGCGCCGCTTTGGTCGAGAGCTGCTGGCCGACGATCGCCCGCAGCAGCGCCCCGTAGGCGTCAGCCGGTTTCTCCTCGCTGCGCCGGCGCAGGCGGGTCTTCAGGTCGATCTCGCCGATCCGCTCGATCAGCGCGCCCATCGTCGGGTCGGCAGCGGCGAGCTGCTTGCGGGCGGCGGCGCTCATCAGCGCCCCTTCCAGCGCGGCTTGCGCTTTTCGCCAAAGGCCTCGATTCCCTCGCGCAGGTCCTCGGAGGCAAAGCAGGCCTCGCGCAGCGCGATCAGGGCCGCCTCCTGCTGGTCGCTCAGCGTCGGGTTCTTCGTCAGCACTTCGATCGCCCGCTTGTTGCCGCGCATCGAGAGCGGCGCGTTGGCGGCGATCGTCGCGGCCAGCTCGACCGCGGCCCCCTCGAGCGCCTCGTCTGTGACCACCTCGTGGACCAGCCCGATCTCACCGGCTCGCGCCGCCTCGAAGTTTCGCCCGGTCAGGAACAGCTCCTTGGTTCGCGGCAACCCGACCGTGTCGAGGAACTTGCGCAGCCCGGTGTGGCCGTAGACGAGCCCGAGCTTGGCGGGCGGCATCCCCAGCTTCGCGCCGGCCGCGCAGATCCGCAGGTCGCAGGTGATCGCCAGCTCCAGCCCGCCGCCGAGGCAGTGACCGTTGATCGCCGCCAGGGTGGGCCAGGGGTGGGCGGCCAGTGCCTCCATCGCCGCGTGGAAGGGGTGGGCGACGAGCGCCTCGGCATCGCGCTCGAAGGTGTCGGAGGGAATCGAGGCGATGTCGTAGCCGGCCGAGAAGACGGGCGGCGCGCCGGTGATCACGACGCAGCGGGTCTCGATCCCCTGGTCGAGCCGCGGCAGGGTCTCGGCGAGGGCGTCGAGGATCTCGTGGTCGAGCGCGTTGCGCCGCTCCGGGTTGGAGATGCGGATGCGGACGACCGCCTCGGCGGGCGAGTCGAGGAGGAGCTTGCCGCCGGCGAGCTGCTCGGTCACTCGAGCACTACGAGGACGTCGCCTTCGCTGACCGACTGGCCCTCCTCGCAGCGGATCTCCTTCACGGTGCCGTCGTCCTCGGCCTCGACCGGGATCTCCATCTTCATCGACTCGAGGATGACGACCGTGTCGCCGTCCTCGATCGTGTCGCCGACCGCCACCTCGATTTTCCAGACGTTGCCCGTGATGTGCGCCTCGATGTCCGCCATGGGCGGGGACAATATCCGCCGTGCACGACTCCTTGGCGGTCATCGTCGCGGCGCGCAACGAGGCCGACCGGATCGGGGCGACCCTGGCTGCCCTGCGAGAGGTGTTCCCTGGGGCGGCGATCTGGGTCGCCGACGACGCTTCGACCGACGGCACTGCCGAGGCCGCGATGGCGGCTGGGGCCCAGGTGGTCAGCCGTGGCAGACCGCACGGCAAGGGCGCCAACATGACCGCCGCCGTCGAGGCGGCGCTCAGCGCCGCGCCGCCGCCGGAGCTTGTCCTGCTCTGCGACGGCGACCTCGGCGACTCGGCCGCACGGCTCGTTCCGCTGGTGGATGCGGTCGAGCGAGGCGAGTGCGACCTTGCGGTCGCCGCCTTCAGTCGCCGCGTCGGCGGCGGCTTCGGCGTCGCGCTCAGCTTCGCCCGCTGGACGATCAACCGCCTCTGCGGCCTCGAGACGACCGCGCCGATCTCGGGCCAGCGCGCCCTCCGGGTCGAGGCCCTGCGCGCGACGCTCCCCTTCGCTCACGGCTACGGGATGGAGGTCGGGATGACGGTCGACGCGGTCCGCGCCGGCTACCGCCTGCGCGAGTACGAGCTCGACCTGACCCACCGCGCCACCGGCCGCACCTTCGCCGGCTTCACTCACCGCGCCCGCCAGCTGGGGGATTTTGCGCGGGTGTTTCTTTCGCGGCGAAGAGGATCTGGACCGCCCGACCTGTTTGAACCTTAAACAGGCCTTTTTAAGCTTCCCTCCGGCTTATCTAGCCATAGTTGTGCAAAAATGGGTATGTGGCACGTGTTAAACATGACTTCCTGAACGAGGCGGAGGTCTTTCGGCCGGCGGACCCGGCTGCGGCCAGCCGGGCATTTCGGCGAGGGGAGCTGCGTCGCCTCGCCCGTGGTCTCTATACGGCGAATCTCGACGAGCCGGCGGAGCGGGTCGTGCGGCGCAACTGGATCGAGATCGCCGGCCTATATTTTCCGAGCGCCGTCCTGGTCGACCGTTCCGCAGTCGACGGCCGGCCTGCCGAGGATGGATCGCTGTTCCTCGACTCTGGCCCCGAGCGCGCTCACCCGGGACAGGTCTCTCTGCCGGGCCTGGTTCTGAAGCCGCGACACGGACCGGGTCCCCTCGCCGGGGACATGCCGTTCGGGTCTCTCTTTCGCAGCGGTCAGGCACGCACCGCGCTCGACAACCTGCGGCCTTCGCGGGCTCGCGCCGGAGTTGCCCGGACCCTCGACGACACCGAGCTGGAGGAGTGGCTGGAGCGAATAGCCCGCAACCGCGGCGAGGACGAGCTGCGGATGATTCGCGACGAAGCGCGGGAAGTCGCCTCGTCTCTCGATGCGCTTCCGCGGCAGGCCACGCTCGATCGCCTGATCTCCGCCCTGCTGGGAACCGGGGGGGCGTGCCTGGTGACGCCCGCGGGGAGGGCACGGGGACGGCGTGAGCCCTTCGACGCGTCGCGGCTGACCCTGTTCGAGACCCTGCACGGGGCGCTTGCCGGAAATATGGCGCCGGTCATCCCCGAGCCCCCCGATCCCGGCGAAGTGTTCGCTTTCTTCGAGTCCTACTTCTCGAACTTCATCGAGGGAACGGAGTTCGCCCTGGAGGAGGCCGAGGCGATTGTCTTCGAGGACCTGGTCCCGGCCGAGCGGCCTCAGGATGCACACGACGTCCTCGGCGTGTTCGCGGCGGCCGCTCGCGCCCCTCTGCGCGCCCGCGTTCCAGAAAGTGCCGACGACCTCCTGGAGCTTTTGCGACTTCTGAACCGCAGCATCCTCGAGCGCCGCCCCGAGGTGGGTCCCGGCGAGTGGAAGCGGCAGGTCAACCGAGCCGGCGGCACCGTCTTCGTCGCGCCGGAACAGGTGGTCGGGACGCTGCGTGAGGCGTGGCGTTTCTACAGGACGCTGCCCGCAGGCTTCGCTCGGGCGGCGTTCGCGATGTTCGTCGTCACCGAGATCCACCCGTTCGCCGACGGCAACGGCAGGGTCGCCCGGCTCCTGATGAATGCCGAGCTGAGCGCCGAGCATCAGAGTCGAGTCGTGATTCC
>Ga0190265_10000535_pt1 | contig 26838 bp, 24 predicted proteins | sample Popmic124T_FD_133135 | JGI IMG/M metagenome (GOLD analysis project Ga0190265, IMG submission 133135) | Populus adjacent soil microbial communities from riparian zone of Indian Creek, Utah, USA - 124 T | ecosystem: Environmental > Terrestrial > Soil > Riparian zone | place: USA: Utah | collected...
GAGGCGATGAACCTCGCCGGGATCCACCGCCTGCCGGTCGTCTTCGTCCTCGAGAACAACCAGTTCGCCTACTCGACGCCCAACGAGCTCGAGTTCGCCATGGACCCGGTCGAGCGTGCCGCCGGCTACGGCTTCCCGGGGACGAGCATCGACGGCAACGACGTCGAGGCGGTGTTCGAGGCCGCGCAGGCCGCCGCCGAGCGCGCCCGCGGCGGCGCCGGACCGACCCTGATCGAGTGCCAGACGATGCGCATGCACGGGCACGGGGCCCACGACGACATGAGCTACGTGCCCGACGGGATGCTCGAGGAGTGGGAGAAGCGCGACCCGATCGAGCGCTACGCGGCGCGGCTCGTCGCCGACTTCGGCTTTGCCGAGGGGGAGATCGAGGGAATTCGCGAGGGGGTCCGCTCCTACGTCGCCGAGTGCGCCGAAAAGGCGCTCGCCTCGCCGCTGCCGGACCCCGCGATCGCAACCGAGGGCGTCTTCGCCGAGCGCTGGGAGCCGCTGGGCGACGGGGCGGCGCCGTGGTCTCGCTGGGAGGTGACGTGATGGCCGAGATGACGTACCTCGAGGCGATCTCCGACGCGCTGCGGACGGAGATGCGCCGCGACGAGTCGGTCTTCTGCCTCGGCGAGGATATTGGCGCCCTTGGCGGTGCCTTCAAGGCGACCGACGGCTTCGCCGAGGAGTTCGGCGCCGACCGCGTCCTCGACATGCCGCTGGCCGAGACCGCGATCCTCGGCACGGCGACCGGGGCGGCGATCGAGGGCATGCGCCCGGTCTGCGAGATGCAGTTCGCCGACTTCATCGCCTGCGGCTTCGATCAGCTGGTCAACGTGGCGGCGAAGCTGCACTACCGGCAAGGGGTCGCGGTGCCGATCGTGGTGCGGCTGCCGTCGGGCGGGGGCTTCTCCGGCGGCCCGTTCCACTCCCAGAACCCGGAGGCGTGGTTCCTGCAGACGCCTGGCCTGAAGGTGGTGACGCCCGCCACCGCGGAGGACGCCAAGGGGCTGCTGGCGAGCGCGATCCGCGATCCCAACCCGGTCTGCTTCCTCGAGCACAAGGGCCTCTACCGCCACGTGCGGGGGGAGGTCCCGGAGGGAGAGCACACGGTCCCGATCGGCAGGGCACGGGTCGCCCGCGAGGGGTCCGAGATGACGGCAATCGCCTACGGCTCCTCCGTTCACCTCGCCCTCGAGGCGGCCGAGCAGCTCGACGAGGACATCGAGGTGATCGACCTCCGCAGCCTCTGCCCGCTCGACCGCGAGGCGATCCTCGACAGCGCGCGCAAGATGGGCAAGGTGCTGATCGCCCACGAGGCAACCCGCAGCTGCGGCGCCGGCGCCGAGGTGGCGGCGCTGATCGGCGAGGAGGCGTTCGAGGACCTCGACGCCCCGGTCCGCCGCCTGACCACGCCGGATGTGCCGATTCCGTTCAGCCCCCCGCTCGAGCAGGCGGTCCTGCCCCAGCTCGACGACATGAAGGAGGCGTGCCGTGAGCTCCTCGCGTACTGAGGCCTCGATCGTCGAGGTCTCGATGCCGCAGATGGGCGTCTCGGTCGCCGAGGGGACGATCGTCGAGTGGCGCAAGCGCCCGGGCGAGTGGGTCGAGGCCGACGAGCCGATCTGCGACGTCAGCACCGACAAGATCGACGTCGAGATCCCCTCCCCGGCCTCGGGGCGCCTCGAGCGGATCCTGGTCGAGCCGGGCGAGACGGTCGCCGTGGGCACGGTGCTCGCGGAACTCGACACCGGCGCAGAGGCCGGCGAGGCACAGGCAGAAGAGCCCCGGCCCGAAGGTCAAGACGCCGAGCCGGCGGCGCCCGAGGTCGACCGCTCGCGGCTCTACTCGCCGGTCGTGCGCAGGATCGCCGAGGAGGAGGGGGTCGACCTCGAGCAGGTCGAGGGCGGCGGCGTCGGCGGCCGGGTGCGCAAGGTGGACCTGATGGCCTTCCTCGAGAACGGCGGCGGGGCGAAGGAGGAGCCGGAGGAGCGGCCGCTGCACACCGAGTCGCCCTACCGTCCCGAGGCGCAGCCGGTCGGCTCGGCGGAGGACCTGACCGGCCCCACCCGGCGCGAGCAGATGTCGCCGATGCGGGCGCAGATCGCGCGCCACATGCTCGACAGCCGCCGCACCTCGGCGCACTGCACGACGATCGTCGAGGTCGACTTCTCGCGCGTCGCCCGTCAGCGCGAGGAGCTGCGCGAGTCGATGGCTCGCCGCGGCGTCAACCTCACCTACCTCGCCTTCGTCGCCCGGGAGGCCGTGGCGGCCCTGGAGCGCCACCCGGCCTTCAACGCCTCGATCGAGGGCGAGGAGATCGTCTACCACGACCAGGTCAACCTCGGCATCGCCGTCGCCCTCGAGAACGGCTTGATCGTCCCCGTGATCCGCCAGGCGCAGCAGCTCAGCCTCGAGGGCCTGGCGGCCGCGATCGGCGACCTGGCGGCCCGCGCACGTGAGAAGCGGCTCAACCCCGACGATGTCCAGGGCGGGACCTTCACGATCACCAACCCGGGCCAGTTCGGGGCCGTGTTGGCGACGCCGATCATCAACCAGCCCCAGGTCGCGATCCTCGACCTCGAGGCGATCGTCAAGCGCGCGGTCGTCGTCGGGTCCGACGGAGACGACTCGATCGCGATCCGCCCGATGTCCTACCTCTGCATGTCCTGGGACCACCGGGCGCTCGACGGCGCCGAGGCGGCCCGGTTCCTCGCCGGGATGAAGGAGACCCTGGAGGAAGGGGGGTCGGAGTGACGGCCCGCGGCTACGAGGACCTTCGCGTCGTCTCCGGGCCGCGCAGCGGCGCCACGATCGCGCTGGCCGTCCACTCCACCGCCCTCGGCCCGGCGCTCGGCGGGGCGCGGATGTGGCACTACGACTCCGCCGGGGACGGCGTCGCGGACGCCCTGCGCCTGGCGCGGGCGATGACCTACAAGGCGGCCGCCGCCGGGCTCGACCTCGGCGGCGGCAAGGGCGTGATCTGCGCCCCGGCGCCTGAGCGGCCCGCCGGCGAGCTGCGCCGGCGCATGCTGCTCGACTTCGGCGACGCCGTCGAGGCGCTCGAGGGGCGCTACGTGACGGCGGAGGACGTGGGCACCGGCGCCGCCGACATGGTCACGATCGCCGAGCGGACCGCCCACGTGGTCGGCCTGCCGGTCGAGCGCGGCGGCCGCGGCGATCCAAGCCCCCTGACCGCGCGGGGGTTGCAGGCGGCGATCGCCGCCTGCCTCGAGCATCGCTTCGGCAACCCGTCGGTGGCCGGAGTCCGGATCGGCGTGATCGGCGTCGGCAGCGTCGGTAGCCGGCTGGCGCGAATGCTCGCCGGCGCCGGCGCGGAGCTCGTGATTTCCGACCTCGACCCCGCGCGCCGGGCGCTCGCCGAGGAGCTCGGGGCCGCGTGGGTCGATCCGGAGGAGGCGATCGCGGCCGATTGCGAGGTGCTCGCCCCCTGCGCCCTCGGCGGCGCGATCGACGCAACCACGCTCGAGCGCCTCCGCTGCCAGATCGTCTGCGGATCCGCCAACAACGTGCTCGCCGACGAGCGCCTGGCGACCACCCTGGTCGCACGCGGCATCCTCTTCGCCCCCGACTTCATCGTCAACGCCGGCGGCCTGATCAACGTCTACGCCGAGCTGCACAACCTGGACGACGACCTGGCCCTCCACCTAGTCGACCGGATCGGCCCCACCGTGCGCCAAGTCCTCGACGCAGCCGACCAGCGGGAAGTGACCCCCCTAGCCGCCGCCCAGGAGCAGGTCCTGGAACGCCTGCGCGAAGCAACGGCCGCAGCCGCTTAGCTCTCACCGCCGCTGAGAGTCGGGCCCGCTGGAACGGCGGCACGCCGCGTCAAGCCGACAACGTCTGCGCCGGTCGGCTCGCGGCTCGCCGACGTGGACGTTGCCGACCTCGCCCAGGGACTCGACCAGCACCTCGCGCACGCGCGGCTCCGGGGTGCGCCGGCAGCGCGAAGCTGACGTCGGGGGCGACACCAAGGATTAGTTCTTGTTGCAACAGCTCCGCCCCGGACGTGGCGATTTGGACCCTCATGAGATTTCGCAATTGCGAGAAACAAGCTCTACAAGGAGTTGCTTTTCCGGGGACCTTTGGAAGGATCACCGTTTAATGAATCTGCATGAACCAGTCAGCTTTCGCGAGACCTCATTTCGAGAGACTCGACTGGCCGCGGAGCCCCGCGCTGACACCGGACTCGCGCTCGCCTCGTTGCTGAACAGGCGCGCCTTTTTCGTCACCGGTGCGGGCTCGAGCGCCAGCGCCCCGACCGAGCTGCCCACCGGCCCCCAGCTCGCCGAACGCCTGGTGGCTTGGGCAGAGGACTCGGGCTTGAGCGAGCGGATGACAGCGCTCGAGGACCGCTATGACCTCGGCCAGGTCTGCGAGGCCCTGAACGGCGCCCTCGGCCGTGGCATGGTCGTCCGCGAGATCGGAGAGGCGGTCGACTGGGAGGGCTCCGACCCCAACCTGTGCCATCTCGCGATCGCGATCCTCTTCGGAGAAGAGGCAGTGTCAATCAGCTTCACGGTCAACTGGGACCCCAAGCTCGGTGATGCCTTCGAGCGTGTCGCGGGGAATAGCAAGCCCTGGGTCGCCCACAACGCGGCGACGATGTCGATGGCCAGCAACAATGACCCCCGCCTGATCCACCTCCACGGGCTCTGGCCCGACGCCGCATCGCTGGTGATGACGAGCACTGAACTCGAGGAGAACGCGGCCGTGAAGTGGACCGACCCGCAGCTGCGTACCTCGCTTAGCTCTGGCGGCGCGATCCTCGTCGGGTTCGCCGCCGAGCCCACCTACGTGCTGAAGTCTCTGAGCGAGATGCGTGAATTGATGGATAGTCCGCCGACCTCGGTGATCGGTCGCGAAGAAGTCGACACGTTTACCGCGAAGTCTCCTGGGCTGACCGAGGCAATCCGACTTAATGAGGACCTCGACCGCTACGTGCAGGGAGACGCCTGCGAGGTGCTCGGCGAACTGCTGCGTTGCTACTACCGAAAGCGGGTCGAGACGGTTATCGACGCAGCCGCCGAGAAGGCCCGGGCAGCCCAGGGGCTGGGCGCGAAGTTCTCCATGCTCGGGCGCCAGCGCCTCGAAGAGGCACTCGGTGACCTCAGCCTCGAAGATCTCCTCGGCCTGCTCTGGAGCTCGACTGCCAGAGTGAGCGAGGAAGCCGCGTGCCGACAGCGGACGATCGCCGCGGCTACGCCCGGCCTGCAGGAGATACTCGCCTGCGTGATGGTTCTCGCTTGCGCCGAGGGAGTGAGAGACCTGAGCGCCTCGCGTTTTGGTTTTCGCCTCGAGACCGAGGGCCGGGGGCCGGTCGAGCTCTGGCCTGTCATCCCCGAGAACCAGCTCAGCCCCAGCGACGCACGCGTCCGGGCCTTCCAGCACAGCGACCTTTTCGGGGGTCCGGCCGATGCTGAGGTGCCGCTGGTCCTGGTCTGCGGCGATACCGTCGGGGCGATCCCAAAGGGCGGCAAGGTCTCGCTGGTCGGCGAGGGGAGGCCTGAAAGCGTTGGCTCGGGTCGGCGCTCCCCAATCGACACCATCAACTTGTTCCTCCTTGATGAGCGCCTGGTAGGCCACGAGGGCCCGATAGCAATCGAGGAGGCGCTGGCGCTGTGAGCCAGGAATCAGTGGAGATCCTGCGCGAGGCAATCACCGCCGCCGGCTACAGATTCATCTCCGCCGAGGGCGAGCGCTCATTCCTCGCCGAGAGCCCGGAAAGGGTGCTACTGGCGAGCGTTTTCACGGACTCCGAGGAGCTCCTGAGGTGCTGGCAGGAAGTCCAGGTACAGGCGATCTCGCGCACCGAGGCGCTCTCGCCCGAGAAGGCCTGGGAGCTCTACCTCGTCCTCGCCACTGAGCTCGACCCCTCCCCGAGCCTGGAAGGGGACCTTGACGAGGTGAGGCGCGACACCTCCTACGCCCGCAAGGTGTTAGTCCTCGGACTGGAGTCGCTCTCCTCAAAGCTCCTCGCGCAGCGCCTAGCGCCGGTGCGAGCGCTGGAGTTCGACTTCGGGGTGGAGCGGCCCCTCGCCTTGGAGATGCTGCGCGAGCGGGTCGAGGAGGAAGACGACGGCGATGTGCTGGCTGTGATGCGGGCCTTCCAGACGAACCGGCCCCTGTTTGGAGAGCTCTGATGCGCCTCGAACAGATCTCTGTCAGCGGCTTCCGGGGGTTCAACCGGGAATGCCAGGTGCCGATCGGAGCCAACGTGGTCATCCTCAAGGGTCCCAACGGCTCCGGCAAGACCAGTCTCATCGATGCGATCCAATGGCTCCTGCTCGGCGACATCAGCCGCTTCCGTGGCGCCGTCCTGAAGAAGGGCGAGGACTACATATCCAACCGCTATGCCGGTGGTCCTCCATTCGTCGCCGCCGAGCTCTCGGGGGACCAGGGACCGGTTCGGGTTAGTCGCCGCGGCATCGGCGATGCGATGCAGCTGCAGGTCGAAGGCCACGAGCTACCGGACCTGCTGGAAGACGACGCCCAAGCCTGGCTCGACGAGACGATGGGAGCGGAGTTCGTCGAGACCAAGCCGACCGAGCTCCTGCGCCGCCACTTACTCCAACAGGACGAGATGCGCGAGTTCCTGCAGGCGGACACCAACGAGCGCTACGAGTTCGTCGCCTCCCTGACCGGCATGGAGCGGCTGACGAGCCTCGACAACCAGCTGACCAGCGAGCTTAAATCCACCCGCCAAGCGGCCCGCGACCTGCAGACGCGAGTCGAGGAAGCGGAGTCCGAGCTCGCTTCCGCGAACGTCGATCGCGCCGATACCCGGCAGCTTCTCGAGGAGCGCACGGTGCCCGCGGACTTCGAGGGAGCGGCGAAGCGAGCGGCGGCTCTCCTCTCGAGCAAAGAAGCGCCCACCGATCCGACCCAGCTGTCCGACACGCTCAGCGCCCGCTCCGGGGAAATCCTCGAAGAGTTGGAGGGCTTAGAGGAGAACCGGCGCCGGCGGCAACTGGCCGACCAGCAGGCGCGGGAGTCCGGCGCCGACGCCTCGCAGCTGGCCGAGCTCCGCGCCAAGGTCGACACCCTCGGCAGCGAGGAGAGGCAGGCGCGAGAGCGACTCGTGAAGGCCGAAGAGGGCCTTGCCGCAGCCAGAATCACCGCCGATAAGGCCCAGCAGCTAGCGGCGCTGGCGTTCGAGCAGATCGAGGGCGCTTGCCCCGTCTGCGGCCAGGAACACAATTACGATGAGACCCGAGCGCGTCTCGAGCGGCTCCTCCAGGGAGCGCCGGAGCTGGCCGAAGAGATCGCGGCGGTCGACGCCGCTGGGGCCGAAGTCGCCGGCATCGCCGCCGGCCTCGCCGACGCTCGCTCCCGGCTCGCAGAACTCGAGACCGCCGCGGAGCGCCATGCCGAGGCGGAGCGATCGATCGAGCACCTCGAGGCTGAGCGCAAGAAGGCCCAGGAGCGGCTGAAAGCCCTAGTCGACGCCCCGACCAAGGGAAGCGAGGAGGCGCTAGAAGAGTCGGCGACGACGCGGCGGGCCGAGATCGATACCGCCCTCACCCACTTACGCCGCGGGCTCGAGCGCGAGCTGGGCAATCGCCGCACCGCCCGCAGGGTCACGGCCTTGGACGAGCAAGTGGGCGAGCTGCAGGCCCGCCTCGATGAGCTCAGAAAGGAGCTAAGCGCGCAGCGGACCAGGGTCAAGCGCGCCGAGGAGGTGCGAAAAAACCTCGGCCGCCACATCAATGCGGTGATGGGGAAGGCGACGAACAGCTCGACCGAGCTGATCAACGAGATCTATCGGCGCCTCGACGTCCATCCCACCTTTCAGGAGTTCGGCTTCCACACTCAGCGCCACTATGAGACCGGCCACCTGCGGCCTTGGGTCTACGACCGCCGCCGCGGCCGGGACGGCAACGCCCTCCACGTTCTCAGTGCCGCCCAGCTCAACTCGCTGGCGATCTGCCTCTTCCTGGCGCTCAATTTGGAAAGCCGCTCGGGCCTCAGCACCGCGATCCTCGACGACCCGGTGCAGAGCCTCGACGACGTCAACCTGCTGAGCCTCGCCGACGTGCTCCGCACCGTGCGCTCCAAGCGCCAGGTGATCGTCTCCACCCACGATGAGATCCTGGCCGAGCTGCTGATAAGGAAGCTGCGTCCACTGCGCTCCGAGGACGCGACCGTGGTTGTGACCATCGACCAGTGGGGCGAGTCAGGACCCCGGCTCAGATCCGAGACCCGCGAGGGAGCGAGGCTAGAGCCCGAGCTGGAGCTGCTCCGCGATCACTCGGCCTGAGCAACCCACGGCGTCCAAACTACCTCCCGCGCACCGGCCAGCCGGAGCGATGGAAACGGCCCATCGCGGCTCCACAACAACAACGAATCCTGTGGCTGCAGCTCTGCAGTGCGGGGCGATCCTCAACCGCAAGCCAAAGGATCGCTACAAGCCGAAACGTAGAGATGACAATCGGCTAGCGCCGCCGCCGTCGGCGTTTGTCGGTACCGACCAACTGCCCTGCCTCGAGCAATCGCACATGCTCGTCAAAAAGAAATGCCATGCGCTCAGTTTCTCCCAGCTGTTTGCGTCGATCGAAAGATAGGTCGACCGCCCGATCAAGTTCTCGGTGAGCATGCACGAGGTCACGCGGCGTTGCCAGTGGATCGTAGAGGTCAGCTAGTGAGGCACCGTCGTGCGCGGCGCGCGCCTCAAGCACGGCACTGGCGGCCTCCTCGATACGGCTCCGTTGTAGATCTCCGATCTCGGGAAAGGGGAAGGTGTTGTAAACAAGGCGGTTGTTGAAGCGGTAATCACTCTTGATACGGCCACCGACAACACGCTGCCAGATGGAGAACATTTCTGATTGAAGCATCCCGAAGTGGGCGAGATCAGTGGTTTCGATGAACGCGCCGCTGTTGTGAACGATCGCCCGTGCCTCGGCTCTCACAAAGCCCATAGGAATGAATTTGCGATCGCCGCTCGAGTGAATCGGAATGAAGATGAAGTCTTGTTGTGGCGTTCGGATCTCGGCAAACAAGCCGGGTTCGGCTGCTTTTTCACGAGTCTGCGCCTTGCTTGATTCCTCGCGGAACCGCTTTACCGCTTCCAGTCTCGTACGCAGCGTTGGCGATTTGCGAAGGTCGGCCGGATCAGCGTCATGCAGCCAGATACAGAAACGCTCTACTCCGTCGAGAAACTCCTCCGTGCTGAGCAGCGGCCGTATATAGCGCCCTGCAACTGGATCACTCTTCCGGATTTCTGCCGCCTCTTCCGCATTGAGCAAGAGGTTGCCACGGTCCGTTGGCTTAGAGCCATACACGACTGGGGGAGCGTCAGCGATCGGCTTCGTTCTCGACGCTGGATAGACCTCATCAAACGCGACGAGATAGCCATTTATCGTTCTCGCCTCTCGTGCAATTGATGTCTGCGTCTCAATATCGACTTCAAAGATCGTCCCTGAAACAGGAGTCGCACTATGTACAAATCCAATGATCACCACGTGGACATGAGCACGGCCACGGGCTTCACTAGTCCAGTCGAAGGTGCGCCAGGCGAAATTGATGTGGAGTCCTGCCCGGTGCAGGGCTGGCCACAGTGCGGGAACCTGCTCGCCCTGGGTCACACTGTTCGTAGCCACAAACCCGCCCGCGGTGGTTCCATCTCCCGCCGCAAGATAATCCGCCGCCAGCTTGAACCAGCCGCTCACAAAGTCCATCGTTCCCTTCTGGGGATGGTCCGCGAACACCTTCGCCAAATCAGCTCTTTGGTCCTCGCCCAAGAGATGCTTACCGCCATAGGGTGGATTGCCCAGCAAGTAGCTGCACTGACGAGGTTCGAGCACATCTCCCCATGGAACCTCAAGTGCATTCCCCCATCGGATTTGCGCAGTAGCGGCGAGCGGCAGGTCCGCGATGTTCACGCCGAAGGATGCCCCGAGCTTCTCGTTCTCAAGGTGGTCGACAAGATAGATGGCAGTCTCAGCAATACGTACGGGGAACTCCTCAATCTCAAGCCCAAAAAATTGATCGAGAGTTACTCGGCGCCACGTTTGCAGTTCGGTCGTCATTTGGACGTTCTCCGGATGCAGCCTGAGGAGGGCTTCACGCTCAAGTCGCCTCAGTTCCCGGTACGCGATGACTAGGAAATTGCCGCACCCGCACGCGGGATCCAGAAACTTCAACTCGCCAAGCTTTTTCTGGAAGGCTCGGAGTCGCGCACCAGAAACCGCCGCCTCCAATTCCTTCTCTAGATCATCGAGAAATAGCGGCCGAATGACCCTGAGGATGTTCGCCTCAGACGTGTAGTGAGCACCAAGGTGACGACGGGCTTTCGGGTCCATAACGGACTGAAACATGGAGCCGAAAACCGCGGGGCTGATTTTGGACCAGTCGAACGCGCTGGCCTCCAATAGGCGGTCGCGCATCGCTCGGGTCGTGTCGGGGGGCTCGATTGGCTCCTCGTAGAGCCCACCATTGACATGAGGAAATGCAGCAAGATCCTCGTCTAGGGCGGTGGTCCGGCGGTTATCGGCCGTATTTAAGACCGTGAAAAGTCGGCCGAGCCACATGCCGAGGTCCGACCCATCTTCGGCCGTCCTATTCCTCAGTAAGTCGGCGAATTGCTGTCGCGGCCAGAGTCCGGTGTCATCGCCAAAGAGCAGAAACAGGACGCGGACGATGAAAATCCTTAACGGATGATCGGGGTACCCGGTGGCGGAGATCTCATCGTAGACCTTGCCGAGCAATTCGGCGGCTTCGACGTTGACCGCATCCTCCGTCTCAAATTTGAGACTCGTATAGCCAGCAAGAACAAGAAAACGATCTACCTCGCGTGACAGCGCCGAAAGAGGGAACTCAAACGCCTCTGGAGTCTCATCTTCAAGATCCAGGACTCTCATTTGTGCGAAATCAGAGACCACCAGAAGCCTCGGCATGTCTTGCTCAGGAAGGCTCTCGACGTAATCGAGTGCTTGCTGCATCGCCTCGTCCAGATCCTCGCCAGCGGATTTGTGCTCGGCGAGCAACATGCCAGGCCATAGCAAATCGATGAATCCTGCACGGCCAGTCGAGGTTCGGCCAGCGTGGCGCTCGAACGCAGCATTCACCCGGCGTCTCTGAATGCCGAAGATCAAGAGAAACTCAGTCCAAAAGCTCTGCGCCTCGCCCCGCTCCCTGGTCTCAGCTTCCCACTCATGGGAAAAGACACGCGCAGCTTCTCTTATGTCATTTCGACTGGGTCGGACCACGACGACAGCCTTTCTATTACGTCGGATACCTGCGAGGGGTTGCCGTTCGAAAGCTGGCAGCTAGGTGAGCTGCAGCGGAGAGGCAAACGCCATACAGGCCTCGCTCATGCCGTGCCAGCCCGCTCTTCAATTCGTCAATCGCGCGACCGATGCAGGTCGGATCCCGTGTATCAGTCGCCGTTCAGGCTGTTTCTGGCTGATCGGGAGCGGATTTGGGTGCCGGTTTTTAGCGACCTGCGCGACACCAAGGCGCCGATTTGCGGGGTATTAGGAGAGGTGGCTGACCGGATTCGAACCGGCGACCGCCTGGACCACAACCAGGAGCTCTACCAGCTGAGCTACAGCCACCACGTGCTCTCAATCTAGCGGCTTAGCGGCTACGGTTGAGCGATGGGTCGGCGGCGTTGCAGCGGTTCCTCTCGGTCGGTGGCGCGGCCGGCTGTGGCTATCGGAGCCAATGCTCGGGGCGCGATGGCTATCGGGGCGCTCGCTGTCGGGGCGGCTGCCGTCGGTGGCTTCGCGATCGGGCGCCTTGCCGTCGGGCGGCTCGCGATCAAGCGGGCGAAGATCGGGCGGCTCGAGGTCGAGGAGCTTGAGGTCGGGCGGCTGACCATCCGCGAGGAGACCCGGCGCCCCTGACGAAGACGCATCCGATGTTGACCACACCAGGGTGGGGCAAAAGTCGGATGCGCTTGGCTGCGACGCTCGCCGTGGTCGTCGCGCTCACCGTTCCGGTAGGCGCCGATGCGGTCGGGCCGTACCCCGACCTCGGCGACTGCTCCGTCTTCCCCGATCCGCCGGCCTCGCTCTCGCCGCGCGCGCCGTCCCTCCCCAACCAGGCCGCCTGGAACCAGGACATCTCGAAGGCGCCCGTCGCTCGCAACTCGACCGCGGTCATCTCCTACATCGACTCCCAGGGCGGCGACTTCCTCCACCCGGACTTCGGCTCGCCCCGGCCCTACGGCTTCCCGTACGCGGTGGTCAGCGCCGGCCAGCCCTTCCTCCCCATCCACTACACCGCCTACGGCAGCGAGAGCGACCGCGGCCCGTTCCCGGTCCCGACGAACGCCCCGGTCGAGGGCGGGCGCGGCAGCGACGGGGACCGGCACGTCCTCACCGTCGACCGCTCGCGCTGCGTCCTCTACGAGCTCTACCGCGCCTTCCCCCAACGCGACGGGGGCGCCCACTGGAACGCCGACTCGGGCGCCCGCTGGGACCTCAATTCGACCGCGCTGCGCCCCGACTCCTGGACCTCAGCCGATGCCGCCGGCCTGCCGATCTTCCCCGGCCTGGTCCGCTACGACGAGGCCGCCGCCGGGCTCGTCGAGCACGCGATCCGCGTCACCTTCGAGAGCACCCGCGACGCCTGGGTCCACCCCGCCTCACACTGCGCCGGCGACAGCGCCAGCGCGCCGCCGATGGGGATGCGGCTGCGGCTGCGGGCGGGCTACGGGCTCGGCGGCTTCAGCGGTCCCGCCAAAGCGATCGCCGAAGCGCTGAAGAGCTACGGGATGATCGTCGCCGACAACGGCTCCAACTGGTTCTTCAGCGGCACCAGCGACCGCCGCTGGGACGACGAGAACCTGAACCAGCTGAAGCGGATCCCCGGCAGCGCCTTCCAGGTCGTGAAGAGCGCGGCTCGGACCCACGTCTGCTGAGGCCCTTCAGCGACCGCCAAGTGTCAGGTGCCGGAACTGCGGCCGCAGCCGCGAGCGCAGCTCCTCCGCGGCCGCCGCGTCGGACCCATCTGCGTCTTCCCCCGCGGTGACCAGGATCACCTCATCGGCCGGGTAGCTCTGCAGCTGGTCCTCGACCGCCTGCACGGCGTCCTCGTCGCCGACCCGCGCCTCCGCCTCGATCCCGGCCTTGGCCAGCGCCGCGACGGTCGCGACCAACCGCTCCTGCGCCCGCTGCCGCGAGCCCTCCACGTCGGAGGCCCAGCGGTCGAGGAAGCCGATGCTGGCCGGCGCCAGCACGCGGACGTCGACCGCCTCCCCCGGCCCGCCGGCCCGCGCCTCCCGGGCCACGGCCGCCACCGCGCCCGACTCCTCGATCGGCGAGGCGGCGACGACGAGGACGTGGCGCCGCGCCTCGTCGGTGGGCGCCGCGCCGATCGGATCGTGCGGCCGCTGGCGCGCCGCGACGACGAGGATCGCCAGCGCGGCGAGCGCCCCGGCCGCGGTGCCGACCGCAGGGCCCCCAACCATGAAAGCCGCCACGACCGGCACCGCAATCGCGGCGACGATCAGTGGCAGCTTCCAGGCGGTCATCGCCTCGGAGTTTGGCCGAGGCGGCCTAGACCCGCGTCGTCCTGCCAGCCCCGAGACGTGGCAGCAGGAGCAGCGCGAGGCCGATCAGGATCACGATGATCCCGAGCGCGTAATGAACCAGGATCGCGAGCACGATCCCGATGATGATTAGGAGTATGGCTAGTGACATGGCCCCTGCCTACCCTCGGCCGACCTCGCGGAAACCCGGAAGGCCACGTGACGGTTACCCGTGCCTTTCCTCCTCGAGCGCGCGCCGCAGCGTCTCGTCGAACGGCTCCGGGGAGACCCCGAACGGCCGCGCCCCAGACGGATCGTCAACCACGGTCGCGGTGGTGAGGCCGTCGATCAAGGGCCGCGCCACCTTCGTGTCGACCGGGGTGACCAGGCCCAGCCACATCGCCGAGAGCGCGGGCGTGATCAGCGGGAAAGGCACCTTCAGCGGCGGTCTCTTGCCCATCGCCACAGCCATCCGGTCGAGCATCTCTTCGTAGGAGAGAACGTCCGGGCCGCCGATCTGGACCTCGCGACCCGTCGACTCGGGGACCTCGGGGGCGCGGCGCAGGTACTCGACCGTCGCGTCGATCCCGATCGGCTGGGTGACGGTGCGCAGCCAGCCGGGAGCGATCATCGCCGGCAGCCTTCCCACCAGGTAGCGCAGGGTCCGGTAGGACTCGCTGGCAGCGCCGACCACCATCGCCGCGCGGAAATAGGTGAGCGGCGGCCCCTCGGCGCCGAGGACGCAGGCCGCTTCGTGGCGGCTGTGCAGGTGCTCGGAGGCGGTCTCGTCCCCCAGCCCGCCCAGGTAGACGATCCGCTCGACCCCCTCGCGCTTCGCCATCCGGGCGAACTCGAGCGCCCCCTTCCGCTCGCGCTCCGCGTAGCCCTCGCCGCCGGCCATCGAGTGGACGAGGAAGTAGGCGACGTCGACGCCCTCGCCGACGCCTGCCAGGCTGGCGCCGTCGGTCACGTCGCCGACGTGCAGCTCCGCCCCGCCGGCCTCGAGCTCGCGCGCCCGGCTCCGGTCCCGCACCAGGCAGCGCACCCGGCCCTCCTCACCCCGCAGCGACGCCGCCAGGCGGCCGCCGACGAAACCCGTTGCTCCGGCGATGAGGACGTTCGCCGCGATCCTCAGAGGCTAGCCGGCACCCGACGTGGCCCCCTGCTGCGCTGCACCCCTTAGCCCCGCGTGCCCCCGCCGCGCCCGTCAGCCCGTAACGGACCCGACCAGCTCGTCGTCGCACGCGTACTTGATGAGAACAGCTCGACCGTGAGCAGCAGCACGAAGGCCGGGGTCGCGTAGATGATCAGGTCGACCATGGCCGGCTCAATCTGGCGGCGTCCCTTCCCGCCGGTCTGCATGGGGTGCGCGAAGCCGTTGAAAGCCGTGGGTCACGCTCCGGCCCCTTCGTGTGCGATTCCCCGGTCGCCCAACTCGACCTTGAGGATCTCGATTTCGGTGGCGTACTTCTCGCGGATGTTCTCCAGGGCGTGCTCGATCCTTTCCTCGCGAAGCTCCAGCTTGCGCAGCAGCCTGGCTTGGCGGCGAGCGAGGACCCGGTCGATCGGGTTTTGCCGGACCTGATCACGCTGCATCGGGTCGTAGAGGAAAAGCTCGGTCAGGGCCGCGAGCAGCGGTATCAGTGCGGCCATCGCCACCATGAAGAGATTCGCTTCCGCCGCCTCGTTGGAGACCCGAACGAGGAAGCCGAAGATCACCATCGTCAGGAAGAAGCCACCGGCGAGAAGGAGAAAGAGGAAGTTCGGTGCCAACGGAACGAACCTCGGATCGGGGCTCTCTTCCTCTGCCAGGAGCTCCTGCTGCCTGCGCGCGACCACGACCCGCTTCAGCTGCACCGCGGCGAGGAAACCCGCCCCGAAGACCACCAGCCCGAGCAGACCGCCGATCCACCAGTTGACTTCGCCGGTGCGCGAATCGGTGCCGATCGCCCAGGCCTCGGCGAAGACGTAGAAGTCCAGCCCGCTCAGAAAGACGTAGACGGCGGTCCGCGCCAGGCGCGGCAGATCGATGTGCAGCGTCTTCTCGTATACGCCCCTCGTGCGCCATAGACGCCCCTGCTCGATGCGATCGGCCCGCTGCTCGTTCTTGCGATCTCGCTCTTCGCTGCGGATCCCGAGCCGTCGCTCCAGGCCAGCGATCTTGGTGCGGAGCTTCTCGGTAAGCGCGACGCCCGCTTCCCGCACTTCCCGCAGCTCGATCTGCATCAGGCTTGCGGCGATCTTCAACCGCCCGCCCCCGTCCTTCGTCACGTCGATGTCACCGATCTTGAGCATCGACCGAGCGATTCGCCCCGGCCTGAACCTGTGCCTCAGCGCCTTGAACCTGAATCTCATCTCGCTTACCTCCTAGTCGAGTGGACGGGTGTAAGTCGCGGCGACGAAGTGCAGCGCCGAGATCACGACGGTGAGAATCGAAACGACCGCCGACCACTCCCCCACAGCGGGCTCAGAGACGGCCAGGAGGCCGACTGCGGTCGTGGCCATGAGCCCCAGGACGCCGGCGATCGAAGCGCAGCTCGAAATCCAAAGGCGACGCCTGATCGTCTCAGGCGGCGGCAGCTTCGAGATCTCCCCCTCGGCGTGGGGCTGGTTGCGCAGAACCCGCCCCCGGCGCGTGCGCAGATCGCGCAGCCGATAGGAGCTACCGGCCACGAAGGCGCTCGTGGTCGTGATCAGGATCCCCCCGCTGATCGCCACCCGCACGACGTTGTGCCCGATCATCGCCCACGCAATCGCGATCAAGATCGCGGTCGCAACCCCACAGGCGATGATTATCGGCCGCGACTTGACCAGCAGCGGCTCGAAGTGCTCGACTTGCGTCTCCCGGTACATACGTCACCCCCCTTCGGCGGACTCCGAAATGCAGCCGCCTTTCTCTTTGGTCATTCGCGCGCAGAGGCTCGCCATCAAGTAGCCACTCATCCGGGTCCCGGCGTTGTCTCCGGGAAGCAGCTGCGGCCTGACGATCGTCATTGCGACACCGGCCGGCAGGCGCTGGAACTGGCGGGTTTCGAGACACCTGACAACCATCGCGTCGGCAACAGCGCTGCTGGCGCGGACGCCGTCCAGGCTCAGGCAGTCCCCACGTGCCGCCGGACTGGTCAGATCGCTAATCAAGACGACCCTGATCGGGCCGTCGTCGCCGGTGCCTCCCGCCCCCGACAGCGAGCGAAGCTCAGCCGGGATCGCGGCAAGCAGGTTGGAGAGATCGCCCAGCGACGAGACCTCGGTTTCCGCGAGCAGGGCCAGGACATTTCCCTCGATCGCCTCGACCGCGGCGCTTTGGGAGCGGCGCTCGGTCTCGTCGTTGTTGCGCTCGACCATGATCGCCGAACCGCCGTCGAGGCAGGGAGACGGCGACAACGGCTGGCCCTCGCCACCGCTGATCAGGAGGCGGACGACGCCGCCTTCGACGACCGCGCGGGACAAGACCGGATCGATGGCGTCGACCACGTGTCCGCCTGCGCTCTCGCCGTTCTCCGGGAGATCGACCAGGACCAGGGTGCGCATCGGCGCCGCCGGCATCGTGTCGGACGTGAAGGCAGGCCCGTCGCACCTCGCGCGAGAGGAGATCTCCGGCCCTCCGATGCCGCAGGCGCCGAGAGAGACGACGATCGTCGCCCCGACGAGGAGGCTCGTGAACTGTCGCGCAAAGGTCATCGCGAACCCCCCTTCCGCAGCACGACGTCGACCCGTCGCAGGGCTTGGTCGGGTAGCGAGGAAACGGCCATTGCCTCTCCGAAGCCGCGCGCGGAGAGGCGCCTCGGCGGCGACCCACCGGCGACCAGGAAGCGCCGCGTGGCCTGCGCGCGGCCCTGCGACAGGCGCAGGTTGTAGGCGCTGTCGCCCGCTCCATCCGTATAGCCATGGAAGGAAACCGCCGTTCCCGGCCTTGCAAGGAACGCGAGTACTCGCGGCAGCAGCTCGCCACGGAGCTGCACGCGCGCCTCGGGAGTGAGCGCCGCGCTGTCGAACTCGAAGTAGACGTCATTCTCGAGGGAGAGGACCCGGTCGCCCGAGGGCAGCTGTCTGATCCGCAGGGTCGGCAGCTTCGCCGGCTTCACGTGAGCGGCACGGCGCGACGTCTCCTCGGCTGCCGTAACGACGCGATCAGCGCCGCAGCTGGACGCCAAGGCGACCAACAACGCGAACGACGAGACTGCGAAAGCGAACCTGGCGTGACCGGTTGCAATTGGGATTGAGCAGAGTTTGAGCACGGAACCTCCCCCGTAGTTGCCGGCTCTACTATAAGAACCATGATTCGCTCCCGCAAGTACAAATGCGTATGGAACTAAACTAAATCTTGTTCTAAACTCTCAACGGGAAAATGCAAGTCGAAGACAGCAAGCAGGGAGAGGGGATCGACGCCTGGTCGAGGGCCGAGCTGCGGATCTGGTGCGTCGGCGGTTGGAGGTTTCAGCTCAGGGGCGGCGAGGTCCACGACCTCGACGGGCCCGCGGCCGAGGAAGCCCTGGCAAGGCACCTCGCGGTCCACCACTCCTACGGGCTCTCCAGCGACGCCCTTCGGAAGCTCCTCTCGCGCAACCGCAACCGGCCGATCTCCAGGCAATCGCTGCACGTCGCCGTAAACAGGCTGCGAGACCTGCTCGCCACCGCTGCCGGCGGAGGACAGGACACGACAAAGCTGGCCAAGCGGCTCGTCCCTCACGCGAAGGCCGCAACCGCCGCCGACGGCTCGCGAGTCTCGCAGTACCGGTTCGGACCAGGGGTTTGGCTGGACCTCAGGGACGCGCCAAACCCCCTGGCCTTTCATCCGCTCGCCGTCGATCGGGACGAGTCGGTACTGGGTGGCGGCGCGCGCGCCCGGGTGTTCGCCGGATCCGAGCGACTCGCACTCGAAGCAAGCAGCCGGCTGGAGGAAACCCGACATCTGACCGGCAATGGGCTTCCCAGCCACCTCGCGGGATTCACCCCGCCGATCCGGCGCCTGCTGGATCTGGTCCCCGTCGCCCTCGACCGCCTCCACCCCTGGTCGATGCTAGTCATACAGGGCAAGGGAGAATCCGGTCGCCTGCACTTGGCGGAGGCAATCGAGCTGGGCACGCTCGCTTGGCGCGGCAAGCCCGCTGAGCAGATCCGCGAGCAACCGGACACCGGCCCGCGAGCCGACTCGGACCCCGAGGACGTCTTGCCGGGCCACCTCTACATACTCGACCTCACCCGCGAGCTGACGGCGCCCCAAAGGGAGCGCCTGCTTGCCGTCCGCAAGCAGGCCGGAAAGGCCGAGCACCCCGAGGAACGCCCCTCGCTCCTAGTCGTCACCGACGGTGCCAAAGTCGAGCCGCGGGGCGGACTTGCCGGCTGGGAGAGAGCGGAGACGATCTCGCTGCCTCCGCCCAGCGCAAAAGACGTCGAGGAGGCTTACCTGATCGCCACCCGGGAGCTCCCCGGCGACTGCGGGAAAAGAAGGGCCGAGTTCGAAACGCTCGCCACCGAGTATGCGCGTGAACACAACAGTGAGATCGGGCTGCGCGCCGCCAGCTCCGCAGCGTCGATCGCCGTCGAGGGAGGCGGGGTCCCGCACGCCGGAGAGCTCCCGCCCCCCGACACGAAGGATCTCCCGCTCGACGAGCTCAGGGGCGAGGAGCGCAAGCTGGCACGTGCCCTCGCCTGGTTCGGGAACGACCCCTTCACCCTGGCAGACGCGAAGGCGGCGACGGAACGCCCGGACCTGCCTCGGTCGGAGATCTTCAGGATCGCGACGACGATCCCCGGGGGCGGTGCCGGTAGCTACGAGGTTCACCCGAGGCTGCTCGACGCGAGCCCCGCGCCGGAGGTGCCGACTCGGATCTGCGAATACCTGCTCGAAAAAGGCCACGAGGAAGCCCTGGAGCACTGGCCACTACGGGCGATGCGGATTCTGGATGCCAGGTCCGTCGACATCGAGCTCCGCCTCCGCCTTGCGCGGCAGCTGATCGAGCTCTCGCGCGACCTCGGCTTCGCCGAGAACCTGCAGAGGCGGATGCGGACGCTGCTCGAACGCACCCAGAAGCCCGACGAGCCCGTGACGATGGAGGTGGCGATCGGCCGTGGGCGTCTCCTGACTCACCTGGGTCGACTGAAGCAAGCGGAAAAAGTGCTCGAGCCGCTTACGCGCGGAAAGCACCGGGACAAGGAGCACAAGCGACTGCGGGCGGAGGCGCATCTCCGTCTCGCGATCGTGGCTTCCCAGCGCGGCAACCGCCAGATGGCAAACGAACGAGCCAGGAAGGCCGCACGGCTCGCTCCCGAACAGCTCGGCGAGCGGGTCGCGCGCTACTACGGCTGGGAGGCGCTCTACACAGCGCGCTTCGAGTCCGCCCTGCGCGAGTTCGAAAACGCCCTGCGTAAGGAGCAAAAACCCGAGAACCGAGCCGACGCGATTATCGGCAAGGCCCTGGCCCTGCTGCGACTTGGCCGGCTCGCGGACGCGGATGGCCTTCTGGCCGATCTCGACATGACCAAGCTGAGGAGGATCACGCGGAATCGGGTGATCCGCGCAAAAGCCACCGCCCGGTTCCTGCGAGGGGACCCTCAGGGCGGAATCGAGATCCTCGACAAAGCTCTACGACAAGACGAGACCCGGGCCTCGCTGGAGAGCGCCGACCTGCTGGAAGCTCGGGCCTATCTGCATGCCAAGCTCGGCGCCAACTCACTCGCACAGGCCGAACAGGATCTGGTTCGCGCCGAGAAGCTGCTCACCACCGAGGACGAATGGCAGAAGGCGGTCATCTACTACATCCGCGGGCTCATCGCCGAGGCGGCGATGCGCACTACCCCTCACTCCACCAAAAGACTCCGGGCAGAAGCAACGGAAAATGCCGAGAAAAGCGTCGAGGCGGCTCACGCAAACCCCTGGCATCAGGCACGCGCCCATACCCTGCTTGGGCGCCTCGAGGTCGATGACGGCGGCGAGGATGGCGGCAGGCTCGCCAAGCATCTGCGGGCCGCTGGAGAAGCGCACCGCAAACTCGACGAGCTGTGGCCCGATGCCCTCCGTGAAACCCTGGAGCTCGGCGCGACGGCGGCTGGGGCCTGGCGGATGAGAGACGAGCGCCGGCGGCTGGAGGCGCTCGTCGCGGCACTGGCACCCCTCGACGCACCGGTCGACCCGGGCAAGGAGGAAGCCCTGGCGATCCTCGACGAGGTCGCGAGCGCGGTCGAAGGTCGTACGCGCCCGGAGGTGTCCGAGGGCAAGGATGAAACGAACATCAGAGCGCTGGGCCAACTCGGGGAGGTACTCCTCCGCGGAGGTAAGGAGGCCCTGGCCCGCGGCAAGCCGCTGGCCCTGTGCCTGCTTCAGCCCCGAAGCACTTCCGACCTCGAGGCGGGCGTATATGACTTCGACCCCTCGACCGGCGACCTAACCCCAGCCCAGGGACTGTCGGGGAAGGCAACGTCGATGTTGAAAGGCACCGCCAACCGGCGGTTTGCCGAACAGAGACTCGCGGCGGTGCTGCTGGTCGGTACGCCGACGGGCGATGCCGACATTGCCGATCCCCTCTTCCTCGGTCAGTGGCTGGAGCTCTTCAGGGCGGAGACCCGTAAACGCGGCATCGGAGCAATCGAGTCGATCCCGATCGAGCCCCACGCCGTCGATGCGCTTGGCCTACGGGCCTCCGCCGGGTTCGTCGCGCTCGGAATGGTGGAGTTGCCGACGCTCGACTGAGACGCACGCCACGCGGCTCAGTCGAGTGCCAAATCCGCTGCCGCCGCGTAGAAGTCGGGTGGAACAACCGACCACAGCTCGCAGTTGAAGCTCTCCTGGTCCCGCTTGCCGTGGCCCGGCAGCGTCTTCTCGTAACGCCAGCCGAGGCTGGCCACCACGCTCTTCGCCGCCTCGTTGAAGACGGGGATCTCACCGTAGACGCGATGAGCGCCGAACTCGCCGAATGCCTTCGCGATCGTCAAGGCCTCCGCGGGCCGGCCCACCCCTCGATTTCGCCAGTCGCCACCGATGAGGGCGCCCAACTCTGGGCCCGAATCGCGCTCGAGCCCATAGAGGGCGGTGAACCCCACGGGCTCGTCGGTGCCCTCCACGAGGATCGCGTACTTACGGTCCTCCCCGTCCTCGATCGCGCTACGAGTCCAAGCCTCGGCTTCCTCCTCGGAGAACGTCTTTCGCTGCCCGACCAGCGTCTTGGTCGCCTCCTTGTCGTTGAACCAACCATGCACGGCGGCGATGTCGCCCAGGGCGAATCGACGTAGGCTGACTGAGCTCCTCGACAAGTGGCTTCCCATTATTCAACGATATCTAAGGAATCAGACCCCGAGCAGGCCGCCGACCGGAGAGCACCCCCGGCTGGATTCGAACCAGCGACCCACGGCTTAGAAGGCCGTCGCTCTGTCCACTGAGCTACGGGGGCGGGTACGCCAAGGTTACGTGGCCGCGCCTCAGCCGTCGGCGAATTCGCCGGGCCTGGGACAGCCGCTGGGATCGAGCTTGCCGTTGACCTTGAAGACGTAGTCGGGCTGCGGCGTGATGTCGGGCTCTTCGATCGCCAGCTTCAGGGCCGGGTCGTTTTTCACCCAGGCGTAGACCGGATACCAGTAGGGCGACTCGGGCAGGTCCTGGGTCGCGCGGCTGACGATCAGGTAGTCGTAGTCGCCCTCGTTGACCAGCTCGCGGAACTCACGGCAGGTCGTCGCCAGCCGGTAGGTCCCGTTCGGCCCCTCGACCCCGATGTACTGGACGTAGTTGTCGAGGTTGGCGCCGTAGAAGCCGTACTGGCCGAAGAAGATCTCGCCCGAGCCGGCGATCCCGATCCGCTTCTCGTGCTGGTTGTGGGCGAAGGCGTAGGCCTTCTGCGGCCCACCGTCCTGCAGGAACGGCGTCGTTCGCTGGTAGTGCTGCTTGTAGTACTGGACCTCCTGGGCGCGGCCGAGCACGACGGCGAGCAGCAGGATCGTCCCGGCGGCGACGGCGACGACGGCGCGACTCACCCGGCGGCGGGAGCGCAGCAGCCCCAGCGCGGCCGGCGCCCAGACCAGGGCGAGGGTGAGGAAGAAGGTGCCGACGATGTAGTCCGGGTACCAGCGCGGCGTGGTCAGGACCATCACCGCGTAGACCGCGGTGAGGAAGAGCAGCGTCTGCCAGGCGCGCTGCTCGGGCGCCCGCAGCGGCCGCGCGATCGGCAGCAGCGTCAGGGCGAGGAGCAACCCCGGCATCAGGTAGCGGGTATTGGTGAAGAATCCGGTCGGCGACCCTTCCTGGCCGGCGGCGGTCAGCGGCGTGACGATGTAGACGGCGGCGGTGAGAAGGGCTGCCGCGGCGATCACCCGCAAGACCTGGTTGCGCGAGCGCACCGCGATGAAGACGGCGGCGGCGACCGCGGCGATCAGGATCAGCGGCCAGAACGGCCCCAGCGCGTTCTCCAGCTCGGGGAAGAACCAGCGGCGGTAGATCGTCGGCTCGAACAGGTAGTCGGCGACGGAGAAGCGCGGCCGCGGGTCGAGTGGCATCTGGTCGGGCCGCGGCAGGTGCAGCGGCCCCCAGCCGATCTGGGGGATCGGGTTGCCGCCGGTGTGGATCGCCGCCCGCACGTACCAGTAGCCGCCGACCACGAAGGCGGGGATGCCGATCGCCGCCGCGGTCATCAGCCGCCGCCCGGCGCCGCTGACGACAACCATCCCGACCGCGATCGCCCCCACCGGGGCCAGCAGCGGCAGCTTCACCGAGACGGCGAGGCCGGCGGCGATCCCGGCCATGATCAGCGGTCCCTTGTCGAGCAGCGGCGCGTCGCGCTCCGGCGTGTCCTGGACGGCGCCGGCGGCCGGCGCCCGCCGCTGGTGGCCGTTGATCAGGAAGGCGGCGAAGGCAACCAGGAAGGCGAGCCCGAGGATGTCGTTGCGCCCCTCCCCCGGCTGCGTCTCGATCATCACCCCGGCCGAGTAGACGATCGCCCCGGCGACCATCGTCGCCGGGCCCACCCGGTAGGGCCTGCCCACGCACCAGGCAGCGAGCAGCCCGATCGAGAGCAGGACGAGGTTGATCAGCGGCGAGAGCCAGTCGCTCTTGAAGAGGACGATCCCGGCGGCGTGGATCAGCTCCGAGGTGCCGGGGTAGAACCAGGCGGCAAGCCGCAGCGGGTCGGTGAAATGGAGGGGGACGGTCGAGGCCTCCTGGGCGATCCGGCCCGAGAAAGGCATGTGGTACCAGGTGGTGTCGCCACCGAACATGCCGTGGTCGAGCGCGAGCTGCGCCGGGAAGGTCCACTCGGCGACCGCCCAGGAGGCGACGCCGAGCGCGATCAGCAGCGCTGCTTTCTGCACCTGCGGCGCGCTCACTTCGCGGCTTTTCTCCGGTGCCATCCACCAGCCCAGCAGCGCCGCGCCGAGACCCGTCGCGATGCAGACGACGACGGTCCAGCCCAGGGTCAGGATGCTGAGCGTCCCCAGCAGCTGCAGCGACATGACCAGCAGCGCGGTGGCGATCGTCGCGTCGGCGAGACGCGCCAGCGCGCCCGAGAACTCGGGCACGATCCAGCGCCGCAGCCAGTAGCCGCCGAGGCCGACCGCCGAGACGATGCCGATCGTCGCCAGGCAGCCGCCGATGTAGGAGCCTAAGGACGGGGTCACCGGCGCGGGATGCTATTCACAGCGCCGGGCGGGCGGATCGGGACGCGTCGCTGCCGGGGCAGGCCTAGGAAGCGACCGAAGGGATGCGGCAGGAGACGCCGGTGCCGGCGAGGCCGCAATACCCGTTCGGCACCTTGTGCAGGTACTGCTGGTGGTAGTCCTCGGCGTAGTAGAAGGGCCCGGCCGGCTCGACCTCGGTGGTGATCGGGTCGTGGCCGGCGTCGCGCAGCGCCTCGTCGTAGGCGTCCCGCGCCATCTCCGCGGTCGCTCTCTGAGCGTCGTTGGCGAAGTAGATGCCGGAGCGGTACTGGGTGCCGACGTCGTTGCCCTGGCGCATGCCCTGGGTCGGATCGTGCTCCTCGAAGAAGATCTTCAGCAGGTCGACGTAGGAGACCCGCTCGGGGTCGAAGGCGACGAGCACCGCCTCGGCGTGGCCGGTCTGCCCCGAGCAGACCTCCTCGTAGGTCGGGTTCGGCGTGGTCCCGTTCATGTAGCCGGCGGCCGTCGTGTAGACGCCGTCCAGGTCCCAGAACAGCCGCTCGGCGCCCCAGAAGCAGCCGAGCGCGAAGTAGGCGACCTCGGTTCCCTCGGGGAAGGGCGGCTTCAGCGGCGTGCCGAGGACTGAGTGGCTCTCCTGACTCATGCCTCCCTGACGGTACCGATGTCGTCATGCCGGAACTCGTACTCGACGCCGGTCAGCTCCTCGGACACCGACCAGAGGCGCTTCGCGGTCTCCTCGTCGCGCCCGGCACGGACCGGCCTCGTCACCTTCGGGTAACCCCGTTGCTCCTCGAAACCGTCGGGCCCGATGAAGAGGCCGCCGTCGAGATTGGGCCGGGTCGCCGCGTAGAGCAGCGGCAACGCGCCCATCTCGGCGCTCTGGGCGAGCAGCCGGTTGGTCATCACCATGATCGCTCGGTCGAAGGCGGGCGCCGCCGCCGACTGCAGATTGGTGGCCGCGTAGCCGGGGTGGGCGGCGAGGCTGCTCACGGTCGCGCCACTCGCCCGCAGGCGCCGGTCCAGCTCGAGCGCGAAGAGGACGTTGGCGAGCTTCGACTGCGAGTAGGCGCGCCAGCGACGGTAGCTGTGCTCCCCCTGCAGGTCGTCGAAGCGGATCCGGCCGATTTTGTGGGCGCCGCTACTGACGGTGACGACCCGCGCGTCCTCGCGGCCCTCCAGCGAGTCGAGCAGCTGAGCGGTGAGGGCGAAATGACCGAGGTGGTTGGTCCCGAACTGCAGCTCGAACCCGTCGGCGGTCTTGCGCTGCGGCGAAGCCATCACGCCCGCGTTGTTGATCAGCAGGTCGAGCCCGTCGTGCTTATCAGCGAAGCGCTCCGCAAACGCCCGCACCGAGGCGAGGCTCGCCAGGTCGAGCTCCCACACCGAGACCGACGCCCCCGGGACGTCGCCGCGGATCGAGTCGGCGGCGGTCTCACCCTTCCCCGTATCGCGGCAGGCGACGATGACGTCGGCGCCCGCCCGGGCCAGCTCGCGCGCCACGATTTCTCCCAAGCCGCTGTTGGCTCCGGTCACCACGGCGGTGCGGCCCGTCTGATCGGGGATCTGCTCGGCGGTCCACTTCTCGCTCATCGCGCTCCTCCATTTGCAACCGGTCGGTGTCGACCAGAATATATGTGAATCTCTCTTACTTCGCCGCGCGAGGCTAAAGTCACTGGCCGTGAAGAGCGCCAAGAGCAGGGACACCTACCACCACGGCGACCTCCCAGCGGCGCTGATAGCGGCGACGTTCGAGCTGATCGAGGAGAACGGCATCCACGGCTTCTCGGTGGCCGAAGCCGCGCGCCGGACCGGAGTCAGCATCTCCGCCCCGTACCGCCACTTCGCCGACCGCGACGAGCTGCTGGCCGCCTGCGCCACCGCCGCCTGCGAGGAGCTACGCGATCGCTTCGAGTCCGCCCTCGCCGACCAGGAGACGCCGGCCGAGCGACTCGCCGCGGCGAGCGCCGCCTACGTGCGCTTCGCCGCCGAGCGCCGGCCGATGTTCGAGGCGCTGTTCGGCGCCGGCCTGGACAAGTCGCGGTACCCCGGGCTGGAGGAGGCGGCGGGCGCCGTCCTCGCCGCCGTCGCCGGCCCGGCCGTCGAACTCGCCCCGAGCGGCGACGAAGAGGCCGCCGGTGTGCTGGTCCAAGCACTGACCAGCCTCGCCCAGGGGCACGCGACGCTGCTGCTCGAGGGCGGCTTCGGCGAGCTGCCGCAGGCGGTCGAACTGGCGAGCGAGCGAGCGGCGGCGGCGGCGCGGGCGCTGATCCGCGGTCGCAGCCTGCTGGTCGGTTAGTCCCTCCCTCGCAGCGCCCGCCTTGGCGGATAGCCTCTCGCCATCGGCTGCTTCGCCCTCCTGCTCGCCCTGATCTCGCCAAGACTGGCGCTGTTCGCGCTGTGGCTGTTCAGCGACCTGCTCAGCCGCTCCTTCGACAGCTGGATCCTGCCCCTGCTGGGCTTCTTCCTGCTGCCCTGGACGACGCTCGCCTACGCCTTGATGTGGGGGTGGGGAACGAACGGCGTGGTCGGCTTCGAGTGGTTCTTCGTCATCCTCGACTTCCTCGTCGACGTCGGTGCTTTCGCCGGCGGCCGACGGCAGCGGGCTCGGGCGTAGTCGCCGGCTAGACCCTATGGCCGGCCCACCTGAGCGCCGGCTCGATCCGAACCCGGCGTAAAGGTCGGCACCCGCGCATGAGATGCGCGGGTTTGTCGCCGAGGAATGGCCTCGGCGAGGACCGCAA
>Ga0190265_10000536_pt1 | contig 26810 bp, 17 predicted proteins | sample Popmic124T_FD_133135 | JGI IMG/M metagenome (GOLD analysis project Ga0190265, IMG submission 133135) | Populus adjacent soil microbial communities from riparian zone of Indian Creek, Utah, USA - 124 T | ecosystem: Environmental > Terrestrial > Soil > Riparian zone | place: USA: Utah | collected...
CATCGGCCCGCTCGGCACGCTCAATATCAACGCGTTCCACACCGGCGCCGCGGCCGCCGATGGGAACGATCGGATCATCTACAACAGTGCGACGGGCCAGCTCTTCTTCGACGCCGACGGCAATGGCACCAGCTCCGCGGCGGTGCTGTTCGCCAATGTCGGCCCCGGGCTCGCTTTGACCTTCGCCGACTTCATGGTGATCTAGGGGACAAGTGCTTCCCCGCCGACCGGCACGGCGCCGGCCCTCCGCGATCGAGGGCGGCGCGCCGGATTTGGCGGGGCGGGGCGGCCGGCCCGCGGGGGCGGGGCCGGCCGCCTTCGCATCGTCAGCGCCCCCGCATCGCGGCGACCGGAAAAATCGCGCTGATGCAGATCAATCGGGGTGACGAGGCGGAACGGTGGGGGCCCTGACGGGTTTCCACGCTTCAATCCCAAGGATTTTTCGATGGCCACGCTTTTCCACGGCGTTTCAACGCCTTCTCCAACCGCATATACTTTCCAAGACGATTCGCAACGGCAATTGGCGACCTGGAACAGGGACCGGCTGATGCCGGCCTTTCCCGGCCCCGACTGGGAAATGCAGCTCGCCCGCGATCAGCGAATGCTTCGCCTCGAAGGGAGCTTCCTCGAGGCGCTGCGCGTCGATGTCGCCGATGAGGCCTCGGCGGCGCCCGACGATGCCGAGGGGTTCATCGGCTGGTTCGAGGATCTCGAGCGGAACGGCCCGGGACAGGGTCATCCGCTCTTTCCGTGGCTCGCGGAGGAAGCGGGGCTGGAGGAGCTGCGCTGGTTCCTCGGCCAGGAGGCCGCGGGCGAGGCCGGGTTCGACGATCTGGTCGCTTATACGCAGGTCAAGCTGCCGCCGCTCGCCAAGCTCGAGCTCGCCCGCAATTATTGGGACGAGATGGGACGCGGCAATATCAAGGGCATGCATGGACCGATGCTCGACGTGCTGGTCGAGCGGCTCGAGCTCGAACCGAGGATCGAAACGACCGCCTGGGAGAGCCTGGCGCTGGCCAATGCGATGACCGCGATGGCGACGGCGCGGCGCTATGCCTGGCATTCGATCGGCGCCCTGGGCGCGATCGAGCTCACCGCGCCCGGGCGCGCCGCCTGCGTGGCGAAGGCCCTTCGCCGGCTCGGCTTTTCCGGCAGGGAGCGACGCTATTTCGATCTTCACGCGGTGCTCGACGTGAAGCATAGCGCCGACTGGAATCGCGAGGCGCTTCGGCCCCTGATAGCGGAGGATCCCCGCCGCGCCGCCGCCATTGCCGAAGGAGCGCTGATCCGCCTGAAATGCGGCGCTCGTTGCTTCGAGCGCTATGCGGCGGAGTTCAACTGATGCTGCTCGAAGCGCCCGAAATCGCCTTTGCAGCCGCCGAAGCCCGGGCCGCGCCGGTCACGGCGCCGCGCTGGGGCGTGACCTCCGAAACCGGCCTCCTCACCGACGTCCTGATCGGCCCGCCCACCTTCCTTTCCATGGTCCCTTGCAATGCCGTCACCCGCGCCAATCTGGCGAAGGGCCTGGCCGCGTCGCCGCCGGCCGCCGCCCGACAGCATCGCGCGCTGGCGGGGGTGCTGGAGGAGGCGGGCGTAAGGTGCCATGTCGCGCTTCCGGCGCGAGGGCTCCCGGACCTCAGCTTCACCCGCGATTCCGTCTGTATGAGCCCGTGGGGGCTGATCGAGCTTCGCCCGGCCGTCCTTCATCGGCGTTCGGAGCCCAGCCATGTCGCCGCCCCGCTCATCGCCCGGGGCATCCCCCGCCTCGCCCGGATCGAGAGCGGCGCCGTCGAAGGCGGCGACGTCTGCCTGCTTCGCGACGGCGTGCTGCTGATCGGGCGGTCGGGGGGGCGCACCGACGATTCGGGCGCCGACGCGCTCGGCGCCGTTTTCGAGCGGATGGGCTGGGAAGTTCTCCATGCGCGCTTCGATCCGAAATTCCTGCATCTCGATACCTTGTTCACGATGCTCTCGCCCGATTGCGCGGTCGCGTGCACGGAGGCGCTCGACGATACCTTCCTGGCGCAGCTCGGGCGGCTGCGCATCGGCATCATCCCGGCGACCCTCGAGGAGGTCGGCCGCCTGGGCTGCAACCTCCTCAGCCTGGGTGGCGGGCGCCTGGTCGCGCCTGCCGGCAATGGCCGGCTCAATCGCATATTGGAACGCAGCGGCTTCGCGGTCGCCGAGGTCGAGATCGGCCAGTTCACGCGGTGCGGCGGCGGGATTCACTGCCTGACCATGCCGCTCGCCCGGCAGCCGGATCTTTGCCAGGGATGATCCCGGACACCGCCGACACGGCCCTGTCCGGGCTGCTCTCGCACCTGCAATCGGTCGGCTACCGCTTCGTCACGCCGACGCCCGAAACCCATCGTCGGGTGACCGGCCGCGACCCCGCGGCGGCTGCGCGCGACCTGCGCGGCATCTTCGGATGGACTCTGCCCTTCGCGCAGGATCTGCTCCCCTCCGCCCTCTTCGATCGGCTGCTGGCGGCGGGATTCCTCGACGGCGAGGCCGGCCTTTGCAGGAGCCGCGTTCGCGTCTCCTCGCTCGGGGACAGGCTGTTCGTGCATTCGGCCTATCCGACGACAGCGCCGGACGCGGTCTTCTTCGGGCCGGACAGCTACCGCTTCGCCCGCTTTCTCGAGGCCGAAATCGCGCCCGATGCGCCGGTCCGCCGCCTCGTCGATATCGGGACCGGCGCCGGCGTCGGCGCGATCGTAGCCGCGGCCCTCGTCCCCGGCGCGCGGCTCACTCTCACCGACATCAATCCGCTGGCGCTGCGCTTCGCCCGGATCAACACGCGCCACGCCGGCGTCGAGGTCGAGCTCGTCGAAGGCAGCGGCGTTGGCGGAATCGAGGGCGGCTTCGATCTCGCCATCGCCAATCCGCCCTTCATCGTCGATCCCGCGCAACGGGCCTATCGCGACGGCGGTGCGATGCATGGCGGCGCGCTGTCGCTCGAATGGGCGCTGGCGGCGGCGCGCAAGCTCCGGCCCGGCGGCCGCATCCTGCTCTATACGGGCAGCGCGATCGTCGATGGCGTCGACCGCCTCGAAGCAAGCCTTCGGGAGAGCCTGCCGGCCGGATGTTCCCTCCGCTGCGCCGAGATCGACCCGGACATATTCGGCGAGGAGCTGGACAAAGCCGGGTACCGGGACGTCGAGCGGATCGCGGCGATCGGCGCGGTTATCACCAAGGCGGTCGATCCGGGGGCCGGCACCGGCTAGCGGCCGCTATTGCTGCCGGCTGTCCGCTTTCGGCCCGGCAATGGGAGGGGCGGAGCCGCCGTTCGGCCGGTCTATGGCCGGGGCGACCGTCCATCGCCGGCTCGGCGAGGCCCTTCAAGGTGCATACCGTATTAACCGCAGTTCGTTAACCTTCTTTGGCTAAGCCGGCGTCCGAAAGGTGCCGATCTATGAGCAAAGTGGGGTTAATGCAGGGCTGCGGGTTCACGCAGGCGAAACGCGCTTCGCGTACCGGATTGATGACGGCCGGCCTGTGCGCGGCGGGCGCGATCTGCGCCGCCGCGCCGGCGCACGCGGCGGGCACGCCGGCGGGCACGGTGATCAACAACAGCGCCACCGCGACTTACGATCTGCCGGGCGGCGGCCAGGACAGCGTCACCTCGAACGTGGTGAGCCTGACCGTCGACGAGCTGCTCGACGTCAGCGTCGCCTCGACGGACGGCGGCGACGTCTCCGTGGCGCCAGCAGGGATCAACCAGGTTCTGACCTTCCGGGTCACCAATGCCGGCAATGGCAGCGAGGCCTTCGTGCTCACCGCGCGCGACACGGTCGGCGGCGACGATTTCGATCCGTCGGCGACCTCGCTCGTCATCGACGACGGCAATGGTGTCTACGATCCGGGCATCGACACCGTCTATGTCGCCGGCTCGAACGAGCCGGTGCTGGCGCCGGACGGCTCGGTGCTTGTCTTCGTCCTTTCTTCGATCCCCGCGGGCGCGGGCAACGGCCAGCGCGGCCGGGTCGATCTCGTCGCGGTCGCAGCCACCGGCTCGGGGGCGCCCGGAACGACCTTCGCGGGCCAGGGCGAGGGCGGCGGCAACGCCGTCGTCGGCGCGACCGGCGCGGACGCCGAGGATGACGGCCATTACGCCGTTTCCGCCGCCACCGTCGCCTTCGTGAAGAGCGCCACCGTCGCCGATCCCTTCGGCGGCGCGACCCAGGTGCCCGGCGCGATCATCACCTATCGGCTCGTCGCCACGGTCGGCGGGTCGGGCAGCCTCGCCAATCTTCGCATCGACGATGCGGTCCCGGCGGGCTCGACCTTCGAGGCCGGCTCGATCCGCCTCGAAGGCACGCCGCTCACCGACGCCGCCGATGCCGATGCCGGCGAATATACCGGCACCGGCATCGCCGTCCGGCTCGGCACCGTCGCCGCGGGAGGCACCCGCACCGTCACTTTCCAGGTCGCGATCGACTGAAGGAGCCTGAAATGAAACTGTTGATGATCCTCTTCGCCTTTCTCCTGCCGTCGGCCGCGCTGGCGCAGAGCCAGGTCGCGCTGAGCAGCGAGATTTTCGTGGAGCGCACGATCACCGAGCCCAGCGGCGCCACGCGCGTCGCGCTCGAGGCGCCCGGAATGGTGACGCCCGGCGACAAGCTGGTGTTCGTGCTCAGCTACAGGAATTCCAGCGCCAGCCCGGCGAGCGATTTCGTCGTGACCAACCCGATTCCCGATTCGGTTGCGTTCGAAAGCACAGAAAGTGCCGGAGCGGTTTACTCGGTCGATGGTGGGCGAAGCTGGGGCGCGCTCGCCGCGCTCAGCGTGCGCAACGCCGACGGCAGCAGCCGCGCGGCGGGGCCGGCCGACGTAACTCACGTCCGCTGGCAGTTCGCCAGGGCGATCCCCGCCGGCGACGGCGGGCAATTGAGATTCAGAGGCGTCGTAAAATAAGCCTCTAACCCGCGAAGCAGCGCCAGCGGGGGTGGATAAGGCGCTGTCAACTGACGAGAACGGACCAGAACCATGACCAAATTTACGCGCTTTGGCGCGGCGGCGAGCTTGCTCGCGGTCGCGGCGGGGACGGCTACGCCCGCCTTCGCAGCCGGCACGACCGCCGGTTCCACGATAACCAATAACGTCACCGTCAACTTCCAGGTCGGCGGCGTTTCGCAGACCAGTCTTTCGGCCAGCAACAGCTTCACGGTCGATCGCAAGGTCAATTTCACAATTGCCGAGGAAGGCAATGCGACGACTCAGGTTTCGCCCGGCCAGCTAGCCGCCGTGACCAGCTTCATCGTGACCAACACGTCGAACGCGCCGCTCGATTTCGCGCTCGCGGCGACGAACCGCTCCGGTGGTTCGGCGGCGCATGGCGGGACCGACAATTTCGACGCGTCCAACCTCCGCATCTACGCCGATACCAACAATGACGGCGACTATGATGCCGGCACGGATCAGCTGATAACCTATCTGGATCAAGTCGCGGCTGATGCGAACTCCAGGGTGTTCGTCGTCGTCGATGTCCCTCTCGGTCGTTCGACCAACGACGTCGCCGGCGTCCGCCTGACCGGCACCGCGGCCGAAGCGACCGCCGCCGGCTCGCTCGGCGCTGTCGTCACCCAGACTGCGGGCGCCAATACCGCCGGCGTCGATACCGTGTTCGCCGACACCGCCAATGCAGACGGCAATACGGCGCGCGACGGCATCCACTTCGACGAGGACGATTATACCATCCTCGCCGCAGCGCTGACCGCGTCGAAGTCCAGCCGGGTGATCAGCGACCCGCTGAACGGCGCGACCAACCCGAAACTGATCCCGGGGGCCATCGTCGAATATTGCATCAGCACGGTCAACGGGCCCGGCGGGGCGAGCGCGTCCAACGTGGCGATCTCGGACACCTTGCCGTCGGCGACGACCTACGAGCCGACCTTCGGCGTCCGGGTCAACGGTACGGTCACCAGCGGCACCTGTAATGCCGACGGGGCCATTGTCGGCGCCCACGCTTCCGGCGTGGTCAGCGGCACGATTCCGACTCTCGCCGCGGGCGACACGCGCACCGTCCTCTTCCGCGTCACGATCAACTGATCGCGACAGGGAGGGGTGGGCCCGTGCCCGCTGTGAGCTTTGGAACCGGAATGAAGAACCGAGCCCAGCTTTTGGGGGCGGTCCTGCTCGTCTTCCTGTCGGCGCTGCTTCTGGCGGCGCCGGCAGGAGCGACGGAGCCCCTGGCCGCGCCCAGGACAATCAGCAATATCGCGACGATCGGGTGGGACGCCGGCGGCCAGCGCGTCGAAATCCCGTCCAACCGCGTCGACATCAGCGTCGACTTCATTTCGACTTCGGTCACCCTCGAGACTTTCAGGCTGCCCGACGGCGAGATTCCGCCGTCTCTGCTCAGCGCGACCTGCACCGCCGCGAGCCCGCAGCCGGGATCGCCGCCAGGCGGCGCCGATGCCCCGCCACTCTCTTCCTACGACATGATCGCGACCAGCGAGATCTTCGCCGGGCACCATGTCGTGCTCGCCGTCGACCGCGCGTCGGCCAATCGCGACAGCCTGGCGATCGAGACGATCCGCGTGTTCGTCCGAACCAATACCGGCGACCGCGAAGAGGTCGTCCTCACCGAAACCAGCGCCGACAGCGGCCGCTTCGTCGGCATCGTCCTGACCACCACCGGGCCGTCCGTCGCGGGCGACTGCCGCCTCTCCGTCCAGGGCGACGAGACGCTGGTGATCACCCTGAGCGACAACCCGGACGGCCCCGCCATCGCCCAGGCGCGGATCGAGATCCTCGTCGATCCCTTCGGCATCGCCTTCGACAGCCGCGACGGCACCCCTGTCCCTGAAGTCAGGATCAGCCTGGTCGACGCGACCACCGGCCAGCCGGCCGTGGTCTTCGGCGACGACGGCGTCTCGAGCTATCCCTGGACCGTCATCACCGGCCAGGCCGTCACCGACAGCGGCGGGACGCGCTACGATTTCCCACCCGGCGACTATCGCTTCCCCCTCGTGCGGCCGGGCCGCTACCGGCTGATCGTCGAGCCGCCCGGGCCCTATGTCGCGCCGTCGGCGGCGACTCCGGCCGAGCTGGCGCCGTTGCGGCGGCCTGACGGGCTGCCCTTCACGATCGTCGCCGCGTCCTTCGGCGGCGAGATCGCGCTGGCAGGCCCGGGGGCGGTCCGGATCGACATTCCGCTCGATCGACCGTTCACGCCCATCGTCCTGGCCAAGACCGCGTCCCGCGCCGAGGCCGAGGAAGGCGATCTCGTCCAATATCGAGTCACGATCCGCAATCCCGACGCGCAGGCTGAAACCGGCGCCCTGGTTGTAACCGACAGGATCCCGGATCAGATGCGCTTGCGAACCGGAACGGTTCGTGTGAACGGCGCCAGCGCGCCCGACCCGGCATTTGGCAGCGATCGCGTGCTGCGCTTCTCGCTGGCGTCTATCCCAGCGGGCGGCCAGGCCACCCTGACCTATGTGCTCGAAGTCCGCCCCGGGGCCCGCCGCGGCGACGCGCTCAACCGCGCCCAGGCCGCGGGGCCGCGCGGCAATGTCAGCAATATCGCCGACGCGCTCGTCCGCATCCGGCGCGAAACCCTTGCGGACAGGATGACCATCATCGGCCGAGTCATCGACGGCGGCTGCGGCCTCGATCCGCGAACCCGCCCGGGCATAGCCGGAGTCCGCGTCATGCTCGAAGACGGCAGCTATGCGGTCACCGACCGTGACGGGCGCTACCATTTCGAAGGGGTCATGCCGGGCACCCACGTCGTCCAGATGGACGATGCGACCCTGCCTGCCGATCGCGCCGCGGTCGATTGCTCGAACAACGTCCGCTCCGGCGGCCGCGCCTTCTCCCGCTTCGTGTCGGGGCAGGGCGGCGCGCTGATGCGGGTCGATTTCCATGCCGCCGAAGCCGCGCCGCGCGCCGACGCCGCCCGCCGCACCGTCGAGCGGCCCGAGCCGGCCGGCGACGCCGCCGCGGCCGGCGCCGAGCGCGACTGGCTGACCGGGCAGGAGCCGGGCATCGCCTGGATCTTCCCCGAGCTCGAGCACAATCCGCGAGCGCCTGTGGTCCGGGTCGCGATCAAGCACGCACCGGGGCAGAGCGTGCGCCTGCTCGCCGCCGGCCGGCCGGTCGATCCGATCGCTTTCGAGGGCGCGCGCGTCAACGAGGCCGGCACCGTCGCAGTCAGCCTGTGGCGCGGAATCCCGCTCGAAGACCGGACGACGATGCTCACCGCCGAGATCCGCGACGCCAATGGCGCGCTGGTCGAGACGCTGACCCGGCCGGTCACCTTCTCCAACGTCGCGGTCCGCGCCGAGCTGGTGCGCGAGCGCTCGCTCCTGGTCGCCGACGGAGTCACCCGGCCGGTGCTGGCGCTGCGCCTCACCGACCGCGCAGGGCGCCCCGTCCATCACGGCCTGGCCGGCGATTTCGAGGTGCCGGCGCCTTATTATCCGGCGGTCGAGGCCGACGCCCAGCAGGCGCGTCAGCTCGCCGGGCTCGAACGCGCCCGCCCGGTCTGGCAGGTCGAGGGCGAAGATGGCGTCGCTTATGTCGAGCTTGAGCCGACCACCGCGTCGGGCACGGTGACCCTGCGCTTCGCCTTCCGCGACGGCGAGGGCGTCCGCGAGCAGCGGCTCGAAGCTTGGCTCGATCCGGGCGAAAGGCCGTGGACGATCGTCGGCCTCGCCGAAGGCACTTTGGGCTATAGCCGGCTCGACCGGAACATGGAGGCTCTGGGCCAGCAGGGCGGCAACGAGATCCTCACCGACGGCCGCCTCGCGCTCTACGCCCGCGGCCGCATCCTCGGCCGCTGGCTGATGACGCTCGCTTATGACAGCGACAGCGACGAGGACGAGCGCCGCCTCCACGGCGTGATCGACCCGACCCAATATTACACGATCTACGCCGATCGTTCCGAGCGCCGCTACGATGCCGCGTCGGTGCGCAGGCTGTACCTCAGGCTCGAACGACCCCAATTCTACGCCTTGTTCGGCGATTTCGACACCGGCATCGACGAGCCCGAGCTTGCCCGGTACGTCCGCACGATGAACGGCCTGAAGGCCGAATATCGCACCGAGCGGGTTTCGGCGACGGTCTTCGCCGCCGACACGCCGAGTCGCCATCGCCGCGACGAGATCCAGGGCAACGGCCTGTCCGGCCCCTATGCCCTGCGCAGCCGCAACCTGCTCGCCAATTCGGAGCGAGTGACGATCGAGGTCCGCGACCGGCTCCATTCGGAACGGATCCTCGAAACCCGCCAGCTCACGCGCCATATCGACTATGACATCGACTATCTGGCGGGCACGCTGCGATTCCGCGAGCCGATCCTGAGCCGGTCCTCGGGGCTCGATCCGCAATTCATCGTCGCCGATTACGAAGTCGACGGCGTCGCCGGACGCGAGATCAACGCCGGCGGCCGAGTCGCCTGGCGCAATGCCGATCAGTCGCTTCAGATCGCCGCGACGGCGATCCACGACAATGACGGGATTGCGCGCACCGACCTTGGCGGCATCGACGTCCGCTGGCGGCCGACGGCCTCGACCGAGATCCGCGCCGAAGTCGCCGTCAGCGACACGCGGGCAAGCGCCGGCGCCGTCGCTCCGGCGGCGGGCACCGCAATCGCCTGGCAGATCGAGGCCGAGCATCACGACCGCCGCTTCGACGTCCTCGCTTATGCCCGCGAGCGGCAAAGCGGCTTCGGCGTCGGCCAGCTCAACGCCTCGGAGAACGGCACCCGCAAGTTCGGCATCGACGCCCGCGCCCGCCTGACCGAAAGCCTCTCGCTGACCGGCAGCGCCTGGCACGAGGATTATCTGGGCAGCGACGCCCGGCGGATCGCCGGCCGCGCCCTCGTCGAATATCGCGGCCGCGATTTCTCGGCGCGCGCCGGAATCACCATCGCCGACGACCGCCTCGCCGACGGCCGCGGCGCCCGCTCGCAGATCCTGCAGCTCGGGGCGACCAAGCGCTTCTTCGACAACCGGCTCGAGCTCGACGCCCAGACCGAGCTGCCGCTCGGCGGCAATAGCGACAGCGTCGACTTCCCCGCCCGGCATCGCGTCGCCGCGCGCTTCGCGGTCAATCGCGCGCTCGCTTTGGTCGGATCCTATGAAATCGCCGATGGCGACGCGATCGACGCCCGCACCGCTCGGATCGGCTTCGATCTCGCGCCCTGGGCAGGCGCCCGGATCGCGCTCAGCGGCAATATCCAGGACATCGCCGAATATGGCCCGCGCAGCTTCGCCGCTTTCGGACTTTCGCAATCCTGGGTGCTGTCGCAGCGCTGGTCGGTCGATTTCACGGTCGACGGCAACAAGACGCTGGGCGGTGTCGATCCGGCGCGGGTGCTCAACCCGCTTCATCCGGTCGCCAGCGGCGGCTTCGTCGGCGACGGCGCCACTTTGACCGAGGATTTCACCGCGGTCACCGCCGGCGCGACCTATCGGACGCCGCGCTGGAGCATCACCGGCCGAGCCGAATATCGCGTCGGCGACCGCGAGGACCGCTATGGCGTCACCTTCGCCGCGCTTCGCCAGATCGGTGAAGGGCGTGCGGTAGGCGGCGCGCTGAACTGGTTCACGGCGCGCGCCGATGGCGGCGCCGAGACGCGCACCGCCAACGCGCAGCTGACCTGGGCCCATCGCCCGTCCGGAAGCGCTTTCTCCTTCCTCGACAAGTTCGAGCTGCGCGAGGATCGGGTGCGCGGCGCCGTCGCCGGCATAGCGGGGCCGATCGGCTCGCCCTTCACGATCACCGGCGACGCGCGCTCGCGGCGCATAGTCAATTCGCTCGCGATCAACTACTCGCCTTATGGCGGCGACAACGGCTATTTCGGACGCACCGAGCTTTCGGTCTTCTGGGGCACGCGCTACGTCTCCGATCGCATAAGCGGGGATGACGTCAAGGGGTGGAGCAATTTGGTGGGGGCCGATATCCGGTTCGATCTCAATGACATGGTGGAAATCGGCGCGAGCGCGAGCGTGCGGCACGGGGTCGGTGGCAACAGCGTCGCCTTCTCGGCCGGGCCAAGCGTCGGACTCCGGCCGTTCGACAATGGCTGGCTTCAGGTCGGCTGGAACGTGGTCGGCTTCCACGACCGCGATTTCGCCGAGGATCGCTACACCAGGAGCGGGCCGTTCGTGACCATGCGCCTGAAATTCGACCAGCTCAGCCTGGCCGGCCTCGGGCTCGGGCGGCGGCGATGATGCGCGCCCGCCATCTCGTCGCGACGATGCTGCTGCTGGCGAGCGTGCCGGCGCAGGCGGTGTGCGACACCAACAACACCTACGGCTACAGCTTCACGAGCACGGCGGCGATGAGCTATGCCACGACCTACAATTATACGGCGAGCAATCCGCTCGGCGCGACCCGCCCCTTCACGGTCGCCTTCACGACCAACGGCCTCAGTTCGAACCAGGTCAATTCGCAGGCCTTGCCGCGGGTGGGCAATCTGATCACCACCAGCGCCGGCGCCAATACGCTGGTCGTCGGGGGCGTCTTCTCCGGCCGGACGACCAGCATCACCGGCACGACGCGAGTCATCACGATCACGTTCACTTTCACCCAACCGGTTCGCGACTTCATCCTGTCGGCGCATGATGCGGATTATACCAACGACCAGTATCGCGACTGGATCAACATATCCGGCAGCGATGGCGTCACCACCTACACGCCGACGCTGACGACGCCCCACGGCACCAATAACGGGACCGGGCCGCGAACGGCCGCCAATTCCTCGGTCAGGCTGGGCCCGGGGACGACGCCATTCAACATGACGGCGCAGCAGGCGCTCGGCGTGGGCGCCAGCGACAACAACAATGTCGACACCGGCGACGTCACCGCGAGCTTCGCCCAGCCGGTCACGTCGATCACCATGCGCTACGGCAATTATCCGTATCAGTCCGGTGAAAACACCACCGGTCAGCAGGCCATGGGCATCTCGCGGATCCGCTTCTGCCCGATGCCGTCGATCGCGATCGCCAAAACGTCCGCGCCCTATATCGTCACCGCTGGCTCTCCAGATCGGTTCAATGCGCCGGGTTCGGACGTCGCCTACGCCCTGACCGTCACCAATAGCGGCGGCAGCCCCGTCGATGCCAGCACGCTCGTATTGACCGACCTGCTGCCGCCCAACGTCACCTTCTACAACGGCGATTACAATCCCGCCGTGTCCGGCATGGGGCCGTTCGAGCTCGCCGCGGGGACGAGCGGCGTCACCCTGCCGGCGGGCGGCCGCGCCTATTCCAGCAATAACGGCTCGACCTACGTCTATGCGCCGGCCGCCGGATATGATGCCAATGTCGATGCGGTGCGGCTGACTCCCTCGGGCAGCATGGCCGCCAATTCGACCTTCACCGTCCGCTTCCGCGCCCGCATCAACTGAGCCCCATCCTGCCGCGACGAGGGGGGCAAAAGCGTGATCGCGAAGTGAACCGGCGGCGCGCCTGTCCCGCCGTCCGAGTAATCGGCAAGTCCTGCCCAAGCGATGTACCGAAATCGCCTGTTTCGGGTTCGCCACATCGTTGCGCAACCATTTGGATTCTGTCACCTTCATGCGGGGAAATTACGGGGTCATGGGCTCTGGAGGAGGGGGGATGTCCGACCGGGACGATGCCGGCACGCGCTACACGGCCTTCCTCAGCTACAGCCACAAGGACGCGGCGGCGGCGGGGCGGCTGCACCGAAGGCTCGAAACCTACCGGCTGCCCCGCCGGCTGGTCGGGACCACCGGCGCGCGGGGGCCGGTGCCCGAGCGGCTGTGGCCGATCTTCCGCGACCGCGAGGAGCTGCCTGCCGCCACCGATCTCAGCGAGACGGTGCGCGAGGCGCTTGCCCAGTCGGGCGCGCTGATCGTCCTGTGTTCGCCGCATGCGGCCGGCTCGCTCTGGGTCGCGGAGGAGATCAGAGTCTTTCGCGAGATCCATCGCGACCGCCCGATCCTCGCCGCGATCCTCGATGGCCACCCGCCCGATTGTTTCCCGGCGGCGCTCCGCGCCTTCGGCCAGGACGGCACCTGGCACGAACCGCTGGCGACCGACCTGAGGCCGCAAGGCGACGGCAAGCAGCTCGGTCTGCTGAAGCTGGTCGCCGGGATCACGGGCGTTGGCCTCGACGCTTTGGTGCAGCGCGATGCGGCAAGAAAAATTCGCCGCGTGACGGCGGTCACGGCGGTCGCGCTGATCGCGATGCTAATCATGGCGGCATTGGCGGTCGTCGCGCTGCGTGCCCGAGCGGAAGCCGAGCGCCAGCGGGCCGAAGCGGAAGGGCTGGTAGAGTTCATGCTGACCGATCTGCGCGACGAATTGAGAAAGGTCGGCAGCCTTCACGTCATGGAGGCGGTGAATGCCCGCGCCCTTAGCTATTATAACGCGCGAAGCGACCTCACCGAGCTGTCGGATGAATCGCTGGGCCTCCGCGCCCGCATCCTCCAGGCCATTGGTCAGGACAAGGTGAGCCGCGATGATTTCGTCGCGGCTTTATCGGTCTTTCGCGAAGCCTATCGGACGACCCGGGAGCAGCTGGCGCGCGCGCCGGCCGATCCCAGGCGCATGGCCGAACATATCACGAGCAATAACGGGATCGGCCGGGTCCATGAGCTCCGCCGAAAATGGCCGATCGCGCAGCGCTACTATCTCGCTTCCGCCGAATTGGGTGACCGCCTGGCCGTGGCCGCGCCGAACGATCCGGCATATCTCTTGATGGCCGCTTCCGGAACGGTGAATCTCGGCAATGTCGCGATGATCGGTCGGCGCGACTATCCAACCGCGCAACGCTATTACGAAAGGGGACTGCTGCGGCTCGCCCGGGCGGTGGCGCGCGCGCGCGGGGAGGACCGCGAGCATGCCTTCCTCGCCCAGGCCAACGCTTATGGTTGGCTCGCCGACACCTATTTCCGGCGCTGCGACTGGCCTCAGTTCCTGCACATCCGTCGGCGGCAGAACGAGGTCCTGAACACGCTGTTGCGCCAACCCCGCAGCGAAAGGGACAACAGGGACATGAGCTATCGCGTCGCGGCGTCGCAACGCGGGCTCGCCCACGCCTATCACAGAACGGGCGATGATCCCCAAGCGCGTCGCTTCCTCTTTCAGGCCTATAAAACGATTATCGAGCTAACCGCCTATGATCCGAGAAACGCCCAATGGGCCTTCCTGCGGCTGCAGCTGACCGGGGACCTCCTGAACCTCGGTCTTGGTCTTCCGCGCGGCGTTACCGTCGCACAGCTGCGGGAGGACCGGGCCGCGGCGCCGCACCCTCCGCCCGCCGCACCCGGCGGACCGCGCGAATGCTGGGAACGGCCCACACGCCATTAGTGGAAGGAGAAGTCTCATGCAGTCCAAGCAACCGAAAGCCAAAGGCCAGGACACGAAGGCAAAGCGCGGGAAACCGGACGGCACGTACACGGCCGGCCACGCCGCCCTCGCGGCGGAATGTGTGTATCTATACTATCTGGTTTCGGTCACGCCCAATCACGCGCACGTAGAGGTCTACTTCGAGGACCAGGGTGCTCCCATTCGGAATATTGAATCGACCATAAAGGAAATGGTCTACAAGATCATCAATGGGTCGATCAGGCCCGTCGGCTGGGCCGTAGCCGATCTGGATTGGCGTCGCCGCGGCTATATCGCCGCCGTATTGAACAGCGGTACCAGAAGGCTGGAGCCGGACGACGCGATTGAATTCATTTATGATGGGAAGGGTGGTGGAAATCACACGTTCCGTAGCGGCACCGACCTCAGGGATTTCGACGACGTCAGCGCCTCCCATTGCCTGAATTATATGGTGAGAAAGGATGGAAAACCCTGGAAGGAGGACGAATTCGAGGGCTTCAAGGTCAAGTTCAATCACAGGGCGCGTGCGGCCGGTGCGGAGGATAGACGTTCCCATAACGAAACCGGACAGAATACGGGGCCGCCCGTTGGCAATCCCTGATCTTGCGCGGCGGCCTCGCCGGTCGATTGGGCTGCAGGCGGGCGTCGGTCGGACGACCTGCCCGTTCCTCGCCTGGGCTTGCAGGGATCAGGCGGCTATGCCTGCCGGCCGATGCTGACTCCCGTCCCCCTCTCCACGATCATCGCCCTCGCTCGCGCGGGGGCGCTTGATCATGCGTGGGGGCAGTTCACCGCCGCGGGCTACGATCGCGACGACGGCGATCCGGCGGCGCTCACCGTCAAGGGGCGCCTGCTCAAGGACCATGCGTTGCGCGCCTCGGGGGAGGACAGGCGGCGTTACTATCTGCAGTCGGCCGAATGCTATCGCCGCGCGGCGGCGCTTCAGCCGGGGACCTATCCCCTAATCAACGCCGCCACCTTGTCGCTGCTCTCGGGCGACCGCGGCCAGGCCGAGGAGATTGCGGGCGAGGTGCTCGAACGGATCGCGCGCGAGCCCGAGGAGCCGGAGACGCCTTATTGGCGCGCGGCGACGCAGGCCGAAGCGCTGCTGCTGCTCGGCCGGATCGGGGAGGCGCGCGCGGCGATCGAGGCGGCGCTGGCGGCGGCGCCGCGCGCCTGGGAGGACCATGCCTCGACGCTTCGCCAGTTCCTGATCGTCCAGGAGGCCCTGGGCGGCGAAACCGGCTGGCTCGACTCGCTGCGGCCGCCGCGGTCGCTTCACTATTCGGGCGGCGCCTTGTTCGACGAAGGCGCGGACCGGGACGCGTTCGACGCCGCCGTCGCCTCCGTGCTGGAGGAGGAGCGCATCGGCTTCGCCTTTGGCGGCCTGGCCGCCGGCACCGAGCTCGCGGTGGCGGAGGCGCTGCTAGCCCATGGCGCCGAGCTCCATGTCGTCCTGCCTTCGGACCCGGCGAGCTTCGCCGGCCGCTTCGTCGATCCGCACGGCGCCGGCTGGCGGCGGCGGTTCGACGCTGCGTTTGAAGCGGCGGAGACGGCCGAGTTCGTCCGCCCGCTCAAGGCGCCGCCGGACGCGCGGCAAGTGGCGCTCGCCGCGCAGGTGGCGCTGGGCTCGGCGATGCTCCATGCGGCGCGGCTGACGAGCGAGGCGGTGCGGCTGTGCGTCGGCCCGGCCTGGCCGCCGGCGGGCGGCTTGCGCACCCATGAGATCGACATGCCGGCCGGTGCGGCCGTCGCGGCCCCCGGCGGCGAAGCGGCGGCCGATCCTCGGATGATTCGGGCCGCCCTGGTCGCGGTCGGCGTCGGCAGCGGCGGCGACGAGGGGTTCGAGGGGAGGCTCGGCGAAGTCCAGGAGGTGCTGGCGCTGGCGCAGGGCGCGCCGATCGCGCCCCATCTCGGCGGCGATTGCATCCTGATCGGCTTTGCCGGGCTCGAACAGGCGGCGGCCGCGGCGCGCGCGATCCACGATCGCCTGCGCGCGCGAATGCCGATCCGCCTCGCCGGCCATTACGGCCTGATCGGCTGCGTCCGCGATCCGTTCACCGGGGCGCTGCGGCCCACCGAAAGCGGCGCCGCCATCGTCCGCGAAGTCGCCGCCGCGATTCCGCCCGACACGATCTGCGTCTCGCACGATTTCGCGGCGGTGCTCGCAGCCACTGGCGGCGCCGCCGGCGCGGTCAACTGGATCGGCGAATTGAAGGCGTTCGACGGCGGCTCGGCGATCGGCCTCTACGCGCTGGGCGCCGACGCGAACTCATAGCACCAGCTCCTCGAGCCGGTGCGGCGCGACGACGACCAGGGCCTCGCCGTCGCGGCGGATGATGCCTCGCCGCTCGAGCGCGTTGACCGCGCGCGACGCGGTTTCCCGGGTGGTCGAGACGCGCAAAGCGAGGTCGGAGAGGATCGGGCTCGGCCGGATCGTCAGGTCGCCGCTCTGCCGGGCCTGGCGAAGCAATTCGGCATGGACTCGCCCAACCGCCGACAAGGCGACATGCTCGTACATGCGGGAGGCGGTCCGCTGCAGCCGCTCGACCATCACCCGAAGCAAGGCGAGGCCGATGCACGCATGCTGCTCGGCGAGCAGCGCCAGCGCGCCGCCCTCGAGCAGGAAGGCGCAGACCCGTTCGAGCGCGATCACGTCGGTATCGTGGGTCGCCGAATAAGGCGGGCTGACCACGCCAAAGAAATCGCCGCTGCCATATTCGTGGAGCAGCACCGCCTGGCCGTCGAGCGAATAGACGATGGCGTGGGCGCGGCCGCCGATGATCACGTAGAGCGTCGAGATTCGGTCGCCGCAGCGCACTATGGTGGCCCGCGCCCCATAATCGCGGCGCCGGCCGCGGACGAGGATCTGGCCGGCGAGCTCGTGCGAGCAATCGAAGACGCCGCCCAGCAGGCGGCAGACGTCGTCGTCCGCCGCGGCGCCCGCAATGTCCTGGCCCAGCCCCTCCATGCGCCTCATGATATACGAGAATCGCGGAAGCGGAATGCGCCGTCGCATCCGTTTTCGATGGCGCGGCGCGGGCCCGCCGCCCGGCCGTGTGGGAAACGTCACAGACTCCGCTTCCGCCTTCGCCCAGAAACGGTCAACGTCGGTGGAGCGAAGGGGAGCGGAGGGCGCGATGGCAAGGCTGGTCAGCAGCAGGCATCTCGAAGGGGTCAACGACCTCACCCTGACCGCGCCGATCAAGCAGGGCTTCGTCCCCGCGCTCGACAATGTCACCTACGAAACCCGGCTGCGCGTGACCATGAAGGCGCTGTTCGGAATGCGCTCCACGGCGCGCGAATATTCGAAGATCAAGCCGTTCGTTGAAACCGCCGAGCGAATCCAGGCGCTGCTCGATTTCCGTCTCGCCATCCTCGACGACGTCGAGCCGCGCCGGCTGCTCCTCACCGCGACCTTCGACCGTCCGTTCGAGCCCTATATCCGACTGATCTGGGATCCGCTCGGCTCGCTCCTCGACGTCATCTTCTGCAATTGCGAGGGCTATAAGGCGGCCGAGGACCACAGCTTCGACACCTATCTCGCCTGGGTCCGGAGCGCGCAGATCGACACCGATTTCTTCTACGCCGCGACCAATCACAGCGTCGTCGACATCCAATATCTCTCCCAGATCGAGCGGCTCCATCGCGAAGGACGCGAGCCGCATGTCGAGATCGCCAACGCGGCGATGGTGGCGGCGCGGCCCGGCGACGTCGCGGCGGCGGTGCGCAAGGCCAATGCCGCCGAAACCCACGAGCTCGGCATCGAGGCGATCGTCGCCCTCTACAAGCTCGCCGATTTCTATCCGCCCGACCGGCCAGACCAGGGCAAATATCTGCAGCGCGCGGTGAAAAGCCTGCTCGAGGAGTGGGATACGTCCACGCTCCACCCGGCGATCCGCAAGAAGTTCGAGCCGCAGCTGACCTGGCTGCAGGGCGCCAAGCGCGCCCGGCCGCCGCAGGTCGATCGGCTGGCTTTCAAGCCCGAGGCCGTCCAGGGCGGCATCCTCACCGGCTATGGGGGCGAGGAGGCGCAGATCTCGCACGGCGCGCTGATGCTGATGCGGGTCGCCGACGCGGCGGCGGCGCGGCGCTTCATGGGCGCGCTCGAGGTCCAGCACGAGGGGGCGCAAGCGGACGCGGACGGGATTTACGTCAACATCGCCTTCACCGCGCCGGGCCTCGCCAATCTCGGCGTTCCGGAGGACGCGCTCGCAGCCTTCCCGCAGGAGTTTCGCGAGGGGATGGAGGCGCGGGCGGGCCTGCTCGGCGACATCGGCGAGAGCCATCCCCGCCGCTGGCGTCTGCCGCCGCGCAACTGGCCGGCGCCGGCCGCCGGCGGCGCCGCTGCGGCGCCCGTCGAAATGTGCGACATCGACCTCGTCATCCAGCTGCGCGTCGCCAGCGACCATATCGGCCATGAGCTGATCGGCGATCCTGCCCATCCGCTGAGCGCCAGGGTGAAGGCGCTGGCCGACCAGGCGGCCGCCTCCGGCCTCGAGACGCTCTCGGTCCAATCGATGCGGCGCGCCCAGATGGAGCCCGCGCCCGGCGGTTTCTCCAAGGATCATTTCGGCTTTACGGACGGGCTCAGCCAGCCCCACGTCCGACCCGGCGCACCGGCCGAGGACAAGGACAATGTCGCGCGCGGCGAGCTGCTCTGGGGCTATTGCAACGATCGCGAGGATCCGCCGCAGGCGGCCAGCCCGTATCTCGACAATGGCAGCTTCCTCGTCGTCCGCAAGCTGAAGCAGGACGTCAAAGGTTTCGACGATCTGCTCGACGCGCAGGTCGCGCGGCTCCAGCCCACTTTCCCCGATCTCGCGCCCGAGGCGCTTCGCGCCGAGCTGATGGGCAAGATGATGGGGCGGCGGCCGAACGGCGATCCATTGCTGCCCGGCACCAGCGCCGCCTCGAACGCCTTCGACTACACGTCCGACCCGCGCGGCGAGAAATGCCCCTATCAATCGCACACCCGCCGGACCAATCCGCGCGAGGCGATGCACGGCAGGCCCCCGCCCCGGATCATGCGCCGCGGCCTGTCCTACGGCCCCTCCATCGGCGACGATCCCGATGCCGAGCGCGGGGTCATGTTCCTGTGCTACAATGCCAGCATCGCCGAGCAGTTCGAAGTGATCCAGAACTGGATCAGCGGCGGCAACAGCGCCGGCGTCGCCTCCTGTCAGAGCGATCCGCTGATGGGCGTCGCCCGCGAGGGCGATCCGCGCACCTTCCGCTTCCGCATGGATGGCGAGATGATCCGCATCGACATGCCCGAGCCGTTGGTGCGGCTGCAATGGGGCCTGTATCTGTTCGCGCCGTCATTGCCCGCGCTGCGCAAGATCGCCGAGGAGCCGGCGGCGGCGCAGGCGGGCGAGGCCGAGCGGGGGCGGGAGATCGTCGCCCGGCTGCAGGCGCTGCCCGAGCGCGACGCGGCCCTCGCCTGGAAGACGTGCATCGAGGATTTCAAGGCGCGCGACCCGGCCGAGAAGGGCGACGGCCCCGCCGTCTGGGCGGCGATCCGCAAATACCACCAGGGGGCGTTGCGCGTCCCTTATGGCGATCTCACCGGCGCCCCGTCCGACGCGGAGGTGAAGGAGGTGGTGCTCGTCGCGAGCAGGGAGCTGGTCGACCGCGTCTATCGCGAGGACTCGATCTATTCGGCCTGCGGTTATCTGCCGCGAATGGCCGATTCGATCGGCGAAATCTATCTCGGCCTCGACGACGGCCCCGAATATCGGGACGAGGCGCCGGCCCCCAATGCGGTGCTGATGGAGGTCGGCGAGGCCGAAGCCTTCGCACTGGCCTATGCCGCCGGCAAGGCCCAGCTCGGCGGCCACATCGCCGGCTACAAAGCGGTGTTCAAGCGGCCCTTCGCCAAGGTCGATCTTGGCGGCGATTATATCACGCCGGTGCTCGCCCAGGTCTGCCGGCACTGGTTCGGAATCCCCGACGAGCCGGCGACCCCGCCCGGCCAGCCGCGCGCGCCGACCGCGGCCTTCCATGTCATCGAGGGCGGCTGGAGCTGGTTGCCGATGCCGCGCCAGCCGCATTGCCCGGGCGATTTCATGTCGCCGTCGCGCTCGATCTTCTATCCCGATCCGGGGGCCGAAGTGCGCAAGCACGGCCAGGCGCACGGCCAGGCGCTGCGCCGCGCGGTGCGCGATCTGTTCGCCGAAATGAAGGCCACGGATCGCGAGCCGGAGGCGCGGCTCGCGCTCAAGATGTTCCGGATGATCGACGATCCGGACCAGCTGGCGCGAACCATAGTCGGCGCGATGATGGGCTTCCTGCCGCCCGCGGACGGCAATCTGCGCGGCACGCTCTACGACTGGATCGAGGGCCGGACGCTGTGGCAGGTGCAGCGGGCCCTGCTCGCGGCGCCGGGGGCGCCGTCGTGGGAACGGGCGGCGGGGGCGCTGCTCGGGCCGTTCGTCCGGGCGATGCAGAGGCGCCCCGCGCCCGACTCGGTCTGGCGGACGGTCAAGAAGACCGACGAGCTCGGCCCGCTCACCGTGTTGGCGGGCGAGCGCGTCCATGTCGGCATCGTCTCGGCGACCGCCGAGCTGGCCGAGGCCGGCGAGAGCGACGTCTATCCGATCTTCGGCGGCGACCGCTGCCGGGAGGATCACCCGACCCACGCCTGCCCGGGCTACAAATTCGCGATGGGGACCATGATCGGAATCCTCGCCGCCTTGCTCGAAGGCGGGCGCATCCAGGCCATGCCCGCGCCCCTGATCGTCACGATGAGCTGAGCGCCTCGGCCAGCCGCTCGGCGCGGCCGGCGTGCCAGCTCATGTCCATCGCCGCAAGCGACGGCATCGCTTCGGCCAGCCGCAGGGCGGCGGTGCCGCGGTCGCCCCCCGCGAGCGCCAGTTCGGCCTCGCACAGGCGGGTGACGGCGACCTCGTGCGGGGCGTCGCGGATCTGCGCGACCGCATAAGCGCGGGCGAGACACTCGCCGGCGGGCCGGCGATAGGCGCCGGCCGCGGCCAGCCTGGCCAGCGCCCGCCAGGCCATCGCCTCGCCGAGCCGGTCGCGCCGGCGGCCCCGGCGCAGGGCGCGGGCGGCATAGATGCGCGCGCCCTCATGGTCGCCAATTTGCGCCAGCACTTCGGCCAGCCAGCCGAAATTGAGCGAAATGAATTGCCCGCGACCGCTCTCCTCGAGCTGGCGGGTCGATTGGCGGATCGTCGCCACCGCCCCGGCATCGCCGTCGCGGCACCAGCGCGCATAGGCGCCGAGGCTGCGGCTCATGGCATGGAGATAACGGGCGCGGACCCGCTCGGCGACCTTCCCGGCCTCATCGGCGCAGCGCGATGCGTTGTCCAGCTTGCCCTGCCACAGATAGACCGCGCTCCACAGGCAAAGGATCGAGCTTTCCACCTCGTGCCCGGCGCCGCGGACTGCGGCGAGCGCCTCGGCGAAGCCGGCATGGGCCTCGCGGAACCGGCCCATGTCGGCCAGCGTCGCCGCCTTGCAGGCGAGCGAATAAGTGAATCCGACCGAGGTGTGAGCGCCGGTCCGGTGTCGCCGCTTCACTTCGATCGCCTCGTCGAGCAGGTGCAGCGCGCCGCGATAGTCGCAGGCGGCCGACAGCGCCTGGCCGAGCGTGGCGCGGATCTGGACGACCAGGCGGTCGTCGTTGAGCCCGGCCGCGGCGTCGAGCGCGCGGGTGCAATGATCGATCGCCGCGCCCGATTCGCCGAGCCCGTAATTGATGTAGCCGAGCCAATATTCGGCCCGCGCCTCAGCCGCGCGGTCGCCGCGCTGGGCCGCGCGCTCGACCGCGCGCTCGAACACGGCGAGCTGGTCGCGCGACGGATCGAACACGCCGGCAAGGCCGAAGCGCTGCGCGATCCCTTCCCAGCGGGCGGCGATCGCGTCCGATTGGGGCAGGCGGTCGAGCGCCGCCAGCGCCGCTTTATACTGGGCCTGCGCCCGATCGAGCGCCGAGGCGGCCATCGCTCTGTCCCCAGCCAGCTCGGCATGGTGCGCGGTCGCCGCCACATTCTCGCCCGCGCCATAATGATAAGCGAGCGCTTCGTGCGGCTCCTCCTCGCCAAGGTCGCGGCCGCGGCTCAGCAGCGCGTCGGCGATCCGCAGGTGCAGCGCTCGTCGCTCGTGCAGGCCGACCGAGGCGTAGATGGCGTCGCGGGTGAGGCCGTGCTTGAAGCGCAAAGTCCCCTCGCGCTCGCCCGGGAAGATGAAATCCTCCCTGGCGAGGCCTGCGACGAGCGGGTCGCTGGCGCCATGTCCGGTGATCGTCTCGAGCAGCCAGGCCGGGATGATCGTGCCGATCACCGCCGCCTTGCGGACCAGGTCGCCTTGTTCGCCCGGCAGGCGCGAGAGGCGTGATTCGACCAGGATGTTGAGCCAGGGATTGCCGTCGCCCCGCGACCCGCTGCCGCGGCCGTCGGCGATCGAATGGCACAATTCCTCGATATAAAGCGCGTTGCCGCCCGAATATTCGCCGATCTCGGCGATCACGAAGGGGTCGGGCGCGGCCAGCAGGCGGGTCACGGCCTCGGCGGTTTCCTCGGCGCTGAACGGCGCCAGCGGCACGATCTCGAAATCGGCCATCGGCCCGCCTGGGCGGGCCGTGACGAGGACCAGCATCGCCCCTCCGTCCATGTCGCGCAGCGCCGCCAGCATCTCCCTGCTGGCATCGTCGGCAAGGTGCCAGTCGTCGATGAACAAGGCGAGCGGCGCCTGCTTCGCCAGCTCCGCGAACAAGGCGCGCAGCGCCGCGGCCCCGCCGCCGGGGGCGGTTTCGCCGCGGTCGAGCGACAGCAGCCACAGCAAGGCGGCGCGATGCGCGGCAAGCGCGGGATCGAGGCCCGCGAGCAGCGCGTCGACCCTACCGGCCGCCTCCTCGACCGGCATCGGCCGGCCGAGCCCGAAGATCGAGCGCGCGATCTGCAGCAAGGGCTGCAGCGGCTCGGCGGCGGCGTCGCATTCGCCGCGATGGAGCCGGGCGCCGTGCCCGACCGCGCGGCGCAGCACTTCATCGGCCAGGCGGGTCTTGCCGACCCCGGCCGGGCCCTCGATGGCGAGGAAGCGCACGGCGCCGGCGAGCGTCTCGTCGAGCGCGGCGCCGAGCCGGCCCAGCTCCGTTCCGCGCCCGACGAACGGGGTCAGGCCGCCGCGCACGCTTGCCGCGTAGCGCGAATCGGCCGGCGCCCGCCCCGAAATGGCCAGGGTCGCGACCGGCTCCTCCTTTCCCTTGAGGCTGAGGTGGCTGCGTGCGGTCGACAGGAACAAGTGACGCTCGGGCCCAAGCGTCGCCTCGCTGACCAATATCTGTCCCGGTTCGGCAAGGCCGCACAGGCGCGAGGCGATATTGGTGGTGCTGCCGAGCAACTCGAAGCGGCCGCGAACCGCATCGCCGGGGTGGAGCAGGACGAGGCCGGCATGGACTCCGCTGTGCAGGCGCAGCGGCGCGCCGCCGCCGGCCAGCGCCGCGACCGATTCGTGGAGATCGAGGGCGGCCTCGACCGCGCGGCGGCCATCGTCCTCGCGGGCTTGCGGATAACCGAACATGGCGAGCATTCCGTCGCCGCTGATTTGCGCGATCACGCCGCCGTGGCTGGCGATCACGCGGTCGTAAATCGCGTGGACACCCGAAACCAGGGACGAATAATCCTCGGCCTCGAGCCGCCCTGCGATTCCCGTCGAATCCGACAGGTCCGAGAACAGGATGGTGAGATGGCGCCGGCGCGGAGCGACGGACGGGCCCAAGGGGCTCGCCCCGGTCATCGCTGCCGCCGCGGGCAATCGAACATGGTAAGGCCCCCCGGACCTTGTGCTGGGATCGCATGATTTGCGCAAGCGCCGCAAGTGACAAGAGAAATCAAACCGGCGCTCGGCGGCGCGGTATGAAAGTCGGTCGCGCTGGATTACAGTGAAACGGGACGGGCACAGGGGGATCGCTGCTCATGAGGAACGCGCACGCGCCAATGCCGCCGGCCCTGGCCGCGCTGCCGCGCGCGCTGGGCGAACGGCTGTGGGCCGATGCCAGCCTGGTCGGCGCGGCGAGCGGCAAGACCCTGGTCGCGCTCGGCGCCCGCTCCACCAGCGTCTACGTCGTCCTTCAGGGCCGGGTCCAGGTCACGCTCTTCTCGCTGGGCGGGCGCGAGGTGATCCTGCGCGACCTCAGCGAAGGCGACATGTTCGGCGAACTGGCGGCGATCGACGAGCAGCCCCGATCCGCCTCGATCGTCGCGCTGACCGATTGCCAGCTCGCCAGCATCCCGGCCGATTCCTTCCGGGCTGCCATTTCCGAATCGCCCGAAGGCGCGCTCTGGAACGCGCGCCGGCTGACCGCGCAGATTCGCGACCTCACCGAGCGGGTGTTCGAGCTGAACGCGCTTCGAGTCCGCAGCCGGCTCCATTGCGAGCTGCTGCGATTGTGCGGCAATGCCGATCCCGGGGCCGAGGGCGTGACCCTGGAGCCGACCCCGACCCATGCCGAGCTGGCCTCGCGAGTCGGCACCCATCGCGAGGCGGTCACCCGCGAGATCGGCCTGCTGGTCGAGCAGGGCATCGTTCGCCAGGAGCGGCGGCGGATGACCGTGATCGACCTCAAGGCGCTGACCCGGCTGGTCCGGCTGGCGACCGGAGAGCAGCCGGCTTAGGCCGTGCCCGCCGTCATCCCCCGCCGTCACCCCCGCCGTCATCCCCGCCGTCATCGATCTGTCACCGCATCGTCACGGAACCTGCCCGAATCCCCTCTAGCCGGACGGTGAGCGCCGGCTGGCGGCGGGGAGACCTTTTCATGATGAAGGGGCGGTTGCTGCTGGTCGAGGACGATCCCGCCCTTACCGACCTGCTCAAATGGCATTTCGAGCGCGAGGATTTCAGCGTCGAGCACACGCCCGATGGCGAGGAGGCGCTGATGCTTGCCTGCGAATCGCCGCCCGACATCATCCTGCTCGACTGGATGATCGAGGGAATTTCCGGGCTCGAAGTCTGCCGGCGCCTGCGCCGGACTCCGGAAACCGCCAACGTGCCGATCATCATGCTCACCGGCCGGGGCGAGGAGGCCGATCGGGTGCGCGGGCTTGAAACCGGCGCCGACGATTATGTCACCAAGCCCTTTTCCCCGCGCGAACTGGTGGCGCGGGTGAAGGCGGTGCTTCGCCGCGTGCGGCCGGCGCTGGCGGGGGAGCAATTGCGCTTCGCCGATCTCGAAATGGACATTGTCGGGCACAAGGTGAAGCGTGCGGGCCGGACCATAGCGCTGGGGCCGACCGAGTTCCGGCTGCTCCGCCACTTCCTCGAACATCCGGGCCGGGTGTTTTCGCGCGAACGCCTGCTCGACGCGGTCTGGGGCCGCGATCGCGACATTGAGATACGCACCGTCGACGTGCATATTCGCCGCGTGCGCCAGGCGATCAACCTCGACGGGCTGCCGGAGCTGATCCGGACCGTGCGGTCCGCGGGATATGCGCTCGACGACGATGCCGCTTAGCGCGCGGCCGCTCGGCGCGCGCGAGCGGCGGACGCTGAGCGCGGGCGGGGCGGTGATCGTCGCTTTGCTTGCCTATCTCCTGTGGCCCGATGGCGATCCTGCTCCGGAGGCGGTCGTGATCGAACAGCCGCCGGTCCAGCCGGCCGCTCCGCCCGCGCCGCCGCAAGCCCCGCCGGCGCCGCCACCGGCCGATGCCTCGACCTTGCGGCTTTACGGCGTGATGGGCGGCGGTGCGGTGATCGGCGGGGCCGATGGCAGCCAGCGCTATGTGCCGCTCGGCCGCGAGGTTTTGCCGGGGCTGCGCCTGATCCGGCTCGAAGTCCGTCATGCCGTGCTGCAATCGGCCGGCGGCGAAATCAGGCTCGGCTTCGACGGCGTCGCCCAGGCGCAGGCGGCCGCGCCGGGCCGCGCCGCCGCGCCGGCCGCCGAAGCGGCGCTGCGCCAGCAAACGACGCGCTACCGGCTCGGCCTCGCGCGCCGCATGCGCGAGGGCCGGGTCGCCGGCTTTACCGTCCGGCCGAACGCCGACCTGCCGGCGCTGGCGCAAGCGGGCATCCAGCCGGGGGACGTCATCGTCTCGGTCAACGGCAGCGCGCTCAATGAAGAGCAGCTGCTGGAGCTCGCCTGGACGATCGCCAATTCGTCGCGCACCGAATTCGAAATCGAGCGCGGCGGGCGGCGCATGCGCCTCGCCGTCCCGAGCCGCTAGATCAGATCACCGTGAAGTCGCTCGCGGTCAGCGCGAGGCCGGTGCCGATGGTGGCGAACAGCACCGCCGCCGCGCCGCTGCCGCTGCCGTCGGCGTCGAAGAAGAGCTGGCCCGTCGTACTGTTGTAGATGATCCGATCGTTCCCATCGGCGGCCGCGGCGCCGGTGTGGAACGCGTTGATATTAAGCGTGCCGAGCGGGCCGATACCGGCGAAGACGGCATCGTCGAGCGCGACGGTATCGTCGGCGACGCTGTAGCCGGCGATGGTGTCGACATTGCCGGCGCCAAGCGCGGTGGTGAAGGCGAAGGTGTCGGCGCCGCC
>Ga0190265_10000537_pt1 | contig 26783 bp, 27 predicted proteins | sample Popmic124T_FD_133135 | JGI IMG/M metagenome (GOLD analysis project Ga0190265, IMG submission 133135) | Populus adjacent soil microbial communities from riparian zone of Indian Creek, Utah, USA - 124 T | ecosystem: Environmental > Terrestrial > Soil > Riparian zone | place: USA: Utah | collected...
CGCTGTACAGCTGCAGCGAGATCTCGGGAGTTGACACATCGACACTCTGTCATCCTGCTACGGGTCACCCTGCTACGGGCCCCCCTGCGGACGGGTCACCTGTGCAGCACACCGACTCAGTCGCGCGCGCCGCCCCACTCGACGCGCAAAGCCTCGCCCTCGGCATCGTCGATGGGTTGACTGCGGAACCGATACATCGACCGGGAAGCCACGCCACCGTCCAACGCTGCGTACCACGTCAACAGGTGACCCTCCGGTGAGATGCAATGGCGTGACTCGGGCTCCCGGGTCCATGGATCGGAGTGGGTCGACAGACCCGTCAACTCGCCGCCACGTCCCACCTTTCGGGAGTTACCCGAACGCGTCGCGTGCCAACCCACGGATCCGGAACCGGCCATCCGATGATCCCGAGGACCGGGCGGGAGCGCGGTTCGGGGCCTGCTCCACGACCTGTGACACACCGTGTCACGGCCTCGTCACGCCTGATCGGCAACGTCGCCGCCGTCCGGGCGGGCGAGCCACAAGGAGACACACATGACCAACACCAACCACTCCCGCCGCCGGCGGGCCGGGCTCGGCGCGATCGCGGCGCTGACGATCGGTACCGCCGTGGCCGGCGTCGCCGATCGGGCCGAGGCCGGGGGCTTCATCAGCGTCTATCTGCACCCGATCCAGGAGATCGGCGGTCAGCTCTGTTCGGCTCGCGTCGGGGTCGACGTCAACATGAGCGAGGCCGACGCCCGGGACTTCATCGCCCACCCCGGCGACGAGGCCACCGTCAAGCTGATGGCGGACGACCCGATCTGGGACAACGCCATCATCGCCCTGCCCACCGACGCCCCGACATGGCCGCAGACCTGGGCCGGTGGCTACAGCGTCGAGTTCACGCGGATCTTCAGCTGCCACTTCCTGAACGAGGACTGGGAGGGGCAGGACGAGATCTACGCCCGGGTGACGTTCAACGACTTCCGCACTGGCGTGACCCACTACGTCAACACCGCCAACCAGGTCAGGAGCTGGTGATGACCAGGACACGCCACCCCAACATCACTCGAGCCCGCCGTGCCCTCGGAGCCCTCGTCGCGGTCGCCGCCGCGTCCGGCGTTGCGATCGGCAACGGCGGTTCGGCCGACGCCGCCACGATGACGGTCTTCCTCCATCCGATCCAGATCATGAGCGGCGGCATCTGCACCGCCCGCGTCGGGGTCGACATCGCCATGAGCCAGGCCGACGCCCAGACGTTCATCGACCACCCCGGCGAAGAAGTCACCGCCAAGATGTGGGCCGACGACCCGATTTGGGACAACGCGCTCATTGCCCTGCCCACCGACGCCCCGGCGTGGCCCCAGACGTGGGCGGGCGGCCTGAGCGTCGAGTTCGTCCGGACGTTCAGCTGCCACATCTTGGACGAGGACTGGCGCGACGACGAGGACGAGATCTTCGCCAAGGTCACGTTCAACGACTTCCGCGTCGGCCGCACCCAAACCGCCAACTCGAACAAGATCGTCAAGGACTTCTCGACCGTACGGTGAGGAACCACGCGGCTCCCGTGACGATGAGTCACGGGAGCCGCCCATACGCGTCGTGCTGGCAGCGTGCGTGACGGCCGTTCGCCTGCGGCGGGGCGGGGGCTAACGTTCGCTCCGGGCGGCTCAGCACAAAGGGGATCGCGATGTCCGTGGACGGTTCACCTGTACTTCCTGGCCGGCTCGGATCGCCAGGCATGGCGCTGCGCGACGACCCGCGTGCGGATCCGCGAATGATCGCCGCGATGGAGCCGTTCGGATTGGCCGACCCGCCCGCCGAAGCTCCGGTCGACAGTCAGTCGCCGATCGAGACGCTCCTCGAATACGTCACCGCAGCCGAGGAAGGGTTCGAGGCCCTCTTCGACGCGCTGGTGGGCGGACTGCCGGAGATCGCGGGCGTCACCAGGAGCGTGGAGGTCATCAAGGGGGTCGACGGCAACGACGTCACGTTGTACATCCACCGCCCTGAGGGAGATGGCGTGGCGCTGCCAGGAGTGCTCCATGTGCACGGCGGCGGGATGGTGCTGTTGGAGGCTGCCGGGGCCGCGTATGTCCGTTGGCGCGACGAACTGGCAGCGTCCGGTTTGGTCGTCGTGGGCGTCGAGTTCCGCAACGGTGGCGGGAAGCACGGCGCCTACGCCTTCCCGGCCGGTCTGAACGACTGCACATCCGCGCTGCGGTGGGTGATCGACAACAAGGCCCGGCTCGGGATCTCCACGCTCGTCGTGTCCGGCGAGTCGGGCGGGGGCAACCTCACCATCGCCACGACGCTCAATGCCAAGCGCGACGGCCTGATCGGTCAGATCGACGGTGTCTACGCGATGTGTCCGTACATCTCGAACGCGTACTCATCGCCGCCCCCCGAACTGACCTCGCTCTACGAGAACGACGGATACTTCCTCAGCTGCCAGATGATGGGTGGGCTCGCCAAGGTGTACGACCCCACCGGCAACCACGCATCCGACCCCCTGGCGTGGCCGTACCACGCCACCGTCGACGACCTCGCCGGCTTGCCGCCGCACGTGATCTCGGTGAACCAACTCGACCCGCTACGCGACGAGGGCTTGGCGTTCTACCGAAAGCTCCTCGATGCCGGCGTCTCAGCCGTCAGCCGAACCGTGAACGGCACCTGCCATGCCGGCGATCTGATCTTCCGCGCCGCGATGCCCGACGTCTTCCTGGCCACCGTCCGCGACATCAAGGGCTTCGCCGACTCGTTGTGAGCGATCGGACCGACGCGCCGCCGTGCGTCGGTGCCGGCCACCCTGGACGAGCGTACGGATCGGCCAGAATCCGGGGCGTGAAGATCGCTCGAGTCACCGCCTGGTCCGTCCACCTGCCGTACGTGGAGGGCACCTACCGCATGTCCGGTGACCGGATCACGACGGGCATGGACGCCGTCGTGGTGCGGGTGGTCGCCGACGACGGCACCACCGGCATCGGTGAGTCGGGCACCGTGGGCGTGACGTTCGATGCCCAGCACCTCGCTGGCCAATTGGCCGGGGTGACGCTGTTGGCGTCGGCGGTCTTGGGGGCAGACCCTCGGAGCCCCCAGTCGGTCCATCGGCGGATGACGGCGGCGATGACCGGACACCCGTACGCCAAGGCGCCAATCGACATCGCGGTCTGGGACCTCGCTGCCCGCGCCGATGGCGTGCCGCTGTGGCGGCGCTTGGGTGGCGACGGGCCCGAACCGACGCCGCTGTACCGACCCGTGCAGGGCGCGACACCGGAGGCTGCCGCGGCCAAGGCCATCGAACGTCTCGACCAGGAGTACCTCCGTCTGCAGGTCAAGGTGGGTGACGACCCCATCGTCGACGCCGGACGGGTGTTGGCGGTGCGCGCGGCGGTCGGCGACGACACCGTGATCTTCGCCGACGCCAACTGCGGGTTCTCGTTGTCGGCCGCCCGACGCTTCGTGCGCGAGTTGGGCCCCGACGGAGCGGGGGTCTTCCTCGAGCAGCCGTGCGCAACGCTCGCCGACTGTGCTCGGTTGCGAGCGTCGTGGGCCGGCCCGATGGTGATGGACGAAGCGATCGTGTCGCTCGCCGCCCTGCTCGAGGCTCATCGCCTCGGCGTGGCCGACGGGGTGACCGTGAAGCTCACCCGCGTCGGTGGCATCACGCCGGCCGTGACGATCCGCGACGTCGCCGTCGAGCTCGGCATCGGCGTGACCGTCGAGGACGGGTCGGGCTGCAACCTGGCCGACACCACGTTCGCCCACATGAACGCCTCCACCCCCGCTCGGCTGCGCGTGCACACGGTCGACTTCGACAGCTGGGTCACGCTCACCCATGTGGACGGGCCGTCAGCACGCGATGGCTCGGCGCTGCGGCCGCAGTCCGAGGCGCCCGGGCTCGGGTTGCACCTGCGGGAAGACATCCTCGGTGACCCGTTCCTCGACGTCGGCGACGATGCGATGGTGGCAGTGGTAGCGCCGTGACAAGGCCTGACCCGCTGAACGCTGTTTGTGTCGAAACCTCTGGGGACGGCTCGCACATGCGTCCTACGCTTCGAGCCGTGGGGCCTGTCACGTTCCGTCGGGTCACCCGTGCCGATTTTCCGCTGCTCGCCGGCTGGCTGGCCGAACCGCACGTGGCCCGGTGGTGGAACCACGAGTTCACCGCCGATGCGGTGGAGCGGGACTTCGGACCCTCCGCCGATGCTGAGGAACCGAACGAAGACCACCTCGCGCTGCTCGACGGCCGGCCGGTCGGTCTGATCCAGTACTCGCGCTACGCCGACTATCCGGACTACATCGAGGAACTGACGCCACTCCTCGCGGTGCCGGAGCACGCGGTCAGCGTCGACTACCTGATCGGTGATCCGACGCTCACCGGACGCGGCGTGGGTACGGCGATGATCGCCACGTTCGTCGAACGCATCTGGCGCTCGAACCTGGAAGCGTCCTGCATCATCGTGCCGGTGTGCTCGGCGAACGAGGCGTCGTGGCGGGCGTTGATGCACGTGGGATTTCGCGTCGTCGTGCGCGGTGACCTGGAACCCGACAACCCGATCGACGATCCGTTGCACGAGATCATGTGGCTCGATCGACCTGGTGCATGAGGCCACCCCCTGTCGGCTGGGCGCGAACTCGGCGGTCGAGGGCGGATCTACAGTGGTGCTCGCCCAATGACGTACGACAACACACGGAGGTCACCCGATGAGCGCTCGAGTCGTGCACTTCGAGGTCCCGTTCGACGATGCCGATCGCGCTCGCGGCTTCTACCGCGACGTGTTCGACTGGCAGATCCAACCGATGCCGGAGATGGAGTACAACATGGTGTCCACCGGCCCGGTGAGCGACGAGGGCATGCCGAGTGAGCCCGGCTACATCGGGGGCGGCATGATGCAGCGCCAGGCGCCCTACACCTCGCCGGTCCTCACGTTGGAGGTCGACGACATCGATGCCACCGTGATCGCCATCGAGAAGCACGGCGGGTCGGCTGTCGGGGAGAAGATGCCGGTCGGCGACATGGGGTTCGCGGCCTACTTCAACGACAGCGAGGGCAACCTCATGGGGTTGTGGCAGAGCGCCGGATAGCGGCGTTCAGCACCTCCGCGCGCCAACCGGCTACGGCTCGTCGACGACGCTGATGACGACCTTGCCGCTGGCATGGCCTTCGGCGAGGTACCGCACAGCGTCGGCGACGTCGCTCAACGGATACCGGCGGTCGATCACCGATCTCACCTGACCCGACTCGATCAACTCGACGAGCGCCAGCAGTTCGGTCGTCGTCTCTTTGGCGAGGAATGTGACCGACCGCTGACTCGCGAACATGAATCGCACCTTCCCCGCGACGAGGCGCTTCACCGGGCCGAGCCACTTGCCCGTCTTCGGCCCGCCGAGGATCACGTACGTGCCGTTCCGGGTGAGTACCCGCCGGCAATCGGACAGCGACCGGTTGCCGACATTGTCGACCATCACGTCGTAACGCCGGTCGTCGGAGACGAAGTCGTGCTGGGTGTAGTCGATGACATGGTCCGCTCCGAGCGAGCGGACGATCTCGACGTTCCTGGTGCTGCACACCCCGGTCACCTCGGCGCCAAATGACTTGGCGATCTGGACGGCGAACGTGCCGACCCCACCGCCGGCTCCGTTGATGAGCACCGACTGCCCGGCGCGGACCTTGGCGTGATCGCGAAGCCCCTGGAGTGCGGTGAGCGCCGCGACCGGCATCGCCGCCGCTTCCTGGAAGGTCACCGCAGATGGCATGTGCGCGACGTCGTTCTCGGTGACCGATGCGTACTCCGCGAAGCTCCCGGGCGCGCTGCCGAACACGGCGTCGCCCGGTTTGAAGGCCGTGACGTTCGCCCCCACCGACTCGACGTGGCCCGCCAGGTCGACGCCCCGAATTCGGCGCTTCGGGCGGCGCAGGCCGCCACTGATTCGCAGCAGGTACGGAGTGCCGGTCGTGTAGTGCCAGTCGAGCGGGTTGACCGAGGCGGCGTGGACGCGGACGAGCAGGTCGTCGTCGCCGATCGTCGGTGTCTCGACGTCTCGGAACGTGAGCACGTCGGGCGTGCCGTAGGAATCGGTGACGATTGCTTTCATGTGACGCTGCTCTCTGTCCCGGTGGTTGGGCTGGTTGATGGGGCCGATCGAGCTACGTACGTTGTACGTGAGTGCTGTCACGACTCTAGACGTACAGTGTACGTAGCGCAACCCCGAACCCACGCCGACGATCACACGAGGCCAGATGACAACCGAGACCGAGCCCGCCAGACGCCCCCTCAACAGATCGCGTGTCGTGCAGGCGGCGGTCGCGATCGCCGATCGCGAAGGCGTCGACGCGCTCACTATGCGCAAGTTGGCAGGTGAGCTCGGGTACGAGGTGATGTCGCTCTACAACCACGTCGCCAACAAGGACGATCTGCTCGACGCGATGGTCGATGCGGTCGCCGCCGAGATCGATATCCCTTCGGCCGACAACCCCTGGAAGACTGCCGTGCGGAGCATCGCGATGTCGGCCCACGACGTCCTGCTCCGTCACTCATGGGCGAGCGCGCTGTGGTCGAGCCGGTGGCCGGGCCCGGCGAGGCTGCGCCACATGGAGTCGATCTTGGTGGCGCTGGAGAGGGCGGGGCTCCCCGCCGGTGCCGTCGACATGGGCTTCCATGCGATCACGATGCACGTCCAGGGTTTCACCCTCCAGAAGCTGAGCTTCGGTCTTGCCGCGAACCTCGACGAGTCGGCGGCCCGGTTCCTGCGCGAGGTCCCCGCCGACGACTACCCGCGCCTCACCGGGCACGTCCACTACCACCTCGCTGGCTCCAGCCAGCCGGGTGCGTTCGGCTTCGTGCTCGACCTCATCCTCGACGGCCTCGCGCCGGCGTGAACCGAGGTCAACGCGACGAGAGCGGTTCGCGGCACACCACAGCGGTTCCCTCGACGAGCGTCTCGCCGGTCTGGTTGGTGATGGTGGTGCGCATCGTGCAGATCGGCTTGGTCGGATGCACGGAGATGATCCGGGCATGGGCGGTGATCATGTCGCCCGGCCGCGTCGGAGCACGGAAGTCCCAGTTCACGTTCAAGAACATGGCGCTCATCGCGACGCCAGTTCGGCGAGGGTCCCGACCGCGCGATTGTCCGGAGGCAGCGATGGCAGTGAGGCGAGAACCTCGAGCTCGTCGGTCATCGCCGCACTGAGCCGCAGGAGCAGGTCGGGGATCTCTGTGTCCGTCCATCGATGCCCGGCGATGGCGTCGACGACGTCGAACAGATCGCTCGACAGCGCGTCCCTGGTCGACTGGTAGCCGGCGAGCACCTCGGCCTCGTCGGCACCGCCGATGACGACGTCAACGATTGCTCGCGCGAGCAGCTCGGCGTCGCGCAGCGCGTCGGTGAGCCCGTGGGCGCTGAGCGGGTCCTTGAAGTACCCGGCGTCGCCGACGAGCGCCCAGCCGTCACCCCATGACCGACGCACGTGTCCGGGCCGCCCCGCGAACGTCCGCGTCCCGCGAGGAGCGGTCGCGCCGGCCACGCGTTCGGCCAGCTCGGGTGAGCTGGCGGCCAGCACGTCACGGAGCACGTCGAGGCCGCCGCGCCCGATGCGTGAGGGCGTGGCACTGGCGAAGACGCATGCGAGGCCGTCGTTGGTCGGGATCACGCCGGTCGCCGCGTCGGGACGGAACACCCATTCGTACCCGTCGGTGTCGAGATCGGACCAGTATCCGTAGGTGACTGCACTGGCGCCGGTGCCGACCCGTTCGAGCCGGGCGCCGACGAGCTCGGCGATGGTCGAACGGATGCCGTCGGCGCCGACGACGATTCGTGCCTGAACCGTGATCGGGGGTCCGTCGGCCGGGCGGGCGACGATGCCCTCGACCGCGCTCGATGCGCCGCGCACGACGTCGGTGACCGTGACACCGAACAACATGTCGACCCCCGAGGTCTCAGCGGCATCGACGAGGATCGGGTCGAGCACGGTGCGGCGCGGGGCGTAGAGGGCGTCGACGCCGTACGACGGTTTGATCGTGATCGCCACCTTCTCGTCGGCGAACGAGAATGTCGTACGGCGCACGGGTGGCGTCCCGGCGGCAATCACGTCGTCGAGCAGTCCCCAGCGGTGGAGTTGAATGACGCCGCCGCGCATCAGCGCATGAGTCGACAGCGTGTCGGCGCCGTGGTCGCTGCGGTCGACCATCAACACGCTCAGCCCGTGCCGGGCGAGGAGGAACGCGGTCGCCGCCCCGGCCGCGCGAGCGCCGACGACGACGACGTCGTACGAATGACGATGGAAGTGCATGGATCCTCAGTTGCGTTCAGTGGCAGTTGCGTTCAGTTCGAGGTGAGCCGGGAGGGTCGGTGGGCCACGATGTGCTTTGGTACGGCCGGCGACCGGGTTTGGTTCAGCCGGCATCGACCTCGTCGATGGGGTCGCCTGCAGGATGGAGAATGCGTGTAGAAACCGAGACGGATGGAAGGTTGAGGCAGTGAGCGACGCGCCGGAGTCGGGACGATTGGCAGAGTTGACGATCGCCTTGTCGCTGGCGACGGATCTGGGCACCGGTCAACCGATGGAGCACGGCTTACGGACGTGCTGGATGTCGATGGCCGCAGCCGAGGCGATGGGCCTCGATGCAGCGACACGTGCGTGCGTCTACTACGTGGCGCTCCTGCGGTTCATGGGCTGCACGTCGGACGCGTCGGATACTGCCGTGCTCGCCGGCGGCGACGACGTCGCGTTCAACGCGACGATGGCACCGATGCTCAATGCCCGAGCTGGCGAGAGCACGCGCTACTTCGTGCGCCATTTGGCAGAGGAACTCCCGTTCCATCGTCGAATGGCGCGAGTCGCCAGGGCGATGACCGATCCCGGTCTCGGGCGGCGCAGCCTGTCGGCACACTGCGAGGTGGCAGCCCGCCTTGCGAGCCGGCTCGGAATGGCCGAGTCTGTCGGCCACGCCCTCGGCCACGCCTACGAGCGCTGGGACGGCAAGGGCTTCCCCGCCGGTCTCGCAGGCGAGGACGTCCCGGTGGCGGTTCGCATCGTCACGGTCGCGAGGGACGCCGAACTGTGGGCCCGCCGAGCCGGCTGGGCGACAGCTACCGACGTGCTCGTTCACCGCCGCGGGCGTGCCTACGACCCCGCCGTGGTCGAGACGTTCGTCGCTGCCGGTGAACACTGGTTAGAGGAGAGCGGCGAGGATCCGTGCCCTGCGGTCCTCGACCTCGAGCCCGCACCCCACCTGGCGATCGGACCCGACCAACTCGACACGGCGCTCGCCGCGATAGGGGACTTCACCGACCTCAAGTCGCCGTCGCTGCGGGGCCATTCGGCTGGTGTCGCTCGGCTCGCAGTCGCCGCTGCCGGAGCGGCTGGCCTCGCTAATGCGGAGGCGACCACGATCGGTCGAGCCGCGCTGGTGCACGATGTCGGACGCACCGGCATCCCGAACGGAATCTGGGATCGCCGCGGCCCTCTCAGCGCGGCGCAATGGGAACGGGTCCGGCTGCATCCCTACCTCAGCGAGCGGGTGCTACAGCGATGCGCTCTCCTCGCACCGCTCGCCGAGCTCGCCGCCCGCCACCACGAGCGAGCGGACGGCTCGGGCTACCACCGCGGTGCGTCGGGCGATCAGCTCGTTCGCGGCGCACGGGTGCTGGCCGCGGCTGATGCGTACCACGCCATGACCGAGGATCGTCCGCACCGCCCGGCATTGACTGCGACCGAGGCTGCATCGCTGCTGCTCGATGAGGTCGACGCCCGACGCTTCGCACGGATCGAGGTCGATGCCGTTCTCGAAGCGGCCGGACAGGTGAGCCGCCCGGCGCGAGTTCTCCGTCCGGCGGGTCTCACCGAGCGCGAGGTCGACGTGCTGCGCCTGATCGCCCGTGGCCATTCCAACAAGTCGGTCGCCGCCACGCTCGGCATCTCGCCCAAGACGGTCGGACACCACGTCGAGCACATCTACTCCAAGGCCGGTGTCACCACGCGCGCCGGCGCCACGCTGTTCGCGATGGAGCACGATCTCCTGTCGCCCTGAGCCGTCGGAGATGGGGCGAACACCCGATGCCTGGCGGCCAGAAGCGGTTCACACTTCGAGCACGAGCGTGCAGGCCGATTGACGTGGTGAAGGAGGGCCGTGAACCAACGCAGTGGTCTCGAGGTGGAAGCGAGCCGGTTCGACGTGCGTTCGTGCGACGGGACCTCGCTCGCAGTCTGGGTCGAAGGCGTCGGGCCGCCACTCGTCCTGGTCCACGGCTCCTTCCGTGACCACACCGTCTTTGGCCCCTTGGTGGATGAGCTGCGCCGCGACGTGACGACGTTCTCGGTTGACCGACGCGGCTTTGGCGCGAGCAGCGATGCCCCCGGCTACGCCATCGAGCGCGAGTTCGAAGACGTCGCCGCGGTGGTAGACGCGGTCGCGGCCCGGACCCCCGGTCCCGTCGGGCTGTGGGGTCACTCCTTCGGCGCCAGCTGCGCCATCGGCGGCGCCGCGCTCTCGGACAACGTCGCGCATCTCATCCTCTACGAGCCGAGTCTCGGCATTGCCTATGCGGCAGGGTCGATCGAGGCCGTCGAGGGGGCGATCGCCGCCGGCGACGTCGACGCAGCCGTCGTCGCGATCCTCGTCGGGATCCTGGAGATGACCGAGGACGAGATCGACGCGCTCCGCGCGACGCCCGAGTGGTCAGCGCTCCTCGCGGCTGGGCCAACCGTGGCTCGGGAGTGCAAGGCCGAGGACGGCTGGGTGTATGGAGCTGGGCAGTTCGAGACGATCACGGCGACCACCCTGTTGCTGGCGGGCTCGGACAGCCCAGACGGGTTGGGCGAGGCGACACGACAGGCCGCGGCGGCGATTCCGGGCGCTCGGGTCCACGCGCTCGAAGGGCACGGCCACTTTGCCTACCGGACCGACCCCGCAATGGTGGCCGACATCGTCCTGCGGTCGATCGGGACGAGAGCTTGACCGCACCTGTCCGCACGATCCCTGCGGCCCGGAAGTCGCCCCCGAGGAGCGATTCACTCAGTCGGCGACTTCAACCTCAGGTAGATCGCCACCAGGGCGACGAGGACCACGACGATGAAGGCGGCACGGACCACCCAGAAGATCGTGCCGATGACGAACCGGAACAGGATCAGAACGACGAGCGCGACGATGACGTATCCAACGATCGTCGCCAGCACCGATCGGGCGCGGTTCATCCACTGACCGCCGTGTTGAGCAGGTGGGTGGTCCAGCTGACGGCCTCGTAATGGGCGCGGGCGATGTGCGCTTCCGGCTGGCTGGTGGCGAGGTCGGCGTGTTCGAGCTCGATCGCGAGTCGGAGGACCCTCGTGATCGCGTTGTCGTGGCCCAGCATCGCGGCCCGGATCGTGTCGTTGACCGGGAGCTGGTCGACGATGACGCGCATGTCGGTGTCGAACATGACGTCGAGGAGTGAGAGCATCCCGGCGGCGTAGTACGACGCCGGGTCGGGGGCGCCCTGGTGGCGGGCAACGAGCTCGCAGAACTTTGCGCGACTGAGGGCGAGGGTGACGAGCTCGGGGGGTTTGTCGTCGAGGGCGCTCATCAGCGTGAGGCTGGTCCAGCTCCGCAACGTGTCGCGGCCGAGCAGGACCGAGGCGTGCTGGATCGATTCGATCTTGGTCGTGAGTCCGGCGGCGGCGGAGTTGACGAACCGGAGCGCCTTGACGGACATCGCGACGTCGGTGGCCAAGATGTCGACGATGTCGGTGAGGGTGGAGTCGGGATCGTTGACGCGAGCGAGCAGTTGGAGCAGCGTGATCTTGTTCGATGGAACGGCCCGGGCGGTCACGACCGAGGGCCGCGCGAAGAAGAATCCTTGGAAGTAGTCGGCGCCCGCTGCTTCGGCTTCACGGTGGTCGACGGGGTTCTCGATGCGTTCGACGACGACGAGCCGGCCGGCGGCGTGGTCGATGTCGATCCGTTGTCGCAACGTCTCGCCGCTGGTCAGGCTGAGGTCGTATTTCACGATGCGGGCGAGGTCGAGCAACGGTTCGAGTTGCGGCCGGTAGGCGAAGTCGTCGAGGGCGATCCAAAAGCCCTGAGCGACCAGACGGGCGAGCCCGTCACGTACGGCCGCGGTGGGTTCGACGTCTTCGAGGACCTCCAACACGACACGTTCGGTCGGAACCGATGCCAGGAGCTCAGGTTGGGCGACGTAGTTGGCGGTGAGGTTGACGAAGGCACGTCGGTTGCCGACGAGGGTGTCCAACCCGATCTCGGTGATCGCGTTCATCAGGACACGGGCCGTGGCGGCGTCGCCGTCGACGAACTCGGCGGTTCCAGCCGCGGCGCCGTCACGGAACAACAACTCGTAGCCGATCGTCCCCAACGCCCGATCCAAGATGGGCTGGCGACCGACGAAGAGAGCACCCTGTTCGTCAACGCGAGATGGTGTAGTCATTGGACGGCTGCTCGCTGATCAGTGAATCGGATCCGTCGATGATCTCAACGGGGAATGAAATGAATCCTCATCTACCTGAGTGTCACGACCCTGAATGGCTCGACACGGTACGTGCCGACACTCCCGGTACGGAGCACGTCGTGCACTTCAACAATGCCGGGAGCGCCCTGCCGACCACCGCCGTGGCCGATGTCGTGGTGGAACACATCCGGCGGGAAGCCGAGATCGGCGGCTACGAGGCCGCACGCGAGGCAACCGCTCGCCTCGATCGTGTGTACACGTCGCTCGCCGCGCTGATCAACACCGAACCCGAGCACGTCGCGGTCGTCGAGAACGCAACCCGCGCCTGGGACATGGCCGTGTACGGCTTCCCGTTCCGTCGTGGCGATCGCGTGCTGACGGCACGTGCTGAGTACGCGAGCAACGCGATCGCCCTGCTGCAGTTGCAACGCCGGCACGGCATCGAGATCGGTCTCGTCGACGACGACGACGACGGGCAGATCTCACTCGCCCATCTCGAGCACGAGCTCGGTGTGGGCGCGGTGATGGTGGCGCTGACCCATGCGCCGACCAACGGTGGGCTGATCAACCCGGCCGAAGCCGTCGGCGCGCTGTGCCGACGGTTCGGCACCTTCTTCGTCCTCGACGCGTGCCAGTCAGTCGGTCAACTCCCGATCGATGTGAAGGCGATCGGCTGCGACGTCCTCAGCGCAACGAGCCGCAAATACCTGCGTGGCCCGCGTGGAATGGGATTCCTCTATGTCAGCGAGCGGGCACTCCACACGATCGAGCCGCCCTTCCTCGATCTCCATGCCGCGACGTGGACGAGCGTCGACTCGTTCGAGGTCCGGGCCGACGCCAAGCGCTTCGAGAACTGGGAGACGAACACCGCTGCCAAACTCGGTCTCGGCGTCGCCGTCGACTATGCCCTCGACCTCGGCGTCGCGCGCACCTGGCCATACATCCAGGACCTCGCCGGCACCCTCCGCCGAGCGCTCGAGGCCACCGGCAAGGTCGAGGTCCACGACAAGGGGGCCGTGCGCGGCGGCATTGTCACATTCACGGTCGACGGGCTCGGAGCGGAGCAGGTCCAGGCTGCACTCACAGGCTGCGGCATCAACACGTCGATCTCGCTCCCCGAGTACGCGCGCTACGACGTCGCGGGTCGGCACCTCCCAGCACTCGTGCGTGCCTCGGTGCACTACTACAACACGTCGGACGAGGTCGCGAGACTCCTCGACGCGCTCCCAACCTGATCGGAGACCGACCGCGCTCCGGTTCGACCGACCGCCGCAGCAGCTCGGTGCGGCTCAGGCCACCGCGATGGCTGAGATCTCGAACAGGTACGGGGGGACGAGTCGTGTCTCGATCGTGGTGCGGACCGGCCGCGGCTGGGCGAAGTACTCGAGGTAGATCGAGTTCATCTCGTCCCAGCGACCCATGTCGTGGACGTAGCACGACGTCTCCAGCACCTTGTCGAGCGACGTGCCGGCGTCGTCGAGCACGAGCCCCAGGTTGTCCATCGACGCTCGCACCTGGACCACGAAGTCGGTGTGCGACGCCGGCGCACCTGTCCGGTAGTCCATCCCTACCAGCCCGGCGGTACGCACCAGCCCGCCGAAGCTGACCGACAGGGAGTAGGGCAGGAGATCGTCGGGCATGCCGGGTGGGTTGCGCCACCGGGGCGCCTGCGGGATCGTGGTTTGCGGTTCGCTCATCGACCGATCGTAGGAACGGTACGACTGGCCACAACGACCGCGCCGCGGCCGATCGGTGCGTGTTCGCTCGATGTTGGGAACAGTTGAGGCATGGCCAGCTACGAACTGAACAAATCAGCCGTCGCCCATGCCCGGAGACTCATCGACGCGCGGCAGTACGTGCTCGACAGTGATTGGGGCGACACCCAACCGAATGCCGAGGCGCAGAACGCTTACCTCGAGCGCCATTCCTGGACGGAGTACGCCGACTGGCACCTCGGTCTCACCGAGGGCGCCAACGACGAGACCAAGGCGCGCTATGCGTTCGTGTACGGCGATTTGCGGCGGGTCCACCGCAGTGGGCTCATTGCCTGCGTCTATCGGGCGTCGGAGTGGCGACACAAGGCCGTCGAGCTCGCCGCCCACAACCTTCTGCAACATCTCGATTCCACGGCGACGTGACGGTGCGAACCGCTCGCCGTCCCGGCGTCGCGGTCAGTGGAAGCGGAGGAGCACCACCTCGGCTTCGGGATCGATGGGCGGCGGCGCGAACTGCGCATTGACCGCGACGAGGATGTCACCGCTGCGCGCCAGGGTCGTGGCCGTCTCGAACAGCGGGCTGGTGATCGTGTCGACGATCTCGCCCTGCGTGAGGTGCTGCTTCAAGCGCACCACCGCGATCTGGTTGACGCCGGTCTGCCCGCCGTTCTGCAGCACGAGCAACTTGCGGCCGACGAGCAAGATGCCATCGCCCGTCGGGACCGTGGCGCCGGCGAGGTCGATCTCGGCACTCGTGCCGGTCGTCGCGTCCACGGTGTAGAGCGTGCCCTTGCTGCTGTTGACGACGACCAGCGTGCGTCCGTCGCTGGTCGCATCGATCCCGTTGAGGTTGAACCCGGGAACGAACTCCGAGGCGGGTCCGCTCAGCGTGATGGTCTCCGGCTCACCGACCACGCCCTCCTTCGAGACCGGTACGCGATAGATCACCGGCGTCAGGCTGTTCGTGAAGTAGGCCGCGTCCTTGGTGACCACGACGTCGTTGATGAACGACGGTGCGGTCGCGAGCGTCAGGGTGTCACGGCCCTCGCCGGTCTCGAGGTCGTACACCGCTGCCTTTCCGGTGGCGGCGCCGGAAACCCACAGCAGGCCATGGCGGAGGTCGGCCTTGAGACCGGTCGCGGCGGGGAGCAACGGTTGGGCCACGAACACCTCGCTCGTCCCCTCGCGAAGGTCGCCGCGGGCGATCTGCCCGCCCATCCGGTTGCCGGCGTAGAACGTGCCGCCGCGGCCCGTCGCAACACCTTCACCGGCGAAACCCGCTGGAAGGTCGATCGTGTCGGGTCGTTGGGCGTACACCGGCGTGGCGACGGCGCCGACGGCACCGGAGGCCAGCAACGTGGTGGCGACCACGGCCACCGCCTTGAGATGACGCTTCATGGGCAGCTCCTCTTCATCATCTGCCCGCGCCACCAACGTATTCACGAATCCGTGAGATGTCCCGGCGCGCGACCGGGTGTCGGGTCGCCCCTCTGCGACCTCGATTCGCGCACCGCGTACTCTCGCGGCGATGAGGATGATCGATACGCGCACTGACGACTTGCTTGCCGTGGTCGACGAAGGTGTCGCGACGCTGACCATGAACCGACCCGAACGGCGCAACGCGATGTCGACGGCGATGAACGAGTCGTTGGCCAGGGTCCTGGCCGAGGTCGAGGTGGCCGACGACGTCGGATGCGTCGTGCTCACCGGGGCCGGCGGGGCGTTCTGCGCCGGCGGTGACGTGAAGGGAATGGCGAGCGGCCGCGACGCGGGCGCCGAGCCGGCCACGAGTTACGACGCCGGCGTACACCGTCAGCGGCTCAACCAGCGGGCGATCAGTCAGCGGTTGTACGAGATGCCGAAACCGACGATCGCCGCCCTGCCAGGCGCCGCGGCGGGCGCCGGGCTGTCGCTCGCGCTGGCCTGCGACCTTCGTTACGCCGTGCCGGGCGCGGTGTTGGTCACGGCGTTCGCCAAGGTCGGATTCGCGGGTGACTACGGCGGCACCTGGTTCCTCACCCGCCTGGTGGGCAGCGGAAAGGCGCGTGAGCTGTACTACTTCTCGGACAAGCTGAGCGCGGAGGAGGCCGAACGCCTCGGCATCGTCAACGCGATCTTCCCGATCGAAACGTTCGCGGACGATGTCGGAGAACGCGCCCGCCGCCTCGCTGCAGGTCCGACCGTGGCGTACCGCTACATGAAGGAGAACCTCAACCGGGCCGTCCACGGCGAGCTCGGCGAGTGCCTCGACATGGAAGCTGCCCATCACATCCGAACCGGCCAGACTCAGGACCACCGCGAGGCAGCGAGCGCCTTCGTCGAGAAGCGATCGCCGACGTTCCAGGGTCGTTAGACGAGGGAGCTGGCGCTCAGTCGGTCGACGACGGGCCGGCTTCGCGTTGTGCCTCGCCGAGGACGTCTTTGAACTCCTTCTGCGCCTGCCCGAGGTTCCGGGCGAGCTTGGGCAGCTGCGAGCCGCCGAAGAAGATCAGCACGATGGCGAGGACGATGAACAACTCGGGACCTGATGGCATGACAAGAACCTCCCTGGCTCGGTGACGGGTCGTTGCGGTGGGTACGACGACATGTCGCCATGAGTTCGGGGCCGACGCGTATCTGGATCGCACCTGTCGCGCATCTTTGGCGCACGAGCCGAGGTGCTCGTGCGCCACACGAACGCTGGGTCACGCGTCGACCAGCTCGGGCTCGAGGGCCGGAGTGGGCACGTCGACCGTGTCGATCGTGTCGCCGGGAGCGACGTGGTGAGCCGGTCCGTCGACGTTCAGCCGGGGGATGATCCGGTCGAGCCACGCCGGTAGCCACCAGTTCTTGTCGCCGAGGAGCTCCATCGTGGCCGGCACGAGCAGCATGCGTACGACGGTTGCGTCGAGCAGGACGGCCAGCGCCAGGCCGAGACCGAACAGCTTGCCAACCCGATCGTCTTCGAACACGAACGAGCCGAACACGACCACCATGATGGCGGCGGCGGCGGTGATGACCCGTGCGGTCGCGGCGACGCCGTCGGCGACGGCGGTGGCGGAGTCGCCGGTCTTGTCGTACTCCTCGCGGACCCGTGAGAGCAGGAAGACCTCGTAGTCCATCGAGAGCCCGAAGACGATGGCGAACAGCATCAGCGGTGCGATCGCCTCGATCGGCCCACTGTCGATGCCGATGATGTCGGCGCCCCAGCCCCACTGGAAGATGGCGACCAGCACACCGTACGAGGCGGCGATCGACAGGACGTTCATGGCGACCGCCTTGAGCGGCACCAGGAGCGAACGGAAGACCACCATCAAGAGCACGAACGACAACGCCAGCACGGCACCGAAGAACACGAACGTGCGGCGGGCGAGGAAGTCGGTGAAGTCGATGTTGACGGCGGCCGTTCCGGTGACCTTGACGTCGAGCGCGGTGCCGGCGACGGCCGCCGGGATGACCTCGTCGCGCAGGGTCTTGACCAGTTCGGTGGTTTCCACGTCCTGGGGTGCACTCGTCGGGACGAGAGTGAAGAGGTACGCCTCAGGGGAGTCGACGCGGTTGGGGAAGGCCGGCGTGACCGCGGCGACACCGGGGGTCTCGGTGAGCGCCCGCTGGAGCGTGTCGAGGGCAGCGACGCTGTCGCTGGCGCCTGGGACGACAGTGATCATGAACGGACCGTTGAAGCCGGCGCCGAAGCCCTCGGCGAGGAGGTCGTAGGCCTGCCGGGTGTAGGTGTCCTCGGCGTAGTTGCCCTCGTCGGAGAATCCCAGGCGGAGCCCGAAGACCGGCGCTGCCAGGACGACGAGGAACAACGTCCCGGCGACCACCCATAGCCATGGGCGGCGCTGGATCGTGCGGCTCCACCGATAGGCGAGGGTCTCGCGCACCGGCTTGGGCGCCCGGCGACGCACCGTCTTGCGGAGCGGGCGGACGGCGATACTGGCCAGCATGGTGAGCGCGGCGAGGCCCGCTCCGACGGCGGACAAGGCCGGGACGCCGATGCCGATGCCGAACAACGCCACGGCGACGAAGCCGGCGACGACGAGGCCGCGCCAGCGGGTGACCTCGACGCGCCCCCCGGCGAAGGCGAGCAGCGGCGGGAGCAGCGTGATCGAGGTGATCATCGTGACCAACACGGTGACGGCGACGCCGATGCCCAGACCGGCGACCCAGCCGATCCCGATCAGGAGCAAACCGAGGAGCGACACGACGACGGTGACGCCGGCGAAGATCACGGCGCGGCCGGCGGTGTCCATCGCGGTGATGGTGGCCGCGCGGGGCGAGAGGCCGGCGTGGATCCCCTCCCGGTAGCGGGTGACGATGAACAGGGCGTAGTCGATGCCGACGCCGAGCCCGATCATGATCCCGAGGAAGGTGGTGAAGTCGGGGATGCTGAAGACGTTGCTGAGGACGACGATCAGGCCCATCCCGGCCCCGACGCCGCCGAGGGCGACCGCCAGAGGCAGACCCATGGCGAGGACCGAACCGAAAGCGAGGATCAGCACGACGATCGCGAAGGCGAGGCCGATGAACTCGGTCGCCGGCGGCTCGAAGACGGCGAGGGCCGTGCCGCCCGGGAGGACCTCGAGGCCCTCGACGGCGGGTGCGTGGTCGGAGATCGCCTCGCCGAGGGCGGCCGACTCGGTCACGTCGACATCGGGAGAGAGGTTGACCTGGGCGTAGGCGAGCTGTCCCGCCAGCGGACCCTGCTGGGCGATCTGCGACTCGCCCTGCTCGGTGTACGGCGAGACAACGGTCGCGCCGGGGTGCTGGGGGGTGCCGTTCTCGTCGGGGAACCCGGCGTTGACGGTGGCGAAGAGCTCCTCCATGCCGGCCCTGACGGCGGGATCGTCGACGCCCTGGTCGGCGCGGAAGACGATCGTTCCCGATCCGCCGCCGGCGCCGAGCTCGGCGAAGTACTGCTCGAGCACGTCGAAGCCGTCGGCGCTCTCGGAGTCGGGGATGTCGGTGGACGCGTCGTAGGCAGCGCCGATCGAGGCGGCGGCGCCGAAGACGACGATGAGGGCGGCCAGCCAGATGCCGACGGCGGCCTTGCGGTGGTCGAAACACCAGGCACCGATGCGGGCGAGTCCTGAGGGACGGGGCACTGTACTGATCCGGGGATGTCTCACGATGGCGACGATGGCGGAGCCGGGTCGGACCCGAGTGGCGATCGGGTTGTGTTTCGGTTGAGCGTGGTCGAGACTGGGCTCAACCCGGACACAACCGGGTGTCGGATGCGACGCAACCGTCGGAGCGCACGCTCCGGCCATGGAAGCGTTCACGATCGAAGAACGGAGCGCGGTCGAGGTGCAGATTCGTCTGTTCGGTGGCGTCGCCGCCGCGACCGACGACGGCGAACCGGTCGACGTCGGCCCGGCGAAGTGCCAGGCCGTGCTCGCCGTGCTCGCCCTGTCACCCGGATCCGCGGTGCCGGTCTCGCGCATCGTGCGGCTGGTGTGGGGCGAGCAGCCGCCGCGGACCGCCGACAAGACACTCCAGTCGTACGTGACGCGCCTGCGCAAGGGGCTCGGGGCCGACTCGATCGTCCGCACCGGGGTCGCCTACCGGCTGGACGTGACGGCTGCTTCGGTCGACGTCGTGCGCTTCCAGCGCCTGCTCGGCGTCGACGACACCGAGGCCGCGCTCGCCGAATGGACGGGCACACCACTCGCCGGGCTCGACGCCGACGGCCTGACGGCGACGGTCGACGGGCTGATCGAGCAGTACCTGGGGGTCGTGGAGACCGACCTCGGGCAGCGGATCGAGACCGACGCGCACGCGGTGATCGGCTCGCTGACGGAGCTGACGGCGTCCTACCCGTTCCGCGAGGGGCTGTGGGCGTTGTTGATGACGGCGCTGTACCGCGTCGGCCGCCAGGCCGATGCGCTCGCCGCCTATCGCAAGGCACGCGAGCGCCTGATCGAAGGCCTCGGCGTCGAACCCGGCCCCCGGCTCCGCGAGCTCGAGTCGCTGATCCTGGGCCAGGACGAGCAGCTGGGCGTCAACCGGTCGTCGATGGGGTCGGCGCTCGGCGCTCCGTCGGGGACGGTGACGTTCGGGTTCTCCGATGTCGAGGACTCCACCCGGCTGTGGGCGGCGCACCGCCGCGAGATGGCCGAGGCGATGGCACGCCATGACGAACTCGTCACGACCGCCGTCGATCGTCACGGCGGGTACGTCTTCGCGACGGGCGGCGACTCGTTCGGCGTCGCCTTTCACCGCGCGACTGACTCGGTCGCCTGGGCCACCGAGCTGCAGGCCGCGGTGAGCAACGAATGGCCGCGCGACGAGTCGCGTCGTTCAGAGCTGGATCGCCCGATTCGGCACGCCGGCGAGGAACGAGCTTGCGGCGGCCGCATCAACAGCGTCGACATCCGAGTTCGGATCGGCCTGCACACGGGCGAGACCGATGAGCGCGGGAAGGGCTACTTCGGTCCGGCCGTGGTCGTCGCGGCGCGCCTCGCGGCCGCTGGGCATGGCGGCCAGACGCTGATGTCCGGGGTCACGTCGGCGCTGCTCGACGGAAGCAACCTGCTCGACCTCGGGATGTTCCGCCTCGAGGGAGTCGTCGCCGAGCACCGCATCCTCCAACTCGGCGCCGGCGAGCATCCGCCGTTGCGGATCGACGACAGCCACCGAGGCAATCTGCCGCGCCGGCTGGGTCGCCTCATCGGTCGCGAGGCGGACCTCGAGATCATCCACGACACGCTCGCCAACTTCGCGATCGTGACGCTCGTGGGGCCCGGCGGGATCGGCAAGACGCGGCTCGCCCTGGCGGCGGCCGAACGGGCCGACGTCGCCGTCCAGGGTGGGGGTGCGAGTGGGGCATGGCTCGTCGAGCTCGCCGGCCATGCGTCGTCGAGCGAGGTGCCGCGGGCGGTCGCCAGCGTCCTGGATGTGAAGGAGAGCCTCGGTCGGACGTTGACCGAGTCGATCGTCACGGCGCTGCGGTCGCGCCGAGCTCTGCTCGTCCTCGACAACTGCGAACACGTCATCGACGGTGCGGCCGACCTGGCCCGGGCCGTCGCCGAAGGCTGCCCGAACGTCCGGATCCTCGCCACCTCGCGCGAGGGGCTCGGTCTCCGCGACGAGCAGCTCATCGTCGTCACACCTCTCGAACCTGCTGGGCCGGGCGTCGAGCTGTTCAACGAGCGAGCATCGGCGGCGTCGCGGACGTTCGATCCATCCGCCAGCCGGGACGACGTCGAGGAGATCTGCCGTCGCCTCGACGGTGTGCCGCTCGCCATCGAGCTGGCCGCCGCCCGCACCGCGAACCTCTCGCCGGCGGATTTGGTGGCGCGGCTCGACGACCGTCTGCGGCTGCTGACCGGGGGTCGGCGGGCCAGTGTCGAGCGACATCGAACGCTGCGGGCGACGATCCAGTGGTCATACGACCTGCTGACGCCACCCCAACAGGCCCTGTTCCAATGCCTCTCGATCTTCGCCGGCACGTTCGATCGCCTCGCCGCGGCGGCGATCGTCGCCGATACGGATCTGGATCTTGATCTCATCGATGTCGACGACCTGCTCGGCGACTTGGTCGACCGGTCGATGCTGGTCGTCGAGTCGGGGCCGTTCGGTCGCCGCTTCCGGCTCCTCGAGACGATTCGCGAGTTCGGAGCGGAGCACCTCTCGGAGGCCGGCACCACCGATGTGATCGCGGCGCGCCACGCGCGATGGTGCCTCGACGCGGTCACCCACATCCGTGAGTTCCTCGCCGGGCGGGCCGAGATCGAGGGCGTCGCACGTCTCGACGAGCTGTGGCCCAACCTCCGTGCCGCGTTCGACTGGGCGTGCGCGACCGAGGATCGTCGGCTCGCCCACGCACTCGTCGCTCCGGTCGCCGCCGAGGTGTACCTGCGGAGTCGGAGCGAGATCGGTGACTGGGCGGAACGGATCCTCGCCATCACGCCGCCCGACGACGAGCAGCTGATCGTCTTCGGGCTCACCTGGGCTGCTCGTCGGTACATGCGGATGCTCGACAAGGAGGGGTACGAGCGTCTCGTCGGCCGCTACGGGGAGCCCGATCACCCGATGATCCGCTATGCGCGAGCATTCCTCTCCGACGACTACGCGGAGAGGGCGGAGTCTGCCGCCCAGTCGGTGACCGAGTTGCGGCGGCGAGGCGAGCACTACATCGCCGACGTCAACGAGCTCGTCGCGGTGGGGCTGACGATGCTCATGTCAGGTCAGTTGGATGAACATGACGTGCTCGTCACCGCCCTCGCCGAGCGGTACCGCGCGCAGGGCCCACCGACGTGCCTGCAGTGGGCGCTCACGTATCTCGGCATCTCCGCATCCGTGCAAGGCCGGCACCACGATGCCGCCGAGTTCTACGAAGAAGCGGCCGGCGTCGACGTGCCCGACCGCACGCACACCTTGAAGAACCCCCTCCAAGCCCGAGAAGCGCTCCGCCGGGGCGACCGGCCGCGAGCGTTCGAGACCCTCCGCTCGTACGTCGACGAGCTCCTTGCCAACGACAACGTTTTCATCGGCAAGTTCGCCTGCATCGAGTTCGTCGGGATGATGGTCAAGGTCGGCCGCCGGTTGGAGGCGGCGCGCATCCTCGGCTTCCTCGAGTCGAGCGGCGCGCTCGACATCTCGATCCTCAGATCACGTTTCGCGGGCGACGCCGGAACCGCGGCGGCCGACTTCGAACCCGATACCGACCGCGAACGGGCACTCGGCCGCGACCTCGACGACCGCCGTGCCTTGACCTACATCCGCGACGTCCTCGACCGGCTGATCGACGACGACCAGCCGAGCGCGATGGCCCGGCAGCCGTGAACCTGCGCTCGGCGGATCACCGCGACGAGGCGATGTACTTGATCATCTGCAGGGCCGGGTTCTCCGGATCCCAGAGCGTTGGGAACACCTCGAGCGGCCGGAACCCGTTCGCCGCGTAGAACGCGCGCGTCTTCGCATATCCCTCGTCGGGATCAAGGTCACTCAACGTCTTCACCTGCAGGAACTCGACGCCCGCATCTGACAGCGCGTGCTCGACGAGGCGCAGCATCGTCGCTCCGATGCCGCGCCGATGGTGCTCGGGCAGAACTGCGATCAGGTACACCTCGGCGGCGTACGGGCTGTGGTGCTCCACCGTGAGGAGCCCGACGTCGACGCCGGCAATCGACGCGACAACGGTCTGCGACCGGTCGGCGAAGTCGACGTACATCTCGACCGCCTCGGGGATCCCGAACCACTCCGGCAAAGCGTCGAGGATGCGGCGGCAGGTCGGCCCCGATCCAGAGGCACAGTCACGAAACTCGACCTCGGCGAGGTCCGGCCTGTTCGCCACGTGGGCAGGTTAGTGAGCGCCCCTCGATGCCCGGCCGATTGATTTCGCACCGAACGAGAACAGGGCGCCGACATGCGAGGCTGAAGCGGATGATCATCGGGACTGACGATCCGATCGCAGTTGCCGCGGTCGACGCGATCCACGCGGGCGATGTCGCCGCGCTGCAGCGACTGCTCGACCAACACCCGGAACTGGCCACCGCCGCGCTCGGTGGCGAGGACGGCGAGGATGGCGGCGGTGCGGTCATGACGCGGACGCTGTTGCACGTCGTGACCGACTGGCCCGGCCACTTCCCGAACGGGGCCGAGATCGTCGCGACGCTCGTCGGCGCCGGCGCAGATGTGAACGCCAGGTTCACCGGACCCCACACGGAGACGCCGCTGCATTGGGCCGCCAGCAGCGACGATGTCGCCGTGCTCGACGCGCTGCTCGACGCCGGTGCCGATATCGAGGCTCGCGGGGCGGTCATCGGTGGCGGCACCCCGATGGCGGACGCGACCGCGTTCGGGCAGTGGAAGGCGGCGCGTCGATTGCTCGCACGAGGGGCGCGCACGACGATGTGGGAGTCCGCCGCGCTCGGTCTCCTCGACCGTGTCGAGGGGTACTTCCAGCAGGACCCACCGCCCTCGACAGACGATGCGACGGCGGCATTGTGGGGTGCGTGCCACGGCGGACACCGCGATGTCGCCGAATGCCTCCTCAATCGAGGTGCCGACGTGAACTGGGTGGGCTGGGACGACCTGACACCCCTCGACGTCGCGCGGCGCAGCAACGCCCACGAACTGATCGCGTGGTTGTTGAGCGTCGGCGCCGAACCGAGAGGTTCCTGAGACACCGAACCGGCGCTCGGCGGGGCGACCCGACGTGCCGCGCCGTGAGGTTCGGCACTCGCCGTTCACGTCGATCGACGTCGGTGTTCCTCCAGCCACGCGACGTGCCGTTCGCGTCGCCACCCCTCGTCACGCAATGGGCACGTCGTGCAGTAGTCGTCCCCCGAGAGGCCGGCGGTGCCATCGACGGTCTTGTAGTACAGGCAGCAGGTGCCCTTGACGGTGAACGACGAGCAACCGCCCGACCACTCGGTCCGATCGAGGCGAGGTCGTGTGAACGGCGCTCCGACGCGCTCGTCGAGCGCGTCGAACAGCGCCGTCGCGCCATGCCACGCCGCATCGACGTCGTCACCCGCATCGTCAGCGGCGTGAACGAGACTGGCCGCGAGCCCGTCGGCCAATGCCCCCCACATCCCCCGCATCCCGTACGGTGCCCGGGCCCGGACCTCGGCGAACAAGCGCCCCGCGAGGCCGACGATCTCGTCGATCAGGACGGCGCGGAGCGGATCCACTCGGTCGAACGACACCGCGTGCGGGTGACCCGCGTCGGGATCGCTGCTGAGCATCCGGACGTCCGGGGCCAACACGGCGAGCCCGTCGAACCATCCCTCGTCGTGACGGTGGACGGCGAGGTTGGTGTCGCACAATGGCCACGACCGCTGCTGGGCCATGAGCGCGATCACCGCGGTGTCGACGATCACACCACTGATCCAGCCGGCGAAGTACGACCCGGCGACGTCGCGCTTGCCGCACGCGGCACCCTCGACGATGGTCTGGTACCAGTCGTCGAGCAAGGCGGCGTCGGCGAGCACCTCGTCGAGGCGATGCCAACCATCCCCGCCCGGCTCGCCGGCGACGAACCGGCAGTACTCGTCGGCCGCATCGAGCCGGGCGAGCGTGTCGGCGAGCGGACCACGGCCCGGGACTACCGGCGGTGTCATGCGAGGCGCACCTGGTTCATCTGATAGGTGAGGCTACTGTTGACTGACAGGTGACCCGAATATCCGTGACGTCTGCTGCAGGAGGTGCCGCACCGTGGCGAAGTTTCCTAGCGTGCGGGACATGGCTGGTGAGTTCGACGACCTACTGGAGGCGAACCGGACGTTCGCCGCGTCGTTCGCGCTGGCCGGCTTCGATGGTGTCGCCCACGCCGGCGTCGCCGTCGTGACGTGCATGGACTCGCGCATCGACCCGCTGGGGATGCTCGGGCTACGGCCCGGCGACGCCAAGATCTTCCGCAATCCGGGTGGTCGCGTGACGCTGGCTGCGCTCGAAGCCCTCGTGCTCGGTGTGCACCTGCTCGGTGTCGAGCGGATACTCGTCATTCCGCACACCCAGTGCTTGATGGCATCGTCCAGCGAGAACGAGTTGCGGATGCGGGTCAGCGCGTCGAGCGGCCAGGATGCGTCGTGGCAGTCATTCGCGGTGGTCGTCGACCAACTCGATGCCTTGCACGAGGACGTCCGCACGGTTCAGGCGCATCCACTCATTCCGGCGACGGTTGCGGTCGGCGGATTCCTGTACGACGTCGACACCGGCCGTCTCGAGCAGAAGGTCTGAGTCGTCGCCATCGTGCGCCGGGAGCTCGCACTCGCGTGCTCCTCGCTCAGGCACGGACGAGCACGGCGGCGCCGTCGACCTTGTCGTCCCACAGGTCGCGCAGCGCCTGGTCGGCGGCCCCGAACGGATACGTGACCGTGTGGACCCGGACGCCGGCGTCGGCCGCTTCCCGCAAGAACCGCTCGCCGTCGAGCCGGGTGTTGGCGGTGACGCTGCGCACCTGGCGTTCCTGGAACAGTTCGTTCGTGTAGTCGATCGGCGGGATGGCCGACAGATGGATCCCGGCGATCGCCAGCGTGCCCCCGCGGTCGAGTGCCCCGAGCGCGACCGGGACGAGCTCGCCGGCCGGTGCGAACAGGATCGCGGCGTCGAGCGGTTCGGGGGGACTTGCGGACGCCGGACCCGCGGACGCGCACCCGAGCTCGAGGGCGAGCGCCCGCGCTGACGCGCTGCGGGTCATCACGTGAACCGTTGCACCTCGGTGGATCGCGATTTGGGCGGCGAGATGCGCGGATCCTCCGAAGCCGTAGATTCCGAGCCGGCCGCCGTCGGGGACGAGCGCCCGTTCCAGTGCGCGGTAGCCGATGATGCCGGCGCACAGCAGGGGAGCCGCCGAAACGTCGTCGAACTCGGGCGGCAGACGGTACGCGTAGTCCTCCGCCACGACCGCGTACTCGGCGTACCCACCGTCGTCGTCCCACCCCGTGAATCGCGGCGCCAGGCAGAGGTTCTCGCGGTCGGTCGCGCAGAACCGGCAGCTGCCACATGTGCTCCGCAACCACGCGATGCCGACTCGCTCACCGGCCACGAAGCGCGGGGCGTCGGCTCCCAGCGATTCGACGTAGCCGACGATCTCGTGCCCGGGCACGACATCAGGGCGATGGACCGGAAGATCGCCGGCCGCGATGTGCAGGTCGGTTCGGCACACACCGCAGGCGGCAACGCGGACCAGGATCTCCGATCTCCCGGGAC
>Ga0190265_10000538_pt1 | contig 26783 bp, 18 predicted proteins | sample Popmic124T_FD_133135 | JGI IMG/M metagenome (GOLD analysis project Ga0190265, IMG submission 133135) | Populus adjacent soil microbial communities from riparian zone of Indian Creek, Utah, USA - 124 T | ecosystem: Environmental > Terrestrial > Soil > Riparian zone | place: USA: Utah | collected...
GCGCCACGGCGCGCTTCATCACTTCGGCCGACTGCAGGACGAAGGGCAGGATCAGTTCGCCGGCGCCGAACTTGTCGCCGACCTCCTTCATCGCCGGCAGCAGCACCTCGTTCAGAGTCGGGACGGCGCCGATCTTCTCGTTCGAGCGGTCGATCCACTCCTCGACCCCGTCCTTCTTGCGGCGCAGGATGTGCCAGTGCAGCGCCTCCTCGGGCTCCATGCCCTCGGTCGGATCCTCCGCCTCCTCGGCCTCCTCCTCGCCCTTCGACTCGAAGTGGGCGATGAAGCGCTCCAACGCGTCGTCGCGCCGGTTGAAGACGAGGTCGTCGGTCAGCTCGCGCTCCTCGTCGGAGATCTCGGAGTAGGGGGTGATGTGGTTGGGGTTGACCATCGCCAGGTCGAGCCCCGCCTCGACGCAGTGGTGGAGGAAGACCGAGTTGAGGACGGCGCGCGGCCGTGGCGAGACGCCGAAGGAGACGTTGGAGACGCCGAGCGAGGTCTTCACGCCGGGGAGCTCCGCCTTGATCCGGCGGATTCCCTCGATCGTCTCGACCGCCGAGGGCTTCCACTCCTCGTCGCCGGTGGTCAGAGTGAAGGTGAGCGCGTCGAAGATCAGCGCCTCGGGGTCGAGCCCGTGCTCGCCACAGGCGAGGTCGCGGATCCGCTGCGCGATCGCGACCTTGCGCTCGGCCGTCTTCGCCATCCCGACCTCGTCGATGGTGAGCGCGATCAGCGCCGCCCCGTGCGCCACCGCCAGCGGCACGACGACGTTGGCCTTGTCCGGTCCCGCCTCGAGGTTGATCGAGTTGACGATCGCTCGGCCCGGGATCTGCTCCAGCGCGGCCTTGATCACCTCGGGCTCGGTCGAGTCGACCTGGATCGGCGCCGGCTGGGTCAGAGAGATCCGCTCGACGACCTGCCGCATCTGCTCGTCCTCGTCCTGGCGCTCGGTCAGCGCCACGCAGACGTCGAGCACGTGGGCGCCGCCCTGGACCTGGTCTTCGGCGACCTGGACCAGGCCGTCGTAGTCGTCGGCCAGCAGCAGTTCCTTCGCCTTTTTCGAGCCCTGCGAGTTGACCCGCTCCCCGACCAGGGTCGGGCGCGGCTCCTGGATGAGTGGGGTGGAGGCCATCATCGAGGAGAGGCGCGTCGGTCCCGGCTCCGGGCGCTCGGCCGGCACGCGTCCCTCGACCCGCTCGTGGATCGCGGCGATGTGCTCGGGGGTGGTACCGCAGCAGCCACCGACGATGCCGACGTTGTAGCGCTCGACGAACTCACCCAGCGTCGCCGCCAGCGGCCCGGGCCGTTCGGGGAAGATCGTCTCGCCGTCGGGCCCCTGCAGGGGCAGGCCGGCGTTGGGGATGCAGTGGACCGGCAGCGGGCTGGCCTCACCCAGGTAGCGGATCGCGTCGCGCATGTCCTCGGGCCCGGTGGAGCAGTTGAGCCCGATCACGTCGACGCGCAGCGCCGCCAGCGTCGTCAGCACCGCTTCGATGTCGGTGCCGAGCAGCATCTTGCCACCCTGCGGCAGCAGTGAGACGCTGGTCTGGATCGGCAGCGTGCGGCCGGTCTGCGCGAACGCCTCGCGGGCGCCGAAGACGGCCGCCTTGACCTCGAGGATGTCCTGCGCGGTCTCGATGATGATCAGGTCAGCGCCGCCTTCTACGAGGCCGAGCGCCTGCTCGGCGAAGACCTCGGCCAGCTTGGCGAAGGAGATGTCGCCCAGGGTCGGGTCGTCGGAGGCGGGCAGGAAGCCGGTCGGCCCGATCGAGCCGGCGACGAAGCGGTCCTCGCCTGCTGCCTTGCGGGCGATCTGCGTCGCCTTCAGGTTGACCTCGTGCGTGTGCTCGCCGAGGCCCCACTCTTCGAGCTTCAGCCGCGAGCCCTGGAAGGTGTCCGTCTCGACCACTTCGGCGCCGGCATCGAGCATCGAGGCGTGGACGCCCTCGATCACGTCGGGGCGGTTCAGCACCAGCGCCTCGTGGCATTTACCCTCCAGCCCGCCGTAGTCGGCCTGGGTCAGGTCGAACTGCTCCAGGGTCGCGCCCATGCCGCCGTCGAAGACGACGACGCGCTCCTTCGTCGCAGCTATGAAATCCCGCTCAGCCATGGTCAAAAAGAGGCTACCGGGCTTGCCGCCGGTGTCATGCGGAGGCGTGTGCCTCTTACTTAGGCCGAAGGCCGGCGGTCGGGTGGACAGGGATTGTCACCCGGCCGCCGTGGTGTCTCCTTCGGGGACTCACCGGGCAAGGAAGGGAGCCCGGCAGCTTTACCTGTGTCGTGCGCGCCTGCCCTGTTTGGCGCAGTTCGTCGCCACGACCTTGGGTTTGGAGTTGTATGAGCGCCCGTTCTGGGCCTTGAGGCGTGCCTTCGCCCGGCGGTTGACGTTGGCGCAGAGGTTCTGGCTGTTGACGACCAGGCCCTTTTTGCCGCCCTGCATTTCCAGGGTGAACTTGGTCACCGGGGCGTCTGGGGCGAGGTCGAGCGTGCTCCTGATCCCGCCTTTGATCGAGTCCGTGCGGAACGCCGCCTCGACCTGGATCGGCTGGTGGGCTGGGCCCCTCAGGTCGGCGACCAGGTCCGGCAGTTGGTTGCTGGACGAGCGCAGGTAGACGGGGCCCGCGAGCGGTTGGTCGAGCAGCGGGGTCTCCGCCACGGCCCGGCCGTAGATCGCCGCTTTCGGGCACTGATCCGCCGCGAACTGGACCCGGGTGCAGACCGTCCTGATATGCGCCTGGTCGAGGAAGGCCGACCTGGGCAGGGTCACCGACGCCCTGGCGATGTTCGCGTCTCCGGGGCGCGGCCGCACGACCGCTTTCAGGGCTGGGTTGTCACCGCGCTTGGTCCCGCCTTTGAGGCTGAGCGAGATCCGTGGCTTGAAGCCAAGGTTCTCGCAGCCCGCAACTTGGAAGCGCTCGGAGAGGTTCGCCACCGCACCGGAGTTGCCGGTGACCTTGGCCGCGATCGCGTTCGCTTCGCAGTTGGTTGGGTTGAGGGCGAAATTCGGCCGGTCGAGGAAGACCCTGATGTCCTTGACCCGCAGCGGCACGCCCTTGATGATCTGCGGAATCGGGTCGGACTTGGCCGTCACCTGCGCGGTCGAGCGGTTGATGAAGAGTGCGGTGCGAATGACCACGTTGCCGAGGTCGAAGGGACCGGCCACGGCCGGGGTGATCGCGACCACGCTCATCGGCGCGCCCTTGTAGGGGCCGGCCATGTAGAGCTTGCCCGGGCTGTAGAAGGGGGCGGGGCCCGAGCCGGCGCCGGCCAGGGTGCGGCCGATCTGGCTGGCGCTCGGGCAGGCGGGGCTCGCCTGCTCCTGCTTGCCGGTGGAGGCCGCCGCCCCGGCGATCGACGCGTCGGAGCAGTAGGGGACCCCTTTCAGCGATGCGGCCACGCCCGGCGGCAGGGTGAGGTCCAGGGTGTCGATTTCCTGTGCACCGTCGGGCCGGGTGATCTGGAAGGTGAACGGGCTGAAGGCGCCCGCAGCGAGGCTGTCGGAGCCCGCGTTGAGGTCCAGGTTGAAGGGCCGGTCGGCAGAGGTCGGGGCGCAGGGCTGGCCGTTGGGTCCCTGGTCGATCGTGAACCCGTTCGAGGAGACGTGGGGCGCTCCCGATTCGGGTGCCGACCACGGCGTGTTGGTGATCTTGCTGACGTAATCGCCGCAGGTCGTCGGGCTGGCCAGGGGCGAGCGTTTACCACCCTTGAGGGTCAGTTTCAGGTAGGTAAACGGAAGCGGTGGCAGGTCCCTGAAGACAATTCGCTGCTGGCCGTCCTGCTCGTTCACCTGTACTTCGCCAGGGAGCTTGATGAAAATGCCGTGCCGCGGGTCCTCGATCACCAGGTAGATCGCAAACAGCGAGCCGAAGGGATTGCCCGCCCCTTGCTCCGCCAGGAAGAGGTCGCCCTGCAGCGGATCCTCGAGCAGCTCGGATTTAAGCTCTCCCGAGCCGATCTTGGAGGAGTCTGGGCAGGTGTTCGGGTTCTTGGTGAAGCGGATCTGGTTGGGCCTTTCGAAGTTAGTTCCCCTGAGGCCGATCTGCTCCTTCGAACAGGCGCCGAGGCCGTCGGCCGCGCTGGCGTTGAGCACTACGCCTGTGGGAAGGTCGACGACCGATTCCTTGATCGTCGGCGTCATCAGTTTTGCGGGGTCGGTCAGCCCCTCGGAGGGGACCGTTATTTCCGTTTTAAAAGACGTCGGGCTATCGGACTTGGTTTCGGAGGGCTTGAAGCTGAAGCCGGCATCGAACTCGAGGTTCTCGCATTCGATCACTGGCTCCAGCGGCAGGTCTTCAGTGAAGTGCAGGCCCGGGTTCTGCCAGATGGTGACATCGATCCTCGCCATCGGCGGGCGCAGAGCCTCTTCGGCGCAGTCGACCGGGTTGGAGAGGAAGGCGACTTCCTCGCCGCCGGGGCCGCAGTCGAGGTGATTTCTCTGGATGATGAGCCTGCAGCGCTGCCCGTCGTGAGTGGCGTCTGCCGGCTCGCCCCAAATCGTAAAGAAGCTGCCGTAGACCGGTTTGATCTGCGGCGTGTTGTATGAGCCGATTGCGATGCCGTAATCCTCGTCGCTGCGCAGTGAGGCTGCCACGTTGACGAGCACCTGTTTGCTGCCGGTGTGGAAGCGGAACTTCGCTGGGAAGCCGAAGGGGGCTTCGATGTTGTTGACGGCGGAGATTTCCTGGATTTCGGGGGCGGTGAAGGCTTCAAGCGCGACCTGTGCGGTAGCGACGATCGACTGGTGCGGGCACTCCTCTTGGTCGAGAAACTCGGCGCATTGCTCGGTGGCGATCGGGTTGCCGATGAATCCCGGCGGGGTCTCGACGACGATGTCGCGGAATTCGCCCGCCGGCACGGCCGCACCGGTCGGTCCCCGCGTCGTGTTGACCAGAATGCCGGCGGAGGCCGAATAGGGATGGGCACCCGCACGGGTATCGACCGCGCCGTCGTCTTTGTAGGTGGCGGCCGTGAAGGACTGAAAGCCGGGGGGCACGGGGGTGGAGCCGACGACGAGCGGCATGTCGTAGGCGGCGGTGCCGACCGCTCCCCCCCCGGAGACCTCGACGTGCACGTTCCCGCTGACGGCGCCGGGGGCGGCTTTAACCGGGACTTTCACGGGGTAGAACGTGTACCCCGGGTGAATTGGGAATTCCGAGGTGCATTCGCCGCCTTTTTTGCCTTCGCCCGTAGTGCCATTAAGGCCACAGGTCCAGTCGCTGGCACCGCTTGGGCCGCTGACGGGGGTTTCGGTGGTAGTCACTCCCTCCGGCAGGACGAATTTCAGCGTCGTCGTGCCCGCGCTGATGACGCCGCCGACGTTCTGCGCATAGATCGCGATCTCAGTGGTTCCCGCACCGCCATCGAGCACAGTGGAGACCGTCGCCGTGTGGTTGTTCCCGCCGCTCAGCAGGCTGCTGTTGGCGCTCATTGGCGGCTGATCGACGTTTTCCAACGAGCCTCCGAAGGTGACGAGGTAGGGACTGGTCGCACCTAGGTTGCCGGGTCCTCCTTTGACGGTGACGCTGCCTCCCGGTCCGACCGTCGTGAGATCGCTGAGGGCTTTCTGGACCGCGGAGGGCTGCGCGTCGAAGGCGATCGAGGTGGTCGTCTGGGCGTTGAAGGTAAGGGTGAAGGTGCCACCCCCGGCGTCCACCGCGACCCTCTGGATCTCGCTCTGCACAGGTGGCAGCTTGGTCGGGCCCGAGGCCGCGATCGGTTGCCAGGCCGGCATCGGCACGGCGTGGGCGGTCGGAGCCAAAGTCAAAAGCCCAACCGTGAGGCAGGCTACCGTGGCGAACTGCACCCGCGTGCAAACCGTTCTGATGTGGCCTTGGTGCGCAAACAGACGGCTCGGGAACTTCACTTGGCACCTCCGCGGTTGGTGTGGGCTGCTCGGCTTTGTTTGCGCTTGCCGCCTTGTTTTTGACGTTTGACGCATTTACCTTGCCGTCTCACCTTGCCTTTTCGGCAGGGTTTGGGCTTCGGTTTGGTGGACGTGTTGCCGGTGCCCTGGAAGGCAGCGCTGGCTGGGCCAGGAGCCGGCGGCTGGGGGGCCGACGGGCCCTGGCAGTAGCCCTGATCGGGGAGGAGGGAGACCGCTTCGTCGACCTGGCATGGCACCAGAGGCGGTTCTACGGGGAAACCCCCGTCCACACGCAGGTCGTAGACGTCGGCAACCAAGTCGACGTCCTGGGGGGCCAGCTGTTCTTTGGTGGCGATGAAGACGTCGTCGCCACTGGCGCTTGCATCCAGGTATTCGCCCATGCCGTTTCCGCCCGAGGGCTCGGCGATGGCCAGGAACTGTACCTTGCCGTCCTGCCACTCATAGACGTTGTTTTTCCCGGCCACTCCCCCAATTGCCAGGGCGTTGGGGGAGGTGAAGAAGATGCGGCTGCCGTCCTCGCTCATAGCGTTGGCGCGATGGCTCAGGATGAGCTGTCGCGGCAAGACGAGGCGGCGATCGGGGAAGGAGGACTGCGAGGGCAGCCCGTCGAGCCGGCAGGAGACGCAGCTCAGCTCCCCCGTCTCGGCCGAATAGAGGTATGCCTCCTTGAAGCCACCGCTGTTGTAGTCGGCCAGGTTGGCAGACGCTTCGAAGAGCAGCCTGCTCCCATCTGGGGTGGTCTCGGCGGTCCACCTGGTGGCCTTGCGCATCAGGACGCCGTTCGGCGCGTCTCGGCCGTCACCGGGGCCGAAGAGATCGTTGGTGCCAGCTCTGCTGAGGGTGGTCACATAGGAGAGGCTCCCGGGATGGGAGAGGTAGATATTGGCTGAGCCTGGTCCGGTGACGTTTTGGGCGTAGGTTTTGCCTTTGCCTGGGATCAACTGGCCGAGGGCGGCGAAGTAGACGTGGGAGCCGTCCTCGTCGATAGCGACCGTGCCCTGAATCGCAGCTCCGATTGGGTCGGCCGGATTCTCGTCGGCCGAAAGATCGGTGAGGTCGCCGCTCTCGACGTCGTAGGCGTAAAGATCGCAGGGCTTCTGTTCGATCGGTGGAGTGAATTCGAAAACCGTTTCACCGCTCGATGAGCCGCAGCCTTCGTTGGTAGCTCCGACACTGCTATTCGCAGCGATGCCGTAGTTGGCTCGGAAGAGGACGCGGCTGCCGTCAGGTGAGGCGGCTTCGAAGCGGGCGCCTTGAGTCACCACCGAAGTCTGGGATTGGGTGATGTCGATGACGGTCTCGCCGCTATCTTCACGCATGAAGATCCCCTGTTTGCCGCTGTTCGGTCCCTCGTTGCGGGTCGCGGCGAAGAAGAAGCGGTTGCCGTCGGGAGAGACCGCGTTCCAGCGGGCCGAGCCCCTGTAATCCACTTCGCCGCCCGCGACGGCGTCGTCCTCCGGCGCCCCGTCGGGCAGTTTCCCCGCGTCCCGCAGGACCCCTTCGTCCCATTCGTAGAGGCCGCTGGCGCCGGAGATGAACTGATACGTCGAGCGGAAGTAGACGCGGCTGCAGTCGTCTGAGGTTTCAAGCTGGGTGTAAAGGGTTTCGCCGTTGGACCCAACGCTGGGGTTCAGCGGCATGGAGTCGGTGATCAGGTCATAGCTGCCGTCGCTCGCGTGCCAGCGATAGAGGTTGTAAATGCCCTCTTCCACGCTTTGTTGCAACGTGTCCTCGGTCAGCGGGTTGTAGGTCCGCACGATCGCGCAGCTGAGGTCGGGGGTGGCGAACTCGACTCGACTGGGCACCGCGAAGCCGAGCCCCTCGATGCTCGGGGGCGGGATCAGCGAAGGTGCCGAAATCTGACTGCTGAGCCAGCCTGATGGCGTGCGGTTTGCATGCAGGCGCAGCCAGCCGCCGGCGGTCGTGGTGGGGGTCCCATTCAGGAGCGGATAGACAAACGCGTTGCCGCCCTCCGACGCTTGGTTGTAGACCTGGTCGACGAAATACAGCTCCGACACGGATCCGGCCGTTCCCTTGTCGGCCGGTGAGACCAGCTCGGCGGCGCGGTTGTCCGGCAGCGCACCACCGAGCGGCGGGGTGGTGAAGGTCCGGTCGGGGCTGGCGACCGTTCCGTTCACGTTTTTGGCGACGATGCGGAAGTGGTAGGTGGTGTCGGGTTGAAGACCGCTTAGGAACTGGGTGACGGGCACCTTCGCGGTGCCGGAACCGGCAGATGCTTCGGACGCCGGGACTTTCGTGCCGTAGTCGGTGCTGGTCCCGTATTCGAAGCGGTAGGTCGTCAGATTGCTGTTGGGGGTGACGCTGCCCCAGAGCGCCGCCCTGACGTTGGTATCGATGACTGCGGTCGTTGCGCTCGGGATGCCGACTTCAGCCGGCGCGGCGGGAGTGGCGAAGGTAAAGATCGCGGTGGAAGCCGAACCAGCTCCGAAGGATCTGCTGGCGGCGAGCCGCACGTCGTAAGAGGTGTTGCCTTCAAGGGCGGACAAAGTCAGGGAAACGAGCAAGTTGGAGGTTCCCCTGCCCACGTCGGGGCTGACCGCCGGCAGTTTGGTGAAGGCCGAGTCGGGGTCGATAGAGCGCTTGTATTCGAAGCGGTAGTTGGTCGTTAGCCCATAGGGCAGCGTGGCGGGGCCATTCGGGTTGACGAAGCCCGAGACGGTGGCGCTGTGGGCGGTGACGTCGGAGATGCCACCGAAGCCGACCGTGGGCGGCGTCAGGGGCGTGTTCAATACATAGAGCCTTGATGCGACCGTGGTCGAAGCGACGTAGACGTCACCAGTGGAGCCACGCATGGCGAGGCCATTGACGGCGGTGTTGATTCCGGCACAGGACATGTGGGTGCCTTCCAAAGTCCCGGCCTGGGAGACCTCGACCACTCGACGCTCTTGGACCGAGGCGATGCCGGTGTCGGGGCACGTTACCGTTGAGCCCGCCGGGAATGCTTTCGTGACCAGCACGTTTTTGGTCGTTGGGTCGATCGCAATATCGGTGGGGTGGTTTTGCGTTGCGCCCGTGGAAGACGTGCCTTTCAAATTTGCATCGGAAAAGTTGCCCTGCGGCGTCACCACGTTGCCGGGCAAGGTGAATTTCTGCACCCTGAAGTTGGGAGTGGTGGGCTCGACCGTGTAGACGTTGCCGTCGGCGTCCTCGGCTACCCTGGTCGGGGTGTTGGTGGCGAACTGACCTATGCCCGATCCGGATGCTGCGGCTTCCTTGCAGGTATCGACGCCGGCGTTGCAGACCTCGAAGGTCGTGCCGGTATTGCCGGGTCCAGCGGAAACCACATCGAAGCCAAAAGCCCGGACAAATGCGCCCGCCGCCGTGAACTCCTGCACGCGGCGGTTCGCGGGGTCGGCGACGAGAACGTTGCCTTCGTTGGGCGTTCCCGTTGGAGCGATGGCGAGGTAGCCGGTGAAGTTCGCGTTGAAGGCCGATCTGAACTCGCCGCCGAGGCCACCGGTGACGCCGGTCTTGCAGACGTCGCCGTTGCCCGCAACGCAGATCTCAAAGCCGGTTCCGGTGTTTCCGGGACCCGATTCCGCTACGTCTTTACCGAAGGCCAGGAGGAAGTTGCCCACGGGATCGAATTTCTGCACGCGGATCTTGCCCTGTTCGGATACGTAGACGTTTCCGGACGCATCGAGCGCCACGCCCTGAGGCGTCTGCATAGCGCCGCCCGTGGAGGCGGCGATGGCCCCCGCCTGGCAGACGTCGTTGCTGGCAATGCAGATCTCGTAGCCGGTGCCATTGTTGCCGGGGCCGGAAGCAACGACGTCCTGGCCGAAAGCGCGAAGAAAGGTGCCGGAGGAGGAGAAGACCGAGATCCGGTTGTTGGAGGAGTCTGCGACGTAGACGCTGCCGTTGCTCTGGTTGACAGCGACTCCGCGCGGAGCGTTGAGCTGTCCTCCTTCAGCGCCGGTGGCGCCGAAATAGCCGTTGACGCCCTTGGGGGTGACGACGGCTTCGGCTGAGGGCGCACTGCTCCCCCAGAAAGCCAACAGGGCGAGGAGGCAAACGCAAGCGAAGCCTGGCCGACCAAAGCCTCTTCGACCGAACGGCAGTTCGATCCCGCTGACATTGCCTTCGGGTGGCATCTTCACGTAGCTCTCCCTTTCCCATGCCGATAGGCGCGGATTGAGCGCCCTCTCAGTTCCCCTGCGTTTGATTGAAAACCTTTGCGTTCCGTTTTTATTCGGAACTTAGTCGTTTCCCTGTAATGACTTAGCAGTATATGAACCGACCGAAACCTGTCAACGCATACACAGGACTCTGCACTTAAAGGGCACCCGAGGGCCGCATCTGCGTACCCCCGGGTGCCTGCAATCAATGCAAGCGGTTAGACCGCTGCACGCAAAACCTCTACTTATGTCTGTTTGTAGTGGAGCAGGACCGGAGTTTTGTCTTCTGTCTCCAGTGTGAATTTGCCCTCAATCGTGCCGGTGGCAGCACAACCTGCTCCGGTTCCGGTGAGAGACGACGGTGTGAGTTCGATCTCGTCTTTTGTCGTTCCGAGGCCCACCAAGTGAGCGGTACCAGCGAAATGACACTGCTGGAGAATCGTGGTGTGGTTAATGTCGCTGGAGTGGTACACATCGTCATTGAATGTCATGGCGGCATTCGCTGTGCCCCATGTATTGATTGTCACGTCACCGAGGACTGTGCCGTCTGTGATTGTGACTTTGAAGCCGTTCTGGACAACAATGCAATTTTCGGTTGTGGCCTGGCCTGTCGGCGTGAGCTCGACGTGCGTCCCGTTGTTGGTTTTAACGTCGAAATGCAACGTGACTTTCGCACATGAAAGCGTGCCGCCGGTCGTTGTGGTGATCAGGTTGGTGCTTGTCGCTGTGACGTCCGCTCCGGGATCAAGCGGGATGTTGTCTTCGTCTGAAAGGAAGACATCGGCTTGAGCGACCGCTGGTGCCGCAAAGGCGATGGCCGCCATGGCCATGGTGCCGAGCAGCAGCATCTTCTTAATGCTCATTTCTCTTTCCCTTTCTGCTGTTTCGTCATCCCGATTTCGGGTGACGAGTAAGCCATAAGGGGAGAGAAACGAATAATCAAGGAAAATTGTTGGGTGACGACGGTAAAATTTGGTGACACCGTTTTGATGGTGGGTGTTCACCCTGCAAACGGCCGGTTGTGGGTCTGGCGAGGACGCGATATTGCACCGCTGATCCTGGGCTTTTTGTACGCAACATTGCGTACCGAGAAACCCGACGAAGACGTTGACGGATCAAAAGATCGCCTCGTTGATGCCGCTGACGATGCTCCGGATCAGCAGCGGACGGATGCCACGGACGAGCAGCTCGGCGTTTTCGCCGTCGATGAAGGCGTTCTGCCACGCACTGGCCGAACCGAGGCCCCAGGTGGTCGCTTTTGCGTCGGGTCCGGCGGCGCAGAAGGCGATCAGGCCGGCCTCGAAGCCGAGGCTGACGCCGTCCGGCGCTTGCGCCGGTTCGCCCACGATCATCGGCCTCGCGGCGGCGAGGGAGCAGGTGCCGAATGTGTCAACGGGGAGGTCGGCCAGCGGCACCGCCAGCATGAACATGGTCTCGACGTCGATCCGCGACATCGGCTCGGTCTCCGTGGCGATGTGGAGCTGCTCCCAGCGACTGGCGAATATGAGGGGGCCGATCGCATGGCGCAGCCAGGCGGAGACCTCGAAGCTCCTGCCTTTCGTCCTGGCACCGACGGGGTCGACCAGGTTCATCGAACGGAGCTTGGCCAGGCTCCGCTTCAGCACGGGGTAGCTGCTGTCGTCGAGCTGGGTGTTCAGCTGGGCGAGCGTGCGGGGCTGCTCGGCCATCTCCCGGATCAGGGTCGAGTCCCAGGTGGAGGTGAGGATCCGGACGGCGCCACGGGCGGCGGCGCCATCGAGTTCGATCGCCCCCCTGGGCGAGAGCAGCAGCCAGCGCTCGAGTGCGGCGATGACAGGCAGCAATGCCCGCCCGGACAGAGTCAGTTCGGTTTTCGCCCGCGAGTCCGCCGTGGCCTCGATCCGGACCAGCGCGCCAAACGCGCGCATGTTTGCGCTGGCCACCCGCAGGCTCGTCTGCGGTGCCCAGCTGACCAGCTTCTCGAGCTGGTTGGCTTCGAGCGCGCCGCCCTGGTGCGCGCGCAAGACCAGCGCGTTCAGCGACTGCGCGAAGACCGAGAGCGCCGTGCTGCCAGCGCGTTTGCCGCTTGCAGCCGAACCTGAGATTGCATCGTGGATGTGAGTTCGCGCCAGCAGGAGTTATGTCTAAATGGACGCGCCTCTTCCTAAATAGTACTCCCTTGGTCTATAAAGCCTGACGAAATCGACCTGGGCCGCCGGTTTGGGGCCCGCGGGTAGGCTGAGGCACGCGCGATGGTCGATTCACACACGCACCTGTTCCTCTGCGAGCGGTCTGAGGCCGACGTCGTCGCCAGCGCCCGTGAGGCGGGGGTGACGCGGATGCTGAACGTCGGGCTCGGGGGCGAGGCGAACGAGGCGGCGATCGGCGCCGCCGAGCGCCACGACGAGGTGTTCGCCAGCGTCGGCTGCCACCCGACCGACGCGGCCGGCTTCGACGACGCGACGGGCGAGGAGATCGCCCGCCTTGCCGGCCACGAGAAGGTGCGGGCGGTCGGCGAGGCCGGGATCGACTACTACCGCGACACGGCGAGCCCGGCCGAGCAGCGGCGCGCCTTCGAGGCGCAGATCGAGATCGCCCGCGACGCCGACCTGCCGCTCGTCATCCACTGCCGCGACCCGGAGGGGGAGACCACCGCCAGCGACGAGCTGTTCGAGATCCTCGACGCGCGCGCCGGCGGCCTCACCGTGATCCTGCACTGCTTCTCGGCACCATGGCGCGCCGGCGACGCCGCCGAACGCGGCTGGTACTGCTCCTTTGCGGGCCACACGACCTACCCCGCCTCCGACGACCTGCGCGAGGCCGCGGCGAAGCTGCCCGACGAGCTGATCCTGGTCGAGACCGACGCTCCCTACCTGGCGCCGCAGCCGGTGCGCGGCAGGTCGAACGAGCCCGCCCACGTGGTCGAGACCGCGCGCGTCGTCGCCGAGCAGCGCGGCGTCTCCTACGAGGAGCTGGAGCGGACGGTGGACGCGAACGCCCACTCGCTCTTCGGCTGGTGAGGGGCTGAGCATGGTGCGGCTCGGTCAGAACTTCCTCGCCGACCCCAACCTGCTCGACGCGATCCTCCGCGACGCCGCGCTCACGCCCGAGGACGTGGTGCTGGAGGTCGGCGCGGGGGAGGGGGTGCTGACCCGGCGGCTGGCCGACGTCGCCGCCCACGTCCACGCAGTCGAGCTGGACCGCCGGCTGGAGGAGGCCCTGGCGCCGATCGCCGCGCGCCCCAACGTCGAGCTGCACTGGGGGGACGCGATGAAGCTCGACCTCGCCGCGTTCGATCCCGCCCCAACGGCGATGGTCGCCAACCTGCCCTACTCGATCGCGACCCCGCTGATCCTGCGGACGATCTACGAGCTGCCCTCGTTGCAGCGCTGGACGGTGATGGTGCAGCGCGAGATCGCCGACCGTCTGCGCGCCCGTCCCCGCACCAGCGCCTACGGCTCCCCCAGCGTGCAGGTGCAGCTGGCCTGCGAGGTGCGGCTGGTGCGTACGGTCGACGCCGCGGTCTTCGTGCCGCGCCCGCGGGTCGAGTCGGCGGTGCTCGGACTGCGACGCACCGGGCCGGGGGCGGACGCCGCCACGCGCGACGTGGTCCGGGCCGCGTTCGGCCACCGGCGCAAGTCCCTCTCGCGCTCGCTCGACCACGCCCAACCCGGCTCGCTGGGAGCGACCCGCGCCGTCCTGAGCGCGATCGGACTCCCTCCGCAGGCCCGGGCCGAGGTGCTCGCGCCGGAGCATTTCGCCGCTCTCGCGGAGGGCCTCGAATGGCAGCCGCGCGACAGCAAGTGACCACCGCCCCTGCCCCGATGCGAATCCACGCCCCCGCCAAGCTCAACCTCTGCCTCTACCTCGGGCCCGGGCGCGAGGACGGCCTGCACGAGCTGTGCTCTTTGTTCGAGCCTCTGGCACTTGCCGACTCGATCGAGCTCGCCGAGGCCGAGCGCGACGAGGTCCTCTGCCCCGGAGTCGAGGGCGAGAACCTGGCGGCGCGGGCGCTGGCGGCGCTGCGCGAGCACGGCTGGGAGCACCCGCCGCTGCGGATCGAGATCGAGAAGCGGATCCCGGTCGCTGCCGGGCTGGGGGGCGGCAGCGCCGATGCCGCCGCGATCCTCCGGCTCGCGCGCGAACCGGAGTCGGGGGCCGTCGGCTGGACCCCGAACCTGGAGGCGATCGCGGCCGGGCTCGGCGCCGACGTGCCCTCGCAGCTGGTCCCGGCCCTCGCGCTCGTCCGTGGCGCCGGCGAGCGGGTCGAGCGCCTGCCCGAGCCGGCGCCGCACGCCGTCGTCCTCCTCCCGGGCGGGGGAGGGCTGAGCACCGCGGCGGTCTTCGCCGAGGCCGACCGGCTCGGGCTCGGTCGCGACGACGCGGAGCTTGAGGAGCTCGCTGTGCGCCTGCGCGAGGCGGCCGGCGCCGGCGCCTCGCCGCTCGAGTACGCCGACCTCCTCGCCAACGACCTCGAACCCGCCGCGCGCTCGCTGCGCCCCGAGATCGACGACGCGCTCGACGCGCTGCGCGCCGCCGCGGCCCCGCTCGTCCTGCTCACCGGCTCCGGCCCCACCGTGTTCGGCCTCTTCGCAGACCTTGCCGCAGCGCAGCGCGCCGCCGCGCGCCTCGACCGCGACGATGCCGTCGTCTGCGAAGCTGGCCGCACACCTTGAGATCCTGCGCGCGATGAAAATCGCCCTGCCAGAGGACCGCCGCCGTCGCCGCCTTGCGATCGTGGCGATCGCCGCCGCCATCGCCGCCGGCTACTTCCTGATCAGCCGCGTCATCCCCCATGACGAACTGCAGGGGCTGCTCGAGGACATCTCCAATGCGCTCGGCGCCTGGACCTACCTCCTGGTCGGCGTCTTCGCCTTCGCCGAGACCGGCGCCTTCGTCGGCCTCGTCGTCCCCGGTGAGACGACGATGCTGCTGGGCGGCGCCGTCGCCGGCCAGGGCGTGATCAACGTCTACATCCTGATCGGGATCGCCTGGTTCGCCGCCTGGGCGGGCGACACGACCAGCTTCCTGGTCGGCCGCCGCCTCGGCCGCGAGTTCGTGATGCAGCACGGGCCGCGCTTCGGGCTCAGTCACGAGCGCTTCGAAGGGGTCGAGGACTACTTCTCCCGCCATGGCGGCAAGACGATCTTCATCGGCCGCTTCATCGGCATCGTCCGTGCCCTGGCACCGTTCATCGCCGGCAGCTCGGGGATGCGCTACCGCGACTTCGTCCCCTACAGCATCCTCGGCACCGGGATCTGGTCCTCCGCCCACATCCTGATCGGGTACCTCTTCTCGCGCAGCATCGACAGCGCCGCCAAGTACGCGGGGCGGGGGGCGTTCCTGCTCGGCACCCTGATCGTGGTCGTCGCCGGCTCGGTCTACATATACCGGCGTCTCCGGGTCGCGGCGAACCGGCGCGCCGCGGTGCGCTGGATGGAGGACCGCGTCGCGACCCGCTGGCTGGTCGTGCTCGGGCGGCGCTTCCAGCCGCAGCTGCGCTTCTTCTGGGAGCGGGTCACGCCCGGCGGCACCTTCGGGCTCGAGTTCACCACGCTGATGGCGACCCTCGCCGTCGCCGGCTTCGTCCTCGTCGCCTACACCTCGATCGTCAGCGGCGACGCCGGGCCGACCCCCGGCGACATGACCGCGATCGACGTGGTCGAAAGCCTGCAGACCGCCTGGCTGGTCGACATTGCCAAGGCGGTCACGGTGCTCGGCTCCTTCGGCGTCGTTTACACGTTGGGGGCGATCTGCGCGATTGCGCTCGCCGTCCGTCGCCACTGGGCCGAGTTCGGGGTGCTCGTCGTCGGCCTCGGACTGACCTTCATCGGCGTCCACGAACTCAAGGACACGGTCGACCGGCCCCGCCCCGGCGGCGGCCTGGTCGACGTCTCGGGGTCGTCCTTCCCCAGCGGTCACGCCGCCTACTCGACCTTCTACGTATGCGTGGCGGTGACGATCGTGATGCGGTTGCGGGTGGGGATGACGCGCGCCGCCGCGGTGGTCGTCGCCGGGATCGCGCTGACCGCCCTGGTCGGGCTCTCGCGCGTCTACCTCGACGTCCACTACCTCAGCGACGTCAACGCCGGCTGGGCGCTGGGCGCCGCCTCCTTCTCCCTCTGCGCGGCCGTGACCCTAGTCGTCACGACGTTGCGCCAGAATGAGGTCGGTGCCGCCACTGCCCTTGCTGACGATCCCCCTGGCCCTGCAGAAGATCGAAGATGAGTACCTGCTGTTCGCCGCCGCCGGGGCAATCAGCCTGGTTGCCTTCGTCGGCCTGATCCTCATCCCCGCGGTCAGCTCCTACGGGCGTCTCTGGGAGAAGGCCGCTGCCGGCGTCCTCTCGCTGATCGTCCTCGTCGCCCTGGTCCTGACCGGCGTTGTCGCCGGCCTCGCCTTCGTCTACTACTACGACGAGATCACCAGCCTGCTCGGCTGAGGCCGGGATAATGGGCCGATGACGGCCACCTCGAAAGGGTCGAAAACCCCTGTAAACCAGGCAGATGCGGGGACCCTCGACGGGCTCTCGGAGGCGGTCGAGTCCGGCGCCGGCCTGCCCGCCGTGGCGCGGGCGGCGGCGAAGGTGCTCGACGCGAGCGTGGCGCTGATCGACCGCTCCGGCGCGGTCCTCGCGGTCGCCGGCGCCTCGCCCGACCAGGAGCGAAAGCTGCTGGAGGGCGGAGAGAAGGTGACGACGGTCGAACTGCGCGTCGCCGACAGCGAGGTGGGGGAGCTGCGCTACCGCGCCGTTGCGCCGCCGGATCCCGCCCTGGCCCGCATGGTGACGACGCTTCTCGCCCTGGAGCTGGAGCGCTCGCGCGCGCCCGAGTGGGAGAGCGAGGAGGTGGCGGGAGCGTTCGTCGCCGCCGTCTTCGCCCGCGAGGTGACCGACCGCGGCGACATCCTCGCCCGTGCCGCCGAGCTCGGCGCCGACCTGGAGAAGGGGGCGGGGGCGGTCCTCGTCCGCGCCGCTCCGCGCGCCGCGCAGACCGGGGAGTGGCGGGCGCGGGTGCTGAGCCTGGCGATGCGAACACTGCGCTCGCTGGCGCCGGGCGCGGTCGCGACCGCCGAGGCCGGCGAGCTGGCGGCGGAGATAGCGGTGATCGTCCCCGCCGAGGACGACGTGCGCCTGGCGCGCGCCACCTCCGGCCTCTCGCGTGAGCTGGAGGACGCCCTGCCCGGCTTCCACCTAACGATCGGCGCCAGCCGCCGCGTCTCGGACCCGGTCGACCTCTACCGGGCCGGCAACGAGGCGCGCCTCGCGGTCAACGTCGGCGAGGCCGAGGGCCGCCCGCTGCTCGCCTTCGAGGACACCGGCGCCTACCGGCTGCTGCTGCCCGCGATGAGCGACGACCCGGGCGAGCTGGAGCGCTTCTACGCGGAGACGATCGAGCCGCTGGCAGCCTACGACGAGCAGTACGAGACCGAGCTCGTGATGACCGTCGAGGCCTATCTCGGCAACGACGGCAACGTCGCCGCGACCGCCAAACAGCTCTTCACCCACCGCCACACGATCCGCTACCGGCTGGAGCGGGTGAAGGAGCTCTGCGGCCACGACGTCAGCGCCACCGAGGGCCGCGAGAAGCTCGGCCTCGGCCTCAAGGCGATGCGCGTCCTCGGCATTGCCTCCCCCCGCGGCCCCGCCCTCGAGCCCGGCGCCGAAGGCGGCAAGGTCCCCCGCAGCTCCGAGGACTAGCCGAGCCCCTCGGGGGCGAATTCCGCTCCCGTGCGCCTTATCCGTATATGGGACGGAGAAGGCGCACGGGAACAGGACAACGACTCGCATCGCTGGCCGAGCACCAGCATGGGGTCGTAACCTGCTGGCAGCTGCGGGCGCTGGGCATGAGTGACGAAATGATCGCCACGCGCGTGGCCTCAGGGGCATTGCACCCGGTCTTTCGCAGTGTCTACGCGGTCGGTCATCGCGCGATCGGTCGCGGGGGCGCGATGCTGGCGGCGGTGCTTGCCTGCGGGGACGGCACGGTCGTCTCGCACGGCAGCGCAGCCGAGCTGCTCGGCCTCTGGAATAGACGCCCGACCCTGACCGACGTCATTCCCACGAATCGAGCTGGAAGAAAGATCCAAGGGGTGCGCTGGCACGGGGTCGGTCCCTTAGAGCCCGACGAGGTGACGGTTTGCGACGCAATTCCGTGTACGACCGCCTCGCGAACATTGGTTGATCTTGCTGGGGGCCTTGGAGAGAAGTCGCTGCACCGTCTCGTCGAGGAGGCCGCCGTGCAGCGGCTCTTGGACATCGCGTCCGTCGACCGAATTCTGGCCCGCCGCCGGCGACGCGGCGCTCCAGCGCTGCGCAAGGTCCTGAGTCACTGGCGCAGCGAGAGTGAAACGCTTCCCCACTTGAAAAGCACTCTCGAGGCCCGGGTCTTTACCGCGGTCGTAGAGGTCGGCCTGCCCTCGCCGCGCTGCAACCAGATTCTGCGGTTCGACGGTAGGCCGCTCGAGGTGGACTTGCTCTGGGAGGAGCAACGGCTCGTCATCGAAACGGACGGCGAACAGACGCATGGCACCCGAAAGGCCTTTCGTCACGATCGCTGGCGGGATCAGGTTCTGACTGCAGCCGGCTACCGAACGGCGAGGGTCACCTGGGACCAGATGGAAGACGAACCGAACGCGACGGTAGCGCGGATCAGATGCATGCTCGAAAAGTGACGGCCCTGACTCACAGCCCGCCACGAACTCGCTCCTGCTTCCGGTGCGCCTTATCCGTGTATGGGACGGAAAAGGAGCACCGAAACCCCGTGAGTTGAGTTCCGGGGGAAGGACTCGAACCCTCTCTTCCAGGACCAAAACCTGGCGTGCTGGCCAAATACACCACCCCGGAACGGTGGACCGAGACTAGCGGCATCCCTAGGAGGAGATCGCGTCCGGAGGGTGACTTAGGGTCGCCGCATGGAGATGAGCGGAGTGGCGATGGACCCGGAAGTCCGCGAGGGGTTGGCGCGCAGCTGGAAGGCGCTGATGGCGATCGGGATCCTGGCGATCCTGACCGGCTGCTTCGCGATCGTCGTGCCTGCCGTCGCCTCGGTCGGGACGGCGATCTTCATCGGCTGGGTCCTGATGTTCGTCGGCGCCTTCCTGGTCGCCGTCGCCTTCACCGCCCACTCGGTCGGCAGCGTGATCCTGCGGCTGCTGTGGGCCTTCCTCACCTTCGCCGTCGGCCTCTGGCTGGTGATCGAGCCCCACAACGGCACGCTCACCCTGACCCTCGTCCTCGGCATCTACTTCCTCTTCATGGGCGTGACCCGGGTAGCTGTCGCCCTCGCCGACCGCGGCCGCCCCAACGCCGGCCTGCTCGGCCTCAGCGGCTTCGCCGGCCTCCTGATCGGCGTCCTCGTCCTAGTCGAGTTCCCCAGCTCCGCAGACTGGGCAATCGGCCTCCTCGTCGGCATAGACCTCATCTTCGCCGGCTGGACGCTCACGTCGATTTCGCTTTTGGGCAAAGACCTCGCTCGAAGCTGAAGCTGAAGGGGCCTGGCCGGCGCACCCCGGCGTTCTTGGCTTGCTTGGCCAGGCACGGGAGCCTGAACCCGTATAGAGAGGGCGGGGTATCCCTGGAGTGCGCGGCGTCCTGTTTTTCGCACAGACTCCTCAGCGAGAGTCGCCGCGCGCGAGGCGAAAAACCCAGCAAGCGGAAGGGATGCCCCACCCTCTCCCCCCTCGGGATTAAGATTCCGGGGTGAGCTCGCCTCTGGTCTTGGTCATGGCGGCGGGCGAGGGCACGCGCATGCGCTCCTCGCTGCCGAAGATGCTCCATCCCGTCTGCGGGCGGCCGATGGTCGCCTGGCCGATCCTCGCCGCGCGCGAGGCCGGCGGCGGGCGGGTCGTCACGATCGTCTCGCCCAATCGCGACATCTCCGCCGGCCTGCCCGAGGGCACCGAGACCGTGGTTCAGCCGCAGTCCGACGGCACCGGTGGCGCCCTGCGGGCCGCCCTGGAGCCGATCCGCGAGGCCGAGACCGTCGTCGTCCTCTCCGGCGACCACCCGCTGCTCTCGGCCGAGACGATCGCCGGGTTGCTCGCTTCGCACCGCGAGGCAGGGGCCGCGGCGACGATGCTGACGATCGAGCTCGACGACGCCGGCGCCTACGGGCGCGTCGTCCGCGGCGCCGACGGCGAGTTCGAGCGCGTGGTCGAGGCGAAAGCGGTGGGCGACGCTGATCCCGAGCAGCTGGCGATCCGCGAGGTCAACGCCGGCACCTACGTCTTCGACGCGGCCGAGCTCGCTACTGCGCTCGGCGAAATCTCCAACGAGAACGCCCAGGGCGAGTACTACCTCACCGACGTCTTCTCGGCTCTGCGCGCGCGCTCTCTCTCGGTCGCCACCCATTCGGCCGACGACGTCGGCGCGACGATGGGCGTCAACAACAGGGTCGAGCTGGCGGCCGTCGAGGCCAAGGCCCGCCGCCGCATCCTCGAGGCGCACATGCTGGCCGGGGTCACCGTCGTCGACCCGGGGTCGACCTGGGTCGATGCCGGCGTCGAGATCGCCGCCGACGCCCGGATCGAGCCCGGCACGACCCTGCGCGGCCGTACCGAGATCGGCGCCGGCTCGGCGGTCGGCCCGCTCACCACCTTGATCGACACCACGCTCGGTGAGAACGTCAGCGTCCCGCACTCCTACCTGGTCGAGTGCGAGGTGCTCGACGGCTGCAACGTCGGCCCCTTCGCCTACCTGCGTCCCGGCGCCCACCTCGAGGCCGGCGCCAAGGTCGGCACCTTTGTCGAGATCAAGAACTCGCACATCGGCGAGGGCGCCAAGGTGCCCCATCTGGCCTACGTGGGCGACGCCGACGTGGGGCCCGGCAGCAACCTCGGCGCCGGCACGATCACCGCCAACTACGACGGTTTCCGCAAGCACCGCACGACGATCGGCAAGAACGCCCGGCTCGGCGTTGACACGATGCTGATCGCACCTGTAGAAGTCGGGGACGCCGCATACACTGGCGCTGGGGCAGTGATCAAGGAAGACGTTCCCCCCGGAGCGCTTGCCGTGAGCGACAACGACCAGAGGAATATCGAGGGCTACGCCGAGCGCAAGGCGGCGGCGAAGCGTGAGGAGGAGAAGGACTCGTGAGCACGATCGAGCAGCGCGAGATGCCGGCGCCGACCGCCATCCCGCACGACTACTCGAAGCGGATGATGGTCTTCGGCGGCCGCAGCTCGATGGAGTTGGCCGCCAAAGTCGCGGGCAAGCTCGACCTCGACCTCGGCCAGGCGACGCTGACGACCTTCGCCAACGGCGAGGTCTACTGCCGCTACGAGGAGTCGATCCGCGGCGCCGACGTCTTCCTGGTCCAGTCGACCTGCGCCAACGAGCAGAGCGGGATGACCCCGAACGACGCCCTGGTCGAGCTGCTGACGATGATCGACGCCGCCCAGGGCGCCTCGGCGCACCGGATCATCGCCGTCCTGCCCTGGTACGGCTACGCGCGCCAGGACAAGAAGTCGGCGCCGCGCGAGCCAATCTCGGCCCGCATCGTCGCCAAGTGCCTGGAGGGCGTCGGCACCGACCGCGTCCTCACCATGGACCTCCACGCCGGCCAGGTGCAGGGCTTCTTCCACATCCCGGTCGACCACATGACGGCGATGCCGATGCTGACCCAGTGGTTCATCGACCAGCACTTGACCGAAGAGCTGGTGATCGTTTCCCCCGACGCCGGCCGGGTCAAGAACGCGCGCAACTTCGCCCGCCGCGTCGGCACCCACTGGGCGGTGATGGAGAAGGAGCGGCCCGCGCAGCAGGTGGCCGAGATCGGCTACGTCGTCGGCGACGTGAAGGGCAAGACCGCGGTCCTGGTCGACGACATGATCGACACCGCGGGGACGCTCTGCGCCGCCGCCCAGACCGTGCTCGACGAGGGCGCGGCACGGGTGATCGCCTGCGCCACCCACGGCGTCTTCTCCGGCCCCGCCTACGAGCGGCTCGCCTACGAGAACTCCGGCATCGAGCAGATCGTCGTCACCGACACGATCCCGCTGCGCCCGGGCGCGCCGGACAACATCACCGTGCTCTCCACGGCCGGCACCTTCGCCGACTCGATCCGCCGCATCTTCACCGACGACTCGGTCTCCGAGATCTTCGCCGGCGAGAACCAGCTCTTCTAAAGCCCTGGCCACCGAGGCGCCAAGCAAACTGCGCCTGGTCGGCCACAAGGGCGCCGACCTGATCGCCCCCGGCAACACGCCGGAGAGCTTCCGCGCCGCGGTCGAGGCGGGCGTCGACACGATCGAGATCGACGTGCTCTGGACCCGCGACGGGCACCCGAAGATCGCGCCCGATGAGCGGACGCCGCTCCTCGTCGCCCACGACTGGCACGACACCGAGCGCCGCACGCCGCTGACCCTGACCGAGGCGCTCGACGCCTTCCTCGAGCCACCGCTCGACCGGGTCGAGATCGACCTCGACGTGAAGCTGCCGGGACGGGAGGAGGAGCTGGTCGAGGCGGTGCGGGAGCGGGACCTGCTCGGCCGGGCGATGATCTCGACGATGGAGCTCTCGACCCTGGCCCGGGTCCGCGAGCTGGAGCCGCGCCTGCGGCGCGGCTGGACCTACCCCAAAGTGACCAAGGACTGGGCCTCGAAGCGGTGGGCGCGGGCGCCGATGCTGGCGGCACTGGTCACGATGCGCCGCCGCCTGCCCGCGATCGCGGCTCGCGAGCTGCCGCGGCTGGGCGTCGAGGCGATGTGGGTCTACCACCCGCTGGTCAGTCCCCGCCTGGCGAAGGTCACCGAGGCGGCGGGCGTCGAGCTGATCGCCTGGACCGTCGACGACCTGCCGCGAATGCGCAAGCTCGTGGCCGCCGGCGTCACCGGCCTCTGCTCGAACGACCCGCGCCTCTACGCGGCGCTGAGCTGAGTCCGCGGCCTCCATCTGCTCCGGTGCGCGGATGTTTCGTCTTCTGCCTGGCGCCAGGTGACACGAGCGTGCTCTTCACGTGAGCAAAAGGCGCACCGGGGCATGGATTCGCCCCCCGGGGCAAACGGGGAGGTCGCAAATTGCGGGCGGCTCAGCACTCGACGACGACTTCGGGCTTCACCACCCACTCGGCGTGGATGCCGACGCCTTCCTGTTGGAGCACCGGCTTCGTCACGAGTTTGCAGCCGGGCGGCGCCGCGGTTGGAGGCGGGGCGGCGTTGGTGTCGGGTGGGCCGCACTTGCGTTTCATCGCCTTCACCGCACGCTTGCGGATGTCGCGGGCGCGTCGCAGTTTCCGTTTGGCCCCAGCTCTTCCGTTCTTTGCCTGTCGCCGCAGCGTTCGAATGCGGTCGCCGAGGCGGTTGACCGTCTTCGTCTTGCTCAAGCACGAGGGGCTTGCGGCGGGCCCGCCAACGCTCGACGCCGGCGGCCCGTCGACCGCGACGGTGCCCGGCCCCGCCTTGTCGGAGTAGTCGAGCAGCACGCCGAGGCCGTTGTAGGACTTGTAGAGGGAAGTGACCCAGACGCGCATGGTCGACGGTCGGGGGACTCCAAGGTCCGGGAGTCGCAGCGTCCAGCGCGCGCCGCCGGGGTCTTCGGTCCCAAGCGGCTGGGCCCCAGCTGCGAACTTGCCGTTGGCGGCGTCCCAGCGCGATCCCTCCCAAGTGGTCTGCCCTTGGCGTGGGATCGCCACCACCTTGGCGTCGGCGCCGTCGTCGGCGACGTTGCCCGCTCCCGGGGTGTGATCGACGTACCAGGTGACGGTCATGTCGGCCGGGACGCAGGTCTGGAACGGAGGGAAGCCCACGCAGTAGGCGTAGCCGCCCCAGCCGGCGGGCGGGCGCGGCACGATCCGCGTGTCGACGGAGATCGTTTCGTCGTCGCCGATCGTCACCGAGGTGGCGCCGAGGTCGGGCGCATATTCGAGCGAGTCTCCGATCGGGTCGTCGAAGGCGCCGCTCGTCGCCGCCGTGGCGCTTGCCACAGGCAGGAAGCAGGTAACTGCGATCGCCATCAAGGCGGCAAACCGGGCATAAGACGACATCTCGTCCAAGCTAACGCCCAATACCTGAAGCTTTTTACGTCCCACAGGCCGTAAAACGCTTCAACCGTGCCGAGGCCGCGCTGTCGGACTTCGAACTCAGAAGTTGCTCAGACGGTGCCGGGCGTCGCCGTCGGCGGTGCGTTGCGGCCGCCCCGTGGCTTCACCGCGGACTCGAACTCCTCGGCGGTGAAGCCGCCAACCGTCTCGTTGTCGAGCGCGTAACGGTAGAGGGCGACGCCGAAGATCCCGCTCAGGGCGCTGTTGATCAGTACCGAGATCGCGAAGCCGATCACTCCCAGCACGAGCAGCAGGGCGCCGACGAAGCTGGCCGAGGCCCAGACCACGACCCCGACCCCGATCAGCACCATGCTCGGCAGGATGCCGAAGAGGAAGACGGCGCCACCGATCGCGATGTTGCCGGTCACCTGCTGGCCCCAGCGCGATTTGAACAGGCTGCCGGAGCGTCTCAGGGTCTCGAACGGGCCGGTGCCCTCCAGCGCGACGACCGGCGCCGCGAGGAAGGTGATCAGCGACCAACCCACCGCCAGCAGGCGGCCGAAGAGGCTGCCGAAGATCCCGCCCTGGTTCTCAAGCGCGCTGAGGACCAGCCCGACGACGGTCGAGACCGCCGCCCAGCCGGCGATCTGCGAGAAGCGGCTGCGCGCCACGGCGAGCCCGTCGGAGACCGTCGCCTCACGGCCGTGGAAGATCATGTCCGCCGTCGCGGCGAGGCCCACGCTGAAGTAGAAGCCGATCAGCGCCAGCAGGTAGAAGCCGATCACAGCCAGCGGTCCGCCGAGGGCGACGCTGCCGTCGTCGATCAGGTAGACGCCGGGGCCGATCACGATCACGGCGCAGACGATCGTCGCCGCGGCGCCGTAGAGCGGGAAGCGGATCAGTTCGCGGTGCTCGCGCAGCAGCGCCCAGCTTTTTTTCGTCAACTGCCAACCGCGCCGAATCCGTCCCATCGTCTCTCTCCTGTCAGGCGGGGTGCGCCAGTCCGGGGGTTCTCTCGACCCCTCTTCCCTCGAAGTACTCCCACTCCTGCTCGCCGAGTTCGGTTGCAGGCGGGTCTGCGTAGACCCACTCGCGCATGATCCGGTGCCAGTTTCGCTTCGCGCCCAGCTGGCCGAGCACGGCGACGACGCCGATTTCCATCCGCCGGCCCATCAGCTCGTCGGCCGGGATCGACTCGCGCCGCATCAGGTCGTAGTACTCCGAGCGCGGGTCGTTGGTCGACTCGATGATCTTCATCACTCGGCGCGGGGTGATCTCGATCTCGCGGTCCTCGACGTACCAGCCGCCGACGGCCCGCATGTGCTCCATCAGCCGCTCGGCGTCGAGCTTGGAGGGGTGCTTGATGAAGCCGAGGTCGTGCAGGGCGGAGCGGAAGGCCTCCGGATCGTCGCGCGAGGCGGCGTCGAAGGCGCGCTGCTCGAGCACGATCTGCTCGCGGTCGAGCTTCTTCGTCATCCCGAAGTCGAGGAAGGCGACGCGGCCGTCGGCCATCAGCAGGTAGTTGCCGGGGTGGGGGTCGGCGTTGAAGTGCTGCAGGTTGAAGATCGAGCCGAGGCTGCCGCGGAAGACGATCTCGCCGAAGCGGCTGCGCTCCTCGTCGGGCAGTTCCTTGATCTGCTCGAAGCCCATTCCCTCGACGAACTCGGTGACGAGGACGCGTCGGCGCGAGAGGCGGGTGATCACTTCCGGCACGTAGATGAAGGGGTGGTCGCGGTAGGCGCGAGAGAAGCTGCGCTGGTTCTGCGCCTCGTACTCGTAGTCGAGCTCCTCCATCACCCGCTCGCGCAGCTCCGCGGCGATCGCCTTCGCGTCGAGCCCCGGCGCGAGCGCGCGGGCGAGGCGGACGAGGGTGCCGGCGTTGCGCAGGTCGGCGTCGAGAGCCTCGGCGATCCCCGGGTACTGGATCTTGACCGCGACGCGGCGGCCGTCGAGCAGCTCGGCCCGGTGCACCTGCCCGATCGAGGCGGCGGCGAAGGCCTCCTGCTCGAACTCGGCGAAGAGCTCCGAGACCGGCTCGCCTTCCCACTCCTCCTCCAGCACCCCCTCGACCTTCTCCCAGGGCATCGCCGGCGCCGAGGTGCGCAGCTTGGAGAGCTGCTCCTGGTAGATCTCGCGGTACTCGTCGGGGAGGAAGTCGGTGTCGATGAAGGAGGCGAACTGGCCAAGCTTCATCGCCGCGCCCTTCATCTGGCCAAGCGCGCCGACCATCTTCATCGCGGTCTCGAGGTGGCGCTGCTCAAGCTTCTCTTTGCCGCCCTCCTCGGAGCGGGCGACGTTGGTCGCTTTCGTCCCCGCGTAGCGGGCGCCCTGCACGCCGACGATCGAGCCGAGCTTCGCCGAGCGCCGGATGCGCCCCTTGGGGATCTTCGAGTCCTTCGCGTCGTCGGGCACGCAGGAAGGTTCCCACAGGACTGTTTCCCGTCGTTTCTCTATCCTCTCCCGTCCGATGGCTCGTACTCGCGAAAAGCTGGTGGCCGCTCCGCGCGCAGATTTCGGTTCGCGCAGCTCGCGCCGCATGCGGCGCGAGGGCTTCGTGCCCGGCATCGTCTACAGCGGTGGCGAGGATGCACGCCCCTTCCAGGCGGGCGAACGCGAGATTCGCGCCGTGCTGGCCGGCGGGCAGGCCCTGTTCGACCTCGAGCTGGACGGCTCGAAAGCCGTGCCGGTGGTCGTCAAGGAGCAGCAGCTGCACCCGATTCGCGGCAACCTCGAGCACATCGACCTGCAGGAAGTGAAGCTCGACGAGGCGATCCAGGCCGAGGTGACGATCGAGCTGGA
>Ga0190265_10000539_pt1 | contig 26771 bp, 19 predicted proteins | sample Popmic124T_FD_133135 | JGI IMG/M metagenome (GOLD analysis project Ga0190265, IMG submission 133135) | Populus adjacent soil microbial communities from riparian zone of Indian Creek, Utah, USA - 124 T | ecosystem: Environmental > Terrestrial > Soil > Riparian zone | place: USA: Utah | collected...
AACACGATCGTCCCGTGGTGGCACATCGTGCTGTGGATGTCGGTCATGTCGCTCATCGGCGTGCTCATTGCCTTCCCACTCAAGAGGCGCTTCATCAACGAGGACCAGCTTCCCTTTCCCGAAGGCCGTGCCTGTGGTGTCGTTCTCGACGCGCTTTACCACGGCGCGGCCGGCGAAGGGATCTACAAAGCCAAGCTGCTCGGCATCACCGCGGGTCTCACCGGCTTCTATCAATTCATCGTCAGCGATGGATTGCAGCGCCTTTTTCAGTTCAAACTTTTGCGCATGAATCAATGGCTCGGCTGGACGGAGCCGTGGCATTTCCGGGAACGCATCGACGAATATTACTACATGCTCGCGGCCAAGTATGAGCTGGGGATTCCGCGCATCCTCGGGACTGAGTTCCGCACCCTCGGCCTCCGGCTTGGATTGGATGCGGCCATGTTCGGGGTCGGCGGGCTGATGGGCGTGCGAGTTGCGACTAGCGTAGCGCTCGGCACGGCGGTGAACTTTTTCGTGCTCGCGCCAATTATGATTGCGCGCGGGGATATTGCACCGCGCATCGGAGCCACTGGTGCAACGGTGGCGCTCAGTCGGGCGGAGATTGTCAATCAATGGTCTCTCTGGTGGGGCGTGACGATGATGGTGGTTGGTTCGCTGATTGCCCTCGTGGGCAAGCCGGAAATTTTTACCAGCCTCTTTAAAAACCTGCGTGGAAAAAAGAAGAGCAAAGGCGAAGACGTCCTGGCGGGTATCGAGCTGCCCTTGTGGATTTCGTACGTCGGCGTGCCAATCCTCAGCCTGCTTGGGACCTGGCTGACCCATCTCTTCTTCGGAGTGCCGATCTGGCTGGCACTCCTCTCCCTCCCCTTGGTCTTTGTCCTCACCGTCATCTGCGTTAACTCGATGGCGCTCACCTCCTGGACGCCGACCAGTTCGCTCAGCAAAATTACGCAATTCTCCATCGGCGCGATCGACCGCACCAATCCCGCGTCGAATCTCATCACCGCCGGCATGACCGCGGAGGTCGCATCGAACGCAGGGAACCTGCTCTCCGACATCAAGCCCGGTTATATGCTCGGCGCCAAGCCGCGTCAGCAGGCTATCGGACATTGCATCGGAATTTTTTCGGGCGCTCTGGCCGCAACCCCGCTCTTCTTTCTCCTCTTCCTTCCCCCGGGCGCGGATGGCGGACGGAGTCCAGCCACGATTATCTCGGAGCAATTTCCCATGCCTTCCGCTGTTCAATGGAAGGGAGTGGCCGACTTGATCGCCCGCGGTGTAGCCAGTTTGCCCGCTTCGGCGGTGATTTCGATGATCGTCGCGGCAGCACTCGCCGCCTTCATCGAAATCATGACCATCATACGGAAGAAGCCCTTTCCCTTGTCGTCCGTCTCTATCGGTCTTGGGGTAATCCTGCCACCCGAGGCCTGTTTCGCCATGTGGCTGGGGGCAATGTTTTTTTGGTGGCAGGGCCGCCGTTATCCGAAGCCAGGGACGAAAGGCAACCGCCTCTGGGTCGAAAGCGCGGAACCGATTTGCGCCGGTCTCATCGCCGGCGCCGCTCTGGTCGGAATCGCCAACGCTCTCGTCATCGCCTTCGCCAAACAAATCTTCTAAGCGCTGGATTCCCATTAACACCGGCCTTCACGCCGGTGTATCTCGCGGAAGGTCGGTAGCCGTTTCAACGGCTTCCCGTCGGGAGGTGCGCCACCCTGAAGGCCGGTGTCAACGGTAACGTGGTTTCAGCCCTCGCGTTGACTGCGCAGCCGGTGGAACCTTCCCCTCCGATGCCCCGCGAAGACCTGCCCATTTACGAGCTAGAGCACCAGCTTGTCGCCGAGCTGAAACAACAATCCCGCCTGATCCTCCAGGCGCCCACCGGCTCAGGCAAATCCACGCAAGTCCCCCAGATCCTCCTCGATCACGGCCTGCTCGGCGACGGGCAGGTCGTCATCCTTCAGCCCCGCCGTCTCGCCACCCGCCTTCTCGCCGCGCGCGTCGCCTCCGAGCGCAATGGCCGGCTCGGCGACGAAGTCGGCTACCAAATCCGCTTCGAAAACATCACCTCGAACCGAACCCGCATCCGCTTCGTCACCGAAGGAATCTTGCTCCGCCAACTCATCCAGGATCCGCGGTTGCGCGGCGTCTCCGCCATCCTCTTCGATGAATTTCACGAGCGCCATCTCTACGGGGACATCACGCTCGCGCGCGCCAACCAGCTCCAGGCGACGTCGCGCCCCGACCTGAAACTCGCCGTTATGTCCGCGACCTTGGATGCGGGCCTTCTCACGAAATACCTGGAACCCTGCGCCGTCCTGACATCAAGCGGCCGCGCCTTTCCCGTCGACGTTGAGTACCTTCCGAAGCCGGTCGGCGGCGACGGTTATCCCATTTGGGACCTCGCGGCGGATGAATTGGAGCGCGTCGGGCCGCGGACTGAAGGGGACGTGCTCATCTTCATGCCGGGTAAATACGAGATCAATCGGACCATCTCCGCCGTGCGCGCCTCCCGGGTGAGCGATCGATTCGTCGTCCTGCCGCTCCACGGCGAGCTCCCGCCTTCCGAGCAGGACGCGGCCCTCGCCCATTACGAAAAACGCCGGGCGATCGTGGCGACCAACGTGGCCGAAACTTCGCTCACGATCGACGGGGTCCGGGTCGTAATCGACAGCGGCCTTGCTCGCATCGCGCGGTTCGACCCGCGGCGCGGCATCAACACCCTTCTCATCGAAAAAATCAGTCGCGCTTCCGCGGAGCAACGGGCCGGTCGCGCCGGCCGCACCGCGCCCGGCTATTGCCTTCGGCTTTGGACGGAACGCGAACATCTCGAGCGCGCGCCGCAGGAATTGCCCGAGGTAAAGCGGCTCGATCTGGCCGAGGTGGTTCTCACGCTGAAGGCAAGCGGCGTCGAGGAAATCGGCAGTTTCCGCTGGCTGGAATCGCCCGATCCGCAGGCGCTCTCTCGCGCGGAACAATTGCTCGTCGACCTCGGCGCTCTGGGGAGCGCACGCGCCTCGCGTGCTGTTGTCGGCGCCCCCGCCGGCAATTCTTCCGAAACTTCTCCCGAGGTTCCGGCCAAGGCGCCGGAACCCACACGCGAGACGCCCGCGCTCCCCGGCATCACTCCCCTCGGGCGTCGCATGTTGGCGTTTCCGGTCCACCCACGCTATGCGCGCATGCTTCTGGCGGCGCAGCAGTATCGCTGCGTGCCCGCCGTCGCCCTGATCGCGGCGCTCACCCAGGGCCGCAACCTCCTGCGCCGTCTCGAGAGCAAACAAGGCCGCGAGGACCGCGACGATGTGCTCGGAAGCGACGCCGAATCGGACCTCTTCATTTTGATGCGGGCGTTTCGCTACGCGGAAAACAGCCGGTTCGACCCGCAACGTTGCGCCCGCCTTGGGATCAACGCCGGCGCCGCGCGCGAGGCGGCGCAGTTGACCGAGCAATTTCTGGCGATCGCTCGCGACGAAGGCCTTGAGTTGGAGACCGGCGAAGTCAAGGCCGGCTCGATCGAGCGTTGCGTCCTGGCGGGCTTTCCCGATCAAGTGGCGGTGCGGCTGGATGCCGGAACGTTGCGCTGCGCTCTCGTGCATGGCCGGCGCGGGGTCCTGGCCCGCGAAAGCGCGGTGCACGGGGCGCGTCTGCTGGTGGCGTCGGAAGTGCGCGAGATCGAAAGCAGCGACAAGGAGCGCCAGGTCCTGCTCACGCTGGCCACGAAGATCGAAGAAGATTGGCTCCGCGAATTATTCCCGGAATCGCTGCGGGATGAGACCGGCATCGAGTTCAATCCGGCGCTCCGGCGTCTCACCGGCCATCGAAAAATCCTCTTTCATGATCTCGTCCTGCGCAGCGAAGAATTTTCGCCTAAAGCCGATCCCGTCGCGGCCTCAATTCTGGCCCGCGAAGTTTTATCGGGAAGCTGCCCCCTGAAACATTGGGACAACGCGGTGGAGCAATGGATCGCCCGGGTAAATTTTGTCGCGGCAGAGTTCCCGGATTTGGAATTTCCACGGATCGACGAAGCCGGGAAGCTGTTGCTCCTGGAGCAAATCTGCCAGGGCGCGACGAGTTATAAGGAAATCAAGGAGCGGCCCGTGTGGCCCGCCGTGAAATCGTGGCTGAACGCAGCGCAGCAGCAAACCCTGGAGGAGCTTGCGCCTGAGCGAATCAAGCTCGCGAAGGGTCGGGTCGCGAAGATCACCTACGGAGATTCCGCCCCACCCACGATCGCGGCCCGTATCCAGGATTTGTACGATACTCCTCGCGGTCTCGCGGTGGGGCGTGGCCGCATCGCGCTGAGGATTCAAGTTCTCGCGCCGAATCATCGTCCGATTCAAATCACCAACGATCTGGAAAGCTTTTGGCGCGAGGGCTATCCGAAGATCAAGAAAGAGCTCCAGCGAAAGTATCCCAAGCACGAATGGCGGTGATTCCCTCTCCTGCTCTTCGTAATCGTGCTCGCGCTCCTGCTCGTGCTCGATCTTCGCCCTTCGATTGCGATCAGGAGCACGAGCATGAGCACGAGGAAGAAAACGAAACGAGAGGCGCAAAAGGGGGGCGATATGCGAAGTTGTTATATGATCAATCCAAATGGCGACGAATTTACAGAGGACGATCCGCTGGCGGCTTCGATGAGGTCGAGCGACGAACAGATTTCCGGGGAAACCCCAGGGCGCTTGCGCCAGGCGGCCGGCAAGGTTTCGATTGCGGCGGGCGAAGCGTGGGAGCAAACCAAGGAAAAAGCAGGGACAGCCCGCGAGCGCACGGAATTTTTCCTGCGCGAAAACCCGGTGCCGACCGTGATCGGCGCGCTGGCGCTCGGCGTCGCGATCGGGCTGGCGATCCGTTACTCTTCCAGCTCGGCCGAGAAAGAAGTCGAAGCCAAATCGCCTCTCGGCAACGTGGACCTGAGCATCCTTTCGCTGCCGTTCCTCTGGCCGCTCTTCAAGTCGGTGCGGAACAAATACGAAGATTCCGCCGACGTGGTGAAGGGTGGCGTCGATCGACTGAGAAAGGTGGATGTCGATCGCTACGTCAAGCCCCTGCGCAAGAAGTGGAAATCGTGGGCTAACTAGACGCGGCGATCTAATTCGGTAGGGCGAGACTCTGTCGAGCCGCCGGGATAGCGCACACTCGGCTCGACAGAGTCTCGCCCTACCATGAGCTTTGCAGTCGCATTTTCCGAAATGCCGGTGCTAAGCTTTTCGCGTGTCGCTGCGAATCGCCTGCATCTGTCTCCTTCTCGCCGTTAGCACCGCCGGGCTTTCCGCGAAGGAGCCCCGGCAAACCCGCGAGAGCGGCGGCGCGTTCGTCGGATCGGTCGGCTGCAAATCATCCAGTTGCCACGGCGGCGCCGGTCCGAAACGCAGCCAATACATCACCTGGAGCCAGAAAGATTTTCACACCAAGGCGCATGCCGTCTTGCTCAATGCGCGCTCGGAGCGAATGGCGGAAGGGCTCGGCCTGGCGGCGGCCCAGTCGAGCGCGCGCTGCACCTCTTGTCATTCCCCGTTCCAATCCGTCGCGCCCAGCCGGCTCGCCCGGACCGCGCATCCTGACGAAGGCGTTTCCTGCGAAAGCTGCCACGGGGCCGCCGGAAGCTGGCTGCGCGGGCACACACGAAAGGATTGGACCTACAACACCCGCGTGTCCGCCGGGATGCGCGATCTGCGCAACCTTTACGTGCGCGCCAATGCCTGCGTCGCCTGTCATCAAAATCTGGCCCCGGAGCTTTTGAAGGCCGGCCATCCCGATCTGTTTTTCGAGCTGGACGGCCAATCCGTCGCCGAGCCGAAGCATTGGGTGGATGAGGAACCGTGGAGCGGGCTGCGCCAATGGCTCACCGGGCAGGCCGTGGCCCTGCGCGAAATGAGCTGGGCGCTCGCGAACGATCCCCAAAACGACGCCTTGTCCGTTGCGCGCTGGGATGGGTTGGCCTGGCTGTGCGCGACGGCGACATCCGCTGGAAGCATCGCGTCGCCGATCAGCCAGCCGCCCACCAATCCTGGCCTGCCAGACTTCACCCAGATGCAAAGCGAGTCGGACGCATTGGCGCGCCGCGCATCGGTCTCCAACTGGAGCGAAGGCTCCGCCCGCGCCATGCTCACGGCGCTGGCGGCGGTGGACGAGGAGTTTAGCCGGAAGGGAACGCCGAACAATTTGCTCGCGCAGCGCGCGAAGCGTCTCGTCCTTGCCCTCGACCGCCTCGCGAACGCGCTCAACCAAAACCGCGGTGAGCGGCTGAAGATCGACGCCGAGATCGACCAGCTTTTCCAGGATGTAAAGACGCTCGATTCGTTCGATGCGACCGCTTTCGCCGGCCATCTTCGGAGTTTCCGCGACGCCTTGGACAAGAGCGGTTAGGCACGCCTTTCCCTTCGTAATCGTGCTCGTGCTCGATCTGTCACCCTTTCGATCACGATCACGAGCACGAGCACGAGGAGGGGCAAGTCGCGAACTCTCGCGTTGAACCCATCGAACTTCTCGCGGAAAATGCCCGCTCACCATCATGGCCGCACCTTCGTCAACCTCGCGCCCCCGTTGGCAGCGCAACCCGGTTTTCCGGTTTTTCGCTTCCCTCAAGCTGGCGGTTGTCCTGCTCGCGGTGCTGATCGTCGGCTCCATCGCGGGAACGATCTACGAATCGAGCTTCGACGCGAAAGTCGCGCGCGCTTACGTCTACGGCGCGCCCTGGTTCAACCTCTGGCTGATCCTGCTGGCCGCCAACCTCGCCGGCGCCGCCTTCTCGCGCTGGCCCTGGAAAAAGCATCACGTCGCCTTTCTCATCACCCATCTCGGGATCATCACGCTCCTGACCGGATCGCTCATCGGGCGCATTTGGGGAATCGAAGGAACGATCACGCTCTTCAAAGGCGAACCGCCCAGCAACCGCCTGCTGGTCGATCAACATCAGCTCCGCGTGCGCGATACCGACGGCATCGTAAAGGGTTATCCGGCCGAGTTCATTAACCGCCCGCCCACGCCGCAAAAGCCGTGGGACCTCGGCCCCCTCGCCGGAGGAGCGCGGCTGAGCATCGTCGGTTACGCGCCGGCGATCGAAGGCAAGCTCAACCCCAGGCCAGTCAAGGAAGGTGGCGCGCCCGCGCTCCACTTCACCATCTCCACCGCGATGATGAACCAGCGCCTCGAGAGCTGGTTGATGGCGGACGATCACCAGCATAGCTCGTTCAACATGGGCCTGGCCACGATTGAGCTGAAACGCGGGACCGCGCCCACGGCACCCGCGGGCGATTCGCCAACGGCCTCGCCCTCAGCCCCCGCCGAAGTCGAAATCGAGGAAACGGTTTTTGCCTTCGCGAAAGCGCCCGACGAGCACATCGCCAAAGTCATGAAAGGCGGCAGCAGCGGCGCGAAAGTGCAGTTGACCCAGCCCCAGGACGGCAACAAAGGCAGCGTCGTCGTTACGCTGGCGGAAAGGACTTGGACTTTCGACGTCGCGCAGAATCTCGGCAAAGACCTGCCCATGCCCGGCAATCCTTTTTCGCTGCGGATCGAAAATTACTGGCCTGATTTCCGACTCGATAATGGCAAGCCCGGCACGCTCAGCGATCAGCCGAACAATCCCGCCGTCGTCGTGACGCTTCGCGGCAAGGGAGTGCCCGTTTCCGCCGCGCCCACTGCTCACGGCAACACGCCCGGCGCCGCCCCGGAGATGCCGGCGGCAGGCACGACGCCGCCGAATCATCTCACTCTCTTTATCGCGGAGGACGGCGGCGTCACTTACGACCTTCGCTCCCGAAAACTCGGGAATTCCACCGGCGCCCTCGAGTTAAACAAACCGCTCACGACCGGTTGGGCCGACTGGCAGTTGACGCTCGATCGCACCATGCCGCACGCCCAGGAGTGGATGGATTTCAATCCCGTCACGAACCCGCCTGCTACGGCAAACTTGCCCGACGGCGTCCAGATCCGCCTCGAGCAAGGCTCGGAGATTTCCGAGCAATGGATTCCCGCCGGATGGCAGGTGAGCGTGCCCGCTTCGCCCGCCGCCGATGTCCAGATCGCCTACGGCTGGAAGCAGATTCCATTGCCGATCGCGTTGGAGCTGGTGGACTTCGAAGTGGAGCGCAACGAAGGCAACGACAGTCCGGCGGGATTCAAGAGCACCGTGCGCGTCAGCACCCAGGACGGCCAGACCGCCAGCGGCCAATGCTGGATGAACAACCCATTCAATTTTCCGGGCGAATGGAAGCACACCTGGACCGGGCTCACCTACAAAATGTCGCAGGCTTCCTGGAACCCCGAGAACCTCGGGCAAAGCACCATCCAGATCCTGCGCGATCCGGGCTGGCTGCTGAAATGGATCGGCTCGCTCCTGATTGTCTGCGGAATTTTCATGCTCTTTTATGTGAAAAGTTTTCGACGCCCGTCCGCCTCGCCTCCGCCTCCGGCCCTACCGCGCCGACCGCGCGAAGAGCCGGACAAAGCGCTTGTTTCCTCCGCAACCTAGCGAGTCGCCTGTGAGAGTCGTTCTCCTTCCCATCATCGCCGTCCTGCTTTCTTCCTGCATTTTTGGCGGGAAAAAAACCGACCGGCCGGAGCCCGTCAAGCCCACCAGCACCTGGGGCTATTTCAGCGGCCCGATCGAGACCCGCTGGGAGGCCGACGGCAGAACGATGACGCTCTTGAACGAATTGCGTTACACCGATCCGAAAGGCGTGGTCTGGGTTGCGCCCGCCGGATCGAGAGTAGATGGCGCGTCGATTCCACGCGCGCTCTGGTCGTTCTTCGGCGGCCCGTTCGAAGGGAAATTTCGCAACGCATCGGTTCTCCACGACGTCGCCTACGACCAGAAAACGCGTCCGTGGCAGCAAGTGGACCGGATGTTTTACGACGCGATGCGTTGCAGCGGCGTCGGCTCGGTCCAGGCGAAAACGTTTTATTACGCGCTTTACCGCCACGGGCGGCATTGGAAACGGCAGAAAACGTCCGAGGAACCCCGAGCCACCGCGGTGGATCCAGCCGAGGTCGATGCGATCCAGGATTGGGTCAGGCAAAACGATCCCAGCCTGGATCAGATCGATTCGCGCGCGGCCTCGCGGTAGCCGTTGACTCTGTCGAGCTCACTCAAACATTTCCCGAACGGGATCGTCGATCTCGCGCGGTTAGGCGTTGCGGTCATTTCTTTTGCGCGTTCGTATCAATCGCGTAACCGATAATGAAACCGACAAGAAGACCTATGATGCCACAAGTGTAAATGGTCGATGCGAACGGTGAATTGAAGCCCTCTGTGAACCATTCGCCGAACGATGGCCCTCGTCCGAATATGGTTGGCCGCATGAGGTAGGAAACCAGTAAGCCAACCATCCCTCCGCCAAAAGTCATCCCAGCACGCCACGCAGCACCGGATCGGCTGCCTTGGGAATGCTTTGATCGTTCTGCTTTTTCAAGCGAGGCCGTGAGACGCGAAATCTCAATCCAATTTTCGTTACCGTTTGCGCGAATGCGGTCGGTCAAGCGAAGTTCCTTTCGTGTCCACATCGTCAAAATGATGTCGAATACGTAAGGACCCCTTATGTCTCCATCGCGCTCAAGCCAGTATTGGGATTCAGCGTTCATTTGTTCTGTATGTTTGCTCTGAGGTTTGAATTGGGAAAGCGCCTAATGGAGAATTCGGCCAGTGATTGCGCCTTTAAGGGCGAATTTTCGGGGTCTAGTCGGGGGGTGTTTGTGCGAGATGGCGTCAGGGGCGGGGAGCATGGCGACGAGTTTATCCACCAGGATCGGACACGACAAACCGAAAGAACGTGATTGCATCCGCAGCCTTGGCGGCCTCGTCACACCTGATGGCGAGCTTTTCGATTGCGTTGTCATCCCGAGGCGCGCAGACGCCGAGGGACCTCGCAATCGAAGGTGGCGCCTCCTGATCAGAGCAAGCGACCAACCGCATTCCTGACGGGCGCGCGTTGGGACACCATTGCGATGACGCGTGCCGGGCGAAGGAGAGTTCACGACCGTGTGTGAGGTCCCTCGCCGTCTGCGCGGCTCGGGATGACAGCGTGTGGGACGTGCGGCCTCCTGCGCGCCAAAGCCGCTTCGGCGGCGGAGCGAAGCACGTCCCTCCGAACTATGGAATCTTTCCCGGGCCCCAGAGAGCGCGGCCTGGCTTCGCTCTGGTGTGCTCGCCATCTTTCAGCACCTGCACGCCGTTCACGAACACGTGCTTTACCCCGACCGCGTATTGATGCGGCTTTTCGAAGGTGGCGCGGTCGGCGATCGTTTTGGGATCGAAGACAACCACGTCGGCGAACATCCCTTCCTGAACGAACCCGCGATGATCCAGGCCGAGATTTGTTGCCGGCATACCGGTCATTCGCTTCACCGCTTCCGCGAGTGAGATGATCTTCTCCTCGCGCACATAGCGGCCCAGCAAACGCGCGAAATTTCCGTAGGCCCGTGGATGCGGATTCGATTTCAAAAAGGCGCCTTCGGGCGCTTGCGAAGCTTCATCCGAGCCGAACGAGACCCATGGCTTCGCAATTTCCTTCCGGATGTTCGCTTCCGACATCAGGAAGTAGATCGTCTCAATCCGGGAACGATCTTCCAGGAGCAAATCCATGATCGTCTCGACCGGATCGGTCTTGCGCGTTTTCGCGACTTCCGCGAGCGATTTGCCGGTGAGCGGCTTCAGTTTTTCGGTTTTGAAACCGACCAGGAGGATGCGGTCGGGGGAGCCGGCGGCGAGGAAGAAATTCTCCCAGGCGTCGGAAGGCGTGCGGACTTCCGCGGCAATTTTCTTCCTCGTGGCGGGATCTTCCAACCGCTTCCAAAGCGCGTCGTAACCGCCGTCGAGCGTCCAGGGAGGGATACTCGCATCCAGCCCGGTCCCGCCGGCCGGATAGAGATACATGTTCGCGGTGATCTTTAGTCCCTCTTTCCGGGCCGCTTCGACGTTTGCCAGGACGCGATCCATCTTCGGCCAGTTCTTTTCTCCGGCCGCCTTCAGGTGATAAATTTCCGCCGGCAATCCGGCCTCGCGGCTGATCCGGATCAATTCATCGATCGCCTCGACCAATTGGTTACCCTCGCTCCGGACGTGCGAGATATATTTGCCGCGGTATTTCGCCGCGACTTTGCACAGCTCGATCAGCTCCTCCGTCCTGGCGTAAAAGGCCGGCGCGTAGATGAGCGAAGAACCGATCCCGAGCGCGCCTTCCTCCATCCCGCGCCGCACCAGCTCGCGCATCTCCTCCAGTTGCTCGGGCGTCGGCGCCTTGTCTTCCAGGCCGATCGCGTATTCGCGGATCGTCGTCGCTCCGAGGAATGAAGCCACGTTCGGCGCAACGCCGCGCTGCTCCAGGAAGGTCAGATATTCCGCGAGGGTGTTCCACTTGATCTCGTATTTGATGTCCCGCTGCTCCGCGACAATGCGCTGTTTCATCCGATCGTTCAGCGGCCCCATCGACCAGCCTTCGCCCATGATCTCAGTCGTGACGCCCTGCCGGATCTCGCTTTGGGAAAGCCCATCCTCGATGAGCGAATCGGTCGACCACGAGAGCATGTTGATGAACCCCGGCGCGACCGCCATCCCTTTGGCATCGACAATTACCTTCGCGTCGGCTGCTTTGAAATCCCCGAGACCAACGATGCGATCGCTGCGAATGGCCACATCAATGACGCGTGGCTTCCCGCCGGTGCCGTCGTAAAGCGTTCCCCCTTTGATCACGACGTCGAAGGGCGCGGACGGAATGGATTCTTTTCCTTCGCCCTGCGTGAAGGGTGTCACCCAAATGAGAAAGAGAAACGCGGCAAGCGAACGAAGCATTTTATTCATATCGAATATCGAGAATCTCCAGTGTCTCCTCTCCGGAGGGAAACTGGAAGCGAATGCGCTCGCCTCGTTTGCCATTCAACAGCGCTTTCGCAATCGGCGACACCCAGCTGACCCAGCCGCGATCGAGGTCAATTTCATCGACTCCAACGATCCGGTAACTTGCTTCGTTCCCATCGCTTTCCCGGACGGTCACCGTGGCGCCAAAGCGCACAATATCCGCCGGGCCGCCGGGAGGGTTTATGATCTCCAATGACTGAAGGCTCTCTTCCAGTTGCATGATTCGCTGGTCGAGCCGGGCCAACTGCCGCTTTGCGTCCGGATCGTCTGTTGAATTCGCCAGGCCCGGCCGCCCAATTTCGACCAGTTGGCGAAGCTCATCGCGCAATTTCCGCGCGCCTGCCGCCGTGATGTAATTCTTCGCGCCGGGAGCAAGCGTCGAGATGAGCGGCGGCAGATCGGGAAGGTCGGGCCCCTCGTTTTCTTCGCGGGTGAAGGCCTTGCTCATGGTTTGCAACGGAAAGACAACGTTGAGGCGTTTATGCCAGGTAGTAATTGTTTAGTCCTCTGGGAAGCGCCGGAGGCGCAAAGGAGTATAGCCCGGAGTGGAGCGCAGCGGAACTCCGGGGAATCGGAAAAAGAAACCCAACCCCTGAAAAGGGGTGGCGGAGGGGTCGCTCCGACGGATACGGCAACGCTACTCGGAGAGCCACCTTCCGTCGCCCCTTCCAGGGCTTGAAACCCCTTAGGTCATAAGTCCCGGAGCTCACTGCGCTCGCTCCGGGCTATATTCCGGCGCACCCTGCGGGAGCTGAAAAGGCCATTAACTCACTCGCCCTGCCCGAAAAAACATCCCTACGGCTTGGGCGAAGGAGTCGGCGACAGTAATGGAAAAGCAAATCCCGGGGCAGGAGAAGTCGTTGCTGAGGCCCCCGGTGTGGCGCTCGGAGTGGGCGCCGGGGTCGGAGTCGGTGTCGGGCTGGGGAGCGGCGGAATAATATTTTCCCAGTGGTGCAGCGGAACGCCCGCGCCGCCAATTTCTTTGACCAGCTCTTCGCAACGCGCTTGCATCTTTTCGAGATCGGGAGGGCCAAAGGGCGTTTCCGCCGTCCCGGGAAAAACAAGATACGTCACCTTGAGGTCGCTCACCGGCCGATTGATCGGCGTGGCGATCTGGTTGATCTCCTTCGCTATGCGCAACGACGCTTCGCCTGCCTTGTCCGCGGGACCAACGTCGCCCACCATCGCCGGGAAAATCCGGTCCGCGAAGATGACCAGGGCGTAGTCGCCGACTTTGCCGCCATCCGCCCGGCCCAGACCGATCGGCAGCACGATGAAGGGATCGGTCGCGCCGATCAAAAAGCTGAATTTTTTGAGCGTCCCAATTTCATCGCGCAGCGACGAAATCGCGCTCCTCAATTCTCGTTTCCGCTCCGCCGCCGTCGTTTTCGCCGCGAGTTCGGTCTCGTAACGCTGGATTCTTTCTTCCGCGGGCACGATGTAAGGATTGGGAAGGGCGGACTTTTTCGGCCAGCGATAACTCGTCACCGGCTGGAAGTTCGGCGACGTTCCCGATCCGGCGGGAAGCCGGTCGGCATCCGAGCCGTCGGCATCGACATCCATGTCGGCCTGGAGCAAAACGGCGCGGCGCTTGGTTTCAGGATGGCGCAATTGCAGCACCGTCTGGCAATCGTAAAAGTTGTGGCGGGAGAGAAGTTGATCGAGCCGGCCGAGGTCCTGCCGCAGGTTCTTCAGCTTCGTTTCGTAAAGGTCCTTGAAGAAGGGCGAGACCGAATCCGGCGTCAGCATGGCCGCCAGGCCGGGGAGCAATCTGGGCAATTCCGGATTGACCCTGGCCAGTTCTTCCACGGTCTTGTTCGGCTCGGGCACCCGCGCGCGCAGCTTCAGCTCGAGGACATAGCTCTGTGGATCCGCGCGTTCATCGGAGGCCGCGCCACCTGGGATGGGTTCCACGGCGGCCTGCACCGTGATGCCGCTGAAGAGCCGCGCCGTTTCGAGCCGGCCCGTGATGACCGGTGGCCTGGCTGGCGGCGCCGGTGTGGGCGATCTTTCTGGAATCTCGACCACGATTGGCGCATCGAGGGCGATCTGGGTTCGATGCCATCGCTCGAGAGAAATCCAGCGGACCACGATCGCCGTCAGCGCGGCCAGGAACAAAAAGAAAGCGAGACGGCGCAACGTCCTCAGACGAAATCTGGCCACGCGGTTCCCGTTACTTCTTCACCCAGGCGAGGATCGCCATGATGAAGCCGATCACGCTCAAGACCGACATCATTCCCGCCGGCATGGCCTGACCCGTCCTGATGAAATCCGGAATGAACTTGCCCGCCAGCAGAAGCGAAGTGATCGCGCCCACCGCCAGTCCCAGGGCCGGCTGGCCAGGCATCAAGAACGCCGCTACGAGCAGGAGGATGCCGGAGATCGAGCCGGCAACGAGCGAGGGCGTGCTCCCCGCTTTGAGGAAGCCGATCACGCCGCCCACGATCGTGAGCAGTCCGAAGACGATAAAATAGAGTTTGGCTGGTCCGATCATGCTTTCATTGTTAACCCGCGCCGCTCCTTCTGTCTAGGAACTCGCTGCGCAGGTAGTGGCCAAGCTTGTCGCGTGATTCCGAGCGGATGTTGCATCACTCCTAGCGTTCATCCGGGCGCGCTGAGGGGCGATTGTGCGCCGTCGAGCGTCAATTACGTGACGCTGAGCAGCCATTGCGCGACGCCGAGGAGTCATTGCGAGATGCCCAGCATCAGCTGCACGACGCCGAGTAGCGATTGCGCCCCGCCGAGCGTTAATTGCGCGACACCGAGATGCGATTGCACGCCACCCCAGATTCAATTGCGCGACGCCGAGATGCCGTTGCGCGGCACCGAGAGTCGATTGCACGGCCCAGAGATATCGATTCGGCTCGCCAAGAGTCTATCTTTGAAGGTTTAGAGAGTTCCGGCGGCCGCTGACTCGCCTAATCCAGCCCTTTTAGCAGATCGCCCCAAGAGCACCGCAATGAGCGTTTGAGCCGGATTAGGGTTTCCAATGTAGGGCTCGAGGCGCCGTTTTCGATTCGCTGAACTTGCGAACGGTCGATATCTGCTTTTTCCGCGAGTTGCTCTTGAGTCAGGGCCGCTTCGCCTCGGATTCGAGCAATGTTTCGAGCAAAGATCAGGCGCGAGCTCACGCCACAAGGTGACAAAGAGTCGCCTTAAAGGTCTGCCGCATAAATGCGGCTTTTTTGCTGGCGCTCTTCCTCGATTTCTGATAGAAAGGGGAATCCCCCCCCATGAACACCGAAAAGCAGGGGCTTTCCCCACTTCGCATCCTGCTCGCCGAAGACGAACGCTCCGTGGCCTTCTCCGTCGCCTTCGCGTTGAAATGCGATGGCCGCAAGGTCCAGATCGTGGCCGAGGGGGGGCAAGCGCTCGCCAGCGTTCGCGCGGAACCCGATAGCTTCGACCTGTTGATCACCGACCACAGCATGCCGGGAATGACCGGGGTCGAGCTCGTCCAGCAGCTCCGCGAGGCGTCCTTTGGCGGCAAGATCCTGGTGCTCTCGGCGCATCTGTCGCCCGAGAACCGCGCCGCCTACGAAAGCGCTCTCCGTCGATGCGATGGTGTCGAAGCCTTTCGACGTCCACGAACTGCGCGCCACGGTCACGCGGCTCCAGCACGGGATAAAGCTCGCCCCGGGGGAGAACCCGGTTCAGCTCTCGCCGGCCGCTTTGCACAACATGCTAGAATCAGCGCTCGAACCGGACGAACCGGACGAGGCCATTGAAGGTGGTTCCTGAGAGCCTACAGGAGCAAACAGAGAGAACAGAGTCGGGCTGGCATTTAATCTCTGCGTTCTCCGTTTCCTCCTGTTGGATCTCTTCGTCGTAGCTACGTCCTTGTGTCCCGGCGCAAAAGCTGCCGCACCTGATCGAGGAGTTGGGCTTGCCGGCCACGGAAGCCTTTGATAAGGGAGGAACCATCTATTCGTTTTACCCCGGACATAACGAGCAATGGGTCATTGAGGGCTGTTATGGCGACCTCATCCTAGCAGCGCTTCCGTCCCGTACGGAACTGAGGTTTCTGAACCCGGGTATTGAGGCATGTGTAGCGCTTTTTTATTTTATTTTGAGGGCTGACTCAGTGAATTATTGAATCAGTTGATTTAACTCCACGAAAACCTCGCACGCCCCGTGTGCGTCAAGGTCATTTAATGCCGGCGCAGCGAACGCCGAATGCTTTCGGAGTCGCTGAACTTAGGTCGTTAGATATGATTACATTCGTTTTCGCGACCGATGTGCGGTCGGAAAGCAGGCGCCTAAATTGGCCCTCGCCAACGGAGCCGCGACAGCGACAGCGACGGCGACAGATCGTGCTTGCGGTACTTGCAGGCAGGAAGCAGAGTCGCCCCGGATGAAAACGCGCGGGGCAAACTTCCGCCTCCTGGTCACGGGAGGATTGTTTGCATCGCTGTTTCTGGCGCTTCTCCTCGCCGTCGCGCCGCAGTCGCACCAACGCGCTCACCACGATGCCGCGACCGGTCACCACGAATGCGCCGTCACGCTGATCGCCACGGGCAAATACCAGCAGAACGACGCACCAGTCCTCGTCTCCCTGCCTCAGCCCGCAGTTCAATGGGGGAAGATTCCCTCGTTCCACCCGGTTTGGGTCGCAGCGCCTTTTCTGGGCGCCCGCATTTTTGAGCACGCGCCCCCGGCGCTTTCCTAGGCACCCGGCCTGGCCGCGTTCTGGCGCGGACTTCATCCTTCGCGCCTTCGCTGCACCGTCCGGGTGCACGCGCTAGCTCACCGTGACTTCACCTGTCGTGGAGGCGCATCTCAATCACCAATTTCAAAACCAATTTCCAAAATCCAATGAACAAATTTCTGATTCTAACGGGCGCCCTGTGCCTTTGGGCGCGCGTTGCCCACGCCCAGGACGCCGTCACCGAAAAGCCCACTCCTATTCCGTCACCCCCACCGGCGCACACTGATCCCGTCGTGGTCAGGAGCACCCCGCTTGGAGGCGAATTGTTTGAGCAAACCCAACCGGTCACCATCTTGAGCGGCGACGAACTGAAGCTTCGGCTCGAGCCGACGATCGGTGAGACGCTCAATCGCGAGCCGGGCGTCAGCTCCACGTATTTCGGGCCGGGCGCGAGCCGGCCGGTCATTCGCGGCCTGGGAGAGGATCGGGTTCGCGTGCTTCAGGGCGGCCTCGCCACCATCGATGCTTCCGACGTGAGCCCGGATCACGCCGTCGCGATCGAGCCGCTGACGATCGAGAGCATCGAAGTCGTGCGCGGTCCCGCCACCCTTCTCTACGGCCCCAACACCGTCGGTGGCGCCGTGAACGTGATCGACAATCGCATTCCCAGCGAGAAGCTTTCGCGGCCGATCGAGGGGAGAGCGGAAGGCCGCTTCGGTACCGCCGATGAACAGCGCTCAGGCGCGGGCTTGGTTGAGTTCGGCCTCGGGCCGATCGTCGTGCACCTGGACGGATTCAAGCGCCAGACGGAGGACATCGAAATTCCCGGCTTCGCCCGCTCGGAGAGGCTGCGCGAGATGCAACCGCTGCCGTCGGGGGAGGAAGAGCCGCGAGGCACCTTGCCGAACAGCTTTACCGAAAGCGAAGGCGGCGCGGGCGGCGTCTCCTACGTCTGGGCGAAAGGCTACGCGGGTGTCTCCTATTCAGGAATCGATTCCACCTACGGCACGGTCGCGGAACCGGATGTGACCATCGGACTCGAGCAACGCCGGTGGGACTTCCGCGGCGCATTCCAACAACCTTTTGAGCCAATCAAGTCGATCACCTACAAGTTCGGCTATTCGGATTATACCCACACGGAATTCGAAGGGCCGGCTGTCGGGACCGTTTTCACAAACGACGGCTACGATGGGCGCATCGAAGTGACGCATCAGAAGCTCGGGCCGTTCGAAGGAGTCTTTGGCTATCAAACGCAGAAGACCAATTTCTCCGCCCTGGGCGAGGAAGCGTTTCTTCCGCCGGTCGCGTCGGAGACCCACGCGGGATTTGTGTTCGAAGAGATCGCGCTCGAACCGGTCCGCCTCCAATTCGGGGCGCGCTTCGATCACCAGACCCATCAGAGCGAGACAAACCCGGCGTTTGGACCGGGGATCGGCCGCGAGTTCAACGCTTTCAGCGGCTCCGCCGGCCTCGCCTACACGCCGGTCGAAAATCATGTCATCGCGCTGTCGCTTTCCTACACGCAACGGCCGCCTACTTACGTCGAGCTTTTCGCCAACGGGCCGCACCTGGCGACGAATGCGTTTGAAATCGGCGATCCGAATCTCGGTCTCGAAGAGTCGTTCGGCCTCGATCTTTCGCTCCGGAAAAAGGCGGGCCGGGTCACGGGAGCGGTCAGCCTATTTTACAACCACTTCGACAACTTCATCAAAGTGGGGCCGACCGGCGCGATCCAGGACGACCTGCCCGTTTTTGTCTTTGCCGCGACCGACGCGGATTTTCTCGGCGGCGAAGTAAGCCTCGATTGGCACCTAATCGAGCCATCCGCCGCGGAGGACCCGAGCAGCGACAAGGAGGGCAAAAGCGCGGCAACGCCGGGCCGGCCTGGCAATCCGCATAGCCTGCATCTCGAAACGAAGGCCGACTACGTCTATGCGCAGGACCGCCGGACCGATCGTTCGTTACCACGCATCACCCCATTCCGAACCAGCGCGGCGTTGATATACGCATGGAAGGATCGCTTCGGCGCGCGAATCGAGGGACAATACGCGCATGAGCAGGATCGCACCGCGGAATTCGAGCTGCCGACGGACGGCTACTTTCTTCTCAACGCCAGCGTGAACTACCGCATCGCGGCCGGGCCGGTCGATATCGACGTTTACCTGAAGGGCACCAACCTGACCAACGAAGAAGCGCGGTTTCATACTTCATTCTTGAAGGACATCGCGCCACTGGCCGGCCGCGGCGTCCTTCTCGGCGTCCGGACGACGTTCTAACTTCCCCACGTGTCATCCCGAGCGCAGCGAAGCGAAGTCGAGGGACCCCGATGAGTCACCAGGCGCACGGCGAGGTCCCTCGACTTCGCTCGGGATGACATCGTTTCTCGTTTGCGCCGCTCCGGCCCTGACGCATTCTGACGCGTGCATTCATTTCGTTATCACAACGGCAGCCTGCATGGCGAAGCCGTCAATCTCGAACAGGTCGCGGAGAAATATGGGACGCCGCTCTATGTCTACAGCGCGGGCACGATCCTCGATCACTATCGAAGGCTCGACTCGGCGCTGGGCGGGATCGATCACCTGATTTGTTACGCGGTCAAAGCGAATTCGAATCGCGCCATCCTCAAGCTGCTTTCGCGGGCAGGCGCGGGGTTCGACATCGTTTCCGGCGGCGAGCTCTTTCGCGTTCTCGCGGCCGGCGGCGATCCGCGGCTTTGCACCTTCGCCGGGGTCGGCAAGTCGCAGGAGGAAATCGAGTATGCGCTCGAGCAACAGGTCTTGAGTTTCAACGTCGAGAGCGAAGCGGAACTCGCGCTTATCGATCGGATCGCGCGGAGCAAAGGATCACGCGCCCCAATCGCCTTGCGCGTGAATCCCGACGTGGACGCCGGGACCCACCGTTATGTTTCGACCGGACGCGACGAAAACAAGTTCGGCATTGCGCTGGATCGGGTGCCGGAAGTTTATGAGCGGGCGGCGCGGATGCCGAATATCGCGATCCGCGGCGTGCAAATGCACATCGGCTCGCAAATTACCGAAGCGGCGCCGTTCGCGGAAGCGGTCACAAAAATAACGCCATTGATTCTGAAGTTAAAAGAGCGCCACCCACTCGAGTTCGTCAGCGTGGGCGGCGGCATCGGGATCGTTTACGAATCGTCGTTTGCCAGCGGGCCGGGCGATTGGTGGAGCGAAAAAGACCGTGCGCGAGCGGCGGCGGCTCTGCCGCTCACCATCCACGATTATGTTGCCGCCATCCTGGCGCCGTTGCGCGCCATCGGCCTGCGCGTCCTGCTCGAGCCGGGCCGTTTGCTCGTCGGCAATGCCGGGGTTCTCCTAACTCGCGTCCGCTACATCAAGGAAGCCGGGCACAAGAAATTCGTGATCGTCGATGCGGGAATGAACGACCTGATCCGGCCCGCGCTCTACCAAAGTTACCACGAGATCGTTCCGGTCCGCGAAGCCCAGGATTCCGCGCGCGAACTGGTGGATGTCGTCGGTCCCGTCTGCGAGAGCGGCGATTTTTTCGCGCTAGACCGGCAGCTGCCGGCAATGAAGGAGGGCGATCTCATCGCGCTGATGAGCACCGGCGCCTACGGTTTCGTGATGGCTTCGAACTACAATTCTCGTCCGCTCCCGGCGGAGGCGCTGGTGCAGGGTGAAGACTTTTCCCTCATCCGTCGCCGCCAGGCGATGGACGATCTGGTGCGGGATGAGTGCGGCTAGCACAGCTACTTTGGCGGCCCGGCATTTCTCTTGCACTTACACATTCACATTAACTTGCTCACCGTTTTCCTCCTTCGACGCACCGTGCACGTGAAAGTGAATGTGTAGGTGCAAGAGATGGGCATCGAGACGCGCCACTTGCAGGGTCCCCGTCCTCAGCATAAATACTGCTCCCGACATTTTGCCATGAAACGACTGCTCCCGGTTCTTATTCTCCTCGGCCTGCTCCTGCCCCGGCAGGCGCCGGCGGCTCCCGCCACGGGCGAGCACATCATTGTGATCGGCGGCCCCTCCCTGATGAAATGGGAGAAATATAAAGGCGCCGCCGCGCACGATCATTGGTGGGCGAATTTCGTCCGGGCCGGGCGCATCCGGACCGAGCAGATTCGCGCGCAAGCCGGCCCCGACGCCCCGATCACCTGGCTGGTTTATCGCAAGGGCTACGTGGATCGCGCGAAGCAGGACCAGCAGGATTTGCTCGGCCACATCGATTCCGTGCGCGAAAAGTATAACTTGAAGCTGATTTATTTTGATAAAGGCGACGCGGTCATCAATTACCTGAACAACGGACAGCCGCGGGAAAGCTTGAAGGTCGCGAACTTCGAATATTTTGGCCATTCCAACGCGAAGTGCTTCATGTTCGATTACAGCAGCGCGATCGAGAGCGCCTGCAAATCGTGGCTGCACGAAGACGAAGCGAAGAAAATCAACCGGCGGGTCTTCGCGCGGGGCGCGCACGTCAAGAGCTGGGGCTGCCACACCGGCGAAAGCATGACTAAAAAATGGTATGCCGCCACCGGCACCCAAATGTGGGGCGTGATCGGAAAAACCCAGTACATGATGGATGAGCTGCCGATCATTTCCACGAAGAACGGCAAGTGGGTTAGCCGGTAGGCCCCCGAGGACATCGTCGCTGAAAGAATCCAGAGGGGGCGCTGGAAGCGCCTCCCGGCGGTTTGGAAACCGCCGCTCCTTGGGGTCACCGGCCTCTTTAAGTTTGCGGGCTCGGCGCTTCCCGCTACGCTTGGCCGCAAGTCGATGAACTTCGAAAAACTTTCGGCGCTTTATCATCAGCCGCTCTTCGACTTGCTTGCCCAAAGCCGGGAAGTCCATCTGCGGCATTGGCGCGGCGAGCAAGTGCAGCGCTGCAGTTTGCTCAGCATCAAAACGGGCGGGTGCAGCGAGGATTGCGCGTACTGCGCCCAAAGCGCTCACTACGCCACCGGCTTGGAACGCGAAGATCTCCTTCCAGTCGACGACATCCTGACGGCGGCGCGGCGCGCCCGGGCGCAAGGGGCCACGCGTTTTTGCATGGGCGCTGCCTGGCGCGGTGTGCGCGATGGCACACCGAAATTCGAGCAAGTTCTCGAGACCATCCGCGAAGTGAGCCAGCTCGGCATGGAAGTTTGCGTCACGCTGGGCCAGATCGGCAAGGCCGAGGCGGGCAAACTCAAAGCCGCCGGCGTGACCGCCTACAATCACAACATCGACACGTCGCCGGAGTTTTATCCCGAGATCGTGACCACGCACACTTTCAGCGATCGTTTGAACACAATCGCCGCAGTCCAGGAAAGCGGCATGTCCGTCTGCTGCGGCGGGATCATCGGGATGGGGGAATCGATCGCGGATCGGCTCCGGATGCTGGAAGTGCTGAGCAATTTCGATCCGCCGCCCGAAAGCGTGCCGATCAACTGCCTGATGGCGATGCCCGGCACACCTCTGGGCGATCAACCGCCAGTCGATATTTTTGAGCTGGTCAAGCTGATCGCCGTTACGCGCATTGCGCTTCCGCAAGCGCGTGTCCGGCTGGCCGCCGGCCGCACCCGGATTTCGCGCGAGGGCCAGGCGCTTTGCTTTTTCGCCGGCGCGAACTCCATTTTCTACGGCGACAAACTCCTTACCGCCGAGAATCCGGCGGCCGACAGCGATGTCGCGTTGCTGCGAGAACTAGGGCTGCACCACGAAGGCGTCGAGGAAGGAGCCGGGGAGGGGCGCTTCATTGCCGTTCCCGGCGGACTGGAGACCGCGGCTCCTTTGAAGCTTTAGATTTTTTCCACGATCTCGCGCAGTAATCCGGGCCCGCGGTAGATGTAGCCGGTATAGACCTGGAGGAGTTGCGCGCCGGCTTCGAGTTTTTCCCTGGCGCTTGTCGCGTCGGAAATTCCACCGGAAGCGATGACGGGCAATCGGGAACGGGCGGTAATCGCGCGGACAAGCTCGGTCGCTTTTTCTCGCAACGGCAGACCGCTCAGGCCGCCCTCTTGATCGAGCGGCGCAGGAATCGCGGCGTGATCCAGGGTGGTGTTTGTCGCGATGATCCCGGCGATGCCGTTTTCTTCGCAGGTGACGATAATTTGCTCGAGATCGGGAAGGGAAAGGTCGGGAGCTATTTTTAACAGCACGGGTTTGCGCGTAATGAGATTCTTCTTGTGAATGACGCGCAGCAATTGCTCGAGCGCGTCGCGTTCCTGGAGAGTGCGCAGGCCCGGGGTGTTGGGCGAGCTCACGTTGAGCACGATGTAATCCGCGAACTCGTGCAGGAGCCGGAACGAAAAAAGATAATCCTCCGCCGCTTCCTCGATCGGCGTCACCTTCGATTTTCCGATGTTGATGCCGACCGGAATTCCCGGCCAGCGCCCGCTCCGGCGCAACGAGCCCAGCCGGGCCGCAACGACGTCCGCCCCGTGGTTGTTAAAGCCCAGCCGATTGATCAGCGCCTCCTGCTCCGGATACCGGAAAATCCTCGGCCGTGGATTTCCCCGTTGAGCCTTCGCCGTGACGGTGCCGATTTCGACGAAACCGAAGCCGAGCGCCGCCCACGCCGGGAGCGCCACTCCGTTCTTATCGAAGCCGGCCGCCAGGCCAACTGGATGGGGAAAATTGATGCCGAAGAGCGTTTTCGGTTTCCGGGGCGGCTGAAACCCGCGGAGTGCGCGCAAGGCAAAGGGCAGCCGTGAAGCGGCGCGGAGGCATCCAATCGCCAGATGATGGGCCGTCTCCGGGTCGAGAGAGAAGAGGAGCGACCGAATCCTGCGTTCGTAGATTTCGGCGGCGTTCATTTCCCGATGCAGAATTGCGCGAAAAGGGAGTCGAGGGTTTCCTCTCCATTCTCCGCGCCCGTGATCTCGCCGACGGCCCGCAAAGCGGCCCGCAAATCGACGGCCATATATTCCGGTGCGAGTCCCTCATTCATTGTGGTGCCCGCCAACTCACAAGAATCGAGAGCGCGCCGGAGGCAATCGCGATGGCGAGTATTGATCGCGAGCGCATTTTCAGGCCGCAGATTGCCGTGCGAAATCCGGGAAAGAATCGCCTCCTCCAGGCCGCGCAACCCGTTTTCCTCGACGCATGAAATCCGCAAGGCGTCATGATGCTTCCAGTCGGGATGTTCCGGTAAATCGCTCTTGTTGAGCAGCACAAGCTCGGGCCGATCCGTCTGTTTCTGTTCGAAGCCCACGGGCCGCGGCGCATTGCGATCGAGAAGGTGCAGAAGGAGATCGGCCGTGGCGAGCGCCCTTTCGGTGCGCGCCATCCCCTCGCGTTCCACTTCATCTTGCGAATCCCGCAGCCCAGCCGTGTCGAGCAATCGAATCGGAATGCCGCGCAGATTGATCACTTCTTCGATCGTATCGCGGGTCGTGCCAGGCAGTTCGCTGACGATGACCCGTTCGCAACCAAGGAGGCGATTCAACAGGCTCGATTTTCCGGCATTGGTCGGGCCATAGATCACCGCGCGGACCCCCTCGCGCAAGATTCGCCCCTGTTCCGCCGTTGCCAGCAGGTCTCGAATCTTTTGCCGGATGGAATCGAGACGCGCGCGCAGTTTGGCGCCTTCATCCGGCATGATGCCCTCCTCGGGAAAATCAATGGCCGCTTCCACGTGGGCGAGCATTTCGATCAACTGGGCCCGGATGGTTCTGATCTCCAATCCCAGCCGTCCTTCCAGTTGTTCCTGGGCGGAACGAAGGGCCAGATCGCTCCGGGCGCGGATCAAATCCATGACCGCCTCGGCTTGCGTCAGGTCCATCTTGCCGTTCAGAAACGCGCGCTCGGAGAACTCGCCGGGCCGGGCGGCGCGGGCCCCGGCGTGAAAACAGGCTTCGAGCACGCGCGCCGTCACGAGGATTCCCCCGTGGCAACTGATCTCAACCAGATCTTCACCTGTATAACTGGCCGGAGCGCGATGGACCGAGACCATGACCTGGTCGATCAATCGATCCGCTTCGACGATCTCGCCGAGGCGCTGGAGGTGCGACGGAAACTCCGATGGCTTTCCTTTCCCGCGGTAGATGCGATCGGCGACAGCGATCGCTTCCTCGCCCGAGATCCGAATCAGGGCGATGGCGCCTTCGCCGGCGGGCGTGGAAATCGCGGCGATGGTGTCCCCCGGCGCCACCGGTTTTTCCGCCGCGCTCACGCCGGCGGGTTGCTCAAGACTTCCCGCAACGCGGCGATGCATCGTCGATTTTGCTCCATCGTGCCCACTGAAATTCGAATCCACTCCGGGAGATTGTAACCTTTCAAGGCGCGCACGATAATCTGCCGCTCGAGCAGCTTCCGGAAAGTTTTGGCGCCGTCTCCCACTTTCACGAGGACGAAATTGGCTGTGCTCGGGATGAAAGTAAGATTCATCGCGCTAAATTGGCCCTCCAAATAAGCGCGGCCTTCGTCGGTGACGCGTTTCGTTTCGCGCCGATGTTCGTCGTCCGCGAGGCCGGCCACCGCGGCGATTTGCGCCAGGCCGTTGACGTTGAACGGCTGCCGCGTTTTTTGCAGCACCCGAATCAGCTCAGGCCGCGCGATCCCGTAACCAATGCGCAAGCTGGCCAGGCCCTGAATTTTTGAAAACGTCCGGAGCACAGCGACGTTTCGGCCGGCCCAGACGAAGCGCAGCGTGTCCGGCGGATGGTCGAGGTATTCGAAATACGCCTCGTCAAAAACGACGACGACATTTCCCGGCACGCGTTCGACGAACCGGTCGATTTCATCCTGCCCGGCCAGCGTCCCGGTGGGATTATTGGGGTTCGCGATAAAGATGAGGCGCGTCCTGGGCGTGATGGCGGCGATCATCCCGTCGAGATCGTGGCGCAGGTCGGGACTGGGCACTTCGATCGTGCGCGCGCCGAAAACCGCCGCGACCAATTTGTAAGCGATGAAAGCGTGCTCCGAAGTGATGACGTCGTCGCCCCGATTGAGAAAAGCGTGGCCGAGAAACTCGATGATTTCATTCGAGCCGCTTCCAAGAATGATATGATCACGGGTGCAACCCAGCTTCGCCGCGAGCGCTTCGCGCAAATAATAACCGCCTCCATCGGGATAGAGATGCGCCGATTCCAGAGCGCCGCGCATCGCCGCCAGCGCCTTGGGCGAGGGGCCAAGCGGATTCTCGTTCGAGGCGAGCTTGATAATTTTGCCGGCGTCCGTGCCGAGCTCGCGGGCGGTTTCCTCGATCGGCTTGCCTGGTTCGTAAACGGCCAGGTCGCGGAGCTGCGGGTTGGCGGTATCCCAAATGGATGACATGCGGGAGGAATCTTAGGTGGATTTTGGAAGATGAACAGGTCGCGCTGCAGCGGCGGTGGCCAAAAGAAAAGCTGTGAGCCGTCATCCCGAGTCCGGCAGCTGCCGGACGAGGGACCTCCCAGTCGCCGGGCCCGTTACTCAAGAGGCGATTACGCCCCATCCGAAGATAACGCCCAAGGTCTCGCGGAAGCGGTTCACCTATCGTGAGGTCGGTGCTCCTCCGTGTCATCCGCGGAATCCGCGCTGTAGCAACGGCGCTCTGTCGCCGTTCCACGCGCGCGCCGACAGAGCGGCGCGGCTACAGCGCTGAGGGATGGGTGCGGATGAACAAAAACATTGATGGTCGCAGTTCCGTCTGCGCGGCTCGGGATGACAACGGCGCCGATTACGCGCACCGAGCACATTAGGAGCTCAGCTTGAGGTCGAAGTGATGCGACGTGATATCCATGCCGCGTTTCAAATAGAAGCGGTGGGCCGCGAATCGTTGCACGCCGGAATCCAGAGTCAGGTGTTCGCAGCCCTGTTCTTTGGCATGCTCGACAAGCCAATCGAAAAGCGCGGCGCCAAATCCGCGAGAACGGTCGGAGTCATGGGTGACGAGATCATCGACGTAGAGAGTGCGGCCGGAGAAAAGGAGATCGAAGATGCGAAAACCGGCCACCGACCGAACGACGCCATCCAGTTCGAGGAACACGAGCTGATATCCCTCTCCCTGCTGTTTCAGGACGCGCGCGGCGAAATCGATGGCCTTGATGTGGGGCCGCAGTTCGCGCATGACGGAAGAGCAGCGGCCGACTTGCTCGGGCGTGTTCGCAAGGCCGATTCTCCACAAAGGCGGTTTCGTTTCAGGCATGGGATTTGTTCGCTTGCCGCGCACTGAGATCAAGCCGGGATTAAGAAGAATATAGCCGGCGGTTTGTAAACCGCCGCTCCTTGGCGGAACCTTTGCCCTTATGAGCAGCCTCCAATTTCTCGCCGAGACGCATCTTTTCGGAATCGTGATTCATCCGTGGAAAATCGTGGGATT
>Ga0190265_10000540_pt1 | contig 26743 bp, 25 predicted proteins | sample Popmic124T_FD_133135 | JGI IMG/M metagenome (GOLD analysis project Ga0190265, IMG submission 133135) | Populus adjacent soil microbial communities from riparian zone of Indian Creek, Utah, USA - 124 T | ecosystem: Environmental > Terrestrial > Soil > Riparian zone | place: USA: Utah | collected...
CATCTTCTACCCGATCCTGTCGGTGACGGTGGCCAAGTACGGCATCGACCCGCTGCACTTCGGCCTGCTCGCGGTCGCCGCGCTCGGCATCGGCCTGGTGGTGCCGCCGGTGGGATTGCTGCTCGTCGTGGTGGCCCAGATCGGACGCGTGAGCCTGAGCGCGGTGACGCTGCCGATGCTGCCCTACATCGCGATCCTGGTGGCGACGCTGCTGCTCATCGCCTATGTCCCGTGGGTCGTGCTGGTGCTGCCCCGGCTTCTGCTATAGCGCCTGCGGATTTTTTCGCGCGTAACGCGCTTGAAACCCGCGCGACACGCGCTCACGCGATAGTGCGGACATGGACGAACGAAGCGAAGACGAACCCAGCGAAGAATCAACCCCGGCCTACATCCGCTGGATCCCCATCCTGGTACCGCTCGGGGCGCTGCTCATCGTGCTCGACGTGTTCTTCGTCGCCGCGGAAGTGTTGAAGAGGACCTAGCGCGCGCATGAGCGCCTCGGCGATGTCGCGGCGCACGAGCGGCTTGCGCAGCACCTCCGCCACGCCCGCCTCCTGCGCCCGCTCCCAGAGCTGCACGCCGCTGTAGCCGCTCATCAGCACGATCGGCAGCTCGGGCCGCACGCCGCGGATCTCGCGCGCGAGCTCGACGCCGCTCAGGTCGGGCATGGTCTCGTCGGTCAGCACCAGATCGAAGCGCCCCGGCTCGGCGCGGAACGCTTCCAGCGCGGCGACGCTCGAGTCGAATCCCGCCGGGTCGTAGCCGAGCTCGGCGAGCGTCTCCTCCGCGACTCCGACGAGCGCAGGCTCGTCGTCGACGATCATCACGGTCTCGCCGTTGCCGCGCGGCACCTCGACCCCGGCCTCCGCCAGCGGGCGCGGCGTCTCGCCCGCCGCGGGCAGCCACACGGTGAAGGTGGTGCCGGCGCCCTCGGCCGTCGCGACATCGATCGCGCCGCCGAAGTCGGCGACGATGCCGTGGACCAGCGCGAGGCCCAGGCCGGTGCCGTCGCCGACGCGCTTGGTGGTGAAAAACGGGTCGAACATGTGTTCGAGCACGCCGCGGGCAATGCCCCTGCCGGTGTCGCGCACCGACAGGCGCACGCAATCACCGGGGGCGAGCACGCCGTGCGATAAGAGGCGGCGCTCCGGCAGCGCCACGCGCTCGAGCGCGACGGCGAGCACGCCGCCGCCCACGATCGCCTGCAGCGCGTTGGTGCACAGGTTCATCACCACCTGGTGGAGCTGGGTCGCGTCGCCGAGGATCGCCGCGTCGCCCGCATCGAGCGAGCGCTCGAGCTGCACGCCCACCGGCAGCGACGCCGCGAGCAGCCCGAGCGTCTCCTCGACCACCGCCTCTACGTGCACCGGCACGCGCTCGCCCAGCCCGCTGCGGCTGAAGGCGAGGATACGCTCGACCAGGCCTTTGCCGCGCGCGCCGGCGTTCATCACCTGGTCTACGTGGCGGCGCGTGCGGCTCTGTTCACCGAGGTGGCGCTGGGCGAGCTCGCCGTAGCCGAGGATCGCGCCCAGGATGTTGTTGAAATCGTGCGCGATGCCGCCGGCGAGGCGCCCGATCGCCTCGAGCCGCGCGGCCTGCTGGAGCTGGCGCTGCAGCTCCTCGCGCTCACGCTCGCGCGCGCGCTGCTCCGTGATGTCGGTCAGGGTCACGAGCACGCTGTCGAACCGGGCGTCCGGCTGCGGCTGGGGGAAGGTGATGGTGAAAAGCACCGTGACGCGCACCCCTTTCAGGGTCTGCAGCACGGTCTCGGCCTCGAAGAAGGTGCGGCCCTCGGCAATCGCGACCAGCTCCCGGGCGAAAACCTCGAGCGTCTCGGGCAGGAAGATCCGGTCGAGCGACGCGATCAGCTCGTCCTTGCTTGCCGCCTCGAACAGCTTCAGCGTCGCGTCGTTCACGTCGACCACTCTGATCATCGAGACGGCCTTGCGCACGAATTCGGGATGCGCGGCGAGGTAGCCGGGCCAGTCCTGCACGCCGCGTTCCTTCAGGCCGTCGATGGCGGCCTTGAGCTGCGAGAAATCCTCCTCCCAGATCGATACGCCGACGGTCTCGAAGATGTTGCGGTAACGCGCCTCGCTCTCGCGCAGGTCCTGCCGCGCCTGCTTGCTCTCGGTGATGTCCTCGCACACGATCAGCACCACCGGGCGCTTCTTGATCAGCACTCCCTTCGCGGTCTCGCGCACCCAGAGGAGCGTGCCGTCCTTGCGCTGCTTGCGCAGCTCCCACGTCATGGTGCGGCCGAGGTGCTCGAGGCAGGCTGCGAGGTGCACCCGGGCCATGCCCCGCGATCCCGGCTCGAACACCTGCTCGACCGGCCGGCCGACCAGGTCCTTCATCGTGTAGCCGAGCTGCTCGGCGCCGAAGGCGTTCACCGAGACGATAGCCCCGGCGGCGTCGACCATGAAATACATGGTCGGGTTGTGCTCGAACACCGCCTTCCACTGCTCCTCGCTCTGGCGCAGCGCTTCATCGGCGCGCCTGTGTTCCGTCACGTCCCTCAGCGTGCCGACCACTTCGACGATCTCGCCGGAAGCGTTGAACACCGGGCGGCCGACGCCGTGGAGATACTTGAGCGTGAAGTCCGGCAGGCACACCCGGAAATTCGTCTCGAAGTCCTTCCCTTCCCGCAGCGCGCGGCTCACGACGCTTTCATGCCGCGCGCGGTCGCCGGGATGAATTCGCTCGCGCAGCGCCTCGGTCGAAGGCAAGCCGGCCTGCGGGTCGAAGCCGACCACGCGGTACGCTTCTTCGGAGAAGTGGGTGAGCTGCTCGCTGCGGACGTTCCAGGCCCAGCTGCCAGCGCGGCCCAGGCGCTGCGCTTCGGTGAGATAGCCCTCGCTGCGCCGCAAGGCCTCTTCGGCGCGCTTGCGCTGCGTGATGTCGGCGAGCGAGCCGGTCATTCGCACCGCGGCGCCGCGCTCGTCCTTGAAAAGCCTGCCGCGCGAGTGCAGCCAGTGCACCTCGCCCGGCCGCGGGATGACGCGATACTCGCGCTCATGGACGCCGGACTCGATGCTCGCGGCCACGTCCTTCGGCATCAGCGCCACGTCATCCGGATGCTGCGGCGCCAACGCCATGATCTCCGCGCGACGCGCCGGCAGCGGCCCGGCCGGCAGCGCCAGCATTTCGCGCGCGCGCACGGACACGAACAGCTCGTCGGTGACGATGTTCCACTCCCAGTGCCCGGCGTCCGAGCCTTCCATCGCCCGCGCGTAGCGCGCCTCCGAGGCGCGCAGCGCCTCCTGCGCGAGCTTCTGCGCCGTGATATCCGTTGTCACTCCCGTCATCCGCAAAGGACGCCCGCGCTCGTCGCGGAACACCTTTGCCTTCGAGCGCAGCCAGCGCACCTCGCCCGGGCGCACCTCGAGCGACAGCTCGATGTCGTAGGTTTTCGCCGGATCGGCGATCGCCGCCTGCAGCGCCCGCTCCTGGCGTTCGCGCTCGCTCGGGCTCAGCGGCTGGCGCGCCTTCCAGGCGTCGCGGTGCGCGAACTTTTCCTCAACCGCGACACCGTACAGCTGCCTGAAGCGCGCCGAATGGAAGACCTTGTTGGTGACGAGGTCCCATTCCCAGTGGCCCGCCTCGGTAGCTTCCATGGCGCGCGCGTAGCGCTCCTCCGAGAGGCGCAGCGCCTGCTCCGCGCGCTTGCGCTCGGTGATGTCCCGGTAGATGCCGTACAACCCGATCGGGCGTCCGCCGAGCATGATCGGCCCACCCTTGGCGGACACTTGGACCCGGCTGCCATCCTTGTGCAGGCGCTCGCCCTCGGTCTCGATCTGCGCGCGGCCGGACAGCGCCTCCGCGACGTGTGCGCTCGCGCGCTCGCGCTCTTCCTCGGGCACGATCAGGTCGTAGATCGAGCGTCCGGCCGTCTCCTCTGCGGTATGCCCGAAGAGCGCGGTGAATTCGTGATTGATTCGCAGCACGCGCGCCTCCAGGTCCAGGAGCACCACCGCGTCGGGTCCGCCTTCGAACAGCTGGTCGAGCAGCGCCGTCTCGCGCAGCAGGTCTGCTTCGCTTCGCTTGCGCTCGGTAATGTCGTTGTTCGTCTCGAGCACCCCTACCGTGTTGCCGCTATCGTCGCGTTGCAATGCCCACCGGCTCGCCACGCTGACTTGTGTGCCGTCCCGCTTGGTGTGAAGCAGCTCGCCTTCCCAGCGTCCGCTGCGCAGCAATTCCTCCCTGATTCTCTCGAGCGGCTCGGGGAAGCGGGTTTGCAGGACGCGGTGCGTGGTCTGGCCTATCGCTTGCGCCGCGGTCCACCCGTACAGCTCCTCGGCGCCGCGGTTCCAGTAGGTGATGACGTCGTTCATGCCGCGCACGAAGACGGCGTCGTGCGTGAGGTCGAGGAGCGCCGCCTGCTCCTGCATCGCCCGCGCGCCGACATCGGTGCGCGCGAGCTGTCGCACGAAGGCGGCGATGAGCAGCGCGCAAAGGAGCGCGAGCCCCCCGTTTCGCACCGCGCCGTTGAGCGTGCGCTGCCGCCAGGGCGCGAGCGCAACGCTCTCGTCGCGCGTGACCGCGACGAACAGCGGGAGGTTGCGCACGCTGGTGTAGACGGCAAATCGCGGCACGCCATCGATCGGGCTCACGATCAAGGTGGCGTCCTGCTTGCCAGCCGCCTGCGCCTCGCGCAGCCTGGGGAACTCGGGAAACTGGCGTCCCATGGCGCCCGGCAGCGCCGGCCGGCGCGCGAGCAGCGCGCCGTCGTCGCGCATGAGGAAGATCGCGTTGCCCGGTCCCAGGTGGATGGCTTCGTACAGGCTCTGAAATTCGGCCAGGTCGACCACTGCCCTTGCCCGGCCGACAAGGCTGGCGTTGATTCGCAGGTCCTGCGACATGAGCAATCCTGGCCTGCCCTCCAGGACGGCAAAGGTCGTGTCCTCAGCCGATACCACATCGGCAGGTAGCCGCCGCGAGCTGTGGAGCAACGTGCCCTCGGGGTCGGCGATGAACAGGGCCTGCACCGGGCTTCCGGAGAGCAGGTTCCCCAGCGTTTCGCTTACCTGCGCGTCCCGCAGCTTGCCGGCGCTTGCGCGGTACCAGCGCACCGTATCGCGCAACAGCAGGTCCACGGCCTGGAAACGGTGCGTCGCGTCCGCGGCGAGCGCCTTCGACAGGTTGCCGAGCTCGCGGTCGACCTCCCCGACGTGCTGCCGATGACTGCGCCAGACGTCAAAGGCGTACGACGTCACGATAGCGCCGATCAGCACCGCGCCGGCGAGCACGATCCCGCGTCGCAGACGCTGCGTGCCCGGCACCGGCGTTCTCACCCCGGGTGCCCGACGATGGCGCGTACCGCCGCCAGCAGGTCCTCGCGCGTGAAGGGCTTCGCCATCAGGTGCTGCACGCCCAGCGCGCGCGCGGCCCACCACGAGCTCTCGAGCCCGGGACGGAACTGCGCGGAGATAGCGATCACCGGGGCGCCCGGATACGCTTGCTGCACCGCAAGCACCGAGCTGGCCCCGTTCTCTCGCGGCCGATAGAGGTCCACGATCACCAGATCGGCCCCCTGTGTCCCGGACGGCTCATGCAGGCGCTGGCCCCGAACGGCGTAACCTTCGGCGATCAGCCACTCCTGGAGCAAGCCGCGCATGAGATCGTCCTCCTCGATGATGACGATACTCGACATTTTGTTCGGCCTGGTACGCCGGCGGCAAGCGCGGCGCCCGGACGCCCGATTTTTGGGTCGTCACCTTGCGCGGCGGTTTCATCGCGATTACCGCTGTAATTTGGTCGCCGGCCTCCCGGAGTGCTAACGTATCCCGGCCTGTGGCAACAGCGAGTCCCCCCGTGCAACCCCACATCCTGGCAATAGACGACGATCCCGCGATGCGCGAGCTGGTCGCGGAATACCTGCGCGAGAACGAGGTGCGCGTGACCGCGGTGGCCACCGGTGCGGAGATGAACGAGGTACTCGCCAGCCACGCGGTCGACCTCGTGGTGCTCGACCTGCGCCTGGGCGAAGAGGACGGCATGCAGCTTGCGCGCAAGCTGCGCGAGGAAGGCGCCACGCCCATCATCATCGTCACCGGCAAGCAGGAGGAGGCCGACCGGATCATGGGCCTCGAGCTCGGCGCCGACGACTATATGGTCAAGCCCTTCAGCCCGCGCGAGCTGCTCGCCCGCATCCGGGCAGTGCTGCGCCGCTACCACACGGCGCGCGAGCTGTTGCCGACGCGCGAGAAGCGGCGCGCCTACCGCTTCGCGGGCTGGGAGCTCAACCTCGGCAGCCGCCGGTTGAACTCGCCCGACGGCCAGCGCGTCGAGGTCACGATCGGAGAATTCAACCTGCTGCATGCCTTTTGCGCGGCCTCGCAGCGCGTCCTTACGCGCGAGCAGCTGCTCGATCTCTCGCGCCTGAACGGCGCCGAGGTCTACGACCGCTCGATCGACGTGCAGATCATGCGGCTGCGCCGCAAGATCGAAGCAAACCCGGCGCGCCCGCAGTACATCAAGACCGAGCGCGGCATGGGCTACGTATTCAGCGTCTCGGTCGAAGTGCTGCACTGATGTCGTAATCCCCAGGCCGGAGCGCGAGGCCGTGCCGCTCGATGCAGAGCTCAGCGTTGCGGATGTGTCGGTGCAGCCTCCTTCCACTGATTTCGCTCTAGCCCGCCGGCACCGGCACGTACAGCGCCGCGTCACCGTTACGCGTGTAACGCGTCGGACATCCTTACCTCATCCCCGCGGGCGAACCTCCCCGGGTGGCACTCGACCTTATAGAGCTGCGCCTCGACGAGGCGCTGGCAGCGACGTTTCCGGCCAGCGACCCCATCGCGGTTACCTCACTTGAAGGAACTGATCCAATGGACGTGAATGCGCTAAAGGCGCGGCGCACCGCCGTGCTCAACACACCGACGAGCCTCTCCGCGACGGCAAGGCGGGACATCGCCGCCGCCCTCAACCTGCTGCTCGCCGACCAGTTCGCCCTCTACCTCAAGACCAAGAACTTCCACTGGCACGTGTCCGGGCCGCACTTTCGCGACTACCACCTGCTGCTCGACGAGCAGGCGGACGAGATCCTTGCCACGACCGACGCTATCGCGGAGCGCGTGCGCAAGGTCGGCGGCACCACGCTGCGCTCGATCGGCCAGGTCGGCCGCACGCAGCGCGTGCTGGACAACGACGCCGACTACGTCTCGCCGCTCGACATGCTTGCCGAGCTGCGCGAGGACAACATGCAGCTCGCGGCGCGCCTGCGCCAGGCGCACGGCTTGTGCGACGAGCATGGCGACGTCGCCAGCGCGAGCCTGCTCGAGGTCTGGATCGACGAGGCGGAAAAGCGCGTGTGGTTCCTGTTCGAAGCGAGCCGGCGCGGCGACGCCCCCGGCGTCTGAGGAATGAACCGCCGCTCTTTCTTGGCAGCTGCGGGAGTTGCAGCCGGCACGGCGCTGGTGCGCCCGGTGCGGGCCGCTTCGCCCACGCAGGAGCTCCTTGGGCAACCCTCGGATATTCGCAGCGTAAACGGCGTGCTCGACGCCGCGCTGACTGCTGCGCCGAGCCGCGTGCAGCTCGGCGATTACGCATTCCCCGGGCTGGTCTACAACGGCGCCTACATGCCGCCGGTGCTGCGGGTGCGGCTCGGCGACACGATGCGGATCAGATTCAGGAACGCGCTTCCGGATGATCCTTCAAATCTGCACTTCCACGGAATGAGCGTGTCGCCTCAGGGAAGGAGCGACAACGTGTTCGTCCACGTCCATCCGGGCGGCCAGTTCGACTACGAGGTGCACATCCCGGCGCGCGGCCGGCAGGAACCCGGGCTCTTCTGGTACCACCCTCACGCGCACGGCGTGGTCGACAAGCAGATCCTTGGCGGGATGTCCGGCGGTCTGGTGGTCGAAGGCTCGGAGCAGCTCTTTCCGGTCCTGAAGGGCTTGCCGGAACGCTTCTTCCTCATCAAGCAGGCCGAGCTAGGCGAGAACGAAATCCTGTCGCTCAACGGCCAGGTCGATCCGCAGGTGCAGATCCGCCCCGGCGAGATGCAGTTCTGGCGCATCGGCAACATCGGCGCCGAGGCGTTCCTCAAGTTCCGCATCGAAGGCATGCCCCTGTACATCCTTGCGACCGATGGCCATCCCTTGTCGCGCCCGCGCAAGGTGACGGAGCTCTTCCTCGGCCCCGGCGAGCGGGTCGACGCGATCGCGATCGGGCCGCCACCCGGCGAATACGCCATGCGGACGATCCCGTTTCAGAACGAAGCCTGGAAGAAACCGGAGCCCAGCCGGCCGATGGCGACGGTGGTGTCTGCGGGATCGGGCGCGTCAGCCGCGGATGCCGAGCGCCACGTTCTGCGCCAGCGCCTCGCCGTGCCGGCGTGGACCGGCGAGGTGCGCTCGGCGCCGATCGCGCGGCGCCGCACGCTGACCTACTCGAGAACCGAGGACAGAAAAGTCTTCATGATCGACGGCCATGTCATGGAGGAGGACCGGGTCGACCAGACGGTCAGGCTGGGCGATACCGAGGAATGGACGGTCATCAATCTCGACCAGCAATACCACAGCTTCCACATTCACCAGACCGCGTTCCTCGTCACCGAAGTAAACGGTGCGCCGCGCAACGAGGACAGCCTGCGAGATACCTTTTCAGTGCCGCCGGCGACGAACGATCGCCCGGGTGTGCTGAAAGTCGTCATCCCCTTCACCGATCCCGTGATCGTCGGGCGCTTCGTCTATCACTGCCATGCCGTCGACCACGAGGACAAGGGCATGATGGGAGTCGTCGAAGTCGTCGCCTGAGCTACCTCGGCGGCCTGCCGTAGGCGCTGCCCCAGCCCCAGACCTCGGAGCCCTTGCCGCGCGCCAGCACGCGTGTGCGGTAGATGTCCGCGATGGTGTCGCCGTCGCCGCCGAGCAGCGCTTTCGTCGAGCACATCTCGGCGCAGGCCGGCAGCTTGCCTTGCGCGAGCCGGTTGGCGCCGTACTTGGCGAACTCCTGTTTCGAGTTGTCTTTCTCGGGCCCGCCGGCGCAGAAGGTGCACTTGTCCATCTTGCCGCGCGCGCCGAACGCGCCGGCCTGGGGATATTGCGGCGCGCCGAATGGGCAGGCGTAGAAGCAGTAGCCGCAGCCGATGCACAGGTCCTTGTCGTGCAGCACCACGCCGTCGGCGGTGCGGTAGAAGCAGTCGACCGGGCACACCGCCATGCAAGGCGCGTCCGAGCAGTGCATGCACGCGACCGAGATCGACTTCTCGCCGGCCTGGCCGTCGTTCAGCGTGACGACGCGGCGGCGGTTCACGCCCCAGGGCACTTCGTTCGCGTTCTTGCACGCGGTGACGCAGCCGTTGCAGTCGATGCAGCGCTCCGCATCGCAGAGGAACTTCATTCTGGCCATGGGATTACGCCCTCTCGAGCTGGCAAAGGGTGGTCTTGGTCTCCTGCATCATGGTCACGCGGTCGTAGCCGTAGGTGGTGCCGGTGTTGATCGCGTCGCCGCGCACGATCGGCGCCGCACCCTCCGGGTAGTAGGGCAGCATGTCCTCGCCCTGCCACCAGCCCGAGAAGCTGTACGGCACGAACACGGTGTCGCTGCCGACGCTCGGCGTGACGTGCGCCTTGAATTTCAGCCGCGCGCCAGTCGGCGTGGTCATCCAGACATAGTCGCCGTTGCGCACGCCCCGGTCGGCCGCCGCCTTCGGGCTGATCTCGACGTAGGCCTCCTGCTGGAGTTCGGCGAGCCAGGGGTTCGAGCGGGTCTCTTCGCCGCCGCCTTCGTACTCCACGATCCGGCCGCTCGTCAGGACCAGCGGGAATTTCTCGGCCACCTTGTCGGCGACATTCTTTTGCTGGATCGACTTGTAGAGCGTCGGCAGCCGCCAGAACACCTTGACGTCGTCGTGGGTCGGATATTTCTCGACCAGGTCGGGCCGCGCCGAGTAGAGCGGCTCGCGGTGCTGCGGGATCGGGTCGGGGAAGTTCCACACCACCGCGCGTGCCCGCGCGTTGCCGAAGGGCATGCAGCCGTGCTTCATCGCCACGCGCTGGATGCCGCCGGAGAGATCCGTCGTCCAGCTCTTGCCGGCGGCGGCTGCCTTCTCTGCCTCGGTAAGGTCGTTCCACCAGCCGAGCTTCTTCAGCAGCACGTCGTCGAATTGCGGGTACCCGGTGGTGATCTCGCTGCCTTTCGGGTGCGAGCCGTCGGCCGCGAGCAGGCTGACGCCGTCGCGTTCCACGCCGAACGAGGCGCGGAAGCCGCCGCCGCCGTCCATCACATTCTTGGACGTGTCGTACAGGTTAGGCGAGCCCGGGTGCTTGAGCTCCGGGGTGCCGAAGCAGGGCCAGGGCAGGCCGTAGTAGTCGCCGGTGAGGTCGTAGCCGGTCTTCGCGTCCCTGCCGCCGGCCGCGCGCAGCGTCTTCACGTCGAACACGTGCATGTTGCGCATGTGCGCCTGCAGCCGCTCGGGCGACTGGCCGGTATAGCCGATGCTCCACGCGCCCTTGTTGATCTCGTTGCGCAGCACGTCTTCCAGGGAGGGCGCTTCGCCGCCCTTGCCCGGCACCAGGCGGATGTTCTGCCGGCCGTTGCGCTTGCCGAGCAGCTCGTCGCCGAAGCCGAGCTTGACCGCGAACTGGTACATCACCATCTGGTCGGTGCGCGCTTCGAACAGCGGATCGATCACCTTCTCGCGCCATTGCAGCGAGCGGTTGGACGCGGTGCACGAGCCCTCGGTCTCGAACTGGGTCGCGATCGGCAGCAGATACGCGCCGTCCTTGCGCGCCCTGGCGAACATCGCGGCGCTCGCCGACGGAAACGGGTCGAGCACCACCATGAGATCGAGCTTCTTCATCGCCTCGAGCATCTCGAGCCCGCGGGTCTGCGAGTTGGGCGCGTGACCCCAGTAGAACATCGCGCGCAGATTGGCCGGCTGGTCGAGCGCGCCGTTCTGCTCGAGCACGCCGTCGATCCAGCGCGACACTGTCATGCCGGGCTTCTCCATCAGCTCTTGGCTGGCGTAGCGCCCCTTGAGCCACTCGTAGTCGAGGTTCCAGACCTGCGCCCAGTGCTGCCAGGCGGGCGCGGCAAGGCCGTAATAGCCCGGCAGCGAGTCGGCGTTCGGACCGAGGTCGGTGGCGCCCTGCACGTTGTCGTGGCCGCGGTAGATGTTGGTGCCGCCGCCCGGGCGCCCGATATTGCCGAGCGCGAGCTGCAGGATGCAGCTCGCCCGCACCATGGCGTTGCCCGTGGTGTGCTGCGTCTGCCCCATCGCCCAGATGATGAAACCGGGGCGGTTCTCGGCCAGCGTCTTGGCGATGTCGAATACTTCAGCCTCGGACACGCCGGTCACCTCGGTGACGGCCGCGGGCGCCCATTTCTTCAGCACCTCGTCCCGGACCTGGTCCATGCCGTAGACCCGGCTCGCGATGAACTCCTTGTCCTCCCAGCCGTTCTTGAACACGTGGTACACGATGCCCATGAGGAGCGCGATGTCCGACCCCGAGCGCACGCGCACGAACTTGTCCGCCTTCGCAGCGGTGCGCGTGAAGCGCGGGTCGGCGACGATGATCTTGCAGCCGTTCTCCTTGGCGTGCAGCGTGTGCAGCATCGACACCGGGTGCGCCTCGGCGGCGTTCGAGCCGAGGAACAAGAGCACCTTCGAGTTGTGCTCGTCGTTGTATGAGTTGGTCATCGCGCCGTAGCCCCAGGTCTGCGCGACGCCGGCTACAGTCGTGCTATGGCAGATGCGCGCCTGGTGGTCGCAGTTGTTGGTGCCCCACAGGGAAACGAACTTGCGCAGCAGCATCGACTGCTCGTTGCCGTGCTTGGATGAGCCGACGAAGTAGACCGCGTCGGGTCCGCTCTGCTTGCGGATCTCGGAGAGCTTCTTCGAGATCTCGTCGTACGCGGCCTCCCACGAGATGCGCTTCCACTTGCCGCCGTCGAGCTTCATCGGATACTTGAGGCGGTGCGAATCATGGGTAATGCCATGCTCGCGCACCGCGGCGCCCTTGGCGCAGTGCGCGCCGAGGTTGATCGGCGAGTCGAACACCGGCTCCTGCCCGACCCAGACGCCGTTCTGCACCACCGCGTCGACCGCGCAGCCGACCGAGCAGTGGGTGCAGACGGTTCGCCTGACCTCGGTTTTTACGTCATTCTCATTCTTGGCTTCGGCCTCGCCGATCATGCTGAATGGCAACTGCGCGGCGGCGAGGCCGGCGCCCGCCGTCACGCCGGAGCGCTTGAGGAACGTGCGCCGGTCCATGGTGGCGGGCAGCGCCTCGCGAACCACGCGCGTGAGCCGGCTCTTGCGGGTCAGAAGCATCAGATCGTCGCCGTGCGGTAGTAGTTGCGGATGTGCGCGGTGAGCGCGTAGCCGGCGTTGGCCGGTTTGATCTTCGTACTGGGAACCTGCGTTACCGTTTTCGCCGCTAGCGTGGCGGCGAGCGCGGCTGCTGCGCCGCCGGCAAGAAGGAAAGCTCTGCGTGCAGGTTTCATGCGTTCTCCCGAATCGCCTCGATCACGCGCGCGCGCGTTTCCGCGGGCACGTCGTCGGCGAATTTCTGCCGGCTGCGGCCGGCCTTCACGTCCTCGTACCAGTACGCGTGATGCTCCTTGGCCCACGCCTCGTCGACGTAGCCCGTGCGCATCGCCTGGTAGGCGCCGTGCTGGCCGATCGTGCCGAGATAAATATGGAAGAACGCGACCGCGATCGCAAGCGCCGCGGCGATCATATGGACCAGGCTCGCTTGCTGCATGACGCGCCGGGTCTGGTCGAAGTTGGGGAAATCGAGGACGTAGCCGCTGATCACCAGCGTGATGCACAGCACGAATGGCAGCACCCAGAACAGGCCCTTCTCGCCCGCATTGAAGCGGCCCGAGGGCGCGTCGTGCGCCTCTTTCGACAGCATGCCACCGAAGGTCTTCAGCCACTGCAGGTCGTAGAGCTTCGGCAGGTTGTCGCGCACGAACATGAAGATGAGGGCCGGCAGGAACAGAGAGAAGATCGGCCCGATGAAGTTGTGCAGCTCTTTCGACAGGCCGGCGAGCAACGCGAACAGCGTGTGCCCGATCACCGGCAGCAGGAGGTATTTGCCCAGCCCCATGATCAGGCCGGTGATGCCGAGCACGCAGAACGAGATCGCCACCGACCAGTGCACGATGCGCTCGGCCGGCGAGAAGCGCCGGATCAGCCTTCCGGTGGGCCTCGCATGCAGGCCGATCGAACCGCGCCAGCGGTAGAAGCCGGCCAGCGCCACGAGCACGAAGGCAATGATCACGCCGCCGGCGCTCGCCAGCGGCACGCGCGCGAGGCGCCATGCCTCGCCGCCGCTCACCGCCGGCAGGCCGGGCAGCTTGAGCGTGGGCTGGATCAGGACATTGGTTTCGCGCCCGCGCACGGTAGTCTCGGCCGGCACGCCGGAGCGCACCTCGCGCCACACGGGGGCGTTGTTCAGTGGCTGCGTCGCCTGGCGCTCGACTTGCTGCGCCGCTGGATCGGCCTCGGGTCGCTGCGCCGCTGCCGGCAGCGCGAGCGCGACGAGAAATGCGCAGCTACTGAGCGCGCGAATATTCATTCTGGTTCTGGGTGCGCGCCTCGATCGCGCGCTCCCATTCCGCCTGCTTGCCGCCGAACTGCGGGCTGTCCCAGGGCGCGGTGTCGGTCTTGCCTTGGTAGACCCCGGTCTGCTGCTGCCCCTCGCCGCATCCGCCAAGCAAGGCGCCGAGGAAAATAACCAGCGCAAGAAGGGCTGCGCGCATGGAGGGGACGATGGTGCTGGCGCGTGTCATCGAGATTTCCGGGCGGTTACCTTTGTGACACACGCATTAATTCCGTAGGCGAGCACGATGGTGAGCGTCGGGCAAGCTCACCATCGTGCCCGGGTGCTCAGAACACGTGGATCATGCCGATGCCGTAGCCGGTCGGATCCGCGCCGCGCGAGGGGTCGCGGAAGAGATTGGTGGAGGTCAGCGGCGTGTTGCCGAACTGCTGGGCCGCGTTCTCACCGTTCGTGATGCGCGTCGCCATGGCGTAGAGCTGCGTGCGCTTCGACAGGCTGAAGCCGTAGCGCGCGCTGATCTGGTGCGCCTCGCTGTCGGGCAGGTCCGAGAAGCCCGCGCCGCTCAGCTTCTCCTTGCCCTTGCGCCCATAGGCGAGGGCGACGTGGTGCGGTCCGGCGTCGTACTGCCCGACCGCATACCAGTTGTCGACCTTGCGCTCGAGCGAGCCCAGGCCGTTGATGTCGTCCGCCTTGTATTGGAGGTGCTCGAAGATGCCGCCGATGCTGAACTTCCCCGCGAACCTGTATGAAGCGCCGGCCTTCCATGCCTGGTCGTTGCCGCTCGAGGCGGGCGCGCCGAGCAGGCTGTTGAGCCCCTGGAAGTCCTTGTGGTGCTCGAAGGCGAGCGTGGCGTAGAACGGCCCCGCTTCATAGGCGGCCATCGCCGAGAACAGGTCGGGCTTGAGGCCGCTCGCTTCGCTCACGCCGGTCGCGGCCGAGCCCTGGTTGCTGTCGCTCGTGCCGTACGCGAGTCGCGCCGACAGGCCCTTCCAGCCCGGCGTCCAGTACTGGACCGAGTTGCCGACGCGCCGCTCGAAGCTCAGGCGCTGCGCAGGGTTGGAGCCGCCCTGGCCCGCGGTGATGCCGCCCGTGCCGCCCATGATGCCGGTGTAGGCGGCGATGCCTACGTTGCCCGACGGGTCGAAGCGCGCCGTGGCGTACTTGTAAGGCGAGTCCCATTGGCCGAGGGTGATCTGTCCCCAGCCGCTCTTCAGCCCGACTCCCGAATTGCGCGACGCCCAGAATCCCGAGCCCGTCCCGTCGTCGAAGTTGACCGCGTTCTCGATCTGGAAGAAGGCGCTGAGGCCGCTGCCGAGATCTTCGCTGCCGCGAAGGCCGATGTTCGAGCTGTTGCTCGTGACGCGGTTGCGGCGCGCGAAGTCCTGTGCCGACCCCAATGCCGCGCCCTTCGCTTCGACCGACTCGAAGTCGCCGTTGAGCGTGCCGTAGATCTGGACCGGCGCCTCCGCGGCGGCGAGGCCGGGCGCGCCGAATGCGCCGATGCAGACCAGCATGATGCGCTTGAGCTTCATGAAATCCTCTCTGTGCAGGTTGGCTCCGGAATTGGAGTTCTTGCACGCTCCTGCAGCGCGATCACCACTGAATGGCCGCGCGGTTACCGCGGTAACCCGCGTGCAATTTTTCTGCAAGGCGCACGTCGGACGATGCGCGTATGTCCAACCACCCATCCTCGCGCCGCCATTTCCTGATCGGCGCGGCCGGCGCGGCCGGCGCGGCCGCAGTTATTCCGATCCTGTCGCGCGCTGCCGCGCCCGCGGCGCAGCCAACACCCGTGCCGCCGGGCTATGAAAGCCTCGGCCCGGCCGAAGCGGCGTTCGTCGAAGCGCTGGTGAACGTGTTGTGCCCCGCCGACACGCTTACGCCGAGCGGCGTCGACTGCGGCCTCGCCACTTTCATCGATCGCCAGCTCGCCGGCGGCTTCGGCAAGGGCGAGCGCTATTACATGCAGGGTCCGTGGAGCGCCGGAAGCCCGCAGCTCGGCATCCAGTCGCCGCTCACGCCGGAGCAGTTCTTCAAGGCCGGGCTGAAGTCCGCGAACGACGCGTGCAGCAAGCAGCACGGCAAGACCTTCGACCAGCTCGCGCCCGCGGATGCGAACGCCTTCCTGCAGAGCCTCTCGAGCGGGCCGCTCGCGCAGTGGTTCAACGACCTCGTGTATCCGCTGTTCACGCAGGCCTGCTTCGCCGATCCGATCTACGGCGGCAATCAAGGCAAGGTGTTCTGGAAGATGGTCGGCTATCCGGGGCTGCCGGCGTTCCACACGCAGGACATGACGGCCTATCGCGGCAAGCCTTTCCCGGGCGCTACGAACCCCCAATCCATCCAGGACTTCAGCTAATGGCGACCACTCTGAAAAAGCGCAGCGTGGTCATCGTCGGCGGCGGCCTCACCGCGGGATTCGTCTCGCGCCAGCTGGTTCTGCAGGGGCACGACGTGCTGGTGCTCGAGCGCGGCTTCGATCACCGCGGCGGACCCGAGCAGACGATTCCCAATCAGCGCGACGAGCTGCGCTGGGCGGTGCGCGGCGGCCTGTTCCAGGATTGGGCGCGCGAGACCTATACGTTCAGACATGATATGAATCAAACGGCTCTTCCGGCCCGGACGCTCGGCGCGTTCCTCCCGGGGGAGGGCATGGGCGGCGCCGGCAACCACTGGAACGGCCAGACCTGGCGCTGGTCCGAATACGACCCGACGCTGCGCACGCGCCTCGAGACGCGTTACGGCAAGAAGGCGATTCCCGCAGAGCTGCAGATCGGCGACTGGGGCGTCACCTATGCCGAGCTCGAGCCCTATCACGAGCAGTTCGAGAAGCTCTTCGGCATCGCCGGCAAAGCCGGTAACCTGAACGGCAAGCTCCAGCCCGGCGGCAACCCCTTCGAGGCGCCGCGCAAGAGCGAGTTTCCGCAGGGTCCGCTGCCCGCCACCGAAGCCGGCCTGATCCTCGCCGCCGCGGCCGAGAAGCTCGGCTGGAAGCCCTTCCCGCTGCCGGCGGCGAACTCGCCCAACGCCTACACCAATCCCGACGGCATGACGCTCGCGCAGTGCCAGTTCTGCGGGCATTGCGAGCGCTTCATCTGCGAGGCGAACGCCAAGGCGAGCCCCGAGGTGCTGCTCTATCCGCTGCTGCTGAAGAAAGCCAATTTCGAGATCCGGCTCGGCGCGCACGTGACCGGCATCGACTACGACCGCAAGGCGAAGCGCGCCACCGGCGTGCGCTACGTCGACCGCCAGACCGGCACCGAGTACCTGCAGCCCGCCGACGTCGTCGTGCTCGCGGCATTCACCATGACGAACACACGCCTGCTGCTCGCCTCAAAAATCGGCGAGCCCTACGACGCGCGCGCCGGCCGCGGCGTGGTCGGCAGGAACTTCTGCCATCAAACCATGGGCACGGTGAACGTGTTCTTCAAGGATCGCTGGATCAACCCGTTCCTCGCCGCCGGCGCCTCGCAGACCGTGGTCGACGAGTGGAACAACGACAACTTCGATCACTCCGGGCTCGGCTTCTTCGGCGGCGGGCACATCTTCAACAACCTTACGAACGGACGCCCGATCCTGAGCCGCCTTGTGCCGCCGGGCACCCCGGCCTGGGGCAGCGCCTGGAAGCAGGCGAACGCCGACTGGTACGCGCATGCCTTCGTCCTCGCGGTGAACGGCAGCTGCTATGCGCAGCGCGAGAACTTTCTCGATCTCGATCCGACCTATCGCGACGCGCACGGGCAGCCGCTGCTGCGCGTCACCTTCGACTGGCGCGACAACGAGCAGCGCATGTCCGAGTACACCACCGGAAAAGCGCTCGAGCTCGCGAAAGCGAGCGGCGCGACGATCGTCGGCCCGGCCGCGCCGCGCAAGGCGCCGTACGACGTGCGCGCCTACCAGACGACGCACATCACCGGCGGCACGCCGATGGGCGCCGAGCCGAAGTCGAGCGTGGTCTCGCCGCACCTCCAGCACTGGGACGCGCAGAACCTGTTCGTCGTCGGCGCCTCGACTTATCCGCAGAACTCCGGCTACAACCCCACCGGCCCGCTCGGCGCGCTCAGCCTGCGCCTGGGCGACGACCTGAATCGCTACATCACCAACCCGAGGATGCTATGAAGAGATGGATCTTGACCATTTTACTGATCCCCACCGCGGCGTTCGCGGCCGGCGATCCTGCCCAGGGCCAGAAGGCGTTCCAGGCCTGCGCCGCCTGCCATTCCACCGCGCAGGGCACCAACGGCTTGGGCCCGAGCCTGTTCGGCGTGGTGGGCCGCAAGGCCGGCTCGGCGCCGGGCTTCAACTACAGCCGCGCGATAAAGGATTCCAATCGCAACTGGACGGCGCAGAACCTGGACGCGTTCATCGCTGACCCGCAGAAGGCGGTCCCCGGCAACCACATGCCGTTCTCCGGCCTGCCCGACGCGCAGCTGCGCGCGGATCTGGTTGCCTACCTCCAATCGCTGCATTGACCTGTCACGCGGCCCGGCGGCCCGGGCATAAAAATCATCAATGAAAGTCGCCACCGCAGCTCTGACACTCGCGCTGGCCTTCGGGTCGGTGCCGGTTGCCTTGGCCGACGATGCCGCCGCCGAAGCGGCTTATCTCGCCGAGAACCACGCCGCCATGGAAAAGATGATGCACGACATGATGGTGAAGCCGAGCGGCGATGTCGACCGCGACTTCGTGGCCATGATGGTGGCGCATCACCAGGGGGCCATCGACATGGCGCGCTCGCTTCTGCGCTACGGCCGCAACGAGCAGCTCCGGCGCCTCGCCCAGGAAATCATCGTCACGCAACAACAGGAGATCACCGTCATGCGCCGTGCCCTCGGTGATCCCGGACCAGGAAAAAATGAAACTGACCATTCTCACGACTACCCTGCTCTCCGGCACCATTTTCGCCAGTAGTGCCTGGGCCGGACAGGCCCCGGGAAGCGCCGGCGCCGCCGACATTGCGCTCAGCTCCCGCGACCGCGTCTACGCGGCCGAGCAGTTCTCCAACACCGTTTCCGTGACCGATCCCGCGGCCAACAGGCTCCTGGGCGTCATCCGCCTGGGCGATCCGCAGCCGGGCAATCTCAGCCCGCTCTATAGAGGCCAGGTGCTGGTGCACGGCATGGGGTTTTCGCCCGACCACAAGACGCTGGCCGTGGTTTCGATCGGCTCGAACTCGGTGACCTTCATCGACACCGCGACCAACGCCGTCAAGCACACCACCTACGTCGGACGCTCTCCGCACGAGGCCTTCTTTACGCCGGACGGCAGCGAGGTGTGGGTCGCGGTGCGCGGCGAGAATTACGTCGCGGTGCTGGACGGCAAGACTTACCAGGAGAAGACCCGCATCACCACGCCCGCCGGGCCCGGCATGCAGATCTTCTCGCCCGACGGCAGATACGGGTACGTGTGCTCGTCCTTCACCCCGGAGACGGTGGTGATCTCGGTCTCCGATCACCGGATCGTCGGCCGCGTAAAGCAGGACAGCCCGTTCTGCCCCAACATCGCCGCGACGCCCGATGGAACGCAGGTGTGGTTCACGCTGAAGGACATCGGCAAGGTGCAGGTGTTCGACGCGCGCCCGCCGTTCGCCATTCTCAGGACGCTGGATACCGGTCCGATCACCAACCACGTCAACTTCGCACGCAACGCCAACGGCAGCTTTTCCTACGTCACCGTCGGCGGGTTGAACGAGGTGAAGGTCTTCCGCACCGACAATTTCGAGCAGGTCGCGACCATCCCGGTGGGCAACCTGCCGCACGCCGTCTGGGCCTCCGGCGACGGCACGCGGGTGTATGTCGGGCTCGAAAACGCCGATGCGCTGGCGGCCATCGATACGCTGGCGAACAAGGTGGTCGCCACCATCCCGATCGGCCAGGCACCGCAGGCGCTCGCCTATGTGCCGAATGCCGTGCCTGAAGGCGACGGCACCCAGGGACTGCAGCCGCTCGGCCTTGCCGGGCGGGCGGCGCACCTGTCGCTCGCACCACTAGCGCACGCCGGGGACACGGATCGGGCGCCGACCAGCGTGTCGTTATTCGACCAGGGCCTTACACAGGTTCTGCAAGCGTCGGTGACCGGTCTCGCGCCAAAGCAGCCCTACGTGCTTGCGCTCGCCGCTCGGCCGGATGGCAGCGGATCGCTCGAGCCGTTATCGGCGTTCATGACCAATCCCGCGGGATCGGCGATCGTCAATGCGGTCGGACCCATCCGGCAGATCGTGCAAAGCAATGCCAGCGCCGAGCGGCGCTACCTCGTGATCGTGCCGGGTAGCGCCGACAAGCCCGGCAGGCCGGTCCAGGTACAAGTCCAATGACGTCCGCGTCGCGCCCCGGCCGCTTCAGCTTCGACCGGCAATAGCCATGTTGCAGACCGTGGCCCTGATCGCCATCAGCCTCGGTGTCTTGACGGCGCTCGTCATCGCGCGGACGAGCGCCGGCATCCGCAGGGCATGAAGATCATGAACGTGGTGTGGCCGGTCACCGGATTGTATTTCCCGGTGATCGGGCTGGCTGCGTGCTCGGAGACATTGTCGCCGTTGCGCTGTTCGGCCCCGGCTTTGCGACCGAATTTGCGTTCGCCTATCTCTTCGGGATCGCGTTCCAGTACATCCCGATCCGGGCGATGCGGGACATCCCGCCGGCTGCGGCGCTCTGGGATGCGATCAAGGCCGATACCCTTTCGCTCCTGGCGTTCGAGCTCGGCATGTTCGGCTGGATGGCGCTCGCGCGCTTCTGGTTGAGGGAGGAGGCTGTGCCGAGCTCAATCGTGTTCTGGTTCACGATGCAGATGGCAATGATCATCGGTTTTGGCACCACGTATCCGGCGAACTGGCTGCTGGTGAAGTGGGGCGTGAAAGGCGGCATGTGAAGACGTGCGCCATTTCGAGGGGATTGCAGATCGTCCCCGCCGGCTTTTTCGGCATCGTGCTGGGCCTGGCGGGCCTCGGCAATGCGTGGCGCGCGGCGCACCAGGTCTGGCGCGCGCCGGCGCTGGTGGGCGAAGCGCTGATGGCGATCGCGGCGCTGGTCTGGGCGGTGGTGCTCGCGCTCTTCGTCCTCAAATGGATCTTCGCGCGCGCGCAGGCACTGGAGGAAGCCGAGCACCCGGTCCAGTGCTGCTTCATCGGCCTCGCGGGCGTGGCGACCATGCTGATCGGCCTTGCGGCGCTACCCTATTCGCGATCCGCCGCGGAGGTCCTGATCGGCGCAGGAGCGGCATTTACCGTCGCGTTCGCCCTCTGGCGAACGGGCGCGCTCTGGCACGGCGGACGCGATCCGGGCGCGACCACGCCGGTGCTCTACTTGCCCACGGTGGCCGGCGGGTTCGTCATGGCGGTCGCCGCTTCCGCGCTCGGCCATCCCGACTGGGGGCAGCTGGCGTTCGGCGGCGCGTTCTTCTCGTGGCTCGCCATCGAGTCGGTCCTGCTGCATCGGCTCTACACCGCGGCGACGCTGCCGGCGGCGCTGCGGCCCACCCTGGGAATCCAGCTCGTCCCGCCGGCCGTCGGCGCGCTCGCTTACCTCGGCGTGAGCGGCGGGGCCGCGGACCTTATCGCGCATGCGCTCCTCGGGTACGCGCTTCTGCAGGCGCTGCTGCTTGCGCGGTTGCTGCCATGGATCCTGCAGCAACCGTTCGCAGCGTCCTATTGGGCGTTCAGTTTCGGCGTTTGCGCGCTCGCCACCGCGCCGCTGCGCATGGCGGGCAACGGCGATCACGGCGCGATCGCCTTCCTCGCGCCTGGCCTCTTCGTCGGCGCGAACATCGTCGTGGGCGTCCTCGCGTTTGCCACCTTGCGGCTGGCTGCGCGCGGCCGGCTCGTCGCGCAACCCGCTCAAGTTCAAGTCAATTAGGAAGCCGCCAGCATGGTTACGCCGGTAACCGCTGCGACATGCGCGGTACATCGCGAGACGCGACCCTGTGCATGTTCCGATAAAGGGGTTCCTGATGTTTCGAATTGCAGTCTTGTTGTTGCCGCTTGCCCTCGGCGCCTGCTCCCGCGCCGGGGAGGCGCCGCCGGCGCCGCCGCCGCCACAGGTGAGCGTCGTCACCGTCCAGCCGCAGGCGGTGCCGGTCACCATCGAGCCGTCCGGTCGCACTTCGGCGTTGGGCGCGCACGTCGGCAAGTTGCAAAAGATGATCGCGCCCACTCTCTGATCGAGGCGCCTTCGGCGCACGCCGTTACACGCGACATAGCGTCGAAACCGCTCGGCAACGCGCGATTGGCACGCTAAGCGGCTATGGAGAACCACGATGAACACAATGATCCGACGCTTCGTCTTCGCTTTCTGCACATCGCTTCTGCTGGCAGTCCCGGCTTGGGCGCAGGAGCCTCTCGCCAACGATTCTGCGCGGCTGCCCTCGGCGCAGCTCGACCAGCTTGTCGCACCCATCGCGCTCTACCCGGACGCGCTGGTCGCGCAGGTCCTCGCCGCTTCGACCTACCCGGACGAACTCACCGCGGCGGCGGACTGGATGCGGCAGAACCCCAGCCTCACGGGAACAGCGCTCGCCGATGCGGTGAACGCGCAATCCTGGGATCCGAGCGTCAAGGCGCTCACCCAGTTTCCGTCAGTGCTGAGCAACATGGCCCAGAACTTTTCGTGGACCCAGGCGCTCGGCGACGCCTATATGAACCAGCCCAGCGACGTGATGGGCGAGGTTCAGGTCTTGCGCCAGCGCGCCCAGGCTGCGGGGACGCTGCGCAGCACGAGCCAGCAGACCGTCACCACCCAGGGCCAGACCATCGTGGTCCAGCCGGCGAATCCGTCCGTGGTCTACGTGCCGGCGTACGACCCGTGGCTCGTGTACGGGCCCCCGATCTTCGCCTACCCGGGCTGGGTGGCCGTACCGGGCGTCTATTACTCGGGACCGGGCATCTATTGGGGCCTGGGCTTCGGCATCGGCCTCTACGCGGCCTACGGCTGGGGCTGGCACCACTGGGCTTTCGACTGGCGTCGGCACGCGCTGCTCCACGACCGCGCCCCATGGTTCTCGCACAGCCCGAGGTTCGGGCACTTTGGTCCGAGGGCGGGTCCGCATCCCGGGCCCGGACGAGACGGGTTCCGCGGTCGTGACGGCCGTGGTTTCCACGGTGGCGAAGAGCACGGTTTCCACGGCGGCGACGGCAGGGATTTCCACGGCCGTGACGGCGGTGGTTTCCACGGCGGCGGCGGCGGAGGTTTCCACGGCGGCGGCGGTGAGGGCGGGTTCCACGGCGGTGGCGGCGGGCATCGCTAGTCGTTCTTGCATCCTGCTCGGCCTCGCCGCAGTGCTCGGCGGCTGCGCCGCGGCGCTCGAGCGCGAAGAGGCCGCTGACACGGAGAGGCTGCTCGCTCTAGCGGGCTTCCGCAGGGATGAATCGGCCGGTTACGCCGCGCTGCCGCCGTACGAGATCGTCGCCCGCGGGGAGAGCGGGGCGACGTCCTATGCCTACGCCGACCCGAAGGGCTGCCGTTGCGTGTATGTCGGTGATCGCCGGGCGTACGAGGGGTACCGCGAGCTCGCGGTGAGCGAGGCGATCGCAAAGGAGATGAGCATCGGCGCGACGAACGCCGCGTCGAGCGAGATGCCGGCCTGGGGCACCCTGGATCCGCGGTGGGTGTCGAGAGACGCCTGGGACTAAAGGACAGTCGCCGCGGCGATCTCGGCTCCGGCGCCGCGCAGCGCCGCATAGTCGTGCACTTTGAGCGCGGCGATGATCGCGTCGGCCTCGACCGCGGGCACGCCGAGCGATTGAAGCATGGAGAGCCCGAAAGCGAGCGCCGCCTCGGGCGCGAGGGCGACCACGCGCTCCACGCCCAGCCTGCGCAGCTCGTCGCGCTGCGTCAGGTAGCCGACCGCGGCCATTACCGGGACGTCGCGGTGGAAGTGCCGCAGCTCGCCGGTGACGCGCTTCGCGAGCGCGTACTCGCCGGCGGCGACAATCACCAGGCGCGCGCGATCGAGCGCGACGGCCGCCATCATGGCGGGATCGGCGATGTCGCCATAGTGGACGTTGTGCTTTAGCCGGCGGGCCTCACGCAGTCGGGCGAGGTCGGTTTCGAAGCAGACATAGGGCAATTGCGCCCGCTCGAGCATCAGGCAGAGGCCGTGCGCGACGTGGCCGTATCCGACCAGGACCACGCGGCCGTCGGCGGACCCGCTCTCGCCGTGGGCCCGCTGACGCTCGCCGAGGCGATGCGACAGCCTGTAGCCGAGGCTGATCAGCAGGGGCGAGACGATGAACGAGAGCGATGTCGCCGCGAGGCCCATCGCGTAGGAGCGATCGTCGAGCAGGCCGTGTGCCCGCGCGCTCGCGAAGACCACGTAGCCGATCTCGTCGAGCGGCATCAGCAGCAGCGCGCTCAGCAAGGCGCCACGCAGGCCGAGGCCGAGCATGATCGTGAGCAGCACCACAACCGCAAACTTGATCGCGAGCACGGCCGGCAGATAGAGGAACAGGCTCGCGCCCAGCGCGCCGAGTGCCTTGAAGTCGATTGCCATGCCGATGGCGATGAAGAAGAGGCTAAGCAGCACCTGCTTTGCCGGGGTCGCGGCGGCCATCACCTGGTCGGCGAACGGACTGGTCGAAAGCAGCACCCCCACCATGAGCGTGCCCAGCGCCATCGAGACGCCCAGCCGGTCCATCAGCCAGCCGGCGGCGAGCACCGCGGCGAGCACAACCAGGCCGAAAGCGCCCGAGCCGAGGCTGCGGGCAGTCAGCGCCAGCGCCCGGGGCAGCGCGAAGCGACCCACCAGGTATACCGCGCCCAGCGCCGCGCACACCTCGAGTGCCTTGTACAGCGTGGAAGTCAGTGCGGGGTGCGTGTGTCGCGCCGCGAGCACGGGGATGAGCGCGAGCACCGCAATGGCCGCGAGGCTCTGAAAGACGTCGACCGCGACGACCGCTTCGCTCTGCGCGCTGCCGCCGTCGCCGCGCTCCTGCAGCATCTGCAGCGGCATCGCCGTCGAGCTCATCGCCAGCGCGAGGCCCGCCACCAGCGCCGCCTGCCAGTGCAGCCCGGCCGCCGATATCGCCACGGCGGTGATCGCGGCGGCGCTCAGCAGATACTGGCCCGAACCAAGCCCCAGGACGAGCTTGCGCATGGACCACAGGCCCTTCGGCTTGAGGCCAACCCCGACCACGAACAGCAGGAGCATGACCCCGATCTCGCCCACTGCCTGCAGCTCCGCGACGTGCCCGGTGACGAGCGGCCAGGGTGAATGCGGCCCCAGCGCCATCCCGACCGCCATCAGCGCGACGATGGAGCCGACGTTGAGCTTCTTGGCCAGCGCGAGCGCCACGGCTGTCACCAGCATCATCACCGCGAGCGCGAGCAACAGCTGATCGATGTTCATCCGAGGCTACCGATAGCCGCCGGCGGAGAATGCTCCGCGCTACTGCGTGACGCGCTTGCGTGCGAGCTCGAACGCGCGCAGCAGGAGGGCAGCGCCGAAGCCCCAGGCGCCGTTCAGCAGCAGGCCCAGCGCCAGGATCCCGGGCGCCCAGCCGCCCGCGACCGGCGCGCCTTTCAGCGGAAGGACGATGAACCACGCGACCGAGCTCGGCAGCACCGCGCCCAGGCCGATCCACGCGGTCCAGTAGGCGCTGGGTGGAAAGCGGCGCACCAGGCGCGCAAGCGCGAGCGCCCATACACCGCCCCAGAAGGCGAGCGAGACGAACGCCGGGAGGTGCAGCGGCCATGTCGACGCGGCGATGTACGGCGCGCGCGTCGTCACGCTTGCGGCGTAGAGGATCGCTAGCGCTCCTTGATGGAACACGAGCGTAGACAGGAAGCCTGCGAGGAACGCCTTGAGGTCAGAGCCGTGCCGCACGCTACTCTTCCGGCACGCGGCGCGCCCTGGTCGCCTCGACCCGTCCGAGGTCGAGGAACTCGCGGCTGCACTCGAGCCACAGCGTGGTGTGACAGACGTCGGGATTAGGTTGCGTTTTTTCGCGCTCGTCGAGCTCGCGCCAGAGGCGCTCGAAGCTCGCTGGATCAAGGAGGGCTTTCATCCCGACAGGTTGGGCGCGGCGCATTACGCGGCCACTGCAGCAGGGTTACCGCTGAAATGGCTGGCCGATGGCGGCGGCGAACAGGTTGACGCCAAGCGCCAGGACGAGAAGGTTGAAGGCGAAGGACACAACGCCGTGCACCAGGGTCAGCCGCCGCATCGGGCGCGAGCTCACCGCGACATCGGCAACCTGCGAAGTCATGCCGATCACGCAGGCGTAATAGAGGAAGTCCAGGTAGTCGGGTTCCGTGCCGCCCGGAAAGCGCAGTCCCCGGAAATGCCCGTCGCTTGCCGGCTGCTGGTAGTACGCCCTCGCGTAGTGGAAGGCGAAAACCGTGTGGATCAGGAGCCACGATCCGACGAGCGCGAGAATCGTGAGCACCACGCGCAGCAGCCGGGCAGCGCCGTGCAGGGTCTGCACCTCGCGCAGGCCCCAGGTAATCGCGGCGACGCTCGCGAAAGCGGCCGCAAGTACGAGGAGGAAGACGAGGTAGCCACTCTGGTCGTAGCTTTGGACGCGGGTACGGGTCTCGCGCGCGTCGAGCGTGTGGACCAGCGTCCACGCGGCGCCGAGGTACGCGGCCAAGGCGGCGTCCCACGCGGCGAGGAAGCGCGTGTGAGGTCCGGCGGCCAATGCCCCGAGGGCAGCCGCCACCGCGATTCCCACGCACGCGGCGAGGGCGAGGCGCGCCAGGCCCGGGAGCCTGAGGAAGCGGCTCAAAGCTTTCCTGACTTCAGGGCGAGCACGGCCCAGGCAATGCCCAGCACGCCGGCAACCACGAAGCCGACGATGCCGAGAAGCGGCAGCCCCTCCCAGCGCGGGCCCGCCTGCGCGCCGAGCACGATCGCCGAGCCGATGACGATCGATGCGACGATGAGCGCGAACGCGAGCCGGTTGCTCGCATGCAGCAGGTGGCGCTCGATCGAGCCGCCGCTCTGGAGGCGCAGGTCGAACAGCGGCTCGCCGCCGCCGATCCGCCCGATGAGCCGGCGCGCCGTTGTCGCCATGCGATAGCCTTGGGCGAGGCGTCCCGCGCCGATGTCGGGGAGGAGCGCATGCTTCAGCAGCCGGCCGCTGTAGCTCTTGAAAGCCGCCAGCGAGCTGAACTGGGGGTCGAGAGTGCGCACGAGGTTCTCGAGCTCCGCGAACGCGCGCATCAGCATGGTGGTCTCGCGCAGCAGGCGGATATGGTGTTTGCGCCCGAGCGCCGCGAATCCCCGGAGGATGG
>Ga0190265_10000541_pt1 | contig 26740 bp, 21 predicted proteins | sample Popmic124T_FD_133135 | JGI IMG/M metagenome (GOLD analysis project Ga0190265, IMG submission 133135) | Populus adjacent soil microbial communities from riparian zone of Indian Creek, Utah, USA - 124 T | ecosystem: Environmental > Terrestrial > Soil > Riparian zone | place: USA: Utah | collected...
CATCGGCGGGACCGGGGCACTCGCCTCGTTCAGGCGGTTGACGAACCTCCGCGTCCGGTACAGCGCCCGGCTGGGCACGTACCGGGACGCGAGCGCGCGCAGCGGGTTGCCCGGCTGCTGGACGGCGAAGACCGCGCGCGCCAGCCGGGGCGACCGCGGGACGCGTCCCTCGTTGTGCGCCCGCGCGATGCCGGGCTCGTGCGGTGGCAGCCCCGCGAGCGCGAAGAGCTCCGCGCAGACGCGCCCGGCGTCCTCCCGCATCTCGCCCGAGGTGTAGATGCGCAGCCGGTCCGCGGGCACGATCTCCTGCAGCTCCCGGACGTGCGGCGCGTAGATCCCGTCGCCGACGTACTGCAGGTCCCGCCCCAGCGGCGGCGAGCTCACCGGCCGCGACGGCTCCCGCGCCAGCCCCTCCTCGAAGGTGGCCGCGTCCTCCCACCCGCGCAGCCGCGCGTACCGGTAGTGCGAGTAGGCCCGCCGCACGGGGTCCCGCAGCACCGCGACGACGACCGCCGCCGTCGATCCGGCGATCCGCTGCAGGGAGACCGGGTCGTACATCGCCATGGTGTGCTTGGCCACCACCGGCCCCTCGCCCGTCGACGGGTCGACGTACTTCTCCAGCGCGAAGTCCCAGCCGCGCGCGAACTCGTCGTCCCGCCCGAAGAACGGCATCTCCGGGTGCACGTGGGTCCGCAGGAGGGGGTGGTCGGACAGGTGGTGCAGGAGTGCCGTCGAGCCGCTCTTCGGCGCCCCGACGACCATCAGCTTGAGCTCTCCCGGCATGCGCGGATGCTAGGACAGGGTCTATCGACACCGGACGTGATCGTGCGTTAATCACCCGGCTCCCACACGACGGGCGCGACGACCAGTGCCGCGGAGGGCACCACGTGGGTTCCTCTGCAGACGCGAAGGAGCGGACATGATCGTCCCGCTGCTGGCCGTGGCCGCGTCCGTCGCCGTGTGGTGCGGGGTCTACCGCCGCCTCGTGGGGCACCCGCTCGACCCGATGGCGCTCACCCTCTACTACGTCGCGCTGCTGCTGCTGTGGCGCCCGCTGACGCTGGCGGCGGGGCTGGACACCCCCTTCCCCACGGAGGTGTTCGCCGGCCGCGACGTGGGTGGCCTCATCGTCGGCGGCCAGGCCGTGGTGGCGTTGTGGCTGCTCGCGATGTTCGCGGGCGCACGGTGGCTGACGCCCCTCGTGCGCCCGACCATGCTGCTGTTCCCGCGGCGGCGCACCACGCTCGCCCCGCGGGTGGTGCTCACCCTGGCGGTGCTGCTGAGCGTGGCGGCCCTCGCCGCGACGGCCGTGCTCTGGGCGCGGTACGGCGGGCCGACCGGCCTCATCCAGGCCGCCAAGGTCGACCGCAGCGTCACCGAGAGCCGGGCCCTGCGCTCGCTCCCGCTCATGGGTGCGCTGCTGTCCGTGGCCGCGTTCTACTCGGTCCGGCCGCGGGCGTACGGGCAGCGGCTGCTGGCCCTCGGGCTCGTCGTCCTCAACGGGGTCCTGAACTTCACGTGGGGCGCCCGGGACGTCCTGGTCGTCTCCCTCGTCGCCCTGGTCGCGGGGGCCCTGCTCTTCAACCGGAGGATGCGGGAGCGGCACGGGGACCTCAGCGGACTGAGCTGGCTGCGGGACCCGCTCTGGCGACGCCGGCTGGTGCTCGTCGCCGTCCTGGCGCTCGGACTGGCCTTCGCGCTGCGGCTCGCCCGCGACACGGCCCTGATCGGAGGCGCGGCGCCCAGCATCGAGGGGCAGGGGCCGCTGCGCGCGTTCTCCGTCGCCACCAACACCACCCTCTACGACACCCTGCTCCTGATCCTCGACGACTGGCCCGACGAGCAGCCCTTCCACGGGGGGCGGGACTTCGTCGACGGCGCGGTGACGTCGGTCCCCTCGGTGATCGCCGGCGAGCAGGAGCCGTTCGTCTCCCCCGCCGTGCAGGTCGCGCAGACCTACGTGGACCGCAACAACGGCTTCCCCGCGACCGCGGTCGGCGACTGGTACCTCAACCTCGGGCTGGTCGGCATCCTGCTGGGCGGCCTGCTGAGCGGGGTGCTCGCCCGCGCCGCCCAGGTCGCCTTCGCCCGCTTCCGCGAGGACCCGCTGGTCTGGGGCTTCAGCCTGGTCTTCATGCTGCGGATCTTCCCGGGTGGGCTGTGGGCCACCTCGCTGCCGCGGTGGGTGGCGATCGGGTTGCCGCTCGTTCTCCTCGCGCTCGCGCTGGACCTCGTGTCCCGGCGCCGCTCCGGGGCCGGCACCGGGCTCTCGCCCCCGCACGAGGACCGGCGGAGAAGCGGCGGACTGCCGGCCGGCAGCCCGCCGGTGCCGACGCCCCCGTGAGCGCGCGCGGTCGGCACGCGGGCGTCGCGCGGGAGGAGCGGCTGGGGCGGGACACCGGTTTCGTGGTCGCGGGGCAGGTCGCCGCCGTCGTCAGCGCCTTCCTGTTCACCCTGGTGGGCGCCAGGCTGCTCTCCGTCGAGGACTTCGGCGCCCTGTCGTGGGCCCTGAGCTGGCTGGCCTTCCTGGCGGTGCTGGGTCAGTTCGGCCTCACCCAGGTGGCCACCATCACGCTGGCCCGGCGGGACACCGGCGACGCACCCACGGTGGTCCGCCGGCTGCTCCTGGCGCAGGCCGCCGGGGTCGGGGTGGTGGTCGGCCTCTGGGCACTCGCGGTCGGTCCGCTCGCCGCGGGAGCGGGCACACCGCCCGGGATCTACGCGCCGCTGGTCGCGCTGGTCGCCGTCTGGCTGCCGGCCGCGGCCGTGGGCCCGGTGGTCGTCAACGCGCTGCGCGCCCGCGGCCGGTTCGGGTGGTCCCTCGTCTTCGGCGAGCACGTCCGGCGGGTCCTGCTCATCGGCCTGCTCGCGGGAACGGCGGCGGCCGCGACCGGGACCCCGCTGACGACGGTCCTCTGGTGGGCGGTCGGCCTCGAGTCGGCCGTCTACGCCGCCGCGGTGCTCGTCCTCCTCCGGATCGCGCGCGCGGACGAGGGGCCCGGGGACGCCGCCGCGGCCTCGCCGTGGGCGCTGCTGCACCTGGGCAGCGCATTCACGGTGGTGACGCTGACCTCCGCGGCGGTGCCGCAGGCGGGGGTCTGGCTGCTCGCCGCCTTCGCGCCCGTCGAGGAGGTCGCCGTCCTGTCGGTGGCCGTCCGGATCGCGCTGCTGCTGCTGACCCCCGCGGCCATCGGCATGCGCACGCTGGCACCGCGGATCGCCGCCGCGCACGAGCGGGGGCGGCTGCCCGCGCTGGAGGGCGCCATCCGCCGCTTCACGCTGTGGTCGACGGCGGTCACCACGCTGGCGGTGCTGGTGCTCGCCGCGACCGGCGCCTGGCTGCTGCCCGCCGTCTTCGGCGCCGGCTACGGCGAGGCGCTGGTGCCGACGCTGCTCATGGCCGTCGGCGTCCTCGTCAACGCCTGGACCGGCCCCTGCGCCGTGCTGCTGTCCCACGCCGGGCACCAGCGCACCGTCGCCACCAGCTCGGCGCTCGCCGCGGCCGCCTTCTTCGGGCTGTCGGTGCTCCTGGCGCCGTCCTGGGGCGCCGAGGGGGTCGCCGCGGCGGCGGCCGTGGCGATGAGCACCCGCAACGTGGCCCTGGCACGGATCGCGCACCGGTCGCTGGGCGTGCGCACCGTTCCCGCGCTCGGCCGGAGAGAGGGATGACGCCCGTGGACCTCGGCCCCCAGTTCCTCGTCATCGGCGCGGCCCGGTCGGGGACCACCGCCCTCTACCAGCACCTGGTCGAGCACCCCCGCCTGTTCCTCACGACGCCCAAGGAACCGCACTACTTCGCGCTCGCCGGGACGACGCCCGCCTTCACCGGGCCCGGTGACCGGCAGACCATCAACCGGCTGGCCGTCACCGACCCGGAGGCGTACCGGGCGCTCTACCGGGCCGCCGGCCCCGAGCAGGTCCGCGGCGAGGCGTCCGTCTCGACGATGTACTACCCGCAGGCCGTGACCCGGCTGCGGGAGGAGGCGCCCGGGGCCCGCCTGATCTGCATGCTGCGCGACCCGGCCGAGCGCGCCTTCTCCGCCTACGGCTTCATGCGCACCCGCGGCTGGGAGCCGTGCGCGACCTTCGAGGAGGCGCTCGCCGACGAGGAGCGCCGGATCCGCGAGGGCTGGCACCACATCTGGCACTACACCGCGATGGGCCGGTACGGCGAGCAGCTCCGCCACGTCCTGGACCTGTTCCCCCGCGAGCAGCTCCTCGTCCTCCGGTACGAGGACATGACCGACGACGTCGCGGCGGTGCTCGAGCGGGTCCACGCGTTCCTCGGCGTCCCGGTGCTGCCGCCGACGGTCGAGCCGGACCCGCACCGCTCGGGCGAGCCGCGGATCAAGTTCCTCAGCCGTGTCGTGAGCACCCACCACCCGCTGAAGAAGGTCGTGTCACCGCTGGTCCCCGTGCGGCTGCGCCGGCGCCTGCGGCGGCAGATCGTGCGCCGCAACGTGGTGCGGACGACCTACGGCGACGAGACCCGGCGGGAGCTCGTGGAGCGGTTCCGCCCGGACGTCGAGCTGCTCGAGCGGCTCACCGGCCTCGACCTGTCCGCGTGGCGCAGCGGGGAACGGCCGCGGGGCCGGGCGTGACCGGGTCCGTGCACATGACCCTGCGGCTGCCCGACCGCACGGGCGCGGCCAAGATGGCGCTCGCGTTCGGGGGCGCGCTGCGCGCCGCCGGCTTCGACCTGACCCTGCTGCACGGTCCCGTCCCGGTGGACGGGCCGAGCATCCTGCCGGACTTCGCCGAGCTGGGGGCCGCCACCGAGCTGGAGGCGCGGCTGGACCGCCCGTGGGACCCGCGGCTGGTGCCGGCCCTCGCCGCGCGGGTGCGCCGGGACTCCGGCCGCTGCGTCATCGGCGTCAACCAGCGCGACCGGGTGCCGGCGCTGCTGGCGGCCGCCCGCGCCGGCGTCCCCGGGGTGCTGGTCGTGGGCAACCAGCACCACTTCTGGGGGCCGCGGCCGGTTGCCGCGCTCAAGCGGCGCAGCTACCGCGCCGTGGTCGCCGCCCGGACCACGCTCGCCGTGTGCACCTCCTCCGTCGTCCGGGACGAGATGACCGCCTTCGGCGTCCCGGCCGACCGGACGGTGGTGCTCCCGAACGGCATCCCGGTGCCGCCGCCCGTGGAGCTCTCCGCGGCCGAGCGGACCCGGCTGCGGGCGGAGATGGGGGCCCACGAGGGCGACCTGCTGCTGCTCAACGTCGGCCGGCTGGACCTGCAGAAGGGCCAGGACGTGCTCCTCGAGGCGCTCGGCCGCCCCCCGCGCGTCCCGCCGGTCCACGTCGCCTTCGCCGGGTCGGCCGGACACTCCGGCGCCGCCCGTCGTACGGCCGGGTACGAGGCCGCCCTGGACCGGGCCGTCCGGGACCGCGGCCTCGGCGACGCGGTGACCTTCCTGGGCTGGCGGGACGACGTCGACCGGCTGCTGGCGGCCTCGGACGGGTACGTCCACGCCGCCCGCTGGGAGGGCCCGGCCCTCCCCCTGGCCGTGATGGAGGCGATGGCCTCCGGCCGCCCGACCGTCTTCACCGACTGCTCCGGCAGCCCGCCGGTCTTCGAGGACGGGCGCGACGGCCTCATGGCCCGCACCGAGGACCCGGGCTCCCTGCGCCGGCGCATCGACGAGCTGGTCGCGATGACCGGCCCGCAGCGGGCGGCCCTCGGGGAACGGGGCGCCCGGCTGATCCGGGAGCACTACACGATGGAGGAGTGCGGTCGCGCGTTCGTGCAGCTCATCCAGGGCGTCGTCGGGCGAGCAGGGACCTGAGCCGCCGCCGGGGCCGCTCCGCCGCGAGCAGCTCCTCGTAGAGCCGCACGTGCGCCTCGACCATGCGCTCCGGGGTGAACGTCCCGAGGAAGCGACGGCGCCCGGCGGCACCGAGGTCGGCGGCGAGCGCCGGGTCGGTCAGCACGCGCACGAGGTCGCGGGCGAGGTCGTCGACGGCCCCGGCCGGCGACAGCAGCCCGGTCTCGCCGTGGACGACGACCTCCGGGATCCCCTCGACGGCGAAGCCGACCACCGGCGTCGCCGCCGCCATCGCCTCGAGGTTCACGATGCCGAACGCCTCCCAGCGCGACGGCAGGGCCAGGACGTCGACGGCCCGCATGACGTCGGCGAGGTCGTGCCGCCAGCCGGTGAAGTGCACGTGGCCGGAGACCCCCAGCTCGCCGGCCAGCGCCTCGGCCTCCGCCCGCCGGGTGCCCTCGCCGACGACGAGGACGTGCGCCTGCGGCACCTGCGCCACCACGGCGGGGACGGCGCGCACCAGCAGGTCGGCGCCCTTCTGGTCCTCGATCCGGCCGACCAGCGCGATCAGCCGCGCATCGGCGGGCAGCCCGAGCTCGTCCCGCAGCCGGGCCCGGTCGGCCGCGCCGGCGTCGCCGACCGCCATCCGGCTGGAGTAGTGGATGACCGTGACGTCCTCGGGCCGGAACATCCGGTGCCGGAGGCCGACGTCGCGGATGAACCGGGAGCCGGCGACGTAGTGCGTGGTGGACAGCCCGAGCGCCCGCTCGACCAGCCGGTAGAGCGAGCGCTTCGGCTGCGGCACCCCGGCGTGGCCGGCGTAGGCGTGCAGCATGTGCAGCCGCACCGGCGTCCCGGCCGACCACGCCGCCACCCGGCCCATCGCCCCCGCCACCGACGTGTGGGTGTGGACGACGTCGTAGCGGTGCCGGCGGATGTCGGCGCGGATCCGCAGGAACTGGCGGAGCAGCTCCACCGGCCCGTCGGGGGTCGCCTGCTTGAAGTGCCCCTCCCCGTGCGACGGGGCGTAGTCGAGCACCGGCAGCCCGGTCGCCCGGATCTCCGCGTCCAGCGGGCCGCCACCGGAGAGCGCGATCGTGGTCTCGAACCGGTCCGGCGGGAGGAGGGTCGCCAGCTGCAGCAGGTGCTCCGCCGACCCGCCCACCGTGATGCCGGTCAGCTGGAGGACCCGGATCCGGTCGCTCATGCCGGGGTCCCCGCGCAGATGCGGAGCGCCGGCGGAGCGTTCTCGTGGGGTCGGCTCATGCCCGGCCTTCCGCGTGCGCGGCCGTCGGCCAGGTCGTCAGCCGCCGGCCGAGGAGGTCCTGCAGGTCCCGGACGTCGTCGGCGAGCAGCGCGGCGAGCCGGGCGCGCGTGCCCGGGTCGACCGTCGTCCGGTCGAGGTTCGCCGCGCGCACGCGCTCCCGCTGCCGCTGCGGCACCGCCGCGGTGACCAGCCGGCGCAGGGTCGGCGAGCGGCGCAGGGTGTTCAGCGTCGACGTGACCGTCCGGCTGCGCGGGAGCCCCGAGGCGTTCACCCGGCGCGAGGGGTCGATGTCGACGCCCGGGTCCACGTCGAGGAACTCGAGGACCCGCCGCAGCTGGCCCGCGGGGTCGACGGCGAACTCCTCCTGCACCACCACCAGGAGCCGGTCGCCGAAGGTGCCGGCGAACGGCGCGAGCTGCTCGGCGTACCTGCTCAGGCGGGCCAGCTGCCACATGTGGCTCCACCCCGCCCGGGTGCGTTCCTCCTCGGCGGCCAGGCACTCCTCGAACGAGCCCGCGTCGTACCCCCGCGACCGCAGGTACGACCAGCTGGAGAACGCCCGGTCGACGGGGTCCCGCAGCATGACCACCAGCCGGCAGCCCGGCGCGCACAACCGCTCGATGGCGGGGATCGACGCGTCGGGGTGGACGAGGGTGGTCACCGACCCCTCGCCGCGGCGGCGCTCCCCGCGCCCGCGGAAGAGGTCCCGCCATGCCTGCTCGTCGCGCACGGCGACCCGGTTGATCAGGTCGTCGTCGCCCCGTCCCACGAACCGCGGGGCGCCCCCGGGGAAGGCCAGGAAGTGCGGCTCCTTGGGGGTGGACACGAACACGTCCGGGTGCTCGCCGAGGAACGAGGTCAGCGCCGTCGTCCCGCTGCGGGCCGCCCCGATGACCAGGAAGTCCGGGGCCTCCGTCACCAGGCGGATGCTACCGGGCGCTCCGTCCGCGGCCGCGCTCCCGGAGGCCGGCATTCCCCCTGCATTGGGGGGATGCGGGGCCCACGGCCGGGTGTGCCTCCCGGCCCAGGTCAGCCCGCACTCTGTGGGTCCGACGACGGAGGGCGGGGGCCACGATGATGATCGAGGTGTTCAACCCGGAGGGCCGGCAGAGCCGGCGTCCGGTGACGCGGACGCCCGCGCGCGGCGCCGTCGACGAGACGGCCCCGACTCCGACCCTCGCCGCGTCCGACCTGCACCTGCCCGAGCGCGAGCCGCGCGATCACCGCGCGTCGATCGCCGCCACCCTGCTGCTCCTGGACGTCGTCGCGCTGGCCCTGCCCACGGTCTGGCTCGGCGGCATGGACCGTGCCGGCGCCGTGCTCGTCGCCGTCACCGTCCTGGTGCTGGCCGCGACCGGGGCCTACCGCCCGCGGATCACCCTCAGCGCCCTGGACGAGGCGCCCCGCCACCTCCCGCGGCTGGGCCTGGCCCTGCTGCTGGCGGCCCCGTTCACCCCCCTCGCCGGCGGCGACCTGGCGGTGGCGGTGCAGGCCCTGTGGGCCGTGCCGTGCCTCCTCGTGGGGCGCGGCCTCGGCTACGCGGCCGTCCGGAGTGCGCGGCGGCACCGGGTCGTCGAGGAGGCCACCCTGGTCGTCGGCGGCGGCCGGCTGGGCATGGACCTGCTGGCCACGATGCAGGAGCACCCCGAGTTCGGCCTGCGCGGCGTCGGGTTCCTGACCAGCGGCAGCCCGCTCGACGAGCGCGAGCCGCTCGGCCGCATGGAGGACCTCGACCTCGTCCTCGACACCTACGACGTGCGCAAGGTCGTCGTCGCCTTCGGCCCGACCCGGGAGGCCGAGCTGGTCGACCTGGTGCGCAGCGCCGCGCTGCGCGACATCGAGGTCTACATCGTCCCGCGGTTCTTCGACGTGGGCCTGACCCCGAGCGGCCCGGACGTCGAGGACCTGTGGGGCATCCCGCTGCACCGCGTCCGCCGGGCGGCGCTGCGCCGCGGCGTCTGGCGGGTCAAGCGCCTCATCGACGTCGTCGTCTCCGGGACGGCTCTCACCCTGCTGGCCCCGGTCCTGCTCGCCATCGCCGGTGCCGTGCGGATCAGCAGCCCCGGCCCCGTGCTCTTCCGGCAGCCGCGCACCGGCCACGGCGGAGCGGCGATCTCCATCCTCAAGTTCCGCACCCTGCGGATGCCGGCGCCGGAGGAGTCTCCCGACCAGCTCGGGGCGACCGGCTCGACCCGGAGCACGATGCACGCGCGGCAGATCGACGTCGAGCGGCGGCAGACCCGCACCGGGACGCTGCTGCGCCGGACCAGCCTGGACGAGCTGCCGCAGCTGTGGAACATCCTGCGCGGCGACATGTCCCTCGTCGGCCCCCGGCCGGAGGAGCGCACCTACGCCGCCCAGTTCGCCGACTCGGTGTACGGCTACCGCGACCGCCACCGGCTCGCCGTCGGGCTCACCGGCTGGGCCCAGGTCCACGGCCTGCGCGGCGACACCTCCATCGAGGAGCGCGCCCGGTTCGACAACTCCTACATCGAGCACTGGTCGCTCTGGCGCGACGTCGTGATCCTCGTCCGCACCCTCGCCGCCGTGCAGCGGCAGGCCTTCAACACCGCGGTCCGCACGGCGACGAGCCGCTGACCGCGCCCCTCCCCCGATCCGTCGGCGGCAGCCGGCGCCCGTACGAGACGAGATGGCCTCATGTTCGAGCACTTCCGAGGAGCCGATACCGCCGGCACCCCCGGCGAGCGGGGCGGGCAGGCCGGTGCGCAGCTGAGCCGTCGCGGCCTGCTGCTCCTGGGCGGCGCCGGGTTGGCCGCGCCGCTGCTCGCCGCGCTCCCGTCGAGCTCGTCGCCGGTCGGTGCGGCGCCCCTGGCGACGCGGGGTGACGACGACGACCTGCCGACCCCGCGCGACTACGGCGCCAAGGGGAACGGGCGGAACGACGACACCCGGGCGCTGCAGAGGTTCATCGACGCCACCGCCCGGCGCGGGGTCGTCGGGGTGGTGCCGAGGGGCACCTACCGCTGCACGTCCAGCCTGCTCGTGCCGGCGGGGGCGCGGTTCCACCTCGAGGCCGGCTCGCTGCTGCTGAAGGACTGGGCGGCGCCGGCCGGCCTGCTGGACGCCCTGCTCCGCAACGCCGACCTGGCGGTGCCGTCCAGCAGGGTGCGGATCACCGGCCCGGGCTCGATCGGGGCCCGGGACCACAGCAGGACGGGCGTGCTGATCGGCCTGTACGGCCACGACGTCCTGCTGAGCGACTTCACGATCAACACGTACGCCGGCGGGCAGGCGATCATGTACGGCGGCGACCGCGGCCGCATCCACCGGGTCACCGTCGAGAACAGTGCGCCGGAGTTCGGCACGGGGGGCATCCGGGTCTTCGGCGGCACCGACTTCCTCGGCACCGACTGCCACGTCGAGTCCGGCGACGACTGCTTCCAGTTCGTGCCGATCGGGAACCCGGAGGCCGAGCCGAGCCTCTACGACCAGAGCATCACGCACGGCAGCTTCGTCGGCTGCACCGGGGCGAGCTCGCAGAGCCGCTTCCTGGTGGCCATCCTGGAATGGACCGGCGGCGAGAACAGCATGAGCGCCGTCATCGAGGACTGCTCCTTCTCCGACTGCCACGGCTCGGCGGCCGGGCGTGGGATCGGCGTCAAGAACACCCACAGCAGCGGAGCCATCCAACGGCTGTCGTTCACCGACTGCTCCGTCGCGGTGCCCACCGCGGCCGACGAGCAGAGCCAGGGCATCCGCGTGCAGACCGGCTCGGAGTTCGGCGGCGCGATACGCGACGTCGTCTTCACCCGCACCGACATCCTCGACCCCGTGAACAGCCCCATGCGGATCGGTGGGCCGAACATCAGCGGCCTGACGTTCGACGGCTGCACGTTCACCGCACCGTCGGGTGCGGCTCCCACGATCGTCGTGGTGGACGGCACCGACCGGACGCGGTTCCACGACTGCACGTTCGTCGGCGCCCCCGGCAAGCGGCCGCTCGTGGTCGGGCCGGTGAACCCGGTGACCGGGCTGTCCGTGGAGGACTGCCGCTTCACCGGCATCGACGGTGGCTGGGCGGTGGACCTGGTCCGCGCGAGCGGAGCCCGGATCACCGGCTCCACCTTCCAGGCGGCACCGGGCTCCCCGACCACCCGCGCGATCCGCGTGGCGCCGGGGAGCAGCGCCGTGGTCATCGAGGGCAACGACGTCACGGGCATCAGCCACGCCGAACCCGTCACCGACCGCGCCCTGGACACCGTCCTGAGCGGTAACCAGGGGGCCTGAGCCCACCGAGAGGAGACCGGTTCCCCGAGAAGCGTCGCGGCACGACTGGCGGCGGGCGTCTCCCGTCGCCATCCTTGGCGCACGGCGCCCCGTCCGGGTTGCCGACCGCGCAGCCAGGGCGGTCGCGCGTGCGCCTCGGAAGCGAGGTCTCCGATGGACGACCGATCGGCGACCACCGCCGTCCGCGATCGCAGGGCGTGCCGGCCGGCGGCCCGTCCGGTCAGCCGTCGCACCGCCCTCGTCGTGAGCGGGGCCGGGCTGGTCGCCCTCCCCGTGCTCGACTGGCTCTCCCCCGCTCCCGCCTCCGCGGCGGTCACGATCAACGCCCGGAGCTACGGCGCCACCGGCAACGGGACCGCGGACGACACGGCCGCGGTGCAGCGGCTCATCGACGAATCCGCCCGTCAGCGGGCCGTCGGCGTGCTGCCGGCAGGCACCTACCGCTGCTCGGGGAGCCTGCTCCTGCCGCCCGGCGCGCAGCTGCAGCTGGCCAGCGGCGCGCGGCTGCTCAAGGACTGGGCCGCCACCCCCGGCCTGGCGAACGCGTTCCTGCGCACCAAGGACTTCGCCGCACGGTCCGACGGCGTCCGCATCACCGGCCCGGGCTCGATCGGGGCGCGCGACCACAGCCGCACGGGCGTGATCATCGCCCTGCACGGCAACGACGTCCGGCTCAGCGACCTCACCATCGACACGTACGCGGGCGGCCAGGCGGTGATGTACGCCGGCGACCGGGGGCGCATGGACCGGCTGCGCATCCGCGGCAGCGCGGTGGAGATGGGCACGGGCGGCATCCGGGTCGTCGGGGGCGCGGACTTCCTCGCGACCTCCTGCGACGTCCAGTCCGGCGACGACAGCCTGCAGTTCGCGCCGATCGGCGACCCGCGCGCGCTGCTCTTCGACATGAGCATCACCCGGGGCAGCTACGTCGGGTGCACCGGCACCAGCACGGCGAGCCGCTTCATGGTGACCGCCCTCGAGTGGACCAGCGGCGAGGGCGGCATGACCGCCTCCGTCAGCGACTGCTCGTTCAGCAACTGCCGTGGGTCGGGCACGAACCGCGGCATCGTCGTCAAGAACACGCACAGCAGGGGCTCCGTCCAGCGACTGCGGTTCACCGACTGCTCCGTCGACATGTCGCGCAGCACGCCCGCGGACACGCAGGAGATCCGCATCCAGACCGACGCGGCCGCCGGGGGCTCGATCCGCGACGTGACGTTCCTGCGCACCGGCATCACCCGGCCGGTCAACGGCACCCTGCGCGTCCTCGGCCCGAACATCAGCGGGATCACCTTCGACACCTGCACGTTCGCCGCCCCGTCCGGGCCGGCCGACGTCCTCGCCGTGGTCGACCAGGCCGACCGGGTGCGCATCGTCGGGTCCTCGTTCGCGGGGACGGGCGGCAAGCGACTGCTCGTGGCCGGTCCGATAGCGCCGGTGACCGCGCTCGCCGTGGAGAACTGCCGCTTCACCGACATCGGGAACGGGCGATGGGGCGTCGACCTGGCCGCTGCGGCCGGCGCCCGCGTGGCCGGGTCGACCTTCCGGCGGGCCACGGGGGCGACGACCGCCCGGGCCGTACGGGTGTCCTCGACCTCCCGCGCCGTCGTCATCGAGAGCAACGACTTCACCGCGCTGAGCAGCCCGCCCAACATCACCGACGGCGCACCGGACACGGTCATCCGGAACAACCGGGCCGGCTGACTCTCCCCCACGACTTGCCGTCGGGACCGCGGCACCAGAATCTCCATTCTCGCGCCTGCACCGCGAGTGACGGCACATTCACTTTCCGCTCGTAAACCATTCTCCTGCCGTCCCGTCAATTGGTCCTGACCGGACGAATCGGCGGGCTTCCGAGGTGCCGCGAACACGGCTCCGTGCCACCCGGATCGGCCGGTGCTGATCCGGAATTCCGCAGTTCGGGAGCTGATCCGGCCTCATCCGTGAACGCTGCGGAAGTGGGTGACCGCTGTCAGTGATTAATGCGGCCTCGCGGTCGCCGCTCCCCCCAATTTGCGGGATGCCCCCTCCCCCCTCACTGCGGCTGTGACGGAGAAGGCCGGATCAGCAGAGTTGTCGTCGACAACCAGGGGAAATGTCCGCGGGAGCCGCAGTGAAGATCGAAACGCCCAGCCTGAACCGACGTGATGTCCTGAAGCTGACGGCCGCAGGCTCGGCAGCGATGGCGATCCCGCTGCAGCGGGGGCTGTCCGCGGCGTCGGCGTCGGAACTGGATGCCAGCAAGCTGCCCCGGCCCTACGCGGCCGCCTTCAAGGCCCCTCCCGTGCTGGAGCCGGTCACGACGGACAACGTCCGCAGCAACGTCTACGGATACGTGCCCGCCGACTACGTCCCGGTGCCCGGGAACGCGCACTACCCGGGCGAGCCGGTCCGCGGCAGCGAGTACCTGGGCACCGATTACTACCGGATCACCGAGCACACCGTCATGGTCCAGCTGATCCCCGGCATGTGGACCAAGATGTGGGGCTACAACAAGCTGGTGCCGGGTCCCACGATCCGGACCTACCTGCAGCCCGACCCGGACAACCCCGGCCGGAAGATCCCCCGCCGCACGGTCATGCAGGTCCTCAACGAGCTGCCCAGGCGGCACCCGACGCTCGGCTACATCCCGTGGACCTCGCTGCACCTGCACGGGTCCCCGTCCAAGCCGCAGTACGACGGGTACGCCGGCGACCTGACCAACCCCGGTGAGTGGAAGAACTACCAGTACCCGAACCACTGCGCGCCTCGGACGCTCTGGTACCACGACCACGGCGTGCACCACACCGCCGAGAACGTCTACCAGGGCCTGGCCGCCCAGTACCACCTGGTCGACGAGGAACTCGAGAAGGCCCTCGGGATCCCCCGGTGGGACCGGCAGAAGGCCGCGGAGGGCAAGCCGCAGTACGAGTTCCCGCTGATCCTCAGCGACGTCATGTTCACCGCCGACGGCCAGCTCATGTTCGACGACGACGGCGACTCGGGCCTCTACGGCGACGTGATCCTGGTGAACGGCGTGCCGTGGCCGAACATGAAGGTGGAGCCCCGCAAGTACCGGTTCCGCGTGCTCAACGGATCGCTCGCGCGGGGCTACACGCTCCGGCTGAGCAACAACATGCCGTTCAAGATCATCGCCACCGATGGCGGCTTCATGGAGTTCGCCCAGCAGGTGACCTCGTTCAGGATCGGCATGGCCGAGCGCTACGAGATCATCATCGACTTCAAGGACCTCAAGGGCGCCAAGGTCCAACTGGTCAACGACGGCGTCGACAACGCCCGCGACTTCGACCACACCGGCAAGGTCATGCAGTTCGAGGTCGGCACCAAGGTGACGAGCACCGACGGCAACGCCTGGCCGAGCGTCCTGGGCGCTCCGCACCCGGCGATGACCGTCAAGGCAGCCGACCGCTCGGCGGTGCGCCGCATGCGGCTGCACCGGAGCAACAGCATGTGGAAGATCAACGACCTCACGTGGGACGACGTCGTCCAGTCCAACTACGAGTACATCTTCGCCAACCCGCAGCAGGGCGCCACGGAGATCTGGGACGTCGAGAACTCCTCGGGCGGCTGGTTCCACCCGCTGCACATCCACCTGGTCGACTTCCGCGTGCTCAGCCGCACCATCAGCGGCGTCACCCAGCAGCCCCGCCCGGAGGAGAAGGGCCCCAAGGACGTCGTCTACGTCGGCGAGAACGAGACCGTCCGCCTGCTCATGCGCTTCGACCACGAGGACGGGCGCTACATGATCCACTGCCACAACCTCTCGCACGAGGACCACGACATGATGTTCCAGTTCCAGGTGGGGCATCACGACATCGACTGCGACTCCATCCGCAGCGACCCGCCGAAGCCGCTGCCGGCCCCGGACTTCCTCCCGGTGCTGCCGGCCGGCGTCAATCCCGTCCCGCCGGTTCCCGAGCCCACTGCCCCGGAGACCCCGGAGTCCGCTCCGGCGCCCGACACGAGCTCGACCAGCACCACCGAGACGGTTCCCCCGGCGGACGCCGGCACCACCACCCAGTCGGTTCCCCCGCCGGACGGAGGAGCCACCACTCCGCCGGTGACCGACCCAGCGACGGCCGCGGTCGGCGGTGCGCCGTGAGCGCACCGGCGATCTCGCCGGAGCGGCCGGTGCTCGCCCCGGCCACCGAGGACCGGGCCGGCCGGGCCCTCTCGCGCTGGCTGCTGGTCGGCGGTATCGGGGCGGCCGCGGCCGGCGGTCTCCACGTCGCCGTGGCGGTCGACCACCTCGAGGCCGGCGAGCTGGCGGTCGGGTTCTTCCTGCTCACCGCGGCCGCGCAACTGGGTCTGGCCGGCTGGCTGCTGGTGAGCGGCTGGACCGGCCTGCGCCCGGACCTGCGGCTGGTCTCCCTGGCCCTGCTCGGCACCGTGGGGCTGATCGGCCTCTACCTCGTCGCCCACACGACCGGTCTGCTCGACGCCTTCGCGGTCCACGACAGCTCCGGGCACGCCGGCGGCGCACACGGCGCGACCGGTCACGACCCCGGGATCGACCCCGTCACCGGGGTGGACTACTCGACCGGCATCGCGATCCGGTCGGACGGGCCGGTCGCCATGTCCGGCGAGGTCGCACCCGCCCGGCACGCCCCCGGGATCCTCGGCCCGGTGACCGTCGCCGCCGAGGTCCTCCTGATCGCCGCGCTCAGCGCCCTGCTCCCGACCGCGTGGCGGCGGCGCACGGTCAACGCACTCGTCGGCCTCGGCGGCCTCGCCTGGGTCCTGTGGTTCACCGGGGTCCTGGGCTAGCCCACCCCCTGCTCGCTCGCTCCACCACCGAATGTCCTCAGCCCGCCTCCGGCGCCGTGATGCCGGAGTCCGCCCATCCAGAAACGGGGTCCCACCCATGACCGGTCTCGTCCGACGCAGGCAGCCGCGCTCCGCGAGGGGGCGAGGATCGCGCCGTCTGGGGGTGCTCCTCGTCGCCCTGCTCACGGTGCCGCTGGCCCTCGCCACGTCCTCGAACGCCGCCACGGAGATGACGGTCACCAACCCGGGCGGCCTGACCGAGGCCGGGCCGGTGAACCCCGCGTTCGGGTTCCCCGCCTGGTACGAGGACAACAAGGGTCTGCGCCTGGAGGCCTGCGTCGACCACCTCAACGCGCTGTGCGGCATCCCGGTGGACGAGGTCACCAACCCGTCCGCGCCGGTCTCCTTCCCGGGCAACTTCCCCGCCGAGTTCTTCTACCAGGCGGTCGACGCCGAGATCGCCCTGCGCGGCGGCGGCACGGCCTCCCTCGTCCTGGCTCTCGAGGGCGCCTGGCTCCAGGAGGTCGTCAACCCCGGCGACCAGACCGTCTTCGCCCGGATCCGGGTGGACGTCAGGGACGCCGCCCCCGGCACCACCTACCGGTTCAAGCACCCGTTCGGCGAGCTGACCGTCGACACCGACGACCGCGGCCGCGGCCGGTTCGTCCAGGACGCGACGCCGGCCCTCAACAACTTCGACACCCCGCTCGCCGGCAACTTCGGACCGTTCCTGCGCTGGCGGGCCGGCGTCCTGCCCAACCCCCCGGTGGGCTACGTCGGTGACCCGAACGTCCCGCACCAGGTCACGGGCAGCCCGACGGGCTTCAACCGGTTCACCGCCTGGCAGGGTCCCCTGCAGGAGGGCACCACCGACCAGTTCAGCATCTCCGGCAAGATCGCGACCAACACCGGGGTGACCGTCGACCGCGCCGGCATCAACGGCGGCTTCCTCGACGTCTTCGCCACCAGCAAGGGCACCCAGCTGGAGGTCGTCGGGCAGAACGGGCGCTTCGCGGCCACCGCGATGGTCAAGGACCCCCGCAGCGACCGGTTCTACGCCCGCGTCCCGCTGCAGGCCGGCGCGGCCCTGCCCACCGAGGTCACGGTGCGCAACCTCGGCGACGTCCCGGTCAGCTCCAAGACCTACCGGATCAGCGGCATCACGGTCGGCCAGGCCACCTACGACGGCACGAACCTCACCGTCGCGGCCACGGCCATCGCCCCGGCCACCTACCCGCTGGAGGTCGTGGGCTTCAAGGACGCCACGAACGCCGCGGTCAAGCTGACCTCGGCCGCTCCGCTGGCCATCCCCAGCCTGGCGCCACCGGCGACAGTCACGGTCAAGGACGCCGCCGGCACCACCGCCAGCCTCCCGGTGACCGTCATCGCCGGCACGGGGACCCCGGGCGGCGGCACGACCGAGCCGGACCCGGCCGCGCTGCCCGGCGCGCCGACCGGCGTCCAGGTCACGGCCGGGGACGGGCAGGCGACCGTCACCTGGGTGGCGCCGGCCAGCACCGGCTCCACGCCCCTGATCCGGTACCTGGTGACGGCCACCGACCCGGCCGGCACCGTCCTCAAGGCCACGGCGGCCCCCAACGAGCTCCAGGCCGTGGTGACTGACCTGATCAACGGTCAGCGGCACATGATCCGGGTGCGGGCGGTGAACGCCTCCGGCACGGGACCGGCATCCACCGCGGTGCCCGTCACCCCCGCTGCCCCGTGACGGGGTAGGACGAGCAGCACCCCTGATCCCGAGGGCCCCCACCAGCCGGTGGGGGCCCTCGGCGCATCCGGGTCCCGGGAGGTCAGGACCCCGCCGGGTCCTCGGGGGCGATCAGCCAGGCCCGGGCCGCCTCGTAGTCGTCCGCGACGCCGAGGACCCGGTAACCGGTGGGGGTCTGCTCGAGCAGCAGCCAGGCGTCGTCGAACGCCTCGACGACGGTGTCGTCGCACCGGTCCGGCAGCCCCTGGGGAAAGCGCGCGGAACGGATCTCGCGACGGGAGACGGGTGGCGTCACGGGCCGCTCCACCTCCGGGGCTCGCTCACGGGACGCCTTCCGCCACCTGCCGGTCGCAGCAGGCATCGCACATCCTCACCCCTGTCGCGGGTCCCGCACCCGTTCCGGCCTGCGGTTCCGTCCACTTTCCCCCACAGGGGCGACGCGGTGGACGCGGGAGCACGTCCCCCACCTTGCGGGGATGCCCGCCTCCCCTTCTGGGGCTGAAGCGGAACGCCTCGGACCGAAAAGGTGGTGGCAGAGGACAGGCCCGGATCGCCCCTCGGAGGACACCATGGACGGACCTCGGCTCACCCGCCGCGACGCGCTCAAGATCGGCGTCCTGGGCACCGCGGCCCTCGCGATCCCGATGACCGGGACGCTGTCGGCGAAGCGGGCCTCGGAGCTGGCCGAGAGCCGGATCCCGCGGCCGTACACGGTGCCCTTCCGCCGGCCCCCGATACTGCACCCGGTCGGCCGCGACGGCGGGCGCGACGTCTACGAGATCACCCAGCAGCAGGTGAAGCGGGAGATCCTGCCAGGGGTCAAGACGACGGTGTTCACCTACAACGGCACGGTTCCCGGGCCGACCATCCGGGTGCAGCGCAACCGGCCGATCGTCGTCCGCCAGATCAACAAGCTGCCGAACAAGCACCCGACCCTGGGCTACGTGCCGTGGACCTCCACCCACCTGCACGGTGCGCCGTCCCTGCCCCAGTACGACGGCTACGCGAGCGACATCAGCCTGCCCGGCTACTACAAGGACTACGTCTACGACAACCTCGAGCCGGCCCGGACGCTCTGGTACCACGACCACGGGGTGCACCACACCGCCGAGAACGTCTACATGGGGCTCGCCGGGCAGTACCACGTGCTCGACGGCCGGGAGAACGTCCTCGGACTGCCCCGGGGCATCTACGACGTGCCGGTGATGATCAGCGACGCGGCGTTCACCGCCTCCGGTGAGCTGCTGTTCGACAGCAACGGCGACAGCGGCCACATGGGCGACGTCATCCTCGTCAACGGCCGCCCATGGCCGCTGATGGAGGTGGAGCCCCGCAAGTACCGGCTGCGGCTGCACGCGGCCACGGTCGGCCGCGGTCTCACCCTCCGGCTGACCCGCGGGGCCTTCATGACGGTGGTGGCGACCGAGGGCGGGCTCGTCCCGCTGGCCCAGCCGGTCGACCGCATCAAGCTCGGCATGGCGGAGCGCTACGACGTCGTCGTCGACTTCGCCCCGTTCGCAGGGCAGCGGGTCGAGATGCGCAACGAGGGCGTGGACAACTCCATCGACTACGACCACACCGACAAGGTCATGGCCTTCCAGGTCGGCACCGTGGTCACCGACCCGGCCAACAACGCGCTGCCGCAGGTCCTCAACCCGAACTCGCCGGTGATGGTGCTGCGCGAGGACCAGGCCGTCCGCACCCGGAACCTGGAGTTCCACCGGCAGAACGGCATGTGGGTGATCAACGACCACATCTGGGACGACGTCGTCCGGTCCGGCTTCCGCAAGGCCATCGCCGCGCCCGCCCCCGGCGACATCGAGATCTGGAAGCTGTCGACCTCCGGGGGATGGTTCCACCCCGTGCACGTGCACCTGACCGACTTCAGGATCCTGGACCGGGACGGGCGGTCCCCGCAGCCCTACGAGCTCGGCCCCAAGGACACCGTCTACCTCGGCGAGGGCGAGGACGTGCGGATCATCGCCGAGTTCGGGGCGGTCGTCACGCCCCCGGGCCAGCCCGAGATCCGCCGCACCGGCCGGTACATGATCCACTGCCACAACGTGTCGCACGAGGACCACGACATGATGACGCAGTTCTGGGTGGGCGGCGAGGGTGCCGGACCCGACCCGATGACCGCGGCCCCGCCGCAGCCGCTGCCCGCACCTCCCATCCCGCCGATCGTCTGAGCCGTGTCTCAGGCGGGTCGGGTGCCCGCCAGCGTCGCGAAGACGATGACGTTGTCCTCGTAGCTGCGGACGGCGGAGTCGAAGTCGCCGCCGCAGGTGATGAGGCGCAGCTGTGCGTCGTCGGTGTTCCCGTACACGTCGATCGTCGGGAACTCGGCCTTCGGGTGGACCTCCACCCGGTCGACGACGAACTCGGCGACCGAGCCGTCGGCGCGGGACACCTCGATCGTGTCACCGGCCTGCACGGCACCGAGGTCGAAGAAGATCCCGGGGCCGTACGCGGCGGAGTCGACGTGGCCGAGGAGGATCGCGGGGCCGACCGCGCCCGGGGCCGGGCCGCGCTCGTACCAGCCGGCGCGGTCGCGCTCCTCCAGCGGCGGCACCTGCACGGTGCCGTCGTCGTTCAGGCCGAGTCGCATGAGGTCGCTCGTGACCCCGATCGAGGGAAGGGTCACCGACACCGGCTCGGCGACGTCCGCAGCGGGGGCGTCGGGCGCCTCGACGCCGCTGTTCGGGATGCTGTCGGTCGGAGCGGCCGGGCGGGAGGGCACGGCGGTCGCCGACCGGGTGCCAGCGGTCGGCTGCGGGGCGCTCTGCTGCCCGGTGACCCCGATGACGATCGCGGTGGCGCCGACGACGAGGAGCGCGAGCGCGAGGACGATCCACGTGCGGAGGCTCGGTCGGCGGGACGGTTCGGTCACGGGCGTCCTTTCCGGGGAGGTCGGTCGACGGACGGGGACCGCGCCGCGCGGGGAGACCCCCGCGCGGCGCGGTCGTCCGGTCAGGCCTGGTCGGCCGAGCGACGGCGGTACGCGACGGCACCGGCGGCGGCGGCACCGACCAGCGCGACCGCACCGGCACCGAAGGCGGTCGACTGCTCGACGCCGGCGGTGCTACCGGCACCGGTCTCGGCGCCACCGCTGGGAGCGGTGCCCATCTGCGCGGCGGCGAGGGTGCCGCACGCGGCCGGGGCCGTGGCCTCCATCGGGAGGCTCGGGTCGAGGTCGCTCATGACGGTGCCGTCGTAGGCCCCGCTGCCGTCCTTGTCGACACCGTGCAGGACGAGCACCGCGGTGCCGGCCTCGAAGGATGCGTGGACGTCGTCGGTGACCTCGAAGGTGCGCTCGTAGGAGATCGTCCCGGTGGTCGGGAACCGGTCGATCGCCAGACCGCTGTCCGGGCTGGTGTCACCCGAGGTGGTCAGCGAGGATCCGATGGCGCCGTAGAAGGGGGCGCCCTCGGTGACGCTGACGAAGCCGTCGGCGTTGGTGTCGTCGGCGTCCGTCGGGCAGGTGCCCTGGGCACCGATGTGGAAGTGCTGGGCGTGCGGCGAACCCTCGAGCAGGCCCGACGCCTCGATCATCACCGTGACCTGGTTGCCGTCCATCGTCACCATCCCGGTTCCCGTGACGCCCGACTGGTTCAGAGCGCCGAGGTCGGCCTGGTAGCTGCTCGCGCCCTCGTGGGCGGAGGCGGACGACATGGCCAGCAGCGGGAATGCAGCAGCGGCGAGAGCGACGGTCGGGAGTGCGAATGCCTTGCGCAAGGTGTGCTCCTCTGGTTGGAGTTCTGCCAGCGCCCGCAGGGCGACGACACCGGAAGCGGTTGGGAACCACCCCGGCTGTGCAGGTGGACGCGCCGATGCGCCCGCCTTCGTCCGGGTCGGGAAAGGACCCGTGGAGCGAGCGGGTCCCCCGGCCGTCGTCGTGACTGCCAGCCCCGCGTCTTCCGCTGGGCGTTCGGCTGCCGTGCCCCGAACGGTTCATCTCCGACGCGCACGACGGTCGACGCCGGGGCGCAGCCATCCGGAAGAGGGCCGCCGTCCGAACGCTTCCCATGCCCACGTCCTCGTCCACCGCCCGCGGAACGGCTCCCTGGCGCACCGGGGCGCTGCTGGCCGCCGTCGCCGCCGTCGTGGTGCTCGGTCCCGGAGCCGGCTCGGCGCAGGCGCACGACGTGCTGGTCGGCTCCGTCCCGGCTGCCGATGCGGCGGTGGACACCGCGCCGTCGAGCGTGAGCATCGAGTTCAGCAACGTCCCCCAGGCCCTGGGCACCCAGGTCGTGGTCGTCGGCCCGGACGACGCACCGGTCTCCGCCGGGGACGCCGAGCAGGACGGCACCACCATCCGCCAGCCGCTCGCCGAGGAACTGGCGGCGGGCGCCTACACCGTCCGGTGGCGGGCGACCTCCGCGGACGGGCATCCGCTCTCGGGGACGTTCGGATTCACCGTGGCCCAGGGCTCGGGGGCGGTCGCCGCCGCGGGCGGTGCGGTGAGCGGACCGGTGGACACCGCCGGCACGCCCACCGATCCGGGCGGCTCGTCGTTCCCGGTGCTCTGGGTCGCCGTGGGCGCGATCCTGGCCGTCGGCGCCGGCGTGGTCGGCCGGCAGCTGCGGCGACCGGCGTGACGATCGTCTACCGGCCTCCCGTCGTCGCCCAGGAGGCGGCACACGAGCGGCGGTTCTCCGCGCCGGGTGTCGTCACGGCCGGCTCGGTCGGGCTGGTCGCGGTCTTGGTGCTGGCGCTGGCCGTGGGTGGGTCGGGTCCTTCCGACGTCGGCGCCGGTCTGGACCAGGCCGGCCCGCTGGTGGACCGGGGGCTGCCGGTCGCGCGGCTGGCGACGCGGATCGCGGCCCTCGGCACGGTCGGCGCGCTGCTGTTCGAGGCCGTGCTGCGCCCGGCACGCACCGGCCTGCCGGATGCGCCCCGGCCCGCGCTGCGGGCGGCGTCGGTCTGGGCGACCGCGTGGGCGGCCACGACGGCCGTCCACGCCCTTCTCACGCTGGCCCAGCTGGTCGGCGCCACGATCACGCTCGAGGCCGTCCGGATCTTCGTGGCCGACACGGCCGCCGGCCGGGCGGCGCTGGTCGTCCTCGCGGCCTCGGTGCTCGTGGCCCTGTTCACCCGGCGGACCTCCGGCAGGGCCGGCACGGGACTGCTCCTGGTGGTCGCCCTCGCCGGCCTCGTCGTCCCGGTGGTGCTGACCGGGCACTCGGCCGCGGCGGACGACCACGTGCTGGCGGTGACCAACCTGAGCGTGCACGTCGTCGCCGCCTCGGTCTGGGTCGGAGGTCTCCTGGCGCTGCTCGTGCACGGCCGCGACCGCGCCGTCCTGGCCCCGGCCGCGGCCCGCTTCAGCGCCGTCGCCCTGGTGTGCTTCCTGGCGACCGGCTGCTCGGGTCTGCTCGCGGCCTGGCTCGCCCTCCGCAGCGGCCCCGACGGGCTGTCGGCCGCGCTGGGCACCGGGTACGGAACGCTGCTCGTCGCCAAGACGGTCGCGCTGACGGCCCTCGGGGTGTTCGGCCGGCACCACCGCCGGCGCACCCTGCCCCTGCTCCGGGCCGGCGCGCGGCGGGGCTTCCGCCGGTTCGCAGCCGTCGAGGCGGCCGTGATGCTGGCGACCGTCGCGCTGGCCGTGGCGCTCTCCTCGTCCCCGCCCCCGGCAGCAGCGGGCACCACGGCCCCGGCGGTGGGAGCGGCTCCGACCGCGCCGGAGGCCGGTGCGGCGGAGCAGCCCGCCGCCGATCCGATGGCGGGCCACGACCACGGCGAGCTGTCGGTGGCGGTGCTGATCGACGAGACCCGGTTCCACGTCGCCGGCCCGGTGGACGCCGGGTCGCGGGTCACCGTGCACAACGCGACCGGGACCGAGGTGACCATCACCGCGACCGACGGTTCGTTCGACGTCGTCGTGCCCGGGCACGCCCTGATGACCTTCGAGGCACCGGACGAGCCGGCGTCGTACCCGTTCGCCAGCCGCCACTCGCCGTCCTTCGCGGACGTCCTCGTGGTGCGCTGACGGCACCGGCGGCCCCGGCGGCGCCGCGCTCATCCCCCTCCGGTCGAACGCCGGCCGTCCGCGCGCCGTATGTCTCCTCACCGGTGCTCGTGCGCCGGCCACCGCGATCCACGAGGGAGACGACAGATGCGCACCAGAGCACTGGCCGGCGCTGCGGCGTCGGCGTTCGCGCTGAGCCTGCTGGCCACCACCCCGGCCATGGCCCACGATTCCCGGCACGCCGGCGACGGCAAGCGGAGCCTGTCGGTCACCACCACCAAGGACAGCACCGACGCCCGGCCCGGTGACGGGACGTGCGCCGACGCGTGGGGACGCTGCTCGCTGCGGGCCGCCGTGCAGGAGGCCGATGCGTCCGGCGGCGGATCCGTCGTCCTCGGGCGGGACGCCTACCGGCTCACGCTGCCGGGCATCGACGAGGACGCCGGCGCGACCGGTGACCTCGACGTCACGACCCGGATCGTCCTGGACGGCCGCGGGGCGCGCGTCGACGCCCAGCGCCTCGACCGCGTCCTCGACGTGCTGCCCGGCGCCTCCCTGACGCTGCGGGACGTCACCGTGTCCGGCGGGGCGGCGCAGGGCACCGGCCTGCCGGCGTCCGGTGGCGGGGTGCGCAACGCCGGAACCCTCGACGTCGACCGGAGCACGATCACCGCCAACACCGCGGTGCGGGCCGGCGGCGGGATCGAGGCGACGCCCGGCTCCACCACGACGGTCTCCCGCTCGACGCTGTCGAAGAACAGCACCGGTGCCGGGCCGGGCAACGGCGGCGGCCTGCACCTGACCGGGGCCGGGACCGTGCACGTCGAGCGCAGCACCGTCTCGGGCAACACCGCGGCCTCCGAGGGCGGCGGGCTCTGGAACTCCGGAGCCGGCACCATGACCGTGGACCGGACCACCGTCGCCGGTAACACCGCCAGCGGCGCCGAGGCCACCATGGGCGGCGGCGGCCTGTTCCAGGAGGCCGGCCCGACGGGCACGCTGACCGTCACGCGCTCCGAGGTCACGCACAACGTCGCCAACGGAGCGGCCGGTTCCGGCGGCGGGATCTTCAACGACCAGGCGACCCTGGTCGTCGAGAGATCGCGGATCGAGGGCAACTCGGCGCCCCGCGCAGGCGGCGGTATCGAGGCCAACCTGGGCCGCACGACCCTGGACCGCACCGATCTCATCGGGAACGTGACCGGGGCCAACCCCGGCAACGGCGGCGGCCTGCACCTGACCGGCGCCGGGACGGTGCGCATCGACCGCGGCTCGGTGACCGGCAACACGGCGGCGAACGACGGCGGCGGGCTCTGGAACTCCCCGACCGGGACGATGACGGTCGACCGCACGAGCATCCGCAACAACGCGGCCGGCGGCGAGGGCGACGACGTCTACCAGGAGGTCGGGCCCGACGGGACGGCCACCGGCAGCCTCACCGTCGACGGTCGGCGCGTACCGGCCGGCGGCTGACCCGGCGGGCGCACCGCGCATCGGCCGCGCCGGCCGGCACCTGCCGACCGGCGCGGCCATCGTGCGTGGTGCTCAGAACGCCGAGCTGAGCACCACCGTGCCATCGGCGTCGACGACCTCGAACCCCACGGCGTCCTCCCGCAGCACGGAGGAGTTCAGGTTGCAGTCCAGCCGGGCCGGCCCCACCCCGAGGAACTCGCCGGCCGGGACGGCTGCGCCGTCCTCCTCTGCCACCACCACCCGGTAGACCACACCGGCCGCGAAGCCCGTGCCCGAGAGCTTCACCTCCACTCCCCACGTGTGCGGGACGAGATCGGCGGCAGCGGAGATCCCCTCCTCGGCGACCTCGACGGTGACCGCCTCCAGCGGCAGCGGGTCGGGAACCGGCCGGACCAGCCAGCCCACCCCGAACCCCGCCGCCGCGACACCGCCTGCGGTCGCCACCGACAGGAGTCGGGTGCGCCGGCGGCGACGCGCGGCAAGGTCCACCGGATGGTGGGCCTCCTCGGCGGCGATCCGGGCCAGCACGGCGTCACCGAGCCCGGGCGGGGGTGCCGGCGTCTCGTCGAGCCGGTCGGCGTCCACGTGCTCGAGTCGGGCGGCGAGCGGTGCCAGCCCGGCCAGCTCGGCCCGGCAGGCCGCGCACCCGTCGAGGTGCGCCCGCACCGCGGCGCGCTCGTCGGAGCTGCCGTGCCCGAGTGCGTAGACCCCCAACTGCTCGCGCACCGATCGATGAGCGGCGTCCGGCTGTCCGTTCACGGCTCCACTCCCATCTCCTCCATCGCCAGGCGCAACGCCTTGAGGCCGTAGAACACCCGGCTGCGCAGTGTGCCCACCGGGATGCCGAGCTCCGCCGCCACCTCGTCGTGGGGCCGACCCCGCAGATGCGTCTGGACGATGGCCGTCCGGTGGTCGGCGCCGATGCGGCGCAGCGCCTCCTCGACGACCCATGCGTCGACCAGCCGTTCGTCATCTGCCGCCACGCCCCTGGCTTCGAGACCGCTGCCATCGGTGAGGTTGCGCTGCCACGGCCGGACGGCGAATCGGCGCGCCTCGTCCACGACGACGTTGCGGGCGATCGCGAAGAGCCACGTCCGCAGGCTGGCCAGCTGCGGATCGAAGGAGTCCGTCGCCCGCCAGGCGCGCAGGAACACCTCCTGCACGACGTCCTGCGCCGCACCGCCGTCGCCGAGCTGGCGGAGCGCGAAGCGGTAGAGCTCGGGCCCGTGCGCCGTGTACGCCGCCCGGACGTCGAGCCGCTCGGCTGCTCCGGGCTCGCGTCGAGGCGCCATGCCAGCTCCGATCGACCGCCAGGCCGCCGGGTCGGCCTGTCCTCGGGGTGCGTACGGCTGTCGAGGCCGATCGGTTCACGCCGGCCGAGAGCTCGCCGCGGCTCCTGCCTCACCTTCCGCCGGCGCAGCCGCTGCTGAAGACTCGGCCCAGCATTCCCCCAGGTGCACACCCGGAGCCTGCAGAGAGGCCAGTGACCGATGGACCCGATGTTCAATCCGTCCACCACCGCCGACATCG
>Ga0190265_10000542_pt1 | contig 26720 bp, 31 predicted proteins | sample Popmic124T_FD_133135 | JGI IMG/M metagenome (GOLD analysis project Ga0190265, IMG submission 133135) | Populus adjacent soil microbial communities from riparian zone of Indian Creek, Utah, USA - 124 T | ecosystem: Environmental > Terrestrial > Soil > Riparian zone | place: USA: Utah | collected...
ATGGTCATCCAGATCGAGGTCGAGACTCCGACCAGGCTCAGCGCCAAACAGCGCGAGATTCTCCAACAGTTTCGCGATACCGAGACGGGCGACGAATGCCCGGCCTCGAAGGGCTTCTTCCAGAAGCTCAAGGCGGCCTGGGGCGGCTCGGCCGATTAAGGCCGAGCCGGGCCGGGGCGTTTTTGGCCAAGCCCCGGCACTTGACCGCAAATTCTATTCGACGACCTCGATCAGCGGCGCCTTGTCGCGATTGGCCCAGAGCCGGTCGCGCACCGGGCGGCCGAGGATGATGCAGCCCTCGCTGGCGGTGCCGGTCTTGTTGTCGCCATGGACTCGGAATTCGGAGCGGCCGCGCGCGTCGGTGCCCTTTTCGGGCACCAGCACGATCGTGAACGGGCCGGTGTTCGGGCTGTTCTTGACGTCGGTCATCCGCCACAGGCCGCGCGGGATCGGCCCGGTCTTCCTGACGTCCTGCATGTCCGGATTGTTCTTGCCCTTGCCCTTGCCGGCATAGCCGAAGGCGATCACCTTGCCTTCCCAGGCGAGCGAGCCGGCCGATTGGTCCCAGGTCCATTTGGCGGCGGTCTTGGTTGGCTTCGCCGCTGCCGCCGGCGCCTGCTGTTTCTCAGGAGGGTCGCCCGCGGCGGCGTCGAGCGCGCGCCAGGTGCGGCCGCCGGCATCGACCCGCCCGTCCGGCGTCTTCATGCCGAGCCGGTCGGCCTGAAACTTGCGGATGGCGCCGACCGTCTCGACGCCGTTCTTGCCGTCTTCCTTGACGCGCGCCAGGCCGAGCGCCTCGATGTGGCGGTTGAGCCGCTGCTGCACCAGCAGCACGTCCGCTTCCGCATTGACCCCGTTCTGGCCCACCGAGCCGCCGATCTCCGCCATGCCCCGTCCTCCCTCTTGCCGCCGGACTAGCGCAGGCCGGGAGGAACGGATGTGGGGAAACTCACACTGACCGCACGGGACTCTCCAGGCCGCGCCGCACGGCCGGCCGCGCCAGGCCGCGCTCGAGCCAGGCCGGAACGTTGTGGAGCCTGCCATAGTCGACGAGCTCGCTGGCCCCGTAGAAGGTGATCAGATTGCGCACCCAGCCCAGGGTCGCGACGTCGGCGATCGAATAATCGTCGACGATCCACTCGCGCCCGTCGAGCCTCTTCTCGAGCACGCCGAGCAGCCGCTTCGATTCGGCGACATAGCGCTGGAGCGGACGCTTGTCCTCCCAATCGCGTCCGGCGAATTTGTGGAAGAAGCCGACCTGGCCGAACATCGGCCCGACCGCGCCCATCTGGAACATCACCCACTGGATCGTCCGGTAGCGGTCCGCCGGGTCTGCCGGCAGCAGCATGCCCGTCTTCTCGGCGAGGTAGATCAGGATCGCGCCCGATTCGAACAGGCCGAGCGGCGCGCCGCCGGGCCCGTCGGGATCGATGATGGCCGGAATCTTGCCGTTCGGATTGAGCGAGAGAAATTCCGGCGTCCACGTCTCGTTCGCGCCGATGTCGATGAAGTGCGGCTCGTAAGCGAGGCCGGTTTCCTCCAGCATGATCGAGACTTTCACCCCGTTTGGCGTCGGCGCCGAATAGAGCTGCAGGCGATCGGGATGAGCCGCGGGCCAGCGGCCGGTGATCGGGAATTGCGACGGATCGGCCATGAGAGTCTCCTCGACAGAAGCTCAAGATAGGCCATTATCGGGGCTGCAAAAGGGGGACGCCATGAACCGCATTCTCGCCGCCTCGCTCCTGCTCGCCGCCGCGCCGGCGCTCGCCCAGCCGCCCGCGCCCCCACGACCGGCGTCGCCGATGCAGCCGGAGATCCGCATCGAGCGGCTCGCGCCCGGAGTCGCGGTCCTGTTCGGGCGGGGCGGCAATATCGGCCTGTCCTACGGAGACGACGGCAATATCCTGATCGACGATCAATACGCGCCGGCGACCGAGCGGGTCGTCGCGGCGGTCCGAACGCTCGATCCCGATCCGATCCGCTTCGTCATCAACACCCACTGGCATGGCGACCACACCGGCGGGAACGAGAATCTGGGCCGCGCCGGCACCGTCGTCGTCGCCCATGACAATGTCCGCACCCGCATGTCGATGGAGCAAGTGGTGCGCGGCGAGCGTGTGCCGCCCTCGCCCTCGGGAGCGCTGCCGGTGATTACCTTCCACTCGGGCATGAGCTTCCACCTCAACGGCGACCAGATCCGAATCTTCCATGTCGAAAATGCGCATACCGACGGAGACGCCCTGGTCTACTGGCACGGCGCCGACGTCCTCCACATGGGCGACACCTATTTCAACGGCATGCTGCCCTTCATCGATCTCGATTCGGGCGGGTCGATCGACGGGCTGCTCAACGCCCTGCTGATCGCCATCCACAGGACCACTCCGGACACGAAGATCATCCCCGGCCACGGGCCGATGGCGCGGCAGTCGGATCTCATCGCCTATCGCGCGCGGCTGCAGGGGCTTCGCGACCGGATCGCCGTCGAACGGGAGTCCGGCCGGACGCTGGCGCAGATCCAGGCGCTGCGCCTCGCCGACGCTTACGGCCGCGACACCGATTTCATCACTCCGGACGCCTTCGTCGAAACGGTGTTCCGGAGCCTCAACGGCGAGCCCGAACGGCCTCACGCCGACGGGGAGGATTGACCGAATACCCGCGCGAAGATCGTGTCGACATGCTTCAGATGGTAAGCGAGATCGAAATTCGCCTCTATCTGGGCCGGTGACAGCAAGGCGGTCACCTCGGCGTCGGACTTGAGCAGGTCGAGCAGGCTGAGGGCCCCGTCTGACTCCCACACCTTCATCGCGTTGCGCTGCACGAGGCGATAGGACTCCTCGCGGCTGGCGCCGGCCTGGGTGAGCGCCAGCAGGACTCGCTGCGAGTGGACGAGTCCGCCCATGCGGTCGAGATTCTTTCGCATCCGTTCGGGATAGACGAGCAATTTGTCGACCAATCCGGTCAGCCGGGCGAGCGCGAAATCGAGGGTGATGGTCGCGTCCGGGCCGATATAGCGCTCGACCGAGGAGTGGGAGATGTCGCGCTCGTGCCACAAAGCGACATTTTCGAGCGCCGGGATCACGGCGGCGCGGACGATCCGGGCGAGGCCGGTCAGATTCTCGCTCAGCACCGGATTGCGCTTGTGCGGCATCGCCGAGCTGCCTTTCTGGCCGGGCGCGAAATATTCCTCGGCCTCGAGCACCTCGGTGCGCTGGAGATGACGGATTTCGGTGGCCAGCCGCTCGACCGACGAAGCGATCACGCCGAGCGTGGCGAAGAACAGCGCGTGACGATCGCGCGGGATCACCTGGGTGGACACCGGCTCGATGGAAAGGCCCATCTTCCGCGCGACATGCGCCTCGACGCGCGGGTCGACATTGGCGAAGGTGCCGACCGCCCCCGAAATGGCGCAGGTAGCGATGTCGTCGCGCGCCGCCACGAGGCGGGCGCGGTCCCGGGCGAATTCGGCATAAGCGCCAGCCAGCTTCAGCCCGAAGGTCACCGGCTCGGCGTGGATGCCGTGGCTGCGGCCGATCGTCGGCGTCGACTTATGTTCGAAGGCGCGGCGCTTCAGCACCGCCAGCAAGTCGTCGAGATCGGCGATGAGCAAGTCCGCGGCCTGCTTCAGCTGCACCGCGAGGCAGGTGTCGAGAACGTCGGAGCTGGTCATTCCCTGGTGCAGGAAGCGCGCCTCCGGTCCGACCCGTTCCGATACCCAGGTCAGGAAGGCGATCACGTCGTGCCTGGTGACCGCTTCGATCGCGTCGATCGCGGCGACGTCGATTTCGGGATCGGTCGCCCACCAGTCCCACAGCGCTTCGGCGGCGGCCTTGGGCACGATTCCGAGCTCGGCGAGCGCATCGGTCGCATGCGCCTCGATCTCGAACCAGATTCGGAATCGCGTCTCGGGCGACCAGATCGCGGTCATCTCCGGGCGGGCATAGCGAGCGATCATAAGGCCGCCTAGCAAGGGGCAAAGCGGGGCGCAACGACGCCAATCGCTTGACAACCACTTGATTGATCGTTCAACTCCCGACCCTGGGCGAGGGAGATGCCGATGCCGGCTGGTTCGATGCTGATTGCCATGGCTCTTCAGGGGACGGCCCTTTCGCCCGACTTGCAGCCGCTCGCTTTCCTGGTCGGCTCGTGCTGGCGCGCCACCTTCCCCGGCACCACCCACACCGATACCCACTGCTACACGGCCATGGCCGGCGGCCATCAGGTGCGCGACGTCCATGTCGTCGAAGGCGCCCCTGCGCATTATTCGGGGGTGACGATCTACCGCTGGGACCCCGAGGCGCGGCGGATCCGCTACGAATATTATGCCTCGGACGGTGGCTACAGCACGGGCACGGCGGAGCCGAACGCGACCGGGATCGCCTTTCCCGAAGAAGCCTATCTGGGCGGCGACGGCCGGCGCCTCACCCTGCGCAACATGCTGACTCGCGAGGAAGGCGCCTATAGCGGCCGCAGTGAGCTGCTTAGGGACGGGGATTGGCGCGAAATGTGGACAATGCGCTTCACGCGAATCGGGGCGGCGCCGGCGCCGCGCTAGAGGCAAGGCGATCACTGAAAGGCCATTTGTCTCAGCTCCGCGAAAGGAGAATCCAATTTTCCTTCTTCGCGCTCTTCGCGCCTTCGTGTGAACCAACTCTCTTTTTTCACGCGAAGGCGCGAAGGACTCAAAAGGAAAAAGTGAGTCGGATTCGGAGCGCGGACGGCTCGTTGGAGCTCAGCAGGCTGTCGCCCATTCCCTCGCAAATGCGTCGGGTGACGGGCTCGTTTCCTCCAGCAGGGGCCGCATTAGATCTCCGTCTGGACCGTTCACCTTCGGCATCGCGATAAAACGCTTGAAGCCCGCTCGGCCTCCAAAGGCGTTTATGCCATTCACCTCTCCGCATACGAATGCCATGTCTGGATCGGCACTCGGCGTGGTTCTTTTTATTCGAACATTGCGAAACTGTGCGGTGGCGGGATCGCGCAGCAGAGCCGCCACCTCCTGTTGCGCGGCGTCGATGCGCCTCTGATCGGCGGACACGAGCAGGTTGCAACCCGTGAGCAGCAACATGGCGGCGGCTAGACGACGCATACGCGCCATCCGTGTGACCTCGAAGCGCGTTCGTACGGAGAGATCATTGTGTGCGGATTCCTCCCACCATGGTTACGACCGAAATCCTAGATAAGCCCCTCGCCGCGCAGGCTCTTATGACCTTGCGCGCCGATGACGATATGGTCGTGGAGAATGACCTTTAAATGCCGCCCGGCCTCGGCGAGGTCGCGGGTCAGGCGGATGTCCTGTTGGCTGGGCGAGGGATCGCCCGACGGGTGGTTGTGGACGACGATGATCGCGGTGGCGTGGAGATCGAGCGCGCGGCGCATGATGTCGCGGATATAGACCGCCGCTTCGTCGACCGAGCCCTCCCACATCAGTTCGTCGGCGATCAGCAGATTCTTCGAATTGAGGAAGAGCACGCGGACGCGCTCGATCGGCTCGAAGGCCATGTCGGCGCGCAGATAATCGAGCAATGCCTGCCAGGCGCCGAGCATCGGCCGGCCTTCGATCTGCGATTTGAGGATTCGCAGCGCCGAGGCCTGGGCGATCTTGAGCGCGGCGACGGCGCCCTCGCTCATGTCGCCGGCGCGCCCGATCGCCGCCGGATCGGCCGCCATCAGGCCGCCATAGCTGCCGAACTCGCGGAGCAGCTTCTTGGCCAGCGGCTTGGTGTCGCGGCGCGGGATCGCCAGCGCCAGCAGATATTCGACCAGCTCGTGATCGAGCAATGCGTCCGGCCCGCCCTCGAACAGGCGCCGGCGCAGGCGGGCGCGATGGCCGCTGCCGTCCGATGCGGCGCCAAGCGAGTCCGGAGCCATCGCCATGGATTAAGCCCGGTCATGACGTTACGCAAACCAGGACAGGGAACGGCGGCGCAGGCAGGGTGGTTGGTCAGGCGTGGATGAGCTCGAAGGAAGGGTGAGGCGCCGTTGGCTGCCGCGACGGCTGCGGATCGCGCTCGCCGTCCTCGGCGCGCTGCTGCTTGTCCTGATCGCGGTGGTCTGGACGATGCGCGTCAATATCGCGACCGACTTCATCGACTCCGAATTGGCCCGGCGCGGCGTCGAGGCCCGCTACGACGTGAAGAGGATCGGTTTCGGGACCCAGATTTTCGAAAATCTGCGCATCGGCGACCCGCGCGATCCCGATCTCGTCGCGCGCGAGGTCCGGGTCCAGGTCCTGATCGGCTTTTCCGGCCCCTATGTCGGGCTGATCACCGCGCGCGGCGTGCGCATGAAGGGGCGGCTGGTCGGCGGCAAGTTGCGGCTCGGCCAGGTGGATCGGCTGCTGCCCCCGCCTTCGGGCGAGCCGTTCCGCCTGCCCGATCAGCGCGTCGACCTCGAAGACGTGGCGATGGCGCTGGCGACTCCGGCGGGGCCGGTGGCGCTCACTCTGGCCGGGCGCGGCAATCTGGCCGACGGGTTCGAGGGGCAGCTCGCAGTTCGCTCGCCAGGCCTCAGGCTCGGCGACTGCGCCCTTGCGGGGCCGGCGGCGCGGCTGGCGATCCGGGTCGCCGACCGCAGCCCGACTGTCGGCGGCCCGGCGGGGGTCCGACGGATCGACTGCGGCCGCGCTCTGGCCGCCGATCGGGCTTTGTTCGTCGTCCGCGCGTCGCTGGCCGAAGGGCTCGACGGCTGGAGCGGCGCCTCCGCGGTCCGGATCGCCCGCTTCGCCTCGGGCGATAATCGGCTCGATCGGATCCAGGGTCGGCTCGGCTTCGACGGCGATGCCGATGCGACTCGGGGCGACGTCCGGATCGAGGCCGCCGGCGCCGCGAATCCCGACGTCCGCGCCGGACGGACCCAATTTACCGGCCGCTATTCGGTGTCGCCGAGCCGCGGCGATCTGGCCCTTCAGGGCGCGCTCGCCGCCGACGGCGTGACGGCGGGCCAAAGCGCGCTCGCGTCCCTCGCGGCGTCGCTTCGCTCCATGGGCGGAACGCCGCTCGGCCCGCTCGGCGAGGCGCTCGCGGACGCGCTGCTCCGGGCCGGCCACGGCGGGGCGCGCGCTCATGCCGATGCGCGATTGCTGGTCCGCGGCGGCCGCGGCGCGCTCCGGCTCGGACCGATGCGGCTCGATTCCGCCAGCGGCGCCCGGCTCGCTTTTTCGGGCGGCGACGGTTTGACCTATGGCTGGCCGAACGGCGCGCTCGGCCTCGACGGAGGCTTCGCGCTTTCGGGCGGCGGCTTTCCCGAAGCGCGCTTCACCCTGCGCCGGGACGGCGACGCCATCCGCGGCAGCGGCCGGATCGCGCCGATCGAGGCGAAGGGCGCGCGGCTCGCCTTCGGCGACATCGCCTTCGCCGCCGGCGCGGACGGGCGAACGAGCTTCCGGACCACGATCCTGCTCGACGGCCCGTTCAGCGGCGGCCGGGTCACCGGCCTGACGATGCCGCTGAACGGGCGCTTCGGCGCGGGCGGCTTCGCGCTCGGAGAGGGCTGCGTAACCGCCGCATTCCGGGCTTTGCAGTTCCAGACTCTGCGGCTCGGACCCTCGCGTGTGCCGCTTTGCCCGACCGGGCGGGCCTTGATCGCAAACGGACGGATCGGCGCCGAGCTGCGCGCGCCGCGCTTCGCCGGGCAGCTCGGCTCGACGCCGATCACGCTCGCCTCCGCGCGGGTGCGGGTCGATTCGGCAGGGTTCGCCGCCTCCGGCCTCGCGGTCCGCCTCGGCGACGCTTCCGGGGCGAACCGGCTCGACGTCGCCGGCCTCGACGGCCACTTCGGGCCGGGCGGCGCGGCCGGCGGCTATCGCGGCCTGTCGGGCGATCTCGCCAACGTGCCCCTGCTGGTCAGCGAGGGCGGCGGGCGCTGGGGGCTGCGCGGCGGCGATCTCGCGCTCGAGGGCCGGGTCACGATCTCCGACAAGGCCGCGCCGGTCCGCTTTCATCCGCTCGCCAGCGAGGATTTCCGGCTGACCCTGACCGACAACCGAATCCGCGCCGGCGGCACCTTGACCCACCCGGCCACGGGCGTCCGGGTGGCGCTGGCGACGATCGACCACCATCTTGGCACCGGCGCCGGCCACGCCCTGCTCGATCTGACGGAGCTGCGCTTCGCCGGTCCCTTCCAGCCCGACAGCCTGACTCCGCTCACCGTCGGCGTCGTCGCCCTGGTCGACGGCGCCGTCACCGGCCAGGGCCGGATCGAATGGAGCGCCGCGGGTGTGCGCAGCAGCGGCGTCTTCGCGACCGAGACTATGAACCTCGCGGCGCCGTTCGGCCCGGTCGAGGGCCTCGCCACCCGGATCGAGTTCACCGATCTGCTCGGCCTGACCAGCGCGCCGTCGCAGGAGGCGCGAATCCGCCTGGTCCGCACCGGCATCGACGTCTTCGATGGCGTGGTTCGCTACCAGCTGCAGCCCGATTACCGGGTCGCGGTCGAAACCGCGCGCTGGCCGCTCGCCGGCGGAACCCTGACGCTCGAGCCGACGATTCTCGATTTCTCACAGGAATCGACCAAATACCTCACCTTCAGAATCGACGGCCTCGATGCCGCGCGTTTCATCCAGCAGCTCGAATTCTCCAACATCGCCGCCACCGGCACCTTCGACGGCACCATCCCGATGCAGTTCACGGAGCGCGGCGGCCGGGTCGTCGCCGGCCGGCTGACCGCGCGCGCCGAAGGCGGCACTTTGTCCTATGTCGGCGAGCTTACCGACCGCGATCTCGGCGCGTACGGCATCCTCGCCTTCGATGCGCTCAAGTCGCTTCGCTACAGCCGCATGCAGATCACCCTCGACGGCGCGCTCGACGGCGAGTTCCTGACCCGGATCCAGATGGACGGCCTGGCCCGCAACCCGGCCGGCACGCGCGAGCCGACGGGCGGGATCAGCGGGATGGTGGTCGGCCGGGTGCTTCGCCAGCTCGCCCGGATCCCGTTTCACTTCAACATCCGTATTTCGGGCCCGTTCCGCGGTCTCGTCGCCACTGGCCGCTCGTTCAGCGATCCGAGCGCGCTGATCCAGTCGGCGCTTCCGCAATTGCTTCAGGGCGCCCCCGTCGAGGCGCTCCCGCCCCCTAATGCCCCCGTTCAGGATGAGGAAAGCGAGACCGTGCAATGACGCGCATGAACTTGACGAAAGAGGGCCGCGATGCGAGCCGATTGTGGATGGGACGGATTGGCAGACTTGGCCTCGCCGCCGGCGTTGTCGCCGGGCTTTCCGCCTGCGTCAGCGTCGCCGCCCCCGATCGGCCGATCGAGATCAATTTGAACATCACCATCCGCCAGGAGGTGGTGGTCCGGCTCCAGCGCGACGCGCAGGAGCTGATCCAGAACAACCCGGGAGTATTCTAGAATGACTCGCTTCACGAAAATGCTGATCGCCGCCGGGCTCGGTGCCGCTCTGCTCGCGGGCGGGAGCGCTTATGCCTATGTGATGCAGGACGCCGCGGCGCAGCTGCGCGCCACCGGCCAGGTCGGCGAGCGCTTCGACGGCTATCTCGGCGTCGCCGGCGCGGGCAATGCCGCGTTGCGCGCGCAGGTCGACGCGGTCAACATCCAGCGCCGCGCCGCCTACACCCAATTGGCCTCGCAGCGCGGCGCGACGATCGAGGAGGTCGCCGCCGCCACCGCCTGCCAGTTGCTCGCCACCCGCGTCCTGCCGGGACAGAAATATCTGCTCGCCGACGGCAGCTGGCGCACCCGCAACGGCAACGAGCCGGTGCCGCGCCCCAGCCATTGCGGCTGAAGCTCCTCTGAAACCTACTCTTCCGGCGCCGACGGCAGCGGGATGATCCGTTCGCCCCAGGGGAAGAAGGCGCCGCGCTGCGGCTCGGGAACATGGGCCAGGTCGCCATCGTCGAGCTGGACCGCGACAACATACTCGCCCTCCACATAAGGCCCGGCCGCGTAAGGCGGCAACAGCACCAGCAGGGTGTCGAAATGCGGATTGTTGTCGGTGTCGGCAAAGGCGAGCACCTGCGCCGCGATCGGCGGGCAGGCGCTGAACGGATCGCCGGCATCGCTCTCGATCCTTGCCTCGCGCCGGCGCTCGGCGCGCATCCGGTCGAGCTCGGCGCAATAACGCGGCTCCATCTGCACCAGCCCCGGTCCGAGAAAAGCGACGATGTCGATCGCGCGGCCGGGCAGATCGTCCCAGAGCAGGGAGTCGAACGCCATATTGCCGTGCGCGCCGCCGCCATAGGTCGAAATGGACGCGGTCAGGCTGAGCAGCTGCACCGGCTGTCCCGCCACCGCCCAGCCCTGACCGTAACTGTGCTGCCGGAACTCGTAGCCGCCTTGGCGGGCGAGCCGCCGGCTTTCCCGCGCGTCCGCCGTCGCTCGGGCCCTGGCCGCCTCCATCCGCTCGCGCAGCAGCACGCGCAGCAAGCGGTCGCGCTCGGCCCGCGCCGGCCAGCTGTAGGAGAAGTCGAGGAGATCGGTGTTTTCATCCCGGACGAAGTCGCCGGGAGCCGGCTGCAGCGCGACCGCGAGGAAAGCGGCCAGAAGGCTCAACGGCAGGGCTCGGCCAGCCGCCGGGGCCTGTTTTCCAGCGGGATCGAGAAAGCGGGGCGAAAGCGCCGCCGGATCGCCGCCATCATCAGCGCGTCGACCGGGAAGTCGATCTCATAAGGCCCTTCCGCATAGGGTCCGACGACATAAGGCGCGATCAAGGCGCGCATCGATTCGATCCGGCCGCGGTCGGAGCAGAGCAGGGTGATCGGGACGCTCAGCGCCTCCGGGCAGTCGAGGTCGATCGTGGCGCCGTTCCGCCGCTCGCGCACCGCGTCCCTCAGCGCGCGGCAGAAGGCGCGCTGCACCGCGCCCTCGCCGACCGGCCGCTGCCCGAGCAGATTGTGCTCGAACGCGCCGATGGTGAAGATGTCGCTGACGGCGATCGGCCGGTTTCGGCGGCGGTCGAACAGGATCGTGTGATATTGGATGCTGCCATGGGCGCCGCCGGTATAGGTGCCGCTGGTGCCCGAAAGCGCGAGCAGCTCCGGCAGGTTCGCGTCGACCTGCCAGCCGGCTTCGTAATACATGAGCGGCGGCGGCTCCTCGCCTTGGCTCTGGGCATGGACCTGTTCAACCACGCCCTCGAAGCGGACCTCGGCGCGCAGCGCCTCGTCGCGCAGACGGGCGTCGAGCGCGGGTATCTGCGCGGCCTCGCGCGGATAGACGAAGGAGAAAGCGTAAATCTCGTTCAGCCGTCCGATGCAGACCGAGCCCGGCTTGCGCGGGGTGGCCAGGTCGGCCTGCGGGCAGGCGGGGTCGAGCGCCGGATCGCCGCCGGCCTGCGCGGCGAGCGGGGTGGCGAAAATCAGGGCGGCGAGCGGAATCAAGGCTTTGAACATGCGCCCGTCTATCGCGTGACAGGCGCCAGCGCCAGCACCCGTGCGCGCTTATGCCGCAGTGCAGCAAGGCGGTGTTGACTTGGCCCGTGCCCTTGCTAAAGGAACCGCGCCTTGGCGGGATCGTTCGCCGGCATGTCCCACGCCCTCGTCGCACCGCTTCTTTGAAGGCGCGGCCGCACATGGAAGGACGGCATGGCGGAAAACGAGCCTGATGAGGACCCGAAGTCTCCCCAGGATGCGCGGCTGGCCTCGCTCGACGAGCGACTGGCCAGAGCACAAGCGGACGAGGCGGCGCGGACCGGGCAGAGCAGGCGTGCGCACCCGACGGGTCAGGCCCAGGGCATGCGCATCCTGTCGGTCCTGGTCAGCTATCCGGCCGGGAGCGCGTTGATCGGTTATGCGATCGATCGCTTCGCGGGGACGAACGGGATCTGGGTGGCGATGCTGTTCGTCGGCTTCGGCACCGCGATGTGGGAAGTTTGGAAGATTTCACAGCAAAAGCCCGAATGAGGGCTTGAGGGAAACGAAGCGTGGCGGCCGAAGAAGCAACCATCGATCCGATGCACCAGTTCCAGATCGACACCCTCTGGGGGTCGCTCGACGGGAGCCCGTTCGCCTTCACCAACAGCGCCTTGTGGATGCTGGTCGTGCTCGGCACGATCTACGCGTTCATGATCGGCGGGATGAAGCGCCAGCTCGTGCCGGGCCGCTGGCAGGCCGCGGTCGAGGGGGTGACCGGCTTCATCACCTCGATGCTGTCGACCAATGTCGGCCCCGAGGGCAGGCGATACGTCCCCTGGGTGTTCACCGTCTTCATGTTCATCCTGGTCGCCAATCTGATGGGGATGATGCCGTTCGGAGTGATCCCGGGCGTCCACCCGTTCACCGTCACCAGCCAGTTCACCGTCACCGGGGTGATGGCTCTGATCAGCTTCGGAATCGTCCTCGCCGTGGGTTTCTGGAAGCACGGCTTCCACTTCTTCTCCTTGTTCGTGCCGGCCAATACGCCGTTCGTGCTGAAGCTGCTGATCGTGCCGATCGAGTTCGTCTCGTTCATGGTGCGACCGTTCAGCCTCGCGCTTCGGCTTTTCGTGGCGATGATCGCCGGCCACATCCTGGTGAAGGTGTTCGGCAGCTTCATCGTCTCCGGGCTCAACGCCGAAGGCATGATGGGTCCGGCGGTCAGCCTGCTTTCCTTCGTCTTCATCGTCGGCGTGAGCGCGCTCGAGCTGCTGGTCTGCGCGATCCAGGCCTATGTGTTCGCCTTGCTGACCTCGCTCTACATCAACGACGCGGTCAATCTTCACTAGTTATATCAACGGTTTCACAAAGGAGCTTATCATGGACTTCGCATCTGCACAGGTCATCGGCGCCGGTCTCGCCGCCATCGGCGTCGGCGCCGCCGCCATCGGTGTCGGCCACGTCTTCGGCTCGTTCCTCGAGAGCGCGATCCGCAATCCCGCCGCCGCCGACGGCCAGCAGGGCCGCCTGTTCATCGGCTTCGCCGCCGCGGAGCTGCTCGGCCTGATCGCGTTCGCCGTGGCGATGATCATCCTCTACGCGCGTTAAAGCAGATCGGGGACAGTTGCGCGCAACTGTCCCCATTCGGAAGAAACCATGCCTCAGCTCAATCAGCTCGCCGACGTCGCTTATTCGCAGTTCTTCTGGCTGCTGCTGGTGCTCGGCCTGATCTATTTCGGGATCGGCCATGCGATGCTGCCGAAGATCCAGTCGACGATCGACGCCCGCGACCGGCGCATCGCCGACGATCTCGCCGCGGCCCAGGCGGCGCGCGAGCAGGCCGATTCGATCGAGTCCGGCTATCGCGCGCGAATCGACGAGAGCCGGGCGGAGGCGCTGAAGGTCGCCGCCGCGGCCAAGGCGGAGAGCGCTCGGGCGACCGAGGTGAAGATGAAGGCGGTCGATGCCGAGGTCGGCGCAACGGTCGCCGCCGCGGAGGCGCGGATCCGTGCCGCGGCCGAAGCGGCCCTGGGCGATATCGAGCAGGTTGCGGCCGAGGCCGCGCGGGAGATGGTGAGCCGGCTCGCCGGAGTCGCCGTCAGCAAGGCCGAAGCGACCGGCGCAGTGAAGGCGGCAATGAGCAATGGCTGAGCAGGCCCATCCCCCCGCCGATCGGGCGCATCCCGAAGCGGCCGCCAATTCGGCCCATGCCGCGACCATCGCGACCACCGAGGATCATGGCGGCGCCGCCGCCCATGTCGAGCCGACCGCCTGGGGCTTCGACGCCGGCGGCTGGGTCGCGCTGGCGATGGTCGCGGTGTTCGCGATCCTGATCTGGAAGCGGGTGCCGGCGCTGATCGGCGCCGCGCTCGACAAGAAGATCGCCGGAATTCGCGAGCAGCTCGACGAAGCGGCGCAGCTGCGCGCCGAGGCCGAGGCGCTGAAGGGCGAATATGAAGCCAAGGCGGCGGCTGCCGGCGCCGAGGCCGCGACCATGATCGAGCGCGCCCGAGCCGAGGCCGACGGCATCGTCGCCAAGGCCGAGGCCGATGCCGCCGCTCTGGTCGAGCGCCGCACCCGCATGGCCGAGGACAAGATCGCCGCCGCCGAGCGCGCCGCGCTGGACGAGGTCCGCACCAAGGCCGCCAGCGCCGCCGCCGCCGCCGCCGAGGCCCTGATCCGCGACAAGCTCGACGCCGCCGCCGACAAGCCGATGGTGGACGCGACGATCGCCGGGCTGGGCCGGGATTGACCTCCCGTCACCCTGAACTTCAGGGTCCAGTTCTCCACCTGCGCGGCGGCTCGGCCTTGGATGCTGAAACAAGTTCAGCATGACGGCTTGGGAACCTGTGGCGACCTGTCCGGAAAAGCGCCGAAATCGTCGACGCCGGCCATGGCCTGAAACTAGTTCAGGGTGACGGCTAGCGCGTTCCCGCCCCGGCGCTTAGATCGCTCTCGTGACCCAGACGCCCGATTCCCCCGACCGCTTCAACGAGGACAAGGCGACCTATACGGTGCGCGGCGCCGGCGCGCCCGATCTGGAGGCGGGGATCGCGGCGATCCGGGCGGTGGTGAAGGGCTTGCCGGTTCGCCCCGGCGTCTACCGGATGCTCGACGCGCGCGGCGACGTCCTCTATGTCGGAAAGGCGCGGGCGCTCAAGCACCGGGTCAACGCCTATACCCAGGTGGCGCGGCAGCCCAAGAGGCTGCTTCGGATGATCGCGCAGACCCGCTCGATGCAGATCGTGACGACGCAGAGCGAAGCCGAGGCGTTGCTGCTCGAGGCGCAGCTGATCAAGCGCTACCGGCCGCCCTACAACGTGCTGCTTCGCGACGACAAGAGCTTCCCCTTCATCCTGCTGCGCCAGGATCACGATTTCCCGCGGGTCCAGCTCCATCGCGGCGCGCGCCGCCACAAGGGCCAATATTACGGCCCCTTCGCAAGCGCCGGCTCGGTGCGCAACACCTTGAACGCGCTGCAGAAGCTGTTCCTGCTGCGCAGCTGCACGGACAGTTTCTTCGCCAATCGCTCGCGGCCCTGCCTGCTCCACCAGATCCGCCGCTGCTCGGCGCCCTGCGTCGGCCGGATCGACGAGGCGGGCTACGCCGAGCTGGTTCAGGACGCCAGGGACTTTCTCGGCGGCAAATCGACCAAGGTCCAGCAGAAGCTCGGCACCGAAATGGCGCGGGCCTCGGACGCGATGGATTTCGAGCTGGCCGCGGTCTACCGCGACCGGCTGCGCGCGCTGACCTTCATCCAGGGCAGCCAGGCGATCCACGCCGAGAAGCTGGGCGACGCCGATCTGTTCGCTCTGGCCTGCAAGGGCGGTACGATGTGCATCCAGGCCTTCTTCATCCGCGCCGGCCAGAATTGGGGCCATCGCAGCTTCTTCCCGGCGCATACGAACGACGTGCCCGAAGTCGAGGTGCTGCAAAGCTTCCTCGCCCAATTTTACGAGGACGTGCCGCCGCCGCGCATGATCCTCACGGATCGGACGCTGCCGGAGGCCGGCCTGCTCGGCGAGGCCCTGTCGGCGCGGGCCGAGCGCAGGATCGCGCTGAAGGCGCCCCAGCGCGGCGATCAGGCGCGGATGATCCGCCAGGCGACGCGCAACGCCGAGGAGGAGCTCGACCGCCGCCTCGCGGAGACGTCCACCCAGGCGAGGAATTTGCGCGAGATCGCCGAGACGTTCGAGCTGGCCGAGCCGCCGCAGCGGATCGAGGTCTATGACAACAGCCACGTCATGGGCACCAGCGCGGTCGGCGCAATGATCGTCGCCGGGCCGGAGGGCTTCCGCAAGAATCAGTATCGCAAGTTCAACATCAAGCGGCCGGAAACCGCGCCCGGCGACGATTTCGCGATGATGCGCGAAGTGCTCGGCCGCCGCTTCGCCCGGCTCGAGAAGGAGGATCCGGACCGCTCGAAGGGCGACTGGCCCGATCTGCTGCTGATCGACGGCGGCAAGGGCCAACTCTCCGCGGTCTGCGCGACGCTCGAGGAGGCCGGAGTCCACGACGTCCCCGTCGTCGCGGTTTCCAAGGGGCCGGACCGCAATGCCGGCCGCGAAACCTTCCATCTGCCGGGCGGGCGGGAGATCGGCTTTCCGCCCAATTCGCCCTTGCTCTTCTATCTGCAGCGGCTGCGCGACGAAGCCCATCGCTTCGCCATCGGCGCCCACCGCGCCAAGCGCGCCAAGAGCTTCACCGCCTCGCCGCTCGACGACGTCCCCGGCATCGGCCCCGGGCGCAAGCGTGCGCTGCTGATGCATTTCGGCACCGCGCGGGCGGTGCGCAACGCCTCGCTCGACGATATCGAGAAAGTCCCGGGCATTTCCGGGACGGTGGCGCGGTCGATCTACGATTATTTCCACCCGGGAGGCTAATTCCCCTCCCCAGCGGGGAGGGGGTTGGGGGAGGGCGTTCGGCGTTTCGAGAATAATCGCGAGCATCCGACACCCCCTCCCTAACCCTCGCCTCGAGGGGAGGGGATCAGGTCAGCGCGCAAGCCCGGCCCGCGCCCTTCTGATCGCGCGGAAGGTATAGGCCTTGCCGGCATTGCTGCGCGGGAAGGGCGCCGGCGAGCTCGGCTTCAGGCCGGCGCCGCGCAGCAGGTGGTTGAGCCCGCGCGCGTCCGCCTCCTGATAGACCCAGTGGCTCTTCCAGGTGATCGAGAAGCTGATCGAGGGCTCCGGGCCGTTCCTGACCCAGTGCGGCCACATCAGCGGCACATGGACGGCATCGCCCGGCGTCAGCTCGAACTTGTGCCCGAGCGCCTCGTAATCGTCCTGCCAGGGCACGTTGCGGTGGCCGCCGGCATGATAGGCCTCGTGCTTCTCGGGCGGCACGACCGATTCGTCGCCCGGCACGATCATCATCGTCTTGCTGCCCCGGATCTGAAGCAGCACATTGTGCTCGGGGTCGAAGTGGAACGGAGTCACCGCGTTCGGCGAGGAGACGAAGATGAAGCCGACCTTGGTCAGCATCTCCCCCGAAACCGGCTCGACCACGCCGGCGAGCTCGGCCAGCGCATCCTCGAGCAGCGCCTTGTAGGCCGGGTCCCTGTCGACATGCTTGAGCACCATCCAGCTGCCGCATCGCTCGATGCCGCGGATCGTTTCCTCGACCGAGAGGCCGGTGCGCGCGACGTCCTCGGGATCGATCCCGATCGGCAGGTCGCCCGCATTATATTCGACATTCGCCGGGTCCATGCGCCGGCCGAGCTCGACCAGAGATTCCAGGGTCAAAAGGGGATGGCCGGCAAGCCTGTGCGAAAGCTTGCCCGGCTGCTCGGGATAGCTGGCGGCGAGGCGCTCCAGATCGCCCGGTGCGAAGATGGTCATCACTGGCTCCGTTTCGAAACAGAGCCGGACTTAGCCGAAAGTCGTAGCCAAGCGGTTACCGCGCCGCACCACCGCCATTTACCATTCCTTTCCAGCCCCTCGGCTAGGTGGTGGCGATGCCGTCGCCCGTCCTCATCACGGTCGATACCGAACTCACCTGGCGCCATTATGCGCCGGGCCCATGCTGGCGTGGAAATTTCCAACGCAGCATCGAGCCCGCCGGCGTCGGCCTTTCCTTCCAGCTCGAGACGCTCGCCGCGCACGGCCTGCGCGCCTGTTTCTTCGTCGATCCGATGCCGGCGCTCGTCTACGGTATCGAGCCGATCGCGCGGATCGTCGCGCCGATCCTGGCGGCGGGGCAGGAAGTGCAGCTCCACCTCCACCCGCAATGGCATGCCCTCGCCGCCGGCCTCGACCCCGCCGGGGTCGAGCTCGTGTCATTCGACGCCGCCGAGCAGGCCCGGCTGATCGCCCTGGCCCGCGGGCTGCTGGTCGAGGCGGGGGCGCCGGACCCGATCGCCTTTCGCGGCGGCTCCTATGCGGCCAATGCCGACACGCTGCAGGCCTTGGCCGAGCTCGGCTTCGCCTACGATTCAAGCCACAATGGCAGCCACCAACCCTGGCCGAGCAATTTGCCGCTTGCGCCGGACCGGATCGCGCCGGTCGCGGCGGGGGGCATCGTCGAGGTCCCGGTCACCCAGATCGAAGGCCGCTCCGGAAGCCTACGCCATCTCCAGATCTGCGCCGTCTCGCAAGGCGAGCTGACCGCCGCTCTCGCATTCGCCGCCGCCAATCGCCATCCGCTCACCACCATCGTCAGCCACAGCTTCGAGCTGGCGACTCGCGACGGGCTCAGGGCCAATCCGGTCGTCCGGCGTCGCTTCGAATCGCTTTGCGCTTTCCTGGCCCGGGATCGCGAGCGCCACCCGACCGTCCGGTTCGACCAGCTCGGTCACATCGCGCTGGGCGCTCCCGCCCGGCTGATGCCGGCGCGGCCGCTGCGCACCGCGCGGCGAATGGCCGAGCAGCTCTGGGTCGGGACTCGTTACGAGCGCCCCGTCGAGGCCGCGACCGCGACTTGCGGGTCCTCGATGCACGGCATCGAGCTGCTGCTGCCGATGATCGGCATCTGATGGGCGCCGCCCTGCCGCCGAGCGTGCTGCCGCTGCGCATCGGCAGGCGGACCCTGTGGCGGTTCGAGCGGCCCCTGGTCGGGCGCCGGCTGACGCTCGAAGAGGGGCTGAGCGGGCGTTTACCCGCCCTCGACCCGCTGCCCGGCGGCGCGGCCGGTTATCGGCTCACGGCGCTGCCGGCGGATTGCGTCGCCGCGCTCGGCGAAACGTGGCCAAGCCTGCGCGTCTTCGTCCGTCAGCGCTACCGGCGCGGCTATGCCGCGCTCGACATGGATTTCGAAACCTATCTCGCCGGCTTCTCGTCCGGGAGCCGGTCGACACTGAAGCGCAAGGTGCGCCGGCTCGGCGCGCTCGACGTGCGCGACTTCCGCACCCCCGACGAAATCGCCGCCTTTCATCGCGACGCGCGGGTGATTTCGGCGCGCTCCTACCAGGAGCTGCAGCTGGATGCGGGCCTCCCCGACGGCGCGGAGGCGCTCGCGGCGATGCAGGCGCTGGCGGCGCGCGATTCGGTGCGCGGCTGGATCCTCTATGTCGACGGCCGCCCGGCCTCCTATCTCCATGCGCCGGCCGAAGGCGACACCTTGATCTACGCCCATCTCGGCTACGACCCCGAATTCGCCGAGCTGTCCCCCGGCACGGTGCTTCAGTTCGAGGTGATGCGCCAGTTGATGGCGGAGCGGCGCTTCCGCCGCTTCGACTTCACGGAGGGCGACGGCCGCCACAAAAGGCTCTGGGCGACCGGCGCCATCGACTGCGTCGACCTGTTGCTGCTGCGCCCCACCGCCGCCAATCTGTTCGCGGGCCACCTCCTGAACGGCTTCGACGGCGCGGTCGCGCTGGCGAAGCGGGCGGCGGCGGCGCTTCGGCTGGAAAGGGTCGTGCGTCCGCTGATGCGCTGATAGGCTCGGCGCATGCACATCGAAAGCCAGGCCATCATCGTCGCGGTGCGCACCCATGGCGAACATGGGGCGATCGTGCGCGCCCTCACCCCGGACGACGGCATCCAGGCCGGCTATGTCCGCGGCGGCAGGTCGCGGCGGCTGCGGCCGGTGCTCGTCCCCGGCAATCTCGTCCAGGCCGAATATCGCGCGCGGACCGACGATCAGCTCCCCCAGCTCGGCGTCGAGCTGATCCACAGCCGCGCCTTCCTGCTGTCGGAGCCGCTGGCGTCGGCGGGGATCGAATGGGCGACCGCCTTGGCCGCCGCCGCTCTGCCCGAGGGCCAGGCCTATCCGCGGGTCTATTCGGGGCTGGAGGGGGTGCTGAACGCGATCGAGGCGGCGCCGAGCGCGCGGGGCTGGGCGGCGGCTTTGGTCCGCTACGAATTGCTGGTCCTGGCCCAATTGGGCTTCGGCCTCGACGATGAGACGATGGCGGCGTTGCCGGAGACGATCGGCCAGCGCCTCGGGCTCACCGGCCATCATCTTGCCCGCGATCTGCTGATCGATCGCCAGGCCGAGGTGCTCGCCGCGCGCGAGCGTCTGGTCGAGCGGCTGAAGCGGATGGGCGGTTGACCTGCGCGGGCTCACGTAGGAGGTAGACCCCGTGAAAGAGCTCTTCCCCCATGCGACCACCACCCGCGACATCACCGTCCGGGTTTCGGTCAGCTTCCTTCCCGAGCAGTCGGAGCCCGGCAAGGGCCGCTGGTTCTGGGCCTATCATATCCGGATCGAGAATGGCGGCCGCCAGGCGGTGCAGCTGGTCAGCCGCGAATGGATCATCGCCGACGGCCGCGGCGCCACCCACGAAGTGCGCGGCGAAGGCGTGGTCGGCGAGCAGCCGGTGCTCGAGCCTGGGGGGTCGTTCGACTATGTCTCGGGTTGCCCGCTGACGACCCCCACCGGCCATATGGAAGGCCGCTACTTCATGGTTGCCGCCGACGGCACCAGCTTTCCGATCGACATTCCGCGCTTCCCGCTGGTCGCGCCCGCCGTGGCGAGCTGAAGCGCGGGCCATAGCCGGCCGCGCACCCGCTGACATTGGCCGGCGCGGCCGACCGGCTTCAGGCGAAGACGTGCTCCATCGCGCGCTGCCGTGCTCGGTCGTTCGCCTCCCGATAGAGGCTGGGGACGATGAACCCGTCCGCCAGGATCCACAGCCCGCCCATGAACAGGAACAGGAAGCCGATCAGCGATCCGCTGACCAGCAGGGCATAGCCGATCGGCGCGAGTCCGGCCTGGATTGCGCCCGATATCGGGCAGCCGAGATAGAAACGGTGGACCGCGAGCCCGCCCAGGAAGAACCAGAGGGCGTAAGCGGTGGAAAGCTTCTTCTCGCCGATCGCCGGGCCGCCAGTCCCGGAGCGATAGGGCGCGCCCGGCCGGCCGCCGCCGCTTTCCGAATGGGCCGCTCGCGTGCGCTCCTCCGCCAGGAAGGCGGCGCGGCGCGCGGCGATCGCGTCCGCCTCCATGTCGACGGGCCGTCCGAACTGGGGCCGTGCCCCGCCGCCCGGGCCGATGCCGCCGGCAGTCCCCCTGCGTCCGAAGCCGCCCGCGTTCATCTCGGTCCCGAACGCTCGTGCATGCGGCGGATCCGGAAGCCGTCCGCGATCATCCACAGGCAGGCGACGACCATGCCTGCGAACGCCTGATAATATTCGAAGATCGCCATCGCCCCCCAGCTGCCGAACAAGATCGCCGCCATCAGCGCGCCGGTCGGAAAATGGCGCAAATAGAGCCGGTGTGCCCCGGCCAGGCCGAGGGCGAACCAGAGCGCATAAGCGAGGTTGAGGGACCGGTCGGTGGGCGGATAGGCGGCTTCCGCCGGTCCGCCCGCCAGCACGGCGCGCACCGCCTCCTCGCTCGCCACGGGCCCTTCGGCCGCGGCGGGGGCGGCCCGCGCCCGCTCCGCCGCGACGAAGGCGGCGCGCCGCGCCTCGGCATCGTCGGCGACGGGTACAGGCTCTGTGCCGAGCAGCGCGGCGCGCCGTGCCGAGATCGCCGGGGCTTGCGCCTCGGCTGTCGCCAGCCCTCTTCGCCCGAATGTCCGTGCCGTCATCGTTCCGCTCCCGAAGCGGGCCGAACCTAAGCCTGACCGGCAAAAATAAGGTTAAGGCGGCGCGGCTAGCGGGCGAGTTGCGCCGCCCGCGCCATCAGGGCGGCGAAACGCTGTTCGTCGACCGGCGCCGAGGGATTGTTCCAGCTGCCCGTGATCGCACGCCATTGGCCGGCCCGATTGCGGACCAGCCAGGTCAGGTTGAGCACGCCAGGCTCCGAGCCGCCCTTATAGCCGACATAAGCGAAGCCCGCGCGTTGCGCGGAGGGCACGCCGGCGTTGATGGCGAGGATCGCCAGAGCGGTTTCGTCGCCATGGCGCCGCAGCCAGTCCATGGTCGCGACGAGGTCCGCGGCCGAGGCGAACCATTCCACGTCGAGGTTGAGCGGGTTCCCAGAGAAGCGGCCGATGTCGACGCGGCCGGGCTCGAGCCCGCCATAGGCGGTGGCGAGCAAGGCGCGGCGCCCGGCCTCGTCGGCCCGCCGCCAGGCTTCGAGCGCCGGCGCGGGAGCGGTCTTGATGGCCGACATCTCAAGGGTCGCGAGCAGGGGCCGGTTGCGCGCCGCGGCGGAAACGCCGATCGTCGTCATCATCCGCTCGACGCTCTCGCGGCCCAGCACGTGCAGCAGCAGGTCGGTCGCGCTATTGTCGCTGATCGAGATCATCAGCGAGGCGAGCGTGTGCAGCGTCACCGGCGCGCCCCGCGGCCAGTGATAAAGGGTGCCCCCGGGCAGCGAGCGCTGGTCGATGGCGACGACGTCGCTCCACCGCCGCTCGCCGGCTTTCACCTGGCGGCTCAGCTCGGCGAGAATCCACAATTTGTAGGCCGACCCGATCGCCAGGGCGCGGCCCGGCTCGTGGGCGGCGACCATCGCCGGTGTGCCCTCGCCGAGCCTGGCGGCCGCGAACGAAACCTCGCCCGGCAGCGCGCGCAGATCGGCCAGGATCGCCTCGGCCGAATCGCCGCTCAAGTCGACGCCGGTCAGGAGCAGACCCGTAATCCGGTGCGGCGGCCCCGGCTCGACGACAATGTCCAGATGCAAGGTGGCACGTTCGGTTTCGACATGGACCGCACCCATGGTCGGCGACTGCGCGTCGATACCCGCGATTCGCCGGACAGCGCCATATTGGGCATCGAACTGCCGGGTGATGGCCCGAACCTGCGGCTCGGGGACGTCGGCGAGGAAGCCGGCGGTGAAGATCTGCGCCGGTTCGGCCTGGCCGCGGAGCAGCGCGAGCACGTGCTCGGCGCCTGCGCGCAGCGCCGCGCTCGGCTCGGCGCCCGGCTGCGCTGGCGCCTGCCGCGCGGCCGCCGGCATCGCCAGGCCGGCCAGGATCACAAGCAGCAGCCACCAGCGTCGCGTCATCCTCGCCTCCGTTGCGACGGCTTTAAGCGAAACCTCCTTGCCGCTCCACCGTTACAGGATCGAACAGGGAGACGAGCTCATGCCGATATCCAGCACGGACATCATCGAGCGGATCGCGCGGGTCATCGCCGCTCGGGTGGTCAGCAGCAACGCCGAGGGCGACGATCCGTCGGCGGGTGGAAGGGTCGATGCGGCCTGGCGCGACTATCGCGAGGACGCATTGTCCATTCTGCGCACGATGCGCGAACCCGATCCGGCGATGGCCGCGGCCGGCGATGTCGCAATTTGGGAAGGGATGATCTCCGCCGCGCTCACCGAAGCCGGCGAGAGTGTCGGCTCATAAGCCAAGCTCGTCCCAGATCGCGCGCAGTGCGTAGAGGGAGGGCAGCAGCAGGAGCAGCCCCGTCGCCACGTCGAAGGCCCGGATCGGGCGCATCCGGCCGCCCCGTCCCCGGGTGCGCATGTCGCGCAAAGTGATCCACAGGATCGAAATCCCGCAGATTATGGTGAAGGCGAGGAGGGCGGCGTAGAGATAGAGCGTGGCTGGGGGCAGGCCGCCGATCGCCGCCGACACGAGCAGGGCGCCGAGCCCGGTGCAGATGCCGAGCACGGTGGCGCGCTGGATGGTCCAGCCGACGAGCAGGCCGACCGGCCGCGGCGGCGGGCGGCGGCTACGCGTCAATTTCTTGCTCGTCGAGCTCGGCCGCGCGGCTCTGGATGAAATGGAAGCGGTGCTCGGGATTGCGGCCCATCAGCCGCTCGACCAGATCCTTGACCGCGGCGCGATCCTCATAGTCCTGCGGCAGGGTGATTCGGATCATCGAACGCGTCTTGGGGTCCATCGTCGTCTCTTTGAGCTGGCCCGGATTCATCTCGCCGAGACCCTTGAAGCGCGAGACCTCGACCTTCCGGCCCTTGAACAGGCTCGCCTCCAATTCCGCGCGGTGGGCGTCGTCCTTGGCATAGGCGACGGTGCCGCCCGCGGCGAGCCGGTAAAGCGGCGGCTGCGCCAGATAGAGGCAGCCCTGCTTCACCAGTTCGGCCATTTCCTGGAAGAAGAAGGTCATCAGCAGGGTGGCGATATGGGCGCCGTCGACGTCGGCGTCGGTCATGATCACGATCCGCTCGTAGCGCAGATCGTCGGGATTGCACTTTTCGCGAATGCCGCAGCCCAAAGCCAATATGAGATCGGCGATCTCCTGATTGGCGCGGATCTTGTCGGCGGTGGCGGAGGCGACGTTCAGGATCTTGCCGCGGATCGGCAGGATCGCCTGGGTCTTGCGATCGCGCGCCTGCTTGGCCGAGCCGCCGGCGCTGTCGCCCTCGACGATGAAGAGCTCCGTCCCGGCCGGATCGTCATTGGCGCAGTCGGTGAGCTTGCCCGGAAGCCGCACCTTGCGCCCGCTGGTCGCGGTCTTGCGCTTGATCTCGCGCTCGGCGCGCCGCTTCAGCCGCTCGTCCATCCGCTCGAGCACGAAGCCGAGAAGCGCCCGCCCGCGGTCCATATGGTCGGCGAGATAATGGTCGAAATGGTCGCGCACCGCGCCCTCGACCAGCCGGGCCGCGTCGGGCGAGGTCAGCCGGTCCTTGGTCTGGCTCTGGAACTGGGGATCGCGGATGAAGACGGAGAGCATGATCTCGGCGCCCGCGGTCACGTCCTCGGCCTGGATGTCCCTGGCGCGCTTCTGGCCGACCAGTTCGGCGAAGGCGCGAAGGCCCCGGGTCAGAGCGGTCCGCAGCCCCTGTTCGTGGGTCCCCCCGTCGGGCGTGGGAATGGTGTTGCAATAATAGGACGCGGCGCCCTCGCCCCAGATCGGCCAGGCGACCGCCCATTCGGCCGATCCCTGGCCGTTCGGGAAATCGTGCTTGCCGGTGAAGGGCGCGGCGGTCGCGGTTTCCTTGTCGCCGACCTGCTCGCGCAGATGATCGGCAAGCCCGCCCGGAAACTGGAACACCGCCTCGGCGGGCGTGTCGTCGAGGATCAGGGCGGGATCGCATTTCCAGCGTATCTCGACTCCTGCGAACAGATAGGCCTTGGACCGCGCCAGCCGGTAGAGCCGCGCCGGCTTGAACGCCGCGTCGGGCCCGAAAATCTCGGCGTCCGGGGTGAAGGCGAGGGTCGTTCCGCGCCGGTTCTGGGTGGCGCCGAGCGGCTCCAGCGCGGAGGTCGGCAGGCCGCGCGCGAAGCTTTGCCGATAGAGCTGCTTGTTCCGCGCCACCTCGACCACCGTGTCCGTGGACAAAGCGTTGACCACCGACACGCCGACGCCGTGCAGGCCGCCCGAGGTCGCATAGGCCTTGTCCGAGAATTTCCCGCCCGAATGGAGCATGGTCATGATCACTTCGAGCGCCGACTTGCCCGGATATTTGGGATGCTCGTCGATCGGGATGCCGCGGCCGTTGTCCGCGATGGTCAGCCGCCCCGCCGTCCCCGCCTGCGCCTCGAGCACGACCTCGATCCGCGTCGCATGGCCCGCCACCGCCTCGTCCATCGCATTGTCGAGCACCTCGGCGGCGAGATGATGAAGCGCCCGCTCGTCCGTCCCGCCGATATACATGCCGGGGCGCCGGCGGACGGGCTCCAGCCCTTCGAGCACCTCGATGGAGTGGGCGTCGTAATCGGTCGGACCGCGGGGCGGGGCATCGCCGGGGCCGCGGGGCGGCGGGCCGGACCCGAACAGGTCGTCATCGTCCTTGTCTGACATGGATCGGCTATAGGGGGAGGGGAGTCTTGGGGGCAAGGTTGCTGGGGGGTTCTATCCCCAGGCCAGGATGAGCGGGAGGAGAAGGCTTGCCAAAGCCGGCGATCGGGACAAGGTCGTCCCGAAGGCGGGAGGGACGGGCGATGACGCGATTCGGATTGGCGGCGATGCTCCTCCTTTGCGCTTGCGGCCAGCAACCGGGGCAGGATGCGGAGCGAACGGGCCCCGATCGGGCGGGCGCCGCTGGCACGGGTCCGGCCGCCTCGCGTCCGGATTATTTGCCCGACTATCCGAACTCCACGCCCGTCGAGATTGCCAATCTGGGGCCCCCCGGCACCGACAGCCGGTCGGGCAATGCCGTCGCGCGGGAAACCGATGCCTCTCCGTTGGAAGTCGCTCAATTCTATCGCGCCCGCTTCGCGGAGGCCGGAGTGCCGGTGCGCGCGGATACGGCCACCGCGAACGGCGGCCTGATCTCGGTCGGTCGAGACGGCGAAGTCGGCGCCATGCTGACGATCAGCAGGATCGGGGACAAGACGCGGATCGCGATAATCAGGCGCTCGGGAGCGCGTTGAGCCACCCTGCGGCGAAGGTCCGCTTCGGATCGAAAGCCAAGCGGGAGGAGTTCTCGAGAAGGCATGGCCCTCACCGCACGCCTCCTGTCTGGCGAGACGCTCGGCGACCGGGTGATGAAGGTCGATCATGCCGGGGAGCATGGTGCGATCTGCATCTATCGCGCCCAGATCTGGTTCGCCCGCTCGCGCGCGCCCGACATGGTCGGGGAGCTGAGCGGCTTCCTGGCGCACGAGCGGCGGCACCGGGCCTTGTTTGGCGCTGAGCTGGCGCGGCGCGGCCGGCGCCGTTGCCGGTCCTACCATTTCTGCGGCCTGGGCGGGTTCGTGCTCGGCGCGGCGACCGGGCTGTTCGGCCGGCGCGCCATCGCCGCGACGACCGTGGCGATCGAGACGGTCGTCCTGCGCCACATGCACGAGCAGGTCGCCGAGCTCGCCGCCACCGACCCGTCCGCCGCCGCCACCCTGCGCGACGTGATCGCCGAGGAACAGGAGCATCATGATGTTTCGGGGCAGCGGCTCGTGGTGGGGGGCTTCTGGCCGCGGCTAATCAATCCGGTGGTGGAGGCATCGACCGAGGCTGTGATCTGGCTTGGGATGCGGCTCTAGTCGGCGGCCGAGTGGAGGAGGAAGCGAAACCGCCCGACATGCCGGGACGGTATAGGGGCGGGCGTCCGCAGGGCAAGGTTCCTGACCTGTTCTATCCCCAGGCGGGTGAAAGTGCGCCTCGACATTGTAGCATCGGGTCATGGCCCGCGCGACCAGCAATTCTGTTGACGGCGAGTTTCGGACCGGGGAAAGTC
>Ga0190265_10000543_pt1 | contig 26714 bp, 14 predicted proteins | sample Popmic124T_FD_133135 | JGI IMG/M metagenome (GOLD analysis project Ga0190265, IMG submission 133135) | Populus adjacent soil microbial communities from riparian zone of Indian Creek, Utah, USA - 124 T | ecosystem: Environmental > Terrestrial > Soil > Riparian zone | place: USA: Utah | collected...
CTCCATGTCGAGTAGCGCGTAGGAAGCGAGCGGCGCCGCGCTGCGCGCCTGGCCCACGGCTCCGGGATTGATGACACAAGGGCCGGCGGGCAAGTCGTTCGCGATTCGAAAACCCTGCTCTGGCGTGAAGAGCGCAGCGTGATGGGTGTGCCCGCATACGAGCACTTCGGCCGACGGGTGGCGGGCCCGCAGTTGCGCAAGCGCCGCCTCGGCACGCTCGCGCGTGCTCACGTAGGTATCGGCGCTGTCCAGGTCGCCGTGGCAGATGACGACCGAATCAATCGAAAGAGAGGGCGCAAGCGCTTCGAGGTAAGCGCGCGCGGCCGGGCTCAGCCGGCGGCGAGTCCAGACCGCGGCCACGATGCCGGCGTGGACGCAGCGCGAGAAGTCGCGCCGGCCGAGCACCATTTCCTCGTGGTTGCCCATCACGCAGAGCGCCGCGCGCTGCTGCAGCCGCGCGATGCACGCTTCGGGATCGGGCCCGTAGCCGACCACGTCGCCCGCGCATACCAGGCGCGCGCCGGGGCTTGCCCGGTCGAGGTCGCGCAGCACCGCGTCGAGCGCCTCGAGGTTACCGTGCAGATCGGAGATAAGGGCGAGCTTCACGCAGCGTGGCCAGTTTGCGGTGCAGGATTCCGAGAGCATCGTCGAGCGCGGGCAACGGATCGCCCACCAGGAAGCTCTCGTTGATGTCCGCCGTGAGAACCCCGGCCAGCCAGCGCGCGGACGAGCCCTGGTAGGCGCGCCAGTCGTCGTGGGCGTTGACCCAGCGCACGCCGGCGCGGGCGGGCCCCGCGGGCCGCGCCGATCCCGGCTCGAGGCAATCGCGATAGACCAGCGCGGGGATCGAGACGCCCGCGGCCGCGCCCGGGTGATGCCAGAGGTTGAAGCGCGGGTTGATTTCCAGCAGGTAGAGCCGCAGGCTGCGCGGGTCGCGCTTGAAGTCGAGCTTGACGACGCCGGAGAAGCCGACCTTCTCGAGCACCGAGCGCCCGAGCCGGCGCACGTCCTCCGTGTCGGTGATCTCGACGTAGGTGGAGTAGCCGCAATGCAGCGGCCAGGTGCGCAGCTTTCGCCCGGTGAACTCGCCGACGATCTGGCCGCCGGGCCGCAGGTAGGCGTGATAGCTCTCGACGTATTCCTCGCCGCCGTCGATCGCCTGCTGCACCACGAAATCCGTGTCGTGGCCCTCGATGAGGGTGAGCAGCGCGGCCATCTCGCTGCGGTCGCGGATCAGGATCGCTTTCTGGTTTCGCGCCAGCTGCGCGAAGCGCGGCGAGCGCATCACCGGCTTGACCACGCATGGAAAACGGTGCCAGCCGCGCAGCTCGGATCCGCGCGGCAACGTGAGGGTGAGCGGAACCGGCAGGCCCAGCCGTTCAGCGAGCGCCGCGAAGCGCAGCTTGTCGGCGAGCGTTTCCACCAGCTCGGCGGGCGGCAGCACGCAGCGCAGGTGCGGCGCGAGGCGGCTGCGGCCGCGCGACAGCGCGAGCATGTCGTGGTCGCCTTGATAGAACACCACCGGCGCCTCGCGCTGCCCGGCTCCCCAGGCAAGCAGCGCCGCGAGCGCGCCCTCGGGGTCGTCGACCCAGCTCGGCGTGCGCACCTCGGCCTTGCAATAACGGGAGAGTTTTACTTTCGAAGCCGGATGGCTGGCGGCGACGGCGACCGGGATGCCGTCGCGCCCGAGCGCGCGCACCATGCTCAGATCGCCGATCACGCAGGCGAGAGGCTTGCCCGCCGCCCTTGGCGGGGTGACCGAACATTTCCGGTAAAAGTCGGCGAAAACCGCGGCATGGGGATCGAGCAGCATGCGCTCGGCCTCGACATGGTCCGGCCCGTAATACTCCTCGGTGCGCGGCGCCACCGCGCGCCAGCGCGCCGCGCCGCCTTCGCCGGGCAGCCAGCCGCGCTTCGGCAGGAAGTGGCACACCCGCCCGCTGTACGGCTGCGGCGTGTAGCGCCGCGCCGCGGCGAGAGTTGCCTGCTCCAAGCGCGATTGCGCTTTGTCGACGTGCAGCTGCCGCAGGCGCGCGCGCCAGCGCTCGGCGAGGTATGCCCAGCGCGCCCGGAACGACGGCAGCGCCGCCGCGATTGACGCGTGCAGCGCGACCCGCGCCGCCCAATGGCGCAGGTTGAAGCGGTAGACGCTCGGGTGGGCGCAGCCGAACAGGGCGAGAAAAGCCGGCTCGGCGCCGGCGCGCTTGAGCTGCCGTGCAAGCTCGAACGCGACCGAGCCGCCGGCGCAGTAGCCGGCGATGACGAACGGGCCGCTCGGCTGGAACGCGCGGATCTGCCTCGCGAGGCTGGCGGCGACGTCCTCGACGCGTTCCAGCGGCTCGACTTGCAGACCGAAGAATGGCTGGTCCTCGCCCAGGCGCCTCGCCAGGTCGAGGAACGCGAAGACGTCGGCGTTGTGGCCAGGGACGGCGTAGATGGGAATGCGCGTGCCGCGCGGCTGCATCGGCACGATGCCATCGGCCTGCCGGGAGACCCCCCGGTCGATCGCTTCCGCAAGCCCGCCGACCGTCGGATTTTCGAAGAGATAGCGCAGCGGCATGTTCAGGCGCGACATGAGCCGCGCCGCCACGACGGAATGGCCGCCGAGGTCGAAGAAGTTGTCGAGCACGCCGAAGTCTTCGCGCCCGAGCACGGCGCGGAATTCCTTGATGACCCGCTCTTCCGTGGCGGTGCGCGGCGGCACCGCGGCCGCGCGCGCCGCCTGCGCGATGGGCATCTGCAGCAGCGTGCGGCGGTCGATCTTGCCGTTTTCCGTGAGCGGCAGGCGCTCGAGCGTGACGAAGTGCGCCGGCACCATGTACTCGGGCAGGCTCTGCCGGAGGAAGGTGCGAACCTCATCGGCGCGCAGATCCCCGCCCCCAGCTACGTACGCGACCAGACGGTCCTCGAGGGAAAGGACGGCCACTTCGCGCACGCCCGGGTGGCGCGCGATGGCGGCCTCGACCTCGCCCAACTCGATGCGATGCCCGCGGATCTTCACCTGGTGATCGAGGCGGCCGAGGTACTCGATGTCGCCGTTCTCAAGGCGCCGGGCGCGGTCTCCGCTGCGGTAGAGGCCATTGACAAAACGCTCGGCGGTGAGCTCGGGCCGGTTGAGGTAGCCGCGCGCCACGCCGGCGCCGCCGACGTAGATCTCCCCGGGCACGCCAATCGGCGCGGGCTTGCCGTTCGGGTCGAGGATATGGACCTGCAGGTCGGGAATCGGCACGCCGATCACGCTGCCCCTTCCGGCGTCGACATCGGCCCGCCGGATCGGCCGGTAGGTGACGTGCACTGTGGTCTCGGTGATGCCGTACATGTTGACGAGGCACGGACGCGCGTCGCCGTAGCGCTCGAACCAGGGGCGCAGGCTTTGCAGCTCGAGCGCCTCGCCGCCGAAGATGACGTAGCGCAAGTCGAGCTCGGCCGGCAAAGCCGTCTGCATGAGCTGGCGGAACGCCGAGGGCGTCTGATTGAGCACGGTGACGCGCTCGCGCACCAGCAGGTCGCGCAAGGCTTCGGGCGAGCGGCTGACGAAATAGGGAACGATCACCACGCGCCCGCCGTAGAGCAGGGCGCCCCACAGCTCCCAGACCGAGAAGTCGAACGCGAAGGAGTGGAACAGCGTCCAGACGTCGCGCGCGCCGAAGCCGTACCACGCCTCGGTGGCATCGAACAGGCGCGTGACGTTGTAGTGCGTGACGAGCACGCCCTTCGGCTTGCCGGTCGACCCGGAGGTGTAGATGACGTAGGCGAGATCTTCTGCGTTCCCGGAAGGGGAGGGAGATCCCTGTCCTGAAACTTCTTCCCGGGTGACGACAAGCGAAGCTCCCGAGTCCTCCAGCATGAACGCGATGCGCTCCTGAGGATACGCCGGGTCGAGCGGCAGATAGGCGCCGCCCGCCTTGAGGATGCCGAGGATGCCGACCACGGTCGCGATGGAGCGCTCGGCGTGCAGGCCGACGATGTCGCCTGCGCGCACGCCGCGGCGGCGCAGCCGCTGCGCAAGCCGCTCGGCGCGACGGTCGAGCTCGGCGTAGCTCAGGCGCTCGCCTTCGCACACCACCGCCACCGCGTCCGGGCTGCGCTCGACCTGGCGCGCGAAGCGCTCGTGGAGCGCACCATTTCTCGGGTACGCCACCGCCTGCCGCTGCTCCGCCTCGACGGGCAGCGGCAGCCGCGAAACCGCCTGCGAGGGATCGCGCACCACCGCTTCGAGGAGCGTAAGCCAGTGGGCGCAGAGACGCCGGATGGTCGCCGCCTCGAACAGATCGGTGCAGTACTCGAAGCGCCCGCGATATCCCGCGCCGTCCTCGTAGAGCTGCAGGCTGAGATCGAATTGCGCGAAGCCGAGGTCGAACGGGAACGCTCTCGCGGCGAGCGCGCCGATCCTGGGCGCCGGGCCGCTCAGCACCTGCAGCACGACCTGGAAGATCGGATTGCGGCTCGGATCGCGCTCGAACGCCAGGTGCCGCACCATGGCCTCGAACGGCAGCGCGCCATTCGAGAACCCGTCAAGCGTGGTGTCGCGCGTGCGCCGCAGCAGCTCGGCGAACGCCGGATCGCCCGACAGGTCGCAGCGCAGCGCGATCATGTTGAGGAAATTGCCGATCAGCGGCTCGACCTCGCGCGGGGTGCGCAGCGCGAGCGGGGTGCCGACCACCAGATCGTTTTGGCCGCTGTAGCGCTGCAGCAGCACCTGGAACGCCGCCAGCAGGGTCATGAAGAACGTGCAGCCCTCGCGCGCGCCCAGGGCCTTCAGGTCCTGTGTCAGATTAGCGGGAAGCTCGAAGAAGACGTTCGCTCCCCTGAACGACTGCCGCGCCGGCCGCCGCCGGTCGGCCGGCAGCTCGAGCGGCGCAAGCCGGCCGCCGAGCTGCTTGCGCCAGTACTCGATCTGCCCGGCGTAGGCGGCTTCATTCGCCACGGCGTCGCGCTGCCACTGCGCGAAATCGCCGTATTGCACCGGCAGCGCGGGCAGGCGTCCGTCGAGCTCGTTCAACAGCAGCGCGACCGAGATGCCGTCCGAAATGATGTGATGCAGGTTGACGAGCAGCACGTGGTCGTCTTCGGCCAGCTTGAAGAGCGTGACGCGGATGAGCGGCAGGCGCGCGAGATCGAACGGCGCGAGCGCTTCCTCGCGCGCGAGCGCCGGCACGCGCGCCTCATCGGCAGGCACGTGTTTGATCGTGATCCTGAGCTCGGGATGGATGCGCTGCAGCGGCTCGCCGTCGTGCACCGCGAAGGCGGTCCTGAGCGATTCGTGCCGCCGGATGATCTGGTTGAAGCGCGCTTCCAGCGCGCCCGCGTCGAGCGCGCCGCGCAGGCGCCAGGCGTTCGGCAGGTTGTACGCCGGGTTGCCGGGCGTGAGCTGGTCGATCACCCACATCTGGCGCTGCGCGAAGGAAAGCGGCGCGCTGTCGCGCGCCGCGCGCAGCGGGATCCGGGAGCCCTTTGAAATACGTCCTTTCAGCCGCTGCTCGAGCAGGGCCTGCTTGGCGGGCGAGAGCTGCGTCATGCGCTCGGGACCAGTTGCGCGGCCTGCTCGTCCGTAAGCGCTTCCACTTCAACTCTCACTCGCTCCTCGACGTAACGCGAGAGCTGGGCGATCGTCGGCGCGTCGAACAGCGCCCGCACCGGCAGGTCGATGTCGAACGCCTGGCGCAGCTGCGCCACGATGCGGATCGCCAGCAGCGAATGCCCGCCGAGATCGGCGAAGTTGTCGTGGAGACCGATGTCCTCGACCCCGAGCACGGCCTGCCAGACGCTGGCGATGCGGCTCTCGGTCTCGTCTTCGGGAGAGGTCGTGGATTTCTTCGGTGCGGTTTTCTGCAGGCTGACCAGCCTGACCCACTGCTCGATGCGCGCATCGAGATCACCGGTCGACACCACGATCTGACTCGCGCGCGGCAGCGCGAGCACGGTTTCCATGGTCTGCAGCGCCTCGGGCGCGCTCATGCCGAAGTCGCGCAGCGTGGTGCCGGCGCCCGGCTCGACGCGCGCCTCGCCGAGCCGCCAGACGTCCCAGTTCACGCTCAGCCAGGGCGCGCCGCCGGCGCGGTTGCGGCGGCGCGCGAAGGTATCCATATAGATGTTGGCGGCGGCATACGCGGCTTGGCCGATGCCGCCGAGCACCGAGGTGAGCGACGAAAGCAGCAGGCAGAAGTCGAGCGGCCGGCCCTCGAGCGCTTCTTCGAGCGCGCGCACGCCGTGCGCCTTCGCCCGGAAATGCCGCTCGCAGTGCGCCGCGTCGGCGTGCCGGATCTCGCGGCTGCCGTCGGGGCCGACCAGGCCCGCGCCGTGGATCACGCCGTGCAGGGCGCCGAAGCGCTGCACGGCCTGCTCGACGGCATCGCGCATCGCGCCTGCGTCCGCGACGTCGGCTTGCACGCACAGGACGTTTTCTTTTGAGTGGAAAAAACGGCGGCCGACCAGCACGAGCTTCGCGCCATACTTCTGCGCGAGGTACTCGGAAATCGCGGTTCCGACCGTGCCGAAACCGCCGGTAATCAGATAGACCCCGCCCTGGCGAAACGCCGGCGCCGCGGCGGGCGCGGGCGCGAAGCGCTCGTAGCTCTGCACCCAGCGGCTGCGGTTGCGGTACGCGACGAAGACGTCGGCGCCGGGCTCGGCAAGCTCGCCGAGCACGAGCTGCGCGCCGGCCTCGCCGACGCTGTCCACGTCGATGCTCTTCACCGCGATGTTCGGGTATTCCTGGCGGATCACCATGCACGGCCCGAGCACGGTCGATTTCTCCGGGCTGAGTGGCTCGGCGCCGGTGACCTCCTGCAGGTGGTTGGACACCACGAAGAGCTTCACGCCGGGTGCCGGGCTGCACGCCCTGGCCAGGGAAAGCAGGCTGTAGAACTGCGCGAACGGACTGTCCAGGGGTTTGTGCGTCACGCTGCACGCGTGCACGATGCATTCGTGTTCCCGGGGATCCGGCGTCTCGTGCCCGGGGCGCACCAGCGTCACGTCGTGGCCGGCGGCGGTGAGGCGCGCGGCCAGTGCAGCGCCGAGGCCGCACTCGTCGGCGAGCACGAGCCACCTGGCCTTGGCAAGTCCGGCGCCGCTCGCGGGCAGGCGTTTCCAGGACGGCGCGTAGAGCCACGAGCCGGGCTCGAGCTTTTTCTGCGCCGGCTGGGCCGGCGCGAACCAGTGCTGCTCTCCTTCGAACGGATAGGTCGGCAGCGGCACCTTGCGCCGGCCCTCTTCGTTCCACCGGGTCTCGATGCCGGCGAGCCACAGCTGGCCCGCGGCGTGGCACAGCACCGCCGCATCGGGCTGGTTCTCGTAATCGTGCCGCAGCGACGAGACCATCGCGCCCGCGCCCTGCGGGCGATCGGGGTGCTGCTGCGCGAGCACGCAAAGCGTGCGCCCCGGACCCGCCTCGAGCAGCAGCGGATCGGCGAGCTGCCAGAGACTGCGCAAGGCGTCGCTGAACCTCGCGGTGCGCGTCGCGTGCAGCGCCCAGTAGGCGGGGTCGGCGGCCTCGCCGGGCTTGATCCAGGTCCCGCTCACGTTGGAGATGTACGGGATGCGCGGTTCGGCGAATCGGATCTTGCGTGCTTGCTGCTCGAGCGCCCCCGCGATCGGCTCGAGCATGCGTGAATGAAAAGCGTGCGCGTTCTGCACGCGCCGGCAGATTGCCCCGCTTTCTACCAATCGGGCTTCAAGCGCCGCTACCGCGGGCGGCGCGCCCGCCACCACGCACAGGCTCGGGCCGTTCATCAGGCAGATCGAGAGCTGCGGCGGGAGCAGCGCGGCGAGCTCGTTCTCGGGCAGCGTCACGGCGAGCATCGCGGCTTCGGGCAACGCGTTCACCAGCTTCGCGCGCGTGGCGAGGAGGCGCAACGCGTCCTCGAGCGACAGCACGCCGGCGAGGCACGCCGCGACGTACTCGCCCATGCTGTGGCCGACGATGGCATCGGGCACCACGCCGAGCGACTGCCAGAGCCTCGCCATCGCATACTCGACGCTGAACAGCGCGGGCTGCGCAACCAGCGTCTCGCGCAGCGTGCTTTCCCGGTGCAGCATTCTTCGCAGATCGATGCCCGCATTGGCGCCGGCCGGTTTCCAGACCTCCGGATAGAGCACCTTGCGGATGTCGCGCCCGAGCAGCGGCTGGAGGATCTCCGCGCAGCGGTCCACTTCCCGCCTGAAGACCCGCTGCCCCTGGTAGAGGTCGTGGCCCATGCCCACGTACTGGTCGCCCATCCCCGGAAGCATGAGCACCAGCGGGCGGCGCGCCGCGCGCGCATGTCCGGCGTGCAGCGGCGCGGCGAGAACCCCCTCGCGGTTCGCGCACACCATGTAGCCGCGATGCGCGAAAGCCTTGCGCCCGACGCGCAGCGTGTGCGCCGCGTCGGCGAGGTTCACGTCGTTCGATTCTGCATACTCGCGCAACCGTTGCGCCATGTTGTCCAGCGCGCTCGCGGTTTTCGCCGAGAGCTGCAGGAGCTGCGGTCCGTCGTGCGCGCCGCCGCCGATCGGCGCAGGAGCTTCCTCAAGCACGACGCAGGCGTTAGTGCCGCCCATGCCGGTGGCCATCACGCCGCCGATGCGCGCGCCTGCGCTCGCCCACGGCTTGAGCGCGGTATTCACGTAGAACGGCGTGCTCGGGAAATCGATCTCGGGATTCGGCGCGGTGTAGTGCAGGCTCGGCGGCAGCTGGCGGTGCTTGAGCGCGAGCACCGTCTTGATCAGGCCGGCGAGCCCCGCCGCGGCGTCGAGGTGCCCCACGTTGGTCTTCACCGAGCCGAGCGCGCAGTACCCGCGCCGCTGCGTGGTGACGCGGAACGCCCGCGCGAGCGCACTCACCTCGATCGGGTCGCCGACCGGCGTTCCCGAGCCGTGCGCCTCGACGTAGCTCACCGCGTCGGCGTCGACGCCGGCGTTGGCCAGCGCCTCGACCACCGCGTCGGCCTGCGCGGCGACGCTGGGCGCGGAATAGCCGGCCTTGTCCGAGCCGTCGTTGTTGACCGCGGAGCCCTTGATGACGGCATGAATGCAGGCGCGCTCGGCGAGCGCATCGGCGAGCCGCGTGAGCACCAGCACCCCGCCGCCCGAGCCGAACACGGTGCCGTTTGCCTTGGCGTCGAATGCCCGCACCCGAGCGTCCGGCGATACCACGCCGCCTTCGTCATAGCGGTAGCCCGCCCGGTGCGGTACGCGCACCGAGATCGCGCCGACCAGCGCCATGTCGCTCTCCCCGCAGAGCAGGCTCTGGCGCGCGAGGTGCACGGCGACGAGCGAAGTCGAGCACGCAGTCTGCACCGTGAGGCTCGGGCCCTTGAGGTTCAGCTTGTAGGAGATGCGCGTGGCGAGGAAATCCTTGTCGTTCGCGATCAGCGTGGCGATGTAGTCGTCGGCGATGCGGCCGTGCAGCCCGGCGCTGGTGAAATAGGTATTCAGGGCGCAGCCGGCGAACACGCCGACGCGGGCGTCCTGGCGCGCCGGGTCGTAGCCCGCGTGCTCGAGCGCCTCGTGCGCGAGCTCGAGCAGGATGCGCTGCTGCGGGTCCATGGTCCTCGCTTCCTGCGGCGAGAAGCCGAAGAACGCGGCGTCGAAGCGCGCCGGGTCGTCGAGCAGCGGCGCCGCGTTCACGTAGCCGGGGCGGGTTTCCCCGGGCAAGCGCGTGATCGACTCGACCCCGCCGGCGAGGTTGCGCCAGAACTGCTCGAGGTCCTTCGCGCCGGGCAGCCGGCACGACATGCCGATGACGGCGATATCCTGGTCGCTAATCATTCTTGATGATGTAGGCGACGCGGTCGTTGAACGTGCGGATGCGCTCGGAGCGCTTCTCGCGCGAGAGGAAGTCGTGCACCGCCCGGGCGCAGCCGTCCCAGCAGTGGTAGTCGTCGACGATCACCCCGCCGCCCGGCACGACCTGGTGGAACAGGTTGTCGAGGACGCAGCGCGTCGAGGCGTACCAGTCGGCGTCCATGCGCAGGAGCGCGATGCCCTCCGGGATCACGGCGCGCGGCAGCGTCTCCTCGAACCAGCCCTTGACGATCTTCGCGTTCGGCACGCCCGCGCGCCGCATCGCGCGCTCGGCGTCCTCGAGCGACGCGCGGCAGTTGTCGTAGTACTCCGGCGAGCGCGTGTCGGCCTGCCAGCGCCGCGCGGAGTCGCCGTCGATTTCCTGCGCCGCGGGCAGGCCCTCGAAGCTGTCGAACAGGTAATAGGCCCGCCCGGGGCCGAAGCGCGACGCGAGCCCGGCGATCATCCCGCCCCGCCAGGTGCCGCATTCGACGATCGCCCCGGAGCGGTGCCTGAACTGCTCGGCGAGGCGCAGGTTCGCGCAGTAATCGCCGAAGCGCACCAGCGTATCGCCGGAGAAGCGCGAGAACACCCAGGGGTGCATCGGGTGCTTGATCAGCCGCAGGCCTTCCGAGATCTTCAACGGGCGAGCGCCTTGCGGTCGGCCTTGCCGCTCGAGGTGAGCGGCATCTCGGCGATGCGCTCGAAGCGGTGCGGCACCATGTATTCGGGCAGCCGCTTTCGCAGATAAGCCTTGAGGGCGGGCGCATCCAGGTCCGACCTGGACACCACGTAGGCGACGAGGATGATCACGCTTTCCGAGTGCTTCTCGACCGCCGCCACGCAGGCGACGATGCCGGGCACCTCGCGCACCGTGCTCTCGATCTCGCCGAGCTCCACGCGCAGCCCGCGGATCTTCACCTGGTGGTCCTCGCGCCCGAGGTACTCGATGTTGCCGTCGGGCAGCCGGCGCGCCACGTCGCCGGTGCGGTAGATGCGCTCGCCGGGATTGACCGGGTTATCGACGAACTTCTGCGCGGTCAGGACCGGGTTGTTCAGGTAGCCGCGCGCCAGCCCGACGCCCGCGATGCACAGCTCGCCGGTCTCGCCGTCCGCGGCCTCGCGGCCGTCGCGGATCACGTAGAGCCGGATGTTGTCGATCGCCCGGCCGATCGGCACGACGCCGATGTCGGGGCCGCGCGGGCAGTCGTAATACGTCACGTCGACCGTCGCCTCGGTCGGCCCGTACAGGTTCGTCAGGCGCGCCTCCAGCAGCGCATTGAACTTGCGCACGTGGCTCGGCGTAAGGGCCTCGCCGCTCGCGAATACCTGGCGCAGCGAAGGCAAGCGGACTTCCTTTGCTTCCAGGTACTCGAGAAACACGTTAAGCATCGACGGCACGAAATGCATCACGCTCACCCGCTGCCTGCGCACCGCATCGACGATCGCCAGCGGGTTGCGCTCGCCGCCCGGCACGAGGAAGGCGAGGGTCGCGCCCTCGAGCGCCCACCAGAACAGCTCCCACACCGAGACGTCGAACGAGTACGGGGTCTTCTGCAGGATCACGTCGCCCGGCCCGATCGGATACGCCGACTGCATCCAGCGCAGGCGGTTGACGAGCGCGCGGTGCTCGATCATCACGCCCTTCGGCCTGCCGGTCGATCCCGAGGTGTAGATCACATAGACCAGGTCGCCCGGGGTGTTGAGCAGCGGCGGGTTGGACGTCTCGCCGCTCAACGGCGCATCCAGATCGATGCTTTTTTCATCAAGCACGAGCTTCACGCCGGCGTCCTCCAGCAGGTAGCGCGTGCGCTCGGGCGGGTTGTCCGGCGGCACCGGCAGATACGCGCCGCCCGCCTTCACGATGCCGAGGATGCCGACGATCATCGCCACCGAGCGCTCGAGCATCAGCGCGACGATCGAGCCGGGGCCGACGCCTTGGGCGCGCAGGCGATGCGCGAGCTGGTTGGCGCGCGCATTCACTTCGGCATAGGTGAGCGATTCGCCGCCGCACAGGACCGCGGTGGCCTGCGGCTGCGCGGCGACGCGCGCTTCGATCAGCTGCTGGATGGGTACCTCGTAATTAACCAACGAAGAGCCTGCCGAGAATGTCTTCATGGACTTGAGTCGTGCCTTCGATAATTTCCATGATCTTGGCGTCGCGGTAGTAGCGCGACACCGGGGAGGAGCCGTGGCAACCCGAGGCGCCGCGGATCTGCACGGCATCGGACGCCGCGCGCACCGCGGCGCGCGAGGCGAAGTACTTCGCCATGAGCGCTGTTTCGAACGCCTCGGGCAGCCGCTCGTCCTGCGCGCGGCACGCGGCGTGGCAAAGCAGCGCGCCGGCCTTGAGGTCGGTGCCCATGCGCGCGATCAGCGCGCGGATCATGCCCAGGCCGTCGATCTTCCGGCCCGCCGCGTAGGCCACGCTCTCCTCGAAACAGCCGCGCAGCAGTCCCATCGCCGACCACGCGGTGCTGAGGCGGCCGTACTGCAGCGCCACCGGCGCCATGTGCGAGAGCGCGAAGCCGGGCTTGCCGACCAGATTCGCTGCCGGCACCTCGGCGTCGCGAAACACGAGCTCGGCGAGGCCGGCGGCGCGGAAGCCCATCAGGTCATGAATCGGTTCGATGGAAATCTGCTCGCGCGGCACGAGGCAGGCCGCGGGCTGCGCGTCGAGCTTGCCGAACACCAGAAACACGTCGGCGAACTGCGCGCAGCTGATCCAGCGCTTGATTCCATTGATCCGAAGACTCCCATCGGCGTGCCTAAACACGGTGGTCATCGCCTGCAGATCGCTGCCGCCGGTCGGCTCGGTAAGCGCGATCGCGCCGAGCGCGGCGCCGCTCGCGAGGCGCGGCAGCCATTGGTTCTTCTGCGCCGCGCTGCCCCACTTGTGCAGCGCCATCGCGACCATCGACTGCACCGTGAGCACGCCGGTGAAGGCGGCCGAGCCGCGGCCGAGCGCCTCGCTCAGCAAGCCGAAGGTGACCGTGTCCCAGCCGCGACCGCCGTATTCGGGCGCGATGGTGGCGCCGAGGTAGCCGCGCTCGCCCAAGGCGGCCAGGACCTCGCGCGGTAGGCGCTGGTCGCGGTCCCATTCGGCGGCGGCGGGCGCGACGTTCGCCGCGGCGAAGGCCTTGAATTCCTCGTGCCGCGCCTGGTGCAGCTCAGTCAGCAGCTGCTGCATGCAGGCCGTTCTTGCGCAGCACGAAGCCGGCGGTCGCGTCGATCGAGCGGAAATTGGCGATCTCGAGGTCCTCCATCGCCACCTCGACCGCGAATTTCTTCTCGACGAAGGTCATCAGCTGCACCGCGAACAGCGAGTTCACGATGCCCGACTCGAACAGATCGTCGTCGTCGCCAAGCGCCGGAACGCGCATCGAGCGCTGGATGAAGTCGCGCAACGCCTGCCTGATTTCGGTCCTATCCATAGTCGTGGAATCCCTTTCCGGTCTTGCGGCCGAGCTGCCCGGCGTGCACCAGCTTGCGCAGCAGCGGGCAGCAGCGGAACTTGGGGTCGCCGTAGCCCTGGTAGAGCACGTCGAGCGAGCGCATCACGGTGTCCAGGCCGATCAGGTCCGCGGTCTCGAGCGGGCCCATCTTGTGGCCGAAGCACTGCTTGAAGATCTGGTCGATCTCGGCCGCGCTCGCGATGCGGTCCTGCAGCACGAACGCCGCCTCGTTCATGAAAAGGTGCGAGATGCGGTTCGACACGAAGCCGGGCAGGTCGTCGACCACGACCGCCTGCTTGCCCAGCTGCGCGAGCAGCGCGAGCAGCGTGTCGAGCGCGTGGCGCGAGGTATGCATGCCGCGGATCACCTCCACCGTAGGCTTGAGGTGCACCGGGTTCATGAAATGCACGCCCACCACGCTCGCCGCGCGCGCGGTGGCGCCGGCGATCTGCGTGATGGAGATGCACGAGGTGTTGACACCGATACAGATGTCCTTGGGCAACAGCTCGTCGAGGGCGGCGTACAACGCTTTCTTCACGGCCCAGTCTTCGGTGACGTTCTCGACCACGAACCCGCAGGCGGCGACGTCGTCGAGCCGGGTGGTGAGGACGAGCCGCTTCGAGGCCTGCTCGCGGCTGACGGCCGGCAGCGACTTCGAGAACATGGGCGCGAAGCGGATCGCCTGCAGGATCTCGGCCTGCGCCTTCTGCAGGATCTCGTCCGAGAGATCGACCACTACCGCCTCGATCCCGTGCAGCACGAGATCGGCGGCGACCCCGGTGCCGATGTTGCCCGCGCCGATCACCGCGACGCGGGTCAGGGCGACGGGCTGAACGAGGGCTTCCTCGCTTGCGCGGATGTTCATCGGGAGACCTGCAGTTGCCGGCGCCGGCGCTGTCCGCGCAGCAACGCAGCCGGAACGGCAGCAGGTTGTGCGACCTCATTCAACTTCTGCTCCAGAAGCGCGAGGGTCGGACATTCGAACACGGTGACCACGGACAGCCGGCGGTTCAGCTCCTTGCGGATCAGCGCGACGAGCTGCACCGCCTTGAGCGAGGTCCCGCCGGCCTCGAAGAAGTTCTGGTTCGGCCCGACCTCGGCGCGGCCGAGCACGCTCGCCCACAGGCCGGCCAAGGTGGGCGGCCCTTCGGCGAAGCGGGTTCCGCGCACGGCCTTGAACAGCTGCGCCGGATCGCGCAGCTCGTCCGCGATGCGCTGTACGGTTTCTGAACGCAGCAAAGGTTGCGCTGCGGCCGGTGCGCTTACCGCCGGCTCGACGCTCACCTGCCGGCCGGGGTCGTATTGGACGGCGGCGAGCTGCCGCACCGGCACGGTCAGCGAAGCGCCCAGGCCGTCCCTGATGAACTCGAGCGCCGGACGATTCTTCGGCGTCGCCTTGTAGCCGAACGCGACGAATGCCTTTGCGTCCTCCAGCGCGCGCGCGCCGAGCCAGGCGACGAGCGCGTGCTCCACGCCGCGTCCCAGCACCCGGCAGCTCAGCAGCAGCGTGTCGACGCGGTAGCGGTCGCCCGCGTCCTTGTACATCAGCACGCCGACCAGCCCGTAGTCGCCGAAGCGGTCGGCGACGCGCACCGCCATGCAGCGCGCGCCCGGCCGCTGCACGAAGTCGCGGACCTCGGCTTCCGAGCGCCGCCGGGTGGTGAAGTTGAACTGGCTGGTGCGCTGCGTGAGCTGCGCGACGCGGGCGAAATCCGCCTCGGCGGCCGGCGCGATGTCGATGCGCAGCTGGAGGCCGGCGACGAATTCGCGCAACGAAAAACTTTGTTCCCGATGGCGCCGCCGCTCGGCGTTCTGCTGGTACATGCGCGTGCGGCTGCGATCCTCCGCGGTGGCGCGCGCGCGGTCGAAGGCCCAGACGTGCTCGAGGAACGCGGCGAACGCTTCGGGCTCGCGCGGCAGCTGCACGGTGAGCACCTCGGGGCAGGCCGCGCGCATCCTGGCGCACTCGAGCGGGCTGTCGTCGATGAAGATGAAGCTCTCCAGGCCGAGGTCGAGCTCGGCGGCGAGCGCGCGCAGGTTGGCGGACTTCGGCTGCCAGTTCAGCCGCCACGAAACGAAGTGCTCGCGCCGCAGCGGCAGGTCGGCGCGGCGTTCGAACACCTCGAGCGCATCGGCCTCGTTGTTCTTGCTGCACAGGCACAGCAGCATGCCCGCCTGCATCTGGCGCAGCATGAATTCCTGCAGCGCGCGGTGGCCCGGGGTGAGCTCGACGCCGTGCGCGCCGTCCTCGCCGCACACGCCCTTCCACAGCGTGTGGTCGCAATCGAGCGCGATGACCTTGTACGGCCGCGCTTTCAGCATGGTCGCGGCGCGCGCGAGCGCGGTTCCGATCGCGGCGTAGCACTGCGGGGTGTACGGCATGCCCGCCGCGCGGTGGGTCTGGGCATCGTAGTAGTCCGCAACCGGGTAGCGCTCGCCCACGCTGATGGGGTAGATGTTGGGAATGTCCAGTGCGAGGAGCTCCGCATCCGGCCTTCCCGGGCAGATGCCCACCACCAGAGGGATGGAGCAGGCGTCGGCATACGAGCGCAGCGCGGCGCGGAAATCGTCGGCGGCGGTGCGCACCACGGGCCGCGCCTCGGGACGCGTGGCATAGAGGTTGTAGAGCCCTGCGCGCTGGAGGAGCGGCTGCTGCTCGAGCGCGCAGCGGTAACCGCGCGCGGCGAGCAGTGCCTGCATGCGCTGCACCGCTTCGCCGCTCGCATCGTGCACCTCCACCACGAGCTGCCGGATCTTCGGCCAGTCCTCGTCGGCGATGCCTTGCACGATGGCGAGCTCGCTCTTCTCCGCGTCGATCTTGAGCAGATCGATGCGCTCGAGCCGCTGCTCGCGGATCAGATCCGACACGCTCGTCAGGCGGCATTCGTGCGTCGCGCGCCGCAGGCGGTCGGCGGTCAGCGCCGCGATGTCTTCATCGGCCGGCGCATGCCCGCTCAGCGCGCTGCGCACCACGGCCTCGATCGCGCGGCGGTCGTCGGCCTCGTCGGAATGGAAGCCGGAGAACACGGAGGATTTCTCGTAGAAGGTCAAGCTCGCCGTGCCGGCGCTTGCCGCCACCCCGGCGTTGAAGGCCTGCGCGCTGCCGCCATACGCCTCGCAATTGGCCTTGAGCAGCTCATACACCGCAGGCGCCGGCTCGAACGCGTAGATGCGCGCGCCCGACACCTGGCTCATCACGAAGAGCGAGAACATGCCGATGTTCGCGCCGATGTCGACCACCGTGGCGCCGTCGGACAGGGTCACCCCGTGCCGCAGGTAGCACTGCTCCTCGAAGATCTCGCGGTAGAGGTAATCGGTCTCGTAGCCGTTCAGGTGCACGATTTCCAGGCCGTTGGGCAGCACGCAGCGCGCCCGGTCTGCGAAGCAGCCCTTGTTCGGCTCGGGCAGCGCATTGCGCGCCGGCGCACCCCAGTCCTCGGGCGACAGCAGCACCGCGTTGACGCCGCCCGCGTTGCGGCGGAACGCGCTGCCCGGGTCGAGGAGCTGCTGGAACACCTGGTCGTAGCCCGTGAATTCGGTTTCGAAGCGCCGGCCGAGCGCGCCGCCCCAGAAGCGCAGCGCGTCCTCGAGCGGCTCGGCGGTGAAGTTGGCGGCGATCGCGAGGCGGGTCGCGGGGGCGCGCTCGAGCAGGCTCAGCGCGACGCCGAAGAGCTCGAGGTAGGTCTTGCCCGCTTCGTCGAACAGGCGCACGTCGCCGCTGCGCGTGGCGTGGCCCCAAAGCGTCGGGGGGAGCTCGAAGTCATGCACCTCGATGCGCTCGATCGAGCGCAGCATGAAGGTGCGGCCCTCGTCGAGGACGAACGGCGCGAGCAGCTGCACCGCCGCGTCGATCACCCGGTTTTCCGCGATGCGGATTTTCGCAACTGCTTCCCCGTTGCGCATTGCCACGGAGGACAGAACCTGGAAATGCGGGCCGTACTGGTTGCCGTTCGCCCGCAACCGAGCATAGAAGTCCTCCAGCGGCTGGAAGCCCTCGGCGGCCAACGCGGCCGCCGGCGGCGGCGCGGGCGCATCGGCGTCGATCTCGAGCTCGGCCACGATGCCGTTGTTCGCCTCGTGGAAGGTGTAGCTGCCGGTGACCTCGATCAGCGCGTCGTCGGCCGAAAGGATGACCGGCGCGCGGAACTGCACGTTGCGCACGCGCCGCGCGCGCTGGGTGCGCAGCGCCCACTCCACGTACACCGAGCCCGGCAGGACGACCATGTCCTGGAAAGCGTGGTCGGCGAGATAGGGTGCGGCGCGAACGCCAATGGCGAAATGCGTCATTCCGCCTGCATCGCCAGCGCGCCGATCAGCCCGGGGTGGGGAACCAAGCTGCGCACGCTCCAGCCGCGCGGCGCGGCCGAGACATCGAGCTCGGGCAGCGGCGCCGACAGGCCGCTGCCGAGCGCCTTGACGAACGCTTCCTTGCGCGTCCAGCAATACAGGAAGCCATGCGTGCGGCACGCGTCGCGCTCGGCCGGCGAGAAGCAAAGCCTGCCGATCGCCTCGGCGTCTTCCACCTCGCGCTCGCACTCCACGTCGACGCCGACCTCGCAGCCGTCGGCGAAGGCGTAGACCGCCACGTCGCCGCAGTGCGCCACGTTGAAGCGCAGGTCGCGCGAGTAGCGAGCCGCAAGTGATGGCTTACCCGCGATTCCATAGGTGAATTCCACTTCATTCGGACTTGCATGCAGCCGGGCGCCTAGCAGCTGGCGCAGCCGGGCGCGCGCCGCGATGAAGCGGCGGCGGTGCTCCGGCAATGCGAAGCGCGCCGCGCGCGCCTGCTCGTCGGGGGAGAGCAGCGCGCACAACGGCGCCGCGTCGACGTTCAGGGAGGCCACGACCAGGTCGGCTTTCTCAAGCATCGCCGAAGCACAGATACTCGGCGCAGCAGTAATCGAGCACCCGCCGCACGGGGCTCGGCACCGCCACGATCACCAGCCGCCTGCCGCGCTGCTGCTGGTAGGCGAGCAGCAGCATGACCAGGCCCACGAAAGCGCTGTCCACATGGCTGACCTCGGTCATCTCGAGCCGCACGTGCTTGCCGGACTGCGCGGCCTCGCTGAATGCACGGCGCAGCAGCGCGATGTTGGCCCGCGTCCAGGCGCCGCGCAGCACGATGGAGTACACGTGCTTCGTGTCGCGCGCCTCGATGCTCGCCCCGGCCGGGTGCCAGCGGCTGCGCATGTACCAGACATAGGGCAGCACGCGCGTGAGGAACAGCATCGCGAGCGCGAGCCCGTCGCCGCAGTAGCGCCGCCAGAGTGACGGCTGCTCCTTGATGCGCCAGAGCCACTCGAGGCCCGCGCGCTGCATCCAGAGCGGGGCGCGCCGGATCGTGCCGGCGGCAAAGTCGACCACCGCGCCGAGGTGGCTCACCACCGGCACGTTGAGCCGCGAGCGGTTGCGCTCGATCCAGGCCTGGCCCTTGCGCGCGCCGAGCGACACCACCAGCAGGTCGGCGTTGGCCGCGTTGATGCGCCGGATCGTTTCCTCGCTGCTCATCTCCTCGACCGATCCGAACCCCGGCGACTCGTGGCCGACGCACACCAGCCCCTTGCCCGCGCGCTCGAGGCGCTTGGCCGCGGCGCCGGCAACGCCGTCGGAACCGCCGAAGAAATAGACCGCGAGCGGCCGCTCGTCGCTGCCGCCGCTCAACGCTTCGAACAGGCTCGAGCCGGCGACGCGCTCGCGCAGCGGGATGCCCAGCAGCCGCGCGAGCCAGACGAGCGGCATGCCGTCGGCCACGCTCAGGTCGCTGTGCAGCACGGCGTCGCGGAAGGCGTGGTCGGAGCGGCTGGCCACCAGGAAGTTCACGTTGGGCGTCGACATGAAGCAGGAGTGGCGCCCCTCGGCAGCGGCACGGATGCGCTTTTCCGCGCCCGCGAGGTCGATGGCGTCGATCGGCAGCCCGAGCAGGCAATGCACATCTCGTTCGAAGTCCGGCGCGGCCGAATTCACTCGACAGATATACGTTGCGGGCCCCCGCCGGAGAAGGCCTCTTAGGAGCTAATGCAGGAGCTAATGCAGGAGCTAATGCAGGAGCTAATGCAGGAGCTAATGCAGGAGCTAATGCAGGAGCTAATGCGCGTTGTCGCCCTTGAGCACGATCCAGGCCGTTCTGGCGATGATGTAGAGATCCAGGCGCAGCGACCAGTTGCGCAGGTAGTCGAGGTCGTGGTCGATGCGCGCCTTCATCTTGTCGACCGACTGGGTCTCGCCGCGCAGGCCGTTGACCTGCGCCCAGCCGGTGAGCCCCGGGCGCACCTTGTGGCGCTGCATGTAGCCCTTGATCAGCTTGCGGTAGAGCTCGTTGTGCGCGACCGCGTGCGGCCGCGGGCCGACCAGGCTCATGCGTCCCTGCAGCACGTTGACGAGCTGCGGCAGCTCGTCGAGCGATGTGCGCCGCAGCAAGGCGCCGAGCGGCGTCACGCGCGGATCGCGCGTGCCGCACTGCCGGATCGAGTCGCCGTCCTCGGTGACGGTCATGGTGCGCAGCTTGTAGACCACGATCTCCTCGCCATCGAGGCCGTAGCGGCGCTGGCGGAAGATCGCCGGCCCGGGCGAAGTGAGCTTGACGAGGAGCGCGAGCACCAGCAGCAGGGGAAAAATGCAGACCAACATCAAAAGCGACAGCACCATGTCGCTCACGCGCTTCACCAGGCCGTTCACCCCGGAGAACGGCGAGTCGAACACGCCGAGCACCGGCATGCCGCTCACCGAGTCGACGCGTCCCTGGATCAGCTCGGTGACGAACAGGTCCGGGACGAAGTACACCGACGCGGTCGTGTCGCGCAGGGCGTCGAGCAGCGTCTGGATGCGCGGCCCCGACACCATCGGCAGCGCGAGGTAGACCACGTCGATGCGGTGGCGCTTCACCAGCTCGGGCAGCTCCTCGATGCGCGCGAGCACCGGGTAGTCGCCGGTGCCCTCCAGGCGCGCGGGCGCTCGGTCGTCGACGAAGCCCACCACGCGGATGTCGGAATAGATGTCACGGTTCAGGCGCCGTGCGAGCTCGAGCCCGGGCGCGTTCATGCCGGCGAGCACCGCGGTCTTGGGGCGCCCCTGGAACGCGCGCAGCGCGGGCAGCGCGGCGCGCAGCGAGAAATGCGCGCCGATCTGGCACCAGGGCGCCACCCAGCACCAGGTGAAGAGCGTTTCGCGGTGGAAGTAGTCGAGGTAGCCGCTGAAGTGGCCGAACAGCGCGAGCAGCGTGGCGAGCACGGCCCAGCCGATGAGGATGTTGGCGATCACGCGGCCGCGCGGTTGCGAGAGCCGCGCCTCGCTCGGGAAGGTGAGCGAGAACATGACCACCGCGAGGATCATGTGGACGGCGGCGAGGCGCCCCTCCACCGCGAGCGCCACGCCCCACAGCGAGACGACGTGGACCAGCGGCTCGAGCGTCATCTCGAGCGTGTTGAGCAGCTTGCCGCGCCCGAGCGCCATGCGCCCCGCCGCGCGGAACGCGGCGCGCGAGCGCGGCTCGGCGGCCGCCGTCTCCATTAGGGGGCGGCGGGGCTGGCCGACGGCACCGCCGGCGAAGGCACGAGCTCCGACGGCATCAATTCCGCCCGCCGCATCTCCTGATTGAAGCGCGCGGCGGCTTGCGTCCGGTTGCTGACGCCGATCTTCCTGAAGATGCGCTTCATATGGTTCTTGACCGTGAACAGGCTGATCGCGAGCGCCTCGGCGATGTCGTGGTTGGTGCTGCCGTGCGCCAGGTTCGCCAGGATCTCGCGCTCGCGCGCGCTGAGCTCGAGCGCGCGCGGCAGCGCGATCACCTGCGCGGCGGGCAGATTGTCGAGGCGGAAGGCCACCAGGCGTCGCCAGGCGTCGTCGAGCTGGCACAGCAGCAGGTGCGCGAGCGCGAGGTAGCGGCTCTGCTCGGCGGCGGCGGCGGGCGGGCTGCGCTTATCGAGCGCGATGTACAGGCTGTCGCAGCCGGAGAGCTTGTCGCGCACGCCGTGCACCAGCAGCGCGGGCATGCCGCGCAGCGCCGCATGCAGCGGGCACATGCACGGCCGGCGCAGCGCGCCGACCGAGAGGGCGCTCAGCACCAGCGGCTCGCGGCCAGCGCGGAGCCACTGCGCGTGCGCATCGCGCAGCAGATCGTCGAGCGAGCAGCCGCGACCCTGCACCATCCGCAGACCCGGCAGATGCGAGACCATCTCGGACTTCACATTCCAGCGTTGAAAGTCGCCCCAGGCGCCGAGCAGAATCTGGTGCGGAAGAAACTCCTGCACCTCCTTCAGCCAGCCGAGCAGCTCGCCGTAACGTCGCACCAGCCGCGCCTGCACGAGCACGCTGATGAATTTCGCGCCGTCCTGGGGATCGAGACCCGGCGCCTGTTCATAAATTCCCCTGCGGCATCCGTCGAGCCACGAGCTCGGCCTTGCTTTTGGAGCATCCATTTGCTTGCGGTAACTCCCTTCGTGACTCAAGGTGTGCGCTCGAGATGGGCCGAATGGGCCGTTGTGTTTTTTATCTTTCATTCCTGCGGGCGACCATCGCCCGTTTGGAGCATGCGCAGTTTTTATCGTCTCCTGACGTTCCCCGCTATCCGATTTGTCCTGAATCTCCTGTCGCTGGGTCACGACAGTTACTGCGGGGCCGGTGACGCCCGACGTCTTTTCGACTACATCATCGTCACAGTCTGACGCGCTCTAAAACGGCCGGCGCCACCGCGAGAATGCGTCCCGCCGGCGAGTCCGTTGGCACTTTGGGGCTAACGCAAAGCCACGTCTGCCGATGCGGTGACCGCCGAGCGGGACGTCGACCGCCAGCGACACGCGTCAGCCATCCGCAAGCAATTGCGCAGCCACTTTGTTTTTCGCAGGCGCACACCGCGCCGTTAGCACCTTCGGGCTAACGAGGGCTCGCGCAAAGATGCCAGAATCGCCGCAACCCTGCATGAACGAGAACGCCGACTTCATCGCCAAGCTGCAGCAGATCGAGGAGCTCGCCAACGCGCTCGGCGCGGGGCTCGGTGCGCACCTCGAAAAAACGCGCGCGCAGCACATCGCGATCCTCGCGCGCGCGCTGCGCGCGCGGCTGGAAATCGGCGGCGCGAGCGTCATGCCGCGCGGCGTTCCCAGCTTGGAGAAGAGTCGTCCCCGCGAAGGCGGGGACCCCGTTTAGATCTAGGGTCCCTCGCTCGCGCCGAGGTCGATCGCGCTGCCTTGCAGCCGCTCGAGGCGGAAGAAATCCGAGAACACCGGCACCGCCGTCCCGGCATTGCCGGCCGGGCTTCCCGCGCGGAGGACGAACTCCAGCGGCGCGAGCGGCGTCAGGCTGAGGAACCCGGGCGAGAGCAGAATGGCGGCGTTGCTCGTGTTGTTCTCGATGATCGCGCTGCCGGAAACCATGCTGCGGCTGGTGGAGAGCGGCGCGTAGCCGAGGTTGTTCTTCGCCACCATGCCGCTGCCCTCGTCGAACTGGATCGGGCGGAAGCCGCCGAGCGAGTTGCTGTAGAAGGTGTTGTTGTAGGCGTGCACATTTGCCGGCGGCGGCTCGACCCCGCGGCGCTCGACCACCATCCCCGTGCCTCCGCTGGTGCCCGTGAGGTTGAAGATGTTGTTGCGCACCGTGACGTCCTGCGCCCACAGCATCAAGGCCACGCCCTGGCTGGGGTGCGGCGCGAACCAGTTGCGCTCGACGACGAGATCCCGCACCTTTTCATTGCTCTGCGCGTTCTCCGGCCCGACGGTGACGGTCCAGTCGACGCCCGCGCCGCCGGTGAACTTGTTGTCGGACATCACGATCTGCTCGGTGAAGCCGGTGGGCGACACGTTGAACACCGCCGCCTGGAGCTTGACCGTGTGCTTCGCCGGGGCGGGGTTGCTCATCTCGTTGTGGCTGATCACGCCCTTGACGATGTTCGGCGTGCGCAGGATGTGCTCCGAGCCCGTCGAGTCGGTGAGCACGTTGCCCATCAGCGCGAAGCGCTGCCCGCCGACGTAGAGGTTGTAGCCGCCGCCGCCGCCGAGGATGGTGCGGATGGTCGAATCCACCACCGCGAACTGGTCCCAGAGCCGATGCTGGCCGCCGTAATAGTCGAGGATGAACGGGGAGAGCTGTACGCCGAAGTGCGCATGGTGGATGTTGAGGCGCAACAGCAGGACCTGGTCGATTCCGCCCTCGGCCTGGACGCCGTTGGTCTGCGACCCGGAGTTGCCATTGATCTCCAGGTCCATGATGCGCCAGTCCCTGATGCCGGGCGTGCTGCCGCTCGAGAGCTGGATCCCGTAGTTGTTGCCGGTGATGTTCACCCTCGGCGCGGCGCCGCTGCCGAAAGCGCCGATCAGCCCGGGGCCGTTGAGCCGGATACCGGCGTTGTCGTTGGAGGCGAACGTGTCGCCGCGGCGGAACAGGATGCGCTTGCGGCTGGCGATGTTGTTGTTGACCGAGGCGTCGAAATCACTGCTGGTCAGCACCGCCGCGCCCGCCGGGCAGCCGCCCGAACCGGCGACCGGCTGCGCGTTGCCTACGCAAAGCGTATTGGCCGCAAATACCGTGTCCGGGTCGCTGACGGTGATCTGCACGCTCCTCGTCGCTGGCGCTGCTCCGTCGAGCACCGTCAGGCTCACCGTATAGGTGCCGGGCGATTCGAAGACGTGCGCGGCCACCGCGCCGGTCGCCTGGTTGCGGCTCAGGTTGGGCATGCCCGGCGTGCTCGTCCATGAGCCGCTTCCCGGGTCGCCGAAGTCCCAGCGGTACTCGAGCTCATGGAAGGGCCGGTTCGTCGCGGCGGCCGTCGTGGCCGTGGCATCGAAGAACACGTAGAGAGGCGCAACGCCCGAGGCGCGGCTCGGCACCAGCGAGGGCGCGATCTCGCCCGCGGCGGTGACCGTAACGGTCGCGCTTTGCGCGGCGCTGCCGCCCGTGCCGCTGCAGTTCAGGGCATAGGACGTCGTCGATGAGGGGCTGACCGCCTGGGATCCCGAGGTCGCTCTTGTGCCGGACCATCCGCCCGACGCGGTACACGAGCCGGCGCCGGTGGACGCCCAGGTGAGCGTGGACGACTCGCCCGCAGCAATGCTGGCCGGAGCGGCGGATAGAGATACCGTCGGCAGGGGCGTGGTAACGGTGACCTGCGCGCTCGTCGACGCGGCTCCGCCGATGCCAGTGCAGGTAAGGATATAGGTGGTCGTGGCGGCCGGCGTGACCGCCAGAGACCCCGAGGTGGGGCGGGTACCCAACCAGCCATCGGAGGCAATGCAGGAAGCGGCGTTGGTCGACGACCACGTCAGGGTGGCGGGCTGGCCGGCTGCGATCGTGGCCGGAACGGCGGAAAACGAGATCGTGGGCGGCACCGGTACCGGCACGGGCGTGGTCACGAGCACCGGAGCCGACTGCGTCGAGGCGTTTCCCGCCGCGTCCACCGCCGCGACGCTGAGCGCGTACAGCGTTCCGCCGGACAGCCCGGTCACCGACGCCGAGGTGCCGATGGGCGAGGCAACCAGCGTCGCGTCGCGATACACGCGGTATCCGCTCACCCCGACATCGTCGGTGGCGGCGCTCCAGGACACGGCGATCTCGGAGAACGAAAGCGCCGTCGCGGTGACGTTCGTCGGAGTGCTCGGCGGCGAGGCGTCGGCCGGCGCGGGGTCGACGATGGCGATGTCGTCCCACCAGGCGGCGTCGTTGAATGCGCCGATGCCGACGCGGCCCGCGCCGAAGGTGGCATCGTTCGCCTGCATGATCACTGCGCCGCCGGCCTTCACCGTGATGAGCGAGCCCGCTCGCGAGACTTCGATCTGGTGGTACTCGTTGTCGGGAATGGCGTAGTTGCCGTTCGCCAGCGCCGGCTGCCGCACGCCGCCCACCACCTTGAAGAGCTGCGTGTTGGCCGCGGTACGATTGAACATCGCGTAGTAGTAGTTGGACGCGTTCTGCAGGCCGAACACCACGGCGTGATCGCCGCCGGCGTTCGCCGCGAAGTCCTCGCTGCTGCGCACGCGCGCGGAGAAGGCGAAGTCGCCGTAGGTGCGTCCTCTCACCAGGCTGTACTCGCCCAGCCGCGAGCCGGAGCGCGCGCTGTAATTCGTGCTGCCGATGCCGTAACGCAGGTCGCCGCCGTCCATCGCCACCGACCAGCGCGCTGCCGTCAGCGGCTGCCAGTTCGCCGCGTCGCCGAGGTAGGGATCGCCCGCGGAGAAAGTCCTCGCCGGCACCGTGATCGCGATATCGTCCCACCAGGCGGCGTCGTTGAATGCGCCGATGCCGACGCGTCCTGCGCCGAAGGTGGCATCGTTCGCCTGCATGATCACTGCGCCGTCGGCCTTCACCGTAATGAGCGAGCCCGCGCGCGAGACTTCGACCGGGTGGTACTCGTTGTCGGGGATGGCGTAATTGCCGTTCGCCAGCGCCGGTTGCCGCACTCCGCCCACCACCTTGAAGAGTTGCGTGTTCGCGCCGGTGCGGTTGAACATCACATAGTAGTAGTTGGACCCGTCCTGCCCGCCGAACAGCACGGCATGATCGGCGTTGGGGTTGGCCGCGAAGCTCTCGCTGCTGCGCACGCGTGCGGAGAAGGCGAAGTCGCCGTAGGTACGATCCTTCACCAGGCTGTATTCGCCCAGGCGCGAGCCGGAAAGCTCGGCGTAGCCCGTGGTGTTGATGCCGTAGCGCAGGTCGCCGCCGTCCATCACCACCGACCAGCGCGACGCGTTCAGCAGCGGCTCCCAGTTCGCCGCATCGCCAAGGTAGGGATCGAGCGCGGAGAAGCGCTGTGTCTGCGAGAAGGCGGGTAAGGCTGCTGCAAGGACCAAAGAGAGAAACAGCCAGGATATTTTTTTCATGGCTCCCTCGGCTAGCAAGAAACCTGCGCGTGTAGGTGTCTTCATGACGCGCCCACGCTAGACGCGAATCCACACTGCCCGAGTGCAGTGCTTCACACCGCGCCAGAAATTTTTAGACGCGCGTGTGCGGAATTACGGAAGCTGTTTGGAAAGCTGTGGAGGAGTTACAGAAAATCGGTTTGCGAGCGCGCCGAGCGCGCCGAGATGCTGGACCCATGGTCTCGGCGGCTTTCTTGCGCGCCGAGGCCATGTGGCCGGGAACTACTACTACTACATTCCCATTCCGCCCATGCCGCCCATTCCGCCCATGCCGCCCATCCCGGGCATGCCGCCCGGGCTGGCGCTCTCGCCTTCCTCGACGCGCTCCGCGACCATCGCGGCGGTGGTGAGGACCAGGCCGGCGACCGAAGCCGCGTTCTGCAGCGCGAAGCGCACGACCTTGGTCGGGTCGATGACGCCCTGCTGTACCAGATCGCCGAACTCGGCGGTCTGCGCGTTGTAGCCGAAGGCGTCCTTGCCCGCGACCACCTTGTTGAGGACCACCGAAGGCTCGGCGCCGCTGTTGGCGACGATCTGCCGCAGCGGCTCTTCCAGCGCGCGCAGCACGATCTGGATGCCGGCGTCCTGGTCGTGGTTGGCGCCCTTGAGGTCCTTCAGCCTTGAGCGCGCGCGCAGGTAGGCGACGCCGCCGCCC
>Ga0190265_10000544_pt1 | contig 26686 bp, 26 predicted proteins | sample Popmic124T_FD_133135 | JGI IMG/M metagenome (GOLD analysis project Ga0190265, IMG submission 133135) | Populus adjacent soil microbial communities from riparian zone of Indian Creek, Utah, USA - 124 T | ecosystem: Environmental > Terrestrial > Soil > Riparian zone | place: USA: Utah | collected...
ATACGAGCAGGCGGCGTGCCGCTCGCGAGAGGCAAGAAAAGTCGGTCATTACAAAATCTCCTGAGCTCCGGCACTCGTCGGCCGGGGGCTTGTCCGGGGCTTGTCCGGGGACGGTCCGGGTCTGTCGTCGCGCAGGCCACGAGGCGCCGCTCCCCACGATGAGAAGAGGCGGGCAGCCTGCCTGAGGCGGCTCGGAGTTCAGGAGAGGGACGGAGGGCCGCGGGCGCCGGAAGGCCGGCTGGCCGAGCGGAGGGCGAGCGGGAGCGCCGCGATCGACGACGCGGTCCGCGGCTCCGGCGGGGCCACCCGCGCCACCGTGCACAGGTGGGCGCCGCTGGTCTGCAGGCGGAGCAGGCAGGCCGGGCAGGCCGGCACCTCGACGGGGTGGGCCTGCTCGAGGTGCAGCGGCTCGTCGGGGTGGGCGGCCTCGGGGAAGTAGACGCCGCCGACCCCGCCCTGCGCCAGCGGCTCGTGCGCCTCCCCGGCCGGATGCAGCTCGACCGATCCCAACAGCAGGAGTGTCGAGAGGAGAGCCGCCCAGGGAGCGCGCGCGAGGAGCCGGCGAAGTGCCATTCCCCCGAATCCTAGCAGAACCCCCGGAGCCCATCCTGGCCCCGCCCTTGCAGTGCTCTACGGTCGGATCTTTGCAGTCCCCGAAAAACTTGACTCCAAGGAGGAGATGACAATGAACGACGAGCGCTACGATACCCTCGGCAAGACCACCACCCAGGAGTTCGAGAAGGACGCGAAGCACGACGCGAACCGTGATCCGGTGACCGGCGAGCCCGGGTCCCATCCGGTCGGCACCGGCGTCGGCGCGGCCGGCGGGGCTACCGCGGGTGCGGCCATCGGCATCGCCGTGGGCGGGCCGGTCGGCGCGATGATCGGCGCCGCCGTGGGCGGCATCGCCGGCGGCCTGGCGGGCAAGGGGGTCGCCGAAGCGGTCAATCCCACCGAGGAGGACGCCTACTGGCGCGACAACTACGGCTCTCGCCCCTACGCGGGCGACCGGACCTACGACGACCTACGCCCGGCCTATCAGTACGGCTGGGAGGCCCGCGGACGCCACTCCGACCGCACCTGGAACGATGCGGAGTCCGATCTGGAGAGCGGCTGGAACACCTCCCGAGGCACCTCCGGGCTCGGTTGGAACGAGGCCCGGCACGCCACTCGCGACGCCTGGGACCGAGTGGGCGAGCGCCTGGGTACGGCCGGCACCAGCGCCATGGCGGGAGTCGACACGACGACGACCGGGAGCTACGCCAAGACCGCGGCCGCCAGCGAGTTCGGCGTCAACCCCAATGCCAGCGGCCTGCCCAGCACCTCCGGCGACCCGACCAGCCATCACGAGGGCGTCGAGCCGAAGACGACCGTCCCCGGTGGCTCGGACCGCGACCGCCGCTAGCTTCGGCGCAGCCCCGGGCCGGTTCTTCCAGCCCGGTGCCGAGCCCGGTCAAACCCGGGAGATCGCTTTCGATCTCCCGGGTTATCCGCTTCCGTTACGCCCGCCGTATACTTCCCACCTGATGGCGCCGCGTTTCGACCCTGAGAACCTCACCCTCGACCTCTCCGTCGCCGACCTCCTCGAAGGGCAGATGATGCGCAGCCTCGGCTTCTCCAGCCGCGGGGGCTACGAGCGGCTCTGGCTGGGCCAGGCCATCCACGGACGCTACCAGGAGGCGAAGCTCGAGGAAGACCCCTCCTACCGGCGGGAGGTGGTGGTCTCCCACTCTTTCGAGCATCGCGGCTGGACGGTGAACGTGCAGGGGCGGGCGGATGGGCTGCGGCGGGAGAGTGACGGCACTCTGGTCGTCGAGGAGATCAAGTCGGTGCGCCGCGGCGGCGTGCTGCCGCCCGCGGTGCGCGAGTCGTACCAGCGCCAAGCCCTCCTCTACGCCTGGATGCTCAGCCAGCGCGAGGTGGCACCGGTGCGCGCCGAGCTGGTGCTGATCGCCATCGGCAGCGACGAGACCGAGCGCGAGAGCCTGGCTCCCAACTTCGAGGCGCTGGAGGCGGTCGTGAGACGGCGGGTCAACATGTTGATCCGCACCTGGGAGGCCGAGCGCGAGCGTGCCGCCGAGCGCCGGGGAGCCGCGGAGCGGATGGCCTTCCCCTACCGCGAGCTGCGGGCGGGCCAGGAGCTGATCCTGGCTGCCGTCGAGACCGCGGTGGCCAACCGCGAGCACCTCCTCCTCCAGGCCACCACCGGCATCGGCAAGACCGTCGCCGCCCTCTATCCGGCCCTGCGCTATGCCCTGGCGAACGACAAGCGGCTGTTCGTGCTCACCGCCAAGAACACCCAGCAGCAGATGGCGACCGCCGTGCTCGCCCTGCTGAACCAGGAGGAGGCGTTCCGGTCGCTCCGCCTGCGGGCCAAGGCGAAGATGTGCGCCAACGACCAGATCCTCTGCCATGAGGAGTACTGCCGCTTCGCCAAGGACTACGGCCTGAAGCTTGCCACGTCCGGCGTGCTGGGGCGGATCTACGAGTCCCACGCCGCCATCGAGCCGGACGACGTGTTCCGCCTGGCGAGCGAGGCCGAGGTCTGCCCTTTCGAGGTCAGCTTGGAGCTGTCCGGCCGGGTGCAGGTCACCGTCTGCGACTACAACTACGCCTTCGACCCCTACGTCTCCCTCTCCGGCTTCGCCGCCGACGAGGACCTTTCGGACACCATCCTGGTCATCGACGAGGTGCACAACCTGGTCGACCGCGGGCGCGGCTACCACAGCCCCGAGCTCTCCTCGAGCGACGCCCGCAGGGCCGCCGAGGCGGTGGGGCGCTGGGGCGAACCCATCCACTTCCGCATCGAGACCCTCTGCCTGAAGCTCGCCGCCCTGGTCGACGGCATCGTGGCCGACGCCTTGGAAGAGGGGCCGCCGGGGGACCGCGCCGTCGAGTGGCCGCTGCCCGAGGACCGCTTCTGGCGCCTGCGCCCCGAGCTCGACGCCGCCTTCGTCGACTACCTGGAGCACCAGCGCGAGACCAAGACCTTCCGCCCCGAGGACCCGTTCGTCGAGCTCTACTTCAACTTCCTCCGCTTCCTGAACGGCATGATGGTCTCGGACGCCGCGTTCAGCCACTGCGTCGAGTGGAAGAAGGGGGAGGGCCGGCTGAAGATCCTCTGCAAGGATCCCAGCCGCTTCCTGGGCGGCGTGCTCCAGCGCACCCACGCCGTGGTCGGCCTCTCGGCGACCCTGTCGCCCCCCGAGTTCTACACCGGGCTCCTCGGCTTCGAGGCCGGCCGCACCGCCTTCGTCGAGATCCCCAACCCGTTCCCTCCCGAAAACCGCCGGGTGGTCATCGATTCGACCGTCGCCACCACCTACCGCGAGCGGCCGATGAACTACCAGCGCATCGCCGACCGGCTCGGCGCCTTCGCCGACTCGGTGCCCGGCAACTGCCTGGCGCTCTTCCCCGGCTACGCCTTCCTCGCCGAGGTGATGGGGCGCATGCGGCTGCGCAACAAACGGGTGCTCATCCAGCGCCAGGCCGACAGCGAGAAGGAGCGCGAGCTCCTCCTCCAGGCCCTGCGCTCGGCGGTGTTCGGAGACGTCCTCCTGGCGGCCGTGGCCGGAGGCGTTTTCGCCGAGGGGGTGGACTATCCCGGCGAGGTGCTGAAGGCGGTGGCGGTCGTCGGCCCCTGCCTGCCGGCGCTCACCCTCGACCAGCAGCTCCTCAAGGACTATTACCAGGACCGCTTCGAGCGCGGCTTCGAGTACTCCTTCGTCGTCCCCGGCATGACCCGCGTCGTGCAGGCGGCCGGCAGGCTCATCCGTTCGCCCGAGGACACCGGGGTGATCGCCCTCTTCGACCAGCGCTTCCTCCACGCCCCCTATCGCGACTACCTGCCCGCCGACTGGCTCCCCGAGGAGGGCGCCGGCGCCCTGGTGGGAGATCCAGCCGAGGTCGCGGAGGAGTTCTTCCGCGCCTTGACCCTGCGCAGGTAGCCCCTACAGAGGCAGCCGCAGCCGCGCCAGGCAGCCGGGCTCCGGGCCGCGGTTGTCCAGGGTGAGGGTGCCGCCGTGGGCCTCGGCGATCTGCCGCGAGAGCGCGAGGCCGATGCCGGTGCCTCCTGGCTTGGTGGTGTAGAAGGGAACGAAGAGGTTCTCGGTGTTGCCGAGGCCCGGCCCCTCGTCCTCCACGCGCACCTCGACGTGCGAGCCGTTCACCTTCCAGCCCACGCCGGCGCCGCCGCCGGTGAGCAGGGCGGCGTCCACGGCGTTTCTGATCAGGTTGATCAAGAGCTGCTCGATCTGGTCGGCGTCCCCCAGCACGGTGACCTCCGGGCCGCGCTCGACATAGACGGGCAGCCTGGTTTCGAGCGCGGCGGTGCGGCGGACGAGGGCGGACAGCTCGACCTCCGCGAGGCGCGGCGGAGGCAGGCGGGCGAGCCGGGCGTAGGCCGCCATGAAGCGGATCAGCGCCTCGGCGCGGTTGCCGATCAGCTCCAGGCCCTGCTGCATGTCCTCCTTCCAGTCGTCCGGCCGGGGCTCGCGCTCGACCATGCGGGCGAGGGTCGAGGCCATCGAATGGATGGGCGCCAGGGAGTTGTTGAGCTCGTGGCCGAGCACCCGGATGAGCCGCTGCCAGGCCAGCCGCTCCTCCTCGCGCAGAGCCTGGGAGAGGTCGGTGATCACCAGCAGCCGGTGGGGCAGGCCGCTCTCGCGGAAGTTGCGGCGCCGCACCTCCCAGCGGCCGGGGCCGGCAGGGAAGGTCTGCTGCAGGAGGCTCGGCCCCTCGCCGTCCAGGGGCTCGGCGAGCCCGAGGTCCTCCGCCGTCCGGCCCAGCAGGCGGTCGGCCGGGGTGGCCAGCAGGGCCTCGCCCGCGCGGTTGACCAGGCGCAGCCGCCGCAGGTCGTCGAAGGCGAAGACCGCCACGTCCACCTCCTCGACGACGCGGTGGAGGAGGGCCGTGGCCTCGACGGCGCCGAGCCGCTGCTCGCGCAGCGTCGCGGCGATGGCGTTGACCTCGTGGACCACCTGCGAGAACGCGTCCACGACCATAGGCGGCTGGCGGGCGCGCAGCGAGAAGTCGCCCTCGCGGATGGCCGAGAGCAGGTTGGCGATCGTCTGCAGCGGCCGCGCCACCCGGGCGCGCAGGTTGAAGGCGAGCCAGAGCCAGACGAGCAGCAGGACGAGGGTCGCCGACCACTGGAACCGCAGGCCGTGATCGTCCAGCCAGACCAGCAGCAGGGCCAGGGTGGTGCCCGGCAGGCCCACCGCCAGGGCGAGCAGCAGGATGCGGTTCTCGAAGGTCAGGGCCCGGCGCAGCCGGCGCTCGATCTCAGAGGCCATGCTTTTCGAGCCGGCGGTAGAGGGCGCTGCGCGAGAGGCCCAGGGCGTGCGCTGCCTGGCTGACGTTGCCGCCGTAGCGGGCCAGCGCCTTCTGGATGAGCACGCGCTCGACCTCCTCGAGTGGCATGTCTTCCAGGCGCCCCGCCGCGGCCGCCGCCCCCGGCCCCCCGGCCGCCGCCGCCGGCTGGAGGCCGAGGTCGGCCGTCCGCACCGGCTCGCCCGGGGCCATCAGCACGGAGCGCTCGACGGCGTGATCGAGCTCGCGCACGTTGCCTGGCCACGGGTGGGCGAGGAGGGCTGCCCGGGCGCCCTCGTCGAAGCTGCGCAGCGGCTTGCGGTAGCGCTTGGCGTGCTGCTCGAGGAAGTGGCGGGCGAGCGGCAGGATGTCTTCCTGGCGGTCGCGCAGGGGCGGCAGGCGGATCTCGACCGTGTTCAGCCGGAAGAGAAGGTCCTGGCGGAAGCGGCCGGCGGCCACCTCCTCGCGCAGGTCGGCGTTGGTGGCCGAGAAGACCCGCACGTCGGCCGAGCGGGTGCGCGACGAGCCCAGGCGCTCGAACTCGCCGGTCTCCAGCACGCGCAGCAGCTTGGCCTGCTGGGCGAGCGAGATGTTGGCGATCTCGTCGAGGAAGATGGTGCCGCCGTCGGCCAGCTCGAAGCGGCCGACGCGGTCCGCCTTGGCGTCGGTGAAGGCGCCGCGCACGTGGCCGAACAGCTCGCTCTCGAAGACCGACTCGGAGAGGCCGCCGGTGTTGACCGTCACCATGGGCTTGTCGGCGCGCGGCGAGACGGCGTGGAGGGCGCGCGACACCACCCCCTTGCCGGTGCCGTTCTCGCCGGTGATCAGGACGTTGGCCGCCGAGGGGCCCACCCGCTCGATCAGCTCGACGACCGGCTTCATCTCCGGCGACTCGGCGACCAGGGTGGGTTCGCCTGCCGCGCGCAGCAGCTCGTTCTCCGCCTCCAGCCGCTCGCCGCGGCGCAGCGCCCGGCCGAGGTCGACCTGGGTGCGGAGGATGGAGACGAGGCGGTTGTTGTCCCACGGCTTCTCGATGAAGTCGCGGGCGCCTTGGCGCATGACCTCGACGGCCAGGCCGACGTTGCCCCAGGCGGTCATCACCACGATCGGCATCGACTCGTCCAGGGTGCGCAGACGGGCCAGCAGGTCCAACCCTTCGCGGCCGGAGGTGGTGTCGCGGGTGTAGTTCAGGTCCATCAGCACCGCGTCGAAGCCGCGGGTGGTGACGGCCTGGATGATCTCCGCCGGGGAGCCGGCGGTCTCGGTCTCGAAGCCCTCGGCCTTGAGCAGCAGGCGCAGCGCCTCGCGCACCTCGCGCTGGTCGTCCGCGATGAGGACCCGGGGCCTGGAGGACATGGCGCTCACAGGCTAGACTTTACACCGGAGCAAAAAAAAGGGCTGCCGCTCATGTGGCGGCAGCCTTCAAAGGCGCGCGAACAACACCCGCGCGGCCAAGCGCGGGATCTCTAATTTCCTTTTCTCAGACGACCTCGAACCCCCTCTGCGCCAGCTCCCTCTTTTCCAGCTCGCGCTGGACGCCCTGCTCCTCCTCGACGACGCGGCCGTCGAAGAGGTGGATGGAGCGGCTGGCGTAGCGGGCGAAACGGGGGTCGTGCGTCACCATGCAGATGGTGGCGCCGTCCTTGTGCAGCTCCTCGAGCAGCTCCATGACCGCCTCGCTGTTGCGCGAGTCGAGGTTGCCGGTGGGCTCGTCGGCGAGCAGGATGGACGGCTTGCCGACCACCGCACGGGCCACCGCGACCCTCTGCTGCTGACCGCCGGAGAGCTGCGACGGGTAGTGTTTCATGCGGTGCGACATGCCGACGCGCTCGAGGGCCTCCTGCACCCGCTCCTTGCGCTCCTTGGCGGCCATGCCGCGGTAGGTCAGCGGCAGCTCCACGTTCTCGTAGACCGTCAGGTCGCCGATCAGGTTGAAGGCCTGGAAGATGAAGCCGATCTCCCGGTTGCGGATGCGCGCCCGGTCGGAGAAGGAGAGGTCGGCGACCTGCTTGCCGTTCAGCGAGTACTTGCCGTCGCTCGGCGTGTCGAGCAGGCCGAGGATGGAGAGCAGGGTGGTCTTGCCGCAGCCGGAAGGGCCCGCGATCGAGACGTACTCGCCGTTCTTGATCTCCATGTGGATACCCGAGAGGGCATGCGTCTCGACCTCGTCGGTCATGAAGACCTTGGTTACGCCATCGAGTCGAATCAGGGTCTCAGCAGAAGTGCTCATCAGTCCTCCGGGTTTGCCTACTTGTTACTGCAGACGAATACGATCGAATCCGTCCTGCTGCGAGGTGTCGGACAGAATGACCTGGTCGCCGACCGCGAGACCGCTGACGATCTCCATCGTGTTGACGGAGCTGCGCCCGAGTTGCACCGGCACGCGCACCGCCTCGTCGCCGTCCTCGACCAGCTTGAACATCTCGACCTTCTGATTGGGCTGCCCGTACGCCGGACGGCCGACGAACAGCACGTTCTCCAGGCGCTCGATCTCGATCGTGCCGTCGATCGACAGATCCGGGCGGGCGCCCTTGGGGAGCGGTCCTTCGAGGGCCACGTCGACGGTGACCGTGCCGTCCTGCACCGAAGGGGCGACACGGATCACCCGGCCCATCACGATGCCGTTGCGCGTGTCGATCGAGGCGGGCAGGCCGATCTGCACGTCCTTGGCCTGCACCTCCGGGATGCGCAGCTCGGCCTTCAGCTTCTCGGGGCGGGCCACCCGGGCGAGTGTCGTGCCCGGCGTGACGCGCTGGCCGACCTGGACCGGCAGCTCCTGGAGCACGCCGGGGATGCCGGCCCGCACCTTGAGCGACTCGACCTGGCGGCGGCGCAGCTCGTAGAGGGCGCGCATCTGGTCCACCCGGGCACCCTGGGCGGCGAGCTGCGCCTGGTTGGAGCGCCTGCTCTGGACGAAGCGCTCCTCCTCGATACGCGCCTGCTTGGCCGACTGGTCGGCCCGCAGCCGCGAGAGCTTGAAGTTGAGCGGTGGGATGAGGCCGTCCTTGGCGAGCGTCTCGTCCGCCTCGACCTGCAGGTTCGCCTGGTCGCTCTGCGACTTCGAGGCGTTGACCTCCGACTGCTGGCTCAGGAGCTGGATCTCGAGCTGGGCGCGGAGCGTGTCGAGGTCGGCCTCGGCCGCCTTGAGCTGGGCCTCGGCCTCCAGCATGTTCTGCTGCAACTGGGGATCGCTCATCTCGAGCAGCACCGTGTCCGCCTCGACCCGGGCGCCGGGCAGGGCGGGGATGCGCTCCACCCTTCCCTCGACCGGGGCCGAGATCCAGCGGATGTCCTCGGGCACCAGCGTGCCGGGGCCGCGCACCTGCCGCAACATCGAGCCGCGCTGCACCTTGTCCACCCAGACCGTGTCGCGCTTGACCGACGGCGCCGCCGGCTCCAGCCGCGACAGGCCCACCGTGATGAGGAGCACCACCGCCGCCAGCGAGATGAAAAGAATCGTGCGCCGGAGGCGGCGCTTATTGGCTTGTCCTGTGCGTGGAATGTCCATGGCTCTGTTCTCTCCGCCCTCTATTACGCATGCCACGTGCCACCGGCCGTGTCGGGCGTAAAGCACTGCAAACAAAAAATTTAAGAGTTGTTTTAAAGGACGGTCCCTGTCCGTTGGTGGGACTCGGGCGTCCCGGAACCGGACACGTTATTTGCGGGAGCGCTTCACCGCACGCCGCGCCTGGAGGAGCTCCGGCAGGTGCTCCTGGATCCAGCGTTCCGCCTTCTCGAGGTGGCGGAACAAGCGCTCGCGGCGGCGGAACTCGGGAGTGTGGAACTGCCTCCGGCCGCCGCGCACCTCGGGCGGCATGTCGGCGTGGAGCAGCTCGTGGTAGACGACGGCCTCGACCACGTAACGCGGTACGCCGGGGTCGTCGAGCACGCGGTGGAGGCGGATCAGGCCGTCCTCGTAGGAGTAGCTGCCGAGTTGGAGGCTGGAGGTGCGGGCGCGCCGGCGGCAGTGGTGGGCGGCGCCGGCCGATGCCTTGCCCCAGGTGATCGCCGCCTGGAGCCGGCCGTCGAAGTAGCGCTGGTTCAAGTCGGCGGCGACCTCGCGCAGGTCGAGGACCGCCCCCTGGGGATTGAGGACCAGGCGGCGGGTGCGGGCCGCCGTGCGGCACTGGGAGAAGTGGTCGCGGATGACGACCAGCGCCTCGCGCGACCGGTCGGTTCCCCGCTTGCTCTCGACGAACGCGGCGACCGCCCGCAGCACGTCCTCGGAGGCCTCGAGGAACGAGCGGTGGAGCCGCAGGTCGAGCTGCGTGCCGGGGCGCACCGGGCGGACGGAGAGGATGGTACGGCGGTTGTCGGTGAGCGCCAGCGAGTGGAGCCGCCCGCCGGTCATGCGGTTGAGGCGGCGCAGCAACTCGAAGCGCGCGGCGTCCGGGTCGGCGGCGCGCGGCACCAGCACCGGCCGGGCCGTCGGCTTCAGTGCCTCGTGCGCCGGGGCCGGCTGGGCGTTGAACAGGTCGAGCTGCAGGGGCCGCCGGCGGGCCGCCGTCTCGGTGGTCGCCGAGTCGGCCGCGGCGGTACGGCGGACGGGGCGCGCAAGCTCGCGGGCCGACGGTCTCATGACGCCCATTGTCTCATCCCCGGTTCAGTACCCCTCCGCCAGACCGTCGCCCCGCGGGTCGGCGCCGCCGGTGAAGCGGACCGGCCGGCCCTGGGAATCGTACTCCATGGAAAGGCCATGGGCGTTGCCGAGCCGGGTGAAGGTCTCGACCTTGTGCCCGCGGGCGGTGAGCTCCTGCCGCACGGTTTCGGGGATGCGGTCCTCCACCCCCAGCTCGTCCGGCTCGATGAAGCTGATGCGGGGTGCCGCGATCGCCGCGCGGATGTCCATCCCGAAATCCAGCACGTTCATCACCATCTGCGGCACGGTCTGGTCGATGGTGTGGCCTCCCGGCGTGCCGAGCACCACCCAGGGCCGGCCGCCGCGCATCACCATCGTCGGGCAGTCGCCCGAGAGCTTGCGCCGGCCGGCGTGGGCGTCCATCGGGTTGCCCTTGGGCTCGAAGGTGCAGTAGGCGAGCGAGTTGTTGAGCCAGATGCCGGTGCCCGGAGGCATGATGCGGCTGCCGAACAGGTTGCCCAGCGTCTGGGTGGCGCTCACCACGTTGCCCCAGCGGTCGGCCACCACGAAGTGGGTGGTGTTGGTGCCCTGGGAGCCCATGTCGCCCACATCGCCGGGCGGCGTGAAGGTGCGCGCCTGCTTCATGTCGACCGCGCGCGCCTCCTCCTGCCAGTAGCCCGGAGAGAGCAGCCGGCCGAGCGGCGGCGGATCGATCTCGGGGTCTCCGGCGTAGGCCAGGCGGCACCAGAACCCCCGCTTGGTGACCTCGGCGAAGAGGTGGAGGTAGTCCGCGCTGTTGTGCCCCAGGGTCTTGACGTCGAACTGGCTGAGGATGCCCAGGCGGATGAGCGCCGGGTAGGCGTTCGAGGGCGGCGGGGTGGTGACCACCTCGTGCCCGCGGTATTCGACGTGGATCGGCTCCCACCACTCGGCCTTGTCGGAGACGAGGTCCGCCAGGGCGAGGAAGCCGCCCCGGCTCTTCATCTCGGCGTCGATCGCCTGGCCGAGCTCGCCGCCGTAGAAGACCTCCGGCCCGCGCTCGGCGACCAGGCGCAGGGATCGCGCGAGGTCCTTCTGCACCAGCGTCTCGCCGGCCGCGAGCGGCTTGCCGTCGCGCCCGAAGGCGGCGCGGGCGTGCTCCGGGAACTCGGCATAGGCGTCCTTCAGGGTCGCGGCGGTGCGCGGGCTCACCGGAAACCCCTCCTCGGCGGCGCGGATGGCCGGCGCCAGCAGTTCGCCCCAGGGGCGGGTGCCGTACTTCTCGAGCATCGCCTCCCAGGCGTGGAGGTTGCCCGGGGTGGAGACGGCCTTGGCGCCGCGCCGGTTTTCGAGGTGGTTCGGCGTCGGCGCGCGATAGGCGTCCGAATCGACCCCGGCGGGGATGCGGCCGCTGGAGTTGAGGAACCAGGGCTTCCCCTCCTTGGCGTCGTAGAGGAGGATGGTGCCGTAGCCGCCCATCCCTGAGTTCTCCGGCTCGACGACGTTGAGCGTGGCGGCGACCGCCACCGCGGCGTCGAAGGCGTTGCCGCCCGCCTTCAGCACCTCGAGCCCGGCGCGGGTGGCCATCGGGTGGGCGCTGCTGACCATGCCGTGGGTTCCCTGGGCCGGGCCGGCTACGGGAGCCGGGGACGGGGAGGACGCTGGATTCATGGCGGCCGGAGCGTGGGGCTGGCAGTGCAGGAGCGAGAGCAACACCAGGGGGCCGCAGGCAGAGAGTCGACGGGTCAAGAGCACCTCCGATGGAGCCCGAACTTTAGCACAGGGGATGGGAGGCTTCAGGCCGGTAGGATGCGCCGCTCGCCCACCGCCAGGGTCCAGACGCTGCTCCTGTCCCCGCCGCGCCGGGTCAGCACCTCGGCCAGCACCTCGGGGGCCCGATCCACCGGCTCGTCGGTCAGGTCGAAGCACCCCCAGTGCATGGCTGCCATGCGGCGGGCGCCGAGGTCGAGGAAGGCCTGGTAGCCCTCTTCGGGATCCATGTGCTGGGCGCGCATGAACCACCGCGGCTCGTAGGCGCCGATGGGGATCAGGGCAAGGTCGATGGGAGCGAAGCGGCGGCCGATCTCGGCGAAGCCGTGGAAGTAGCCGGAGTCCCCGGTGAAGTAGTACCGCCGTTCGTCCGAGTCCAGCAGCCACGAGCACCAGAGCGTGCTGTTGCGCGCCATACCGATCCGGCTCGACCAGTGCTGGGCCGGCAGGCAGGTCACCGTCCACCGTCCCAGCCGGGCGCTCTGCCACCAGTCGAGCTCCACCGCCTCGCGGCCCCGCGCCCGGAACCACCGGCTCAGCCCCAGCGGCACGAACCACCGCATCTCCGCCGGCAGCCGCTCGACCGTCCAGGTGTCCAGGTGGTCGTAGTGGTTGTGCGAGAGCACGGCGAACGCCGCGGCCGGCACCGCCTCCAGGGGGATGCCCGGAGGCGACAGCCTCGGGGGCAGCAATGCCCGGGCCCCCCAGTGCGGATCGGTCAAAAACACGTCCCCGCCGTCCTGCACCGCGAAAGTCGAGTGCCCCACCCACGTCACCGACGGAGGCTGCCCCTCCTCCTTGAGATAGGCCCCGTCGTTCGCCACCACCGGCACCCGGGGAGGCGTCTTGCGGTCATAGGAGCCCTTCCCCGCGAGCTTCCACCGCAGCAGGTCCGTGAACCGGCTTTTGAACGGCGCCCAGGGGCAGAAGAAATGCCCAGGCTCGCCGTGGGGAGCGTAGAGGAGGTCCGTCGAGGGGGCGGGGGCGTCCATGACGCCGGAGAGAATATCCTGGCGACTCGCTCCTCAACCGGCGGCGGCCTGGAAGAGCCGGGTGACCTCCTCCATGCGCTTGCGGTTGACCCCGAAGTCCTTGCGGCCGAGACGGGAGGCGGAGCGGAAGTGGATGCTCTTCGTGGTGTCGTCAAACACGAAATCGCCGTCGTCCACGAAGCGGAAGATCTTGGATCTGAACTCCGCCTTCAAGGCGTCGGGTTCCTCGCGGACGATCCGGGTGCGCGGGTAGTCGCGTAACACTCCCAGGAGCCGCGCCCGCGCCTGGACCAGGGGGCCCGAGTAGGGGATCGGGTCCATTAGCTGCGGGCCGGGGGGCGCCTGGGTCGAGACGCAGTTCGGGGTGCGCTTGCAGGGCGCGAGGAGGCCGGCGACGGCGGACGTGGGGGAGGTGGGGGCCATGGTGGCACCATTCTACTCCCGGCCGGCCTGCCGGCTGCTCTATGATGGGCCGCTTTCTTGTGGCAGGAGCCGAAGGGCCGGAGAAGGAGAGTGAAGCGATGTTGACCCTGGAGGCCGAGGCGCGGCGCGAGCTGTGGCAGCGCCTGATCGAGGCCATCGAGACGTATACGGAGGGGATCGGCGGCGCCCGGGTGACGCCCGAGATGCTCGACCCCGAGAAGCTCCGCGAGCTGCTGGCGCCGTTCGACTTCGCGCGGCCGGTCGAGCCCCTGGAGGCTCTGGACTTCGTGGTGGAGAACCTCTGGCGCCACCAGGTGCACACGCCGCACCCGCGCTACTTCGGGCTGTTCAACCCCGCCCCGTCGACCCTGGGCATCGCGGCCGATGCGCTGGTGGCGGCCTTCAACCCGCAACTCGCAGCCTGGAGCCACAGCCCGCTCGCCGCCGAGATCGAGCAGCACCTGGTGCGCGCCCTGGGCGAGCGCTTCGGCTACGACCCGGCGCGGGTCGAGGGTACCTTCACCTCGGGCGGCGCCGAGGCGAATCACACGGCGCTCGCCGCCGCCCTCACCCGTGCCTTCCCCGAGATCGGCCGGCGTGGCCTTCTCGCGCTGCGCAGCCAGCCGGTGCTCTACGTGTCGCCCGAGTCCCACCACTCGTTCCTCAAGGCCGCGCGGCTCTCCGGCCTGGGGACCGAGGCGGTGCGCGAGGTGCGGGTCGATTCCGGGCTGCGGATGCGGCCGGACGACCTCGTGGCGCGCATCGAGGAAGACCGCAGGGACGGCCATTCGCCGTTCCTGGTGGTGGCGACGGTCGGCACCACCAGCGCCGGGGTGATCGATCCGCTGCCGGAGATCGCCCAGATCGCCGAGGAGCAGGGGCTCTGGCTCCACGCCGACGCGGCCTGGGGGGGCGCCGCGGTGCTGGTGCCGGAGCTGCGGCCGTGGCTCGAGGGGATCTCCCGCGCCGCCTCGATCACCTTCGACGCCCACAAGTGGCTTTCGGTGCCGATGGGGGCCGGCCTCTTCCTGACGCGGCACGCCGGCATCCTGGAACGGACCTTCCGGGTGGCGGCCCGCTACATGCCGCGCGACGCGGCGGCTCTGCCGGTGGGCGACCCCTACGCCCTGACCATGCAGTGGTCGCGGCGGTTCATCGGCCTGAAGCTGTTCCTCTCGCTGGCGGTGGCGGGGTGGGAAGGGTACGAGGCGGCCATCCGCCACGACACCGCCATGGGCGAGCGGCTGCGCGAGCGGCTGCGCGAGGAGGGCTGGGTGGTGGTCAACGACACGCCGCTGCCGGTCGTCTGCTTCGTCGACGGCGCAGCGGAGGGGCGCTCCGCCCGGTTCGTCGAGGCGGTCGCCGCGGACCTCGTCGCCTCGGGCGAGGCGTGGGTCAGCACCGTCGGCCTCGGCGAAACCGGCCCGGCGCTGCGCGCCTGCATCACCAACCACCGCACCGGCCCCGGCGACGTGGACGCCCTGGTGGCCTCGCTGGGCCGCGCGCGCGCCCGCCACGCCGCCGGCCCCGGGAGCGTCTGATAAGCTGAAGCCTGCCGGGGAGCTCGGGCACTTGTCCCGCATTCCGGGTTCGCTGCACTTAAGAGGGAGGACGCATCCGGCCCATGCCCACCGCGTCGGCCGCAGCAATCATAGGAAGAAGGAGAACCACCCATGAGCTGGGAAGACAGAGAAGACAACACCATCTACAAAGTGGTGGTGAATCACGAGGAGCAGTACTCGATCTGGCCGGCGCACCGCGAGAACCCGCTGGGCTGGAACGACGTCGGCAAGAGCGGCCCCAAGCAGGAGTGCCTCGACTACATCAAGGAGGTCTGGACCGACATGCGTCCGCTCTCGCTCCGCAAGAAGATGGAGGAGATGGAGCGGGCCAAGCAGGCGGGTCAGGAGACCAATTAGCGGCGCTCGCCTCGTCCGGGTCCGTGAGGCTCGTGCCACCTCCGGACCCAGGCCGACTGGAGTAGACTTCCGACCGTGAAACCGAGCAGCCCCTCCGAGCGCTGGTTGGCGTACCGCGAGGTCAACCCGCGGGCGCGGCTGCGCCTGTTCTGCTTCCCCTACGCGGGCGGCGGCGCCTCCGTGTACCGCGGCTGGTCCGGCCAGATACCGGGCGACGTCGAGGTGTGCCCGGTGCAACTCCCCGGGCGGGAGAGCCGCCTCAGGGACCAGCCTTTCGACCGGCCCGAGCCCCTGATCCAGGCGATCGCGGACGTCCTGCAGCCCCACTTCGACATGCCGTTCATCTTCTTCGGCCACAGCATGGGCGCCATGATCAGCTTCGAGCTGGCGCGCGAGCTGCGCCGGCGGGGCCAGACGCTGCCTCTCCACATCTTCGTCTCCGGCCGCCGCGCGCCGCAGTCGCCGCCGCGCGAGGAGCCCATCCATCAGCTCCCGGACGAAGAGTTCTACGCCAAGCTGCGCGAGCTGAACGGCACCCCGGAAGAGGTGCTCCAGCACGCCGAGCTGATGCGGCTGCTCACCCCCATCCTGCGCGCCGACTTCGCGGTCAACGAGACCTACGTCTACCAGCCGGAGGAGCCGTTCGACTTCGGGATCTCCGCCTTCGGCGGTCTCGCCGACGAGGAGGTCAACCGCGACGACGTCGCCGCCTGGCGGGAGCAGACGCGGGGCCGTTTCAGGATGCGCATGCTGCCGGGCGACCACTTCTTCATCCATGGCAACCGGGAGCTCGTCCTCGAAGCGGTGGCGCGCGACCTGGCCGAGATCGGCACTCCGGCGCCGAAGGCCTGGTGACCGGCTTCCCCTCCCGCGCCGCGTCGGGCCTGGGACTCGACCCTGGAAGCGTTCACGTCTGGTCCGTCCGTCTCGATCCTCCCCCAGAAGTGGTCGAGCGGCTGGGGCGCTCGCTCTCGGCGGACGAATGGGAGCGCGCCCGCCGCTTCCGCTTCGAGCGGCACCAGCGGCAGTACGTCGTCGGCCGCGGCGCCCTGCGCGCGCTGCTCGCCGCCTACCTGGGCACCCTCCCCGAGCTGATCCGCTTCACCTACGGCCCGCGCGGCAAGCCCTTCCTGGCCCCTCCGCTCGACGCCGGCGGCCTCTTCTTCAACCTCTCGAACTCCGACGAGCTGGCCCTGGTGGGGCTGGTGCACGGCGTCGAGATCGGGGTGGACGTCGAATACCTGAAGCGGATGCCCGACTGCGAGGTGATCGCCGAGCGCTTCTTCTCGGAGAGCGAGAGGAAGGTGCTGCGCGAGCTGCCGGCCGCGCGCAAGGAGGAGGCCTTCTTCAACTGCTGGACGCGCAAGGAGGCCTACCTCAAGGCGGTGGGGGAGGGCCTGGCCGCGCCCCTCGACTCCTTCGACGTCACCCTGGCTCCGGGCGAGGCGCCGCGGATGCTAACCCTCAAAGGGAATGCCGAGCGGGCCTCGCGTTGGTTTTTCCGCCACCTCCTCCCGGCTCCCGACTACGTCGGGGCCGTGGCCATCGAGGGGGGCGACTGGGCGGTCGAGACCTGGAGCTTCACCGGCTGACCCCGCCGGCCGCAACCACGCCTCTAGGCGTGCCTTCTGCTCCTCTGTAGCCCCGGGGATGATCTCGAGCTTCCAGCGGCTCTTCGGCTTGGCTCCGAAGGTGACCGGAAGGCGCACCAGCCTCTCCCGCCGTGCCACGAGCAGCGACGCCGCCTCACCCGGACGGAAAGCCTTGAGGCGCTCCTCCCACTTGTCCGCCGCGACCCGGAAGTCGCCGATGGCCAGGATCTCGTCCTCGGCGTTGACCCCGGCGTCGTAGCCGGGAGTGCCCCGCCGCACCTCGGTGACCACCAGGCGGCCTTCGCTCACTTCCGTCTCCAGGCCCAGCCAGCCGGCCGGCAGCTCCTCCGGGTCCTTGGGCTTGTCCTCCTCGCCGTCCTTCTTGTCGCTCTCCGCGAAGCGCAGGCCGTACCAGTCGAGGGCCTCGGAGTAGTCCAGCTCCTCGACGGAATCGACGGCGCGCGCGAACCAGGGGCCGAGGCTGGTTCCCGCCACCTCCTCGACGGTCTTGCGAAACTCGTCGGAGCTGAAGCCGCGCTCGCCCGAGTAGCGCTGGTAGGCGAGGCGCAGGGCGTCGTCGAGGCTCCTGGCGCCGCCGGTCGCGCGGCGGACCTTGGCGTCGAGCAGGAAGGAGACGATGGCGCCCTTGGTGTAGTAGCTGATCGCGGAGTTGGGGGTGTTCTCGTCGCGCCGGTACTGCTTGATCCAGGTGTCGAACGAGGACTGGCCGAGGGGCTGGACCTGGCGGCCCGGTGTCGTCTCCAGGGTTTCGATCTGCTTGCCGAGCCGTTTCAGCAGCTCCTTGCGGCTGTAGAGGCCGGCGCGGTGGACCAGCAGGTCGTCGTAGTAGGAGGTCATGCCTTCGGCGACCCAGAGGTCCCTGGTGTAGACCTCCGCCTCGTAGTCGAAGGGCCCCAGGGCCGCCGGGCGCAGCCGCTTGACGTTCCAGGCGTGGAAGAATTCATGGGCGACCAGCCCCAGCCAGTCGGCGTAGCCTTCGCGGGTGCGGGTACGCCAGCGGTCGGTCATCAGCAGGCAGGAATCGGCGTGCTCCAGGCCTCCTCCGGCCTCGGTGATGAGGTTGAAGAACACGTAGCGGGGATAGGGGACGACACCCCAGAAGGCGACCTGCTCGCGCGCGATTCGCTCGACGTCAGCGGCCGAGCGCGGGCCGTCCCACACCCCGCCCTCGCCCTCGTTGACCAGCAGGTGCGGCTTGCTGGCGATCTCGAAGCGATAGACCCGGGCATTGCCGGCGTAGAGGGGAGCATCGACCAGGGCGTCGAAGTCCACGGCCCGGTAGGCGTGCTCGCCGCCGTCGGGAGCAGGGTCGAGAGGAGCGACCGACACCTTCCACTCCGGCGGCAGGACCAGCCGGACGTCGTGCGGCCGCCCCCCGTCTCCGGCGAGGGTGAGGAAGATGGAGGCGCCGTTCAGGATGGCGAACCCCGCTTCGATGAAGCTGGTGCGCACCGACATCTCCCGGGCGTAGACACGGTATCGGACGGCCACCTGCGGAGCGCCGCCGGTCGCGACGCGCCAGCGGTTCTTGAGCGTCTTCTCGACCGCCAGCGGCTCGCCGTTCAGGGTGACCGCGGAGATCCCCTCGACGTTCCTGGCGAACTCGCGGACCAGGTACGAGCCGGGGGTCCAGACGGCCATCATCAGCTCGATCTCGGGGCGTCCCGCGGTGGGGTAGGTCACCTCGACCTCGACGTAGTGGGTCTGCGGAGCGGGAAAGCGGAGCACGTAGGAAACGGGGTCCATCGAAATGGGGTCGAGCATCGCGGTTCCATGGAGGCCGGCGGCGCAGAAGGCCAGGACGAGAGAGATAGGCAGGGCTCGCGGCATCGAAGTTCCTCGGACAGCCGAGTGAACTTACCTGACTTCGCGCCGGCCGCCAAGACGTATACCATGCGGCCATGGGCGACCTGGCGAGAGAAGTCAACACCTCTCTGGAGCGCGAGGCTCCGGCTCTGTTCGCGGCCCTGTCGCCCCTCGGGCGGCGGGCCTTCTTTCCGCCCGACATCCCGGCCCAGTCCGCCGAGGCGCGCGGCACGGAGCTCAACGGCACCATCGGCCAGATCACCGACGGCCGGGGCGGCGCCGTGCGGCTGCCGGCCCTGGCCGCGGCCTTCGGCGACCTTTCCAGGGCCGACGTCGACCAAGCGCTCCTCTACTCGCCCATCGAAGGCTTGCCGGAGGTGCGGCGGCGCTGGCGCGAGTGGCAGCGCCGGGGGGTGGACGCGGGAGTCTCCTCCAGCCTGCCCCTGGTCACGGTGGGTTTGAGCCACGGCTTGTCGCTGGTCGCCGACCTCTTCGGCGGCGAGGGACGGGCGGTCGCCATCCCGCAGCCCTTCTGGGGCAACTACCGCCAGGCCTTCGCCACGCGGACGGGGGCGAGGGTGCTCACCGCCCCTGCCTACGTCGCCGGCCGCTACAACCCCCGTGCCCTGTCGGAGGCCCTGGCCGGCCTGCCGGCGGGGGAGCCGGCGGTCGGGTTGCTCAACGTGCCCTCGAACCCCGGCGGCTACTCGCCGACCACCGAGGAGCGGCGGGAGACGGTCGACTCCCTGCTCGCCGAGGCCGCGCGCCGGCCCCTGGTCGTGGTGTGCGACGACGCCTACTCGGGGCTGGTCTACGAGCCGGGCGTGCCGCGCGAGTCCCTGTTCTGGGACCTGGCGGGCGCCCACCCCAACCTGGTGCCCGTCAAGGTCGACGGTGCCACCAAGGAGTTCTCCTTCTTCGGCGGCAGGGTCGGCTTCCTCACCTTCGCCGTCGAGCCGGACTCCGGAGCGGCGCGGTCGCTCGAGAGCAAGGTCAAGCTGCTGGTGCGCTCGACCGTCGGCTCGCCGGTTTCGGCGAGCCAGGTCCTCCTGCTGCAGGCGCTGCGCAAGGAGGGGATCGAGACGGAGGTGGAGGCGGTGCGGGTGCTGCTCGAAGGGCGCTACCGGGCCTTGAAGGAGGCGCTGGCCGGGGCCGACCCAGGGCTCGTGACGATCCTCCCGTTCAACTCCGGCTGCTTCGCACTGGTCGAGCTGCCCGAGCGGCTCGGCCTCGACTCCGAGGCCGTCCGCCGGCACCTGCTGGAGCACCACGATACCGGCCTGATCTCGATCTCCCCGCGCTACCTGCGGATCGCCCACTGCTCCGTGGACGCCGCCGCGCTCCCCGAGTTGGTCCGCCGGCTGGAGAAGGGGATCGCCGAGCTGGCCGGCTAGACCCGCTTCCCGTTCTCGTCGTAGTTGTAGACCCCGCGCCCGACCTTGCGGCCCAGGCGTCCGGCGCGGACGTGTTGCACGATGATCTGGTTGGGCCGGTAGGCCTCGCCCAGCGTCTTGTGGAGGAACTCGAGGATGGCGAGGCGCACGTCCAATCCCACGAGGTCGACCATTTCGAAGGGTCCCATGGGGTGGTTCAAGCCCAGCTTCAGCGCCTTGTCGATGTCCTCGGCGCTCGCCACTCCCTCCTGGAGCATGCGGAAGGCCTCGTTGCCGATGAGCGCGTTGATACGGCTGGTGACGAAACCCGGCGCCTCGTTGACCAGGACGATCTCCTTGCCCATCCGCTCGCCGACTCGGCGGAGAGCGTCGAGCGTCTCCTGCGAGGTCTCGAGGCCGCGCACCAGCTCGATCAGCTTCATCACGTGCACCGGGTTGAAGAAGTGCATCCCGGCGAAGCGGTCGGGCCGGCCGGTGGCTGCGGCCATCTCGGTGATCGACAGGGCCGAGGTGTTGGAGGCGAAGATCGTGCCGGCGTGGCAGTAGAGGGCGACGGTACGGAAGGTCTCGATCTTGAGCGCGACGTCCTCCGGCACCGCCTCGATCACCAGGTCGGCGTTGTCGACCGCCTCCAGCAGCTCGGCGTGCAGGTGGAGGCCCTGGCGCGCCTGCTCGGCCGCGGCGGCCTCCACCTTGCCGAGCTCGACGCCCTTGGCGAGATTCTTGTGGATGGCCGACTCGGCCTTTTTCAAGGCCTCGGCGCTACTGTCGAAGAGACGGGTCGTATAGCCGGCGAGGGCGGAGACGTGGGCGATGCCGCGCCCCATCGTGCCGGCGCCGAGCACGGCGATGGTCGTGATCTGGTTCATGGTTCCTCTTCAAGAAACGGGGATGCTGTGCACGCCGGTCGCCTTGGCGGCAAGGTCGCTCAGCTCGTCGGCGATCGCCAGGGTGTTGCGCACGGCGGCGGCGACGAGCTCCTGCAACTCGGGGGTGGTGGCGTACTTCTCCAGGATCTCGCGACCGAGGTGGTGGTGGTGGGCCTCCTCGGGCTGGATGACGTCGGCGTAGAGGCGCGCGGTCTCCTCGTCGCCCACCGACCGGCAGAAGTTGACGAACTGGGCGTTGCGCACCTGGGCGATCGCCTCGCTGGCGAAGGGGCCGGCGGCGATCCGCTCGACCGTGGTGCGCAGGCCGCGCAGGTACTGATAGAGCGGGCTGTGCCCGTCGGCCAGCGGGTCGAAGGTCGCGAGGTCGTACCCCAGCTCTGAGAGGCGCTGGCTGATCATGCCGTAGTGCTTCATCTCGTCGCCGCACTGGAGGGCGAGGGCCATCTTGGCGTCCACCTCGGGCGTCGTCGGCAGCCAGAAGCCCGCCAGCTCGCTGGCTTCGAGCTCGCTCTTCAAGGCCAGCTTGAGCAGGGTGACGACGTCCACCTGCCCGTCCGCCTCCGACTCCAGCGTCTCCGTCTCCCCCAGCCGCGCGAAGAGCAGGTCCATCTCCTCGACCAGCCCGCGGACGAAATCTTTGCTGTTCACCAGAGATCCTCCCCTAGAGAGGCCGCCGCCGGAAGCGGCGGCTGTCGCCATTCTACAGAACCCGTCACGCCTCGACCGTCCGCAGCACCGCCCGCACCGGCGAGGCGTCGAGGCCCGCCATGCGCAGAGGCAGCGCGATCAGCTCGTAGATCCCCTCGGGAACGCCGTCGAGCACCAGTCCTTCGAGGATGGCGACGCCACCGCGGAACAGGGCGTGGTGGGCGTCCAGCGTCTTGCTGTCGAACGGGTCGACGGACGGGGTGTCCATCCCCACCAGCAGCACCCCCTTCTCGGCGAGCAGGTTGGCGAGCTCCGGCGAGAGGGCCGTGAAGCGCTCCGGGAAGACTTTGCGGTCGCGCACGCTCTCGCTCTTGAAGAGCAGCCGGCCGGGGCTCGCGAGGTCGATCCCCTCGACGTGGCGAGGCTCGATCAGCGGCTGGGGCGGCACGCGCACCACCCGGCACGGACCCAGGTAAGGGGCGAGCGGCATGGCGGCGATCCCGTCTCCGCGCGGCTCGGTGTGGAACGGTGCATCGGCGTGCGAGCCCAGGTGCGGGGTCGTGGTGATCGCCGAGAGGTTCACGCTGGCCCCCTCGGCGATGGACCACGAGAGGCGGGTCTGGAAGGCGGTGTCGCCGGGCCAGACGGGTGTTTCCGGGCGGATGGTGGGCGAGAGGTCGTAGAGCATGGGCCCTCCTTGCCCGGGGATCATAGCGGGAGCGGTCGTCTGGGACCAGCGCCGGGACCAGCGTCGGCTCGGTGCTCCCGCTCCCGTCCGGGCGTGGGCCTACCTGCCGGCCGGCTCGGAGATGCGCTCGAGGACGCGGCCGAAATCCTTCTTGCCGACGGCGCCCTGCTCGCGGGCGAGGTCCGCCTGGGCGATCATCCCGACCACGGCGCCGTGCTGGTCGACGACGGGAACGCGGCGCACCTGCTGCCCGGACATCACGCTTTCGACCTCGTCCAGGCTGGCATCCGGGTTGACCGAGGCCACGTTCTTGGTCATCGCCTGCTCCACCTGCGTCTCGGGACCCTGGCCGCGGCCCAGGACGCGCAGCGCCAGGTCGCGGTCGGTGACCATGCCGGACAGCCTCATCGAGTCCCGATCCTGGACGACCGGCAGGCTGCCGCAGTCGTTCTGCTCCATCAGGCGGGCGGCATCCTGGGCGTTGGTCTCTGGGATGCAGCAGGCGGGGTTGCTGGTCATGATATCGCTGGCTTTCATCGTGGATCTCCTTGAGGTATGGGTGGGTAGCTTTCTCTCGTCGCCGTTTCACGGGGCCATTCACAGCGACAAGTTGCAAGAGCCGGGCCGCTTCAGCCGTCTCAGACTTCTGAGAGGGTGGCCGGCACGCTCTCGATCAGCGTCGCCACCTCCGCCATCTCGTCCTTGGGGCGCGTAACCTCGTCGCAGACGGCGTAGTGGACCCGGCCTGCCGGGATGAGGAAGGTGCGGCTGCCGCTCTTTACCCGCACGGGGGCGTTCTTCTCGAGGCCGAGGGCGAGCTGCTCCAGGGCGGCCGCCGCCTGCGCCTCGTCCTCGTAGAAGCCGTAGTTGAGCCGGTCGAACGCGGGGGGAGCGGTCACCCCGGCGGCCGCGCCCGGGGTGAGGCCGGGGTCGTGGTGGTGCTCCCGGACGTCCAACCCGGCCAGAGCGTGCTCGCGTTCCACGAGCCAGATCATCAAGCTGTAGGGCATCTGTCCACCTCCTTCGGGTCGGGGATTGCAAGAACGCTACCCGCCCGCCGCTGGTGTAGGATAGGAGGCCAACTTGCAGCACCCGTCCGTCGAGGAGCTGGATCCGTCATGAGTCACGAGCCGGAAGTCGTCACCCCCGATCACGTGCCGCCGGTCGCCCTGGCTGAGCTGGACGATGCTCAGCAAGGCAAGCTGGGCACGATCGCTTTCCACGTGCGGGGCATCCTCTCGGCGCTCGGGCTCGATCTCAAGGACCCCAACCTGGCGGAGACCGACCTGCGGGTGGCCAAGATGTACATCGAGATGTTCGGCGGACTGGCCGAGGGCGCGGAGCCCAAGGTGACCACCTTCCCCAACGAGGAAGGCTACAGCCACATGGTGATGGAAAAGCAGATCCCCTTCTACTCCATGTGCGCCCACCACCTGGTGCCCTTCTACGGCCACGCCCACATCGCCTACATCCCGCGCGACCGCATCCTGGGTCTCTCGAAGTTCGCCCGTATCCTCGAGTTCTACGCCAAGCGGCCGCAGCTCCAGGAGCGGCTGACCGAGCAGGTCGTGACCTATCTCGAACAGAAACTTCAACCGCTGGGGGCGATGGTGGTCATCGAGGCGCGGCACCTCTGCGTCGAGATGCGGGGTGTGAAGAAGCCGGGGGCCGTGACGGTCACCTCAGCCTTGCGCGGTATCTTTCATCAGAAACCCGTCCGTGAAGAATTCCTCGATCTGCTCCGCCATTCGTAGCCGGGCCGCGGGCCTCGCTATTCTCTCCCTGCTGGCCGCGGGCTGCGGCGGGGGTGCGGCGCCGCGCAGCCTGGCCGACCTGACCAACCCCTTCCTCGGCCCCGAGCGCTCGGGGTGGCTGATCGGGCCCGTCTCGCGCCTCGCGACGCCCGCCGAAATCCAGGGATACCTCGCGGCGCGCGACGACGCGGCTGCCGCGGAGCTCGTCGAGCGCTTCTGGGCCAGCCGCGACTCCTCGCCCGACAAGCCGGGCAACCCGATCCGTGAAGCCTTCGAGGCGAGGGCCGCCGAGGCGGACCGCCTCTACAGCCAGGCCGGCTTCCTCGGGCGCCGCACCGACCGGGGCACCATCCATGTGCTCTACGGTCCCCCCACCAAGGTCGACTTCGAGGTGTCGCCCACCCGCGGCGAGTCGCCGATCGAGCTGTGGACCTACGCGCCCACGACGCCGGCCGGGCTCGACGGGAAGCGGCCGGGGGCCCACCGCTTCATCAAGCGCGGCGACCTGACCGTCACCTACGTGCCCGGCCGGGCCGACCCCCGCCTGCGCCACCGTCCGGGGGTCGACACCCTGGACGTTCCCTGACCGTTTTTCGACCGAGGAGCCCGATGATGACCGAGGTTCGTGCCGTGCTCGCGGGAACGGGGATCGCGATCCCGCCTCTCGAGGTCGACAACCACATGCTGGCCCGGATCATCGATACCAACGACGATTGGATCCGTGAGAGGAGCGGTGTCGTCACCCGCTACTACGTAGAGGCCGGGGTGGGCTCCTCGGACCTGGGTGCCGAGGCGGCGCGGGCGGCCCTCGCCGACGCCGGCGTCGAGCCCGGCGAGGTCGACTACCTGGTCTGCGCCACCATGACCCCCGACCACTACTTTCCCGGCGCCGGCACGCTCATCCAGCAGAAGCTCGGACTGCGGCCTCTCCCCGCGCTCGACATCCGCCAGCAGTGCGCGAACTACGCCTACGGCCTGCAGATCGTCGACGCCCTGATCCGCAGCAAAACGGCGCGCACCGTCCTGCTCGTCGGTACGGACGTCCACACCTCGCTGATGCCCTTTTCGGCGCGCACCTTCGAGGTGCTCCACGGTCGCGACCCCGGGCCTCTCTCCGAGGAGGACTTCCAGTGGAACTCGCAGTTCCGCCACCTCCTCGTCCTGTTCGGCGACGGCGCCGGAGCGATGGTCTTCCGGGCCGAGCCGGACAACGGGCGCGGCATTCTCGCCTCCGCCCTCTACGGCGACGGCAGCCACAAGGAGATCCTCTACGTGCCGGGCGGCGGCTCGGCGCGCCGTCCGTTCGTCTCCTGCGAGATGATCCGGTCGGCCGAGACGGTGCCGGTGATGGACGGCAAGGCGGTCTACAAGCTGGCGGTCACCCGCATGCCGGAGGTGACCCGCGAGGTCCTCGAGCGGTGCGGCTACACGACGGACGACCTGGACCTCGTCGTCATGCACCAGGCCAACCTGCGCATCAACGAGAAGGCGCAGCAGATCCTCAAGCTGCCCGACGGCAAGGTCCACAACAACATCCAGAAGTACGGCAACACCACCTCCGCCACCCTGCCGATCGCCTTCCACGAGGCGCGCCAGGCCGGCAAGGCTCCCGAGGGGGCGCTCGTCGCCTTCACCGCGCTCGGTGCCGGGCTGCACTGGGGTGCTGTGCTGATGCGGGTCTGAGGGGCGCCATGGCCCTCGCCGCCCCCACCCCCGCCGAGATCGCCGCGGCCCTGGGCAAGCGTGTCCTGGGGCAGGACGAGCCCGTTCGCGAGATGGCGGTCGCGCTCTCAAAGCAGCTCGCCGGCCTACGGGTGGGCAACATCCTGATGATCGGCTCCTCGGGCACGGGCAAGACGACGCTGATGCGCGCCGTGGAGTCCTACCTGGCCTCGGATACGGTGCTCTCGGCCCGCTCGGCGGTCGTCCGCATCCACGCCAACGTCCTCGGCGAGGAGGCCCAGCGCGGCCGGCCGGGCGAGGCGGTGCTCGGCCGCCTCCTGGAGCGGGCCCGCGAGCAGCTCGGCCCCAAGGCACCAATCGACATGCTGCTGCGGCGGGCCGGCTCAGGGCTCGTCTTCGTCGACGAGGTCGACAAGATCCGCTCGCACATCGGCGGCCAGCCGAACGTCTCGGGCATCCGCGCCCAGGAGGCCCTGCTCACCCTGATGGAGAACGAGGCGGTGCCTCTCGAGCTGCCGGCCTGGGCGGGCGGTGGCCTGGTGACGGTCGACTCCAGCGAGATCCTCTTCGTCTGCGCCGGCGCCTTCGAGGGGCTCTACGACTCGGTCTACGACCGCGTCACCATCGGCAAGGACCGCGGCGCGCTGCGCCCCGTCACCGTCGTCGAGAACGGCAAGGTGATGGAGAAGGTCGTCTATCACCTGCGCGACTGGCTGCGCAACGAAGACCTCTTCGACTACGGCATGAGCCCGCAGTTCCTCTCCCGCTTCGACGCCGTCGTGCTGCTCCAGGACCTCACCCAGGACGAGCTGGTGCGCATCTTCCTGGAAACGCCGGAGTCCGCCTTCCACCAGAGCCGGGCCTACTTCGAGAGCCGTGGGGTCCACCTGGCGATTTCCCCAGCCGCCGTCCGCCGCATCGCGACGGAAGCCGGCCGCCAGCCCCGCCTCGGTGCCCGTGCCTTGAAAGAGGTCTTCCGCCGGGTGATCCGCGACTACGAGTTCGATCCCTCCGGAGCGGTCACCGGAGGGGCGCTGCTGATCGACCTGTCCGAGGTGGAGGCGACGCTGGGGAAGGGCTAGGCGTCCAGCCGATTCCGCCCCGTCCGCTGCGCCAGGATCAGCCGGTGGCGCGCCCGCCGCTTGCGGCCCGCCAGGACCTGCGGGATCACGGTGAGGAGCAGCAGGAGCAGGGAGGCGGCGGCAAACTGGAGGTAGACGCTCCCGCGGTCTTTCTCC